>Ga0114919_10000473_pt1 | contig 31140 bp, 25 predicted proteins | sample BlataG_FD_88682 | JGI IMG/M metagenome (GOLD analysis project Ga0114919, IMG submission 88682) | Deep subsurface microbial communities from Black Sea to uncover new lineages of life (NeLLi) - Black_00105 metaG | ecosystem: Environmental > Aquatic > Marine > Oceanic > Sediment | place: Atlantic... | reverse complement strand
CACATCAAGAAACACATCAAGAAATCCATTTCCTGTGGGTTTATAACCCAAATTATATCTATTTATGATTTTTTTGTGGGTTTTTATCCCCTACCGCTTGAATTCTCTTTTTTTTATGGCATAACGGGACGCAGTTGAGAAAAAACGAGTATGGAAGAAGCAAACGATCTGATTCTCGGGGAATTTCCCCGACAACTGGACGAACGCTATCGAGTTTCCATCCCGCAGGAGTGGGTGCAGCCTCTGATGGAGGCGGACGGATATTGCACACTGGCGAAGGAGCGGCCCGGATGCCTCAGCCTATGGAATACGCGACGTTCACAAGACGAACTAGATGCTGGCATGGATCTGGTGCGGGGGAAGATGCGCGCCGGGAAACTCGAAGGTCGGATCGACGAGTTGCAGTTACTCGGACGATTGCTTTCCACGAGACAGCGCCAAGTCAAGATTGCGGGGCGGGGGCGACTGCTCATCCCGGAAGGCTTTCGGGAATTTCTTGGCGTCGAACAAGGCGACGAGGTGCTGATTGTGGGCGCGGCAGTTTGTGTCGAAATCTGGCGACCCGACGCTTGGGTCGCCTATCTGGAAAAACGCATTCCACGCTTCCGACGACTCTTCGACAGCCTTACCGGATAGGCCCTTCAACGCGTGTGGGCGGCAGATGCAAAAAAGACAAGCAACCCAGGGGGCGTTAGCGAAGAAAAACGAAATACAAAAGAACGACCATGCTCGGTCGTGAGTGAAGGCATCTGAATCACAATGCCTGTGTCGCCCGAATAGGAATGTAAGTCACCTTAGACCGGGATTGTTGGCACGGATGCCAGCGGACTCAACGACGGCCGGGCATGGCGTTTTTTTATTTCCCTTCCGGCTCTACTTCTTCATCACTTGGCTGGTCCTGCGATGCCACATAGGCCATTCGTAGCTCATGGAGCAGACTCTGCAGCATGACTTCCTCCTGGGGGTTACAATTCCCCTTCGTCTTCTCCTGAAGCACCTCGATCAAATCAATCGCGTGCTTTGCCTGAGAAAGATTCCGATCTGTTTTTCCGGTCATCGGGTTAGGGAGTGTGCCAAGGTTAAGCATGGCTTGGGTGGCAAGCATGCTTACAATAGTTGTGAAATCGGCAGGTGGCAGAGGAATGTCCCTGTGCTCGCTGTGCTCGCTGTGCTCGCTGTGCTCGCTGTGCTCGCTGTGCTCGCTGTGCTCGCTGTGCTCGCTGTCGCTTGCGGGGGCCGCTTCAGGGGCATCTGTATCCGTTTCGTCCCCGGTCGCCTCAGCGGCAACCCTTTCCGCTTCAACCTGCGTCTTCCAATCTTCGTCGATAATAATTTTTTTGTCTTCTGATGCATCGGTCATAACGTGGATACCTTGCAAAAAATAACTCAGAACTGAAAAATATTACACAAAAGCCATCTCGCATCAGCCACGCGTATTGGAGCCAGTGGAACGCTTTAATCCCCTCGCGTTTAAGAACTCGACTCCCATTGCTGGTTGTCTGCGCGAGACGCTTCTTGAGAACGGGCGGCCCGTGCCGCATGATGCGCAACAGCCGCTCCAACAAACCCGGAAAAAAGCGGGTGTGCAGATGTTGGCTTCGACTTAAATTCAGGATGGAACTGAGCTGCCACAAACCAAGGATGTCCGGTCAGTTCAATAATTTCAACCAATTTTCCATCTGGGCTGGTGCCAGAAAACTGCATGTTGTGTGCGGCAAATTGCTGACGATACACGTTGTTGAATTCGTAGCGGTGGCGATGACGCTCGCTGAGTGAAGTCGTCCCGTAACATTCCGCGGCAATGCTCCCCGATTCCAATTGCGCTGGCTGCGCACCGAGCCGCATCGTCCCCCCCTTTTCGGTAATCGTTTTTTGATCATCGAGCAAACAAATTACCGGATGGGGGCTCTCTTTATCGAACTCACTTGAATGGGCTCCCTCAAGCGATACGACATTGCGGGCAAATTCAATCACCGCACACTGCATCCCGAGACAAATGCCCAGCAAAGGGATATTCCGCTCGCGGGCAAACCGAATCGCCTCCACCTTGCCCTCAATACCACGTTCACCAAACCCCCCCGGTACCAAGATGCCGTCGTATGTGGAAAGCAACCGCTCCGGCCCCTCCGCCTCGATCTGCTCACTTTGGATTGGCTGAATCCGTACCTGTGAACGATGCGCAATCCCGGCATGATCGATGGCTTCGTAAATCGATTTATAGGCATCACGATGCGCCGCATATTTACCCACCACAGCAATACTAATCTCGCTCTGCGGATTGCGGAGTCGCTGCATCAGATCCTGCCAGTCATCGAGGACCAGCGCCTCCGCCGGTAGATTCAACCTGCGGACAATGAACTCGTCCAACTCGTTATTGACCAGACTGAACGGTACTTCATAGATGGAAAAATCTTTGTCTTTTTCTTCGATCACAGCCCGGATCGGTACATTACAGAAGAGGGCGATTTTTTCTCTGTCGGATCGCGAAAGAGAACGCTCGGTACGGCAGACGAGTACATCGGGCTGGATACCAATTTCGCGAAGCTGTCCGACCGAGTGCTGGGTCGGTTTGGTTTTCAGCTCACCGGCTGCCTTCAAATAGGGAACCAGCGTTAAATGAATATAAAGACAGTTTTCCTTACCGATATCCAAGGAAAATTGTCGGATCGCTTCAAGAAACGGCTGGCTTTCAATGTCTCCCACGGTGCCACCAATTTCGGTGATCACCACATCCGTTTCCTCATCCGCAAGCTTTGAAATACAGCTTTTAATTTCGTTGGTGATGTGCGGAATGACCTGAACGGTTTTTCCTAAAAACTCTCCTCGACGCTCTTTGTTGATCACCGATTGATAGATTTGACCCGTGGTGTAATTCGAGTCGCGCGTAAGCTGCCCGGCGGTGAAACGCTCATAGTGTCCAAGATCAAGATCTGTCTCGCTGCCATCGTCAAGCACATAGACTTCGCCGTGCTGATAGGGGCTCATCGTGCCAGGATCCACGTTAATATAGGGATCCAGTTTTTGCATCCGCACCGTAAGACCCCGATGCTCGAGCAGCATTCCGATCGATGCACTGGTCAGGCCCTTTCCGAGCGAACTGACCACACCTCCGGTTACAAAAATATGCTTGGACATAAGCCTGTCAGAGAAAAAGGAGCGGCTCTTCGTATCCTCGTAAGGTAACAGGTAACCCACCCTGTTTGCCAGATGGGTGGTTACTGCCTTCGTAAGTCAAAGGGAAAGAGACGCTGTGCGTTCTCGCTCGTGATGCGACAAAAATCCTCAAAAGTAACGCCTCGCTCTGCGGCGAGGCACTCCGCCGTGTGTACCAGATAGGCCGGTTCATTGCGATGAGAACGCAGCGGATGGGGGGCAAGATAGGGACTATCGGTTTCAATCAAAATCCGATGTTCCGGAATCTTCCGAGCAACAGCACGTAAATCATCTGCTTTTTTAAAGGTTACCATCCCTGAAAAACTGATAGAAAGCCCAAGCTCCATACACTCTTCAGCCGTTTCTCCGTTGCCGGTGAACGAGTGCATCACACCCTGAAGCGGGCCCCGGCGACGCGCCTCGCGCAGCATTTGAAGTACGTCCGCATCGCTGTTCCGCGTATGCACGATAAAAGGCAAACCGGTCTCCCCGGCCAGGCGAAGATGGCGATCAAAGTAATCCTGCTGCAGAGGAAATGGGGAAAAATCCCAGTGTCGGTCGAGACCTGTTTCTCCGATCGCAACCACTCCCTGCTCGCGCGCGAGCGCCACAATCCGATCCCAGTCCCCCTCAACCGCTTCGGCACAATAATTCGGCTGGATACCGACTGCCGCACTGATCTGCACATGCGTGGTCGCAAGCTTGAGGCACTGCTGGGATGATTCCGCTCCGATCCCAACGGCAACCATATGAGAAATGCCTACCTGGATCGCTTGCTCGATGACCTGAGCCTGATCTTCGGAAAATTCCTCCTGATCGAGATGGGCGTGCGTATCGATCAACATTATCGGCAACTCGACGATCCCGGTTACTGTGAAGAACCACAATGCGGTTAACTTCTAGGAATGGCCTTGGAAGTCAATTCCGTGAGGGACTCCAAATAACCTTTCGCCGCTCCCAAGGCCTCCTTCGCCAAAACAGAGGCTGCCGGGTCACCGTCAAGTTGCTCGGCAATCCAACCAATCGATTCGATTTCGTTTTTCTGCATTTCAACCAACCGTTGCAGGAGAAAATCGAGCGAGAGAAAGTGGAGATCCAAGAAGTCCATGGCATACTCGCCCGTATCGATGGGGCAACCCCGCTGCTGCAATTCGGCAGCGATCCGGGTACTGAGATCGCGTTGCCCTTCCACAATATCCAACAGAACGCGGGTTGCATTTTCATCGCCACGGTGCGTCCAGGGTACCGCTTCGGTCAAAAACATAGGTAGAGACCGATATTGATACACCAGAAGTTGCATCAGCAAGTGGCTTGTTTTTGCTTCACCCATCGTGAGAGTCCTCTTAGTTCCCCACCACTGTCCTACATGCTGCCTCTGCCCATTGGTAGAAACCGTTCCATTGAATAATCAACAAGAGGACCGGCGCAGTCAGCACCAAGACAAACAAACCTGGCACGGAGGCAAGTCGCAACCGCAGGGGCGGTCGACCCTCCGGTTCTGGGTCAAAGGTCATGACGCGGACAACCTTCAGGTAATAAAACAGACTGATCACAGTGTTCACACCACCGACAAACAAGAGCCAATACATACCCGCATCCACCAGGGACGCAAAAATAACGAGTTTGCCCATGAATCCCGCCAACGGAGGCAAGCCAATCAAACTGAAAAGAATGGCTGAAAAACAGACCGCCCACCCCGGGCTGCTCCGCACTAATCCTGCGTAATCCGCAATCTGTTCACTCCCGGTCGCATTGCGGACAAAGGCGATGATTGCAAAGGCACCCATATTCATGAAAATATAAATCAGCACATAGAGCAAAAGTGCCGCAAATGCTTCCGCAGCGGCTACCGGGTCACGCGCCATAATAGCCAACCCTGCTGCAATCGGCATCATCATGTAGCCGGCATGGGCAATCGTTGAGTAGGCCAAGAGCCTTTTTATATTTGTCTGTCCATAAGCAGCCAGGTTTCCAAACGTACATGTGATGGCCGCCAAAATACCGATCACCCAGGCCAGAAATGTCTGCATCCCCACCACGCGATTCAGCACTGCTTTTTCCGATGCTGCCTTTTCCGAGATTACGGTCGCGTCGTAAGCGGCCGGCCGCATCGGTGTGGGCAGTTGTGCAGGCAATTGCTTCATGGCGACAACTGCGCTACGCGGTTCGGCCGATTCAAAGGGGACCGGCTCCGTGGCGGGCGGCGCGGAAAAACCAATGGCGAGACGAACGAGCAGAGCAAGCGCAGCTGCCTTTGAAGCCACCGAAAGAAATCCAGCAACCTCAGCACTCGCCCCCTCAAACACGTCGGGGCACCAGAAGTGAAAAGGGACCGCCGAGAGCTTAAATGCAAGCCCGACCAGCATCATCAAACCCGCCAGCACCAGGACTAACTGATAATCCGTGCCAATTCCCTCAGCGAGCCGCCAGGCGATCGTCGGGATGTGCGCCGAGCCGGTGATGCCTGCAATCAGACTCGTCCCATAAAGCATCACACCGGCCGCACCGGCACCGTAAACCGCGTATTTCATTGAAGCTTCGCTGCTTTTGCGATTTCCTTTGAGAATGCCCGCCAGCGTGTACGAGGGCACACTCGCCATTTCAACAGCAAGAAAAACCACCAGCAGGTGATTGGCCTCCGCCATCAGGCACATTCCCAATGCTGCGCCGAGAACGAGCGTATAAAAATCGGGGCCATTCTCCTGATCTGCCAACCGCGAAATCCGAGCAAGCACAATAAATAAGAAGGTCGTGAACAGAATGATCGCACGAAAGTAGACGGTAAACGCATCGTGCACCAGCATGCCTGTAAATATTTCGGTCTTTTCAAGTGCAGCACCCCCGCCAAGGAACTCCCACGGTTCGGCAAGGACAAAAGCAACTCCCACACCTAAACCGGCTAAAAACCAGCAGGGCAAAAGTTGGCGCGTGACTTTAAAGAGCCGGGAAAGGAGCATCAACAGAATGGTGCCGCAGAGAACCAACTCGGGAAGAAATTTTTCCAGAGAGTTCTCTGTATCGCCGATCACCGATTGGACAAGTTGCTCGTAGTTCACTTGTTTCTATGTTCCTCGATTAACAACCACAGGTTTATTGGAGTCGATTCCACGCAGGTATGTTTCCCACAAGGGATCCCACCGCCTAGGCTTGCGACCTCGATGCATTGCCCCCTGCAAAGAGATGCCGACCGCAGACCATTTTTCGTTGATTTGCAGACCGGCAGGCATCCCGGTCAACGCGTCGGTATCCTGATTCTGCACGCGAAGGGGAATCGGCTCGCTTGCCGCCTGCTTTTTTGCTTCTTGCTTTTTTGCTTCTTGCTTTTCGCCCGCCACGGTGGCACGATCCTGCCGCTGTTGCCACTCGATCAACACATCCACCGTATGATCGACCGAAGGCGACATGTAATTGAAAAGTGCCTGGGGATACACGCCCAGCACGATCGCAAAAATACAGAGGGGCACGGCAATCGACCACTCACGTGGCGTGATCGGCGTAAGCGCTTCGGGGTGGGGCCCTTTGTATTCCGCTCCCAGGTAGACCCTTTGAATCGCCCAGAGAATATAGGCCGCAGTGAGAATCACGACAAAAGCAGAAATCACAGCCAGAATGATGCTGAAATTCCAGACGCTGAGCACCACCAGCACTTCGCCAATGAACCCGCATAACCCAGGCAAGCCAAGGCCGGCAAAGAAAATCAAAATTGCCATCCCGCTGTACACCGGCATTTTCGCAAACAGACCACCAAACTTATCGAGGTCGCGATGGTGCACTCTGTCGTAAATCACACCGACCAAAAAGAACATGCCAGCCGAACTGATACCGTGGGCAATCATCTGAAACATTGCCCCATTCATCCCCATCTTCCAGTAGTCGCCGTTGAAGGTCGGCTCCACGGCGCTCCAGACTCCGAGTCCCAGAACGACATAGCCCATGTGGCTCACAGAGCTATAGGCCACCATCCGCTTGAAGTCGCGCTGCGCGAGTGCAGCAAACGCTCCATAAACCATGCTTAAAACACCGACGAAACAAACGACCCAGGCCAGATCGTAAGCAGCTTCCGGACAAATCGGGTAGCAAATGCGAATGATTCCATAGCCGCCCATCTTGAGCAGCACCCCGGCCAGAATCATCGAGATGGGTGTAGGGGCCTCCACGTGCGCGTCGGGTAACCACGTATGCACCGGTACACTGGGAACCTTGATCACAAAACCGATAAAGAGCAACACGAACGCCCACCACTGGATCGATTTTCCCCCTTCAGTAAAAACGCTTTTGCTGAACTGATCGGTATGCTGCCCCAATTGCTGGAGCGCCAGAATATTGAACGTATGCCGAGGCGCATCAGCCGCTTGACCCGCACTGGGGTTTTCTGCTCGCCATGCAGCAATACTCTCTTGGTCGGGAACCACGTGCGCTGTGATTAATTGCTCATCGCTCAGTGTACGCAGATCGCTATTGAAGTAGAGCATCAGGATGGCAATCAGCATCAACACGCTACCCAGTAGCGTATAGAGGAAAAATTTAATCGCAGCATATTCGCGTCGCGGCCCGCCCCAGACACCGATCAGAAAATACATCGGCAACAGCATGACTTCCCAGAAAACGTAAAACAGAAAGAAATCGAGCGCCAAAAAGACACCCAGCATGCCCGTCTCCAGGAGCAAAAACAGAACGCAGTATGCCTTCACGTGCTTGGTGATCGGCCAACTTGCGCCCATGGAAAGCATCGCAATAAAAGCGGTCAAAACGAGCAGCGGGAAACTGATCCCATCCATCCCCATGAAATACTCAATATTGAATGCGGGTATCCAACTGACCTGAAACACCGATTGCATTTGCGAAACCGCATCCTCGGCGAGTGAGAAGTGGGGGCCGCCGGTGATCCCGGGAAGTGCCATCACCACGGTAGCCACAAAAACGATAACGGTCACAAACAGGCTGACCCGCTTGATCAGTTCGTGGCTGTCCCGAGGCAGCAACAGCAGCACCAATGAGCCGAGAGCCGGCAGAAAGACAAGCAAGGTCAAAGGCCAAAGATATGGATTGTCCATGGAAATCTCGTTTACAAAGAATCTAAATGAAAAAGGAAACTAATTGGTTAACCCAAATGTGGCGAGTAAGTACATTGCCATCGTGCCGACCACAATAAATACGACGTATTGTCGCAAACGACCGGTCTGCGGTTTACGGAGCCATAAACCCAACGCGTAGGTCCGAGTCGCTATCCAATCCACAAAACCGTCGATAAAAAGATGGTCGATCCAGCGGTCAAATCGTGTCGAAAACGAACGGGTACACGATGCCAGACCGTTGACGGCCCAATCGATACCATGCTGATCGAACTTAGCCACACAGCGTCCGCAAAAAAGAACTGGCCGAATAAATATGATTTCGTAGAGTTCGTCGAACCACCACTTGTTACGCAAGAAGCGATAAATAGGGGCGAACATGCTACGGACCTCTTCCGGGTCAAGCACACGCCACCAGTAAAGGCAACAGGCGAGCAGTAACCCAAACATCGCCGTGCCAAACGCGATCATTCCAGCAGCAAGATGAATCTCTGCATCGTGCGATCCATGCTCTGCAGGCATCATGATCGCGGCGAGTTGGCCAGAAAAATCGATGCCCGTACCATCCGGTCGGGCCTGCTCAAGCAGTTGCACTATCGGACTGGCCGTCGGATCGGTAAAGTTTTCTAGATCGGCAGGCATCGCCACAAAAATGGCAAAAAAGGCCAATACCACCAGCGGCATCCACATCACACGCGGCGATTCGTGGGCGTGTTCAAAACGGTGTGCATCGCGGGGCTGACCGATGAACGTCATGAACCAAAGCCGGAACATGTAAAACGCGGTGATCGCCGCACCGGCTGCTGCGATGTAAAACATGGCGTCCCACGCAACATTGTTTTTGCCGAAGTGCAGTGCCTGCGCAAGAATGGCATCCTTGGAGTAATAACCGCTCAGACCGACAATCGTCGGTACACCCGCTCCAATAATCGCCAGGCAACCGACCAGCATCGTGTAGGCCGTAATCGGCATTTTGCGACGGAGCCCTCCCATTTCCGTCATTTCGTTGGTGTGGACCGCGTGAATGACCGACCCTGAACACATGAAGAGCAAGCTTTTGAAAAAGGCATGTGTAATCAAATGCAGCATCCCTGCCACCCAACCGCCGACTCCCAGGGCAAACATCATGTAACCGAGTTGCGAAAGTGTGGAATAGGCCAACACGCGTTTAATATCGGTCGCCGTAATCGCAATGGTTGCCGCCATAAACAGCGTGATACAACCAATGATGGCAATCGTCAGCAAAACCTCTGGAGTGAACATCGGATAGAACCGCCCCACAAGAAACACGCCAGCCGCGACCATGGTTGCCGAATGCACAAGCGCCGACACCGGCGTGGGTCCTTCCATCGCATCCGGTAGCCACACGTGGAGCGGGAACTGAGCGCTTTTGCCGACGCACCCGCAGAAGATACCCAAGCCGGCCACGATCAACAGCACGTGGCCCGTATGCTCCGGATCTTCCGCACCCATCTCGCGGGCACTTTGCAGCATGCCTGCCGGCGTCTTGAGCTGATAGTCATCCGCCGCCGCTCTCGCCTGGGCGAACATGCCGGGTTTGACGATCTCTCCCTCGGTATTCTTTTCCCCGCCGAATGAAAAAGTACCCAAACTTCCCCAAAGGGCCATCAGTCCGATGATCATGCCGAAATCGCCGACGCGATTGACAATAAAGGCCTTGTTGGCTGCGGTCGATGCACTTTTACGCTCGATATAAAAACCGATCAGGAAATAGGAACAGATGCCCACCAGTTCCCAAAAGACAAATGTCATCGCGATGTTGCCTGCCACCACAATGCCCAGCATGCTGAAACAGAACAGAGACAAATACTGAAAAAATCGATAGTAACGTCCCTTGCGATGGAGATGCTGGCCATCTGTGAGCGTGACTTCGTGATCGGTCACATCATGCAACTCGTCGTGCATGTAACCCATAGCATAAAAGTGAATGCAGCTGGAAATCAGCGTAACCATCGTAAACATCAGCACCGTCAGTGCATCGATGTAGTAGCCGATCGTAATTTTGAGCCGGCCAAAATCGACCAACGTATACCATTCTCCAAAATAGGCCTCCTTGGGCCCACTGCGGTGGGCATCGCTGTGACCGTCGCCGTGACCGTGCGTTTCATCCTTCCCTGCAGCCACAAAATGGTGGGCTGCTTTTTGCGTTGCCCCCGCATGCTGCGTTTCAGCGGCATCCGGGTGATGCCCTCCGGAAACCCCGTGACTACCGACCCACACCACGAGCGCGATGAGCGAGAGGACAAATCCGCCCACGATCGCACCGGTGGCTACGTAAGCCGCGCCCCGCCCCGCTGTGCCCAACCGCGACCCGAAAAAAAGAATCACGCAAAAGGAAGCCAGTGGCAAAAGCCAAGCGACTAGCAGTAGATTAGAAAGAATTGATTCCACGCCCTTAACCCTTCAACTCATCTGCCCGATCGACATCCACGGTCGAGTGATTGTTGTAAAAGTTCAATACGATCGCCAAAGCCACCGCCGCTTCCGCAGCGGCCAACACAATCACAAACAGCGAAATAATCTGTCCATCCAGGCCGAGCTGGTATGCCGGATTGCGTTCGAGAAAATTACTCCCGAATGCGACAAAATTAAGATTTGCACCGTTCAAAACCAATTCGATCCCCATCAGCACGCCCAGTGCGTTGCGCTTGGTGGCCATACAGACAACACCGGCGACAAACATCACCGCGCCGACGATTAAGTAATGTGTCAGACCTATCGGCTGTGAAAGTATTTCAAACATGTCTCTTATTCGCTTTCCGCGACTCCGCTTTCCACTCCACCCCGGGCATCTGAAGCAACACGCCTTTTCGCCCGCGCCAGGTAGGCAGCCCCTACCAGAACTACCAATAGGTGGATCGAAATAATCTCAAAAGGCAACAAATAACCCGATACATCGTCCCCCGGGACACCCAGTAAGCCCAAGCCAATCCGCGTTGCCGTTGGCACGCTGACCGGTTCGGTGGAAACGACCGTTTCTCGCTCAGCCCGCCGGTCCATCAGCGAAGCTTCGCTGGGGGGAAGTCCCACCTGAAAAGCGACCGGGATCAGGATCACCAACAGAATCCCACCGACCAACGCAGCGACAATCCAGTCGCCTCCGGCTGTTCGCAGCGAGACAAACGGATTTTGCGCTGTGAGCATCACACCAAAGACGAGAAGAACCAACGTTCCGCCCACATACAACACCAACTGCATCGCACCGACAAAATCCGCACCCGCAAGAAAATGCAATCCGGAAGTCGCAGCCAAAGCAAGAATCAAATAAAAGGCCATCCGTACCACGTTGGCCGAAAAGACAACGGCGAGGGAAAAGAGGCACGTCAATAAACCGAAAAACAAAAAAAGGAGTGCATGTCCGTTGATCTCACCCATTGCTTACTCCCCCTTCCGATCGCTCGCCAGGCGGGCACGAGCATGCCACCGAGCGTCAACTGCGCTGTCTTTAGGAGCGGGCAACATATCTTTTTTTGGAGCGTACAACACTTCAGCCGTGTCAAAAGGACCCTCGCGCAACGCACCCGGCAACCGCCGAACGCCCTGTTGGTGATAGGGCAGCACATCGCCCCCGCTGGGCAGACCAAAAAGCTGCCAGGTAATAACTCCCAGGAACATCACCGCTGCAATCGGCGTACAATATTTCCAACAGGTCGTAATCACCTGATCAATCCGCAACCGGGGCAGTGTCCAGCGGATCCACATCATCACCGTCACGGCGACGACGGCCTTAAGCATGAAAGCCATCAGGCCAAGCAGATTCGCAATCACGAAGGAAAACCCGCTGAGTTCACTCGCGTGCTGGCCGAAAATCCACTGCGCCAGAGGAAACGGGCCGTTCCAACCCCCGAGAAACAGGACGGAACCGAGTGCGGAAACCAGAAACATGGAGCCATATTCGGCCATGAAGAAGAAACTCCAGCGTAGCCCGGAGTATTCCGTATGGAAGCCGGCTACCAACTCGCTTTCGGCTTCTGCCAGGTCGAACGGGGCACGATTGACGCTCGCAAGCGCACAGGTGTAATAGACAAAAAACGTGATGAAGGTGAAGGGATCGTGAAACAGATACCAGTTGGTAAACCAACCGGCCTGCAAGTTGCCAATTTTCGTCAAATCCATCGTCCCGGCAATCATCACTGGAATGACAATACACAACCCGAGTGGCACTTCGTAGCTAATGACCTGCGCCGCTTCTCGCATGGCTCCAAACAGTGACCATTTGGATGCCGATGCATAACCCGCCAGAATCACACCAAATACCTCGAGTCCCAGCACGGCCACAACAAAAAAGACGGCCACATTGATATCAAGCCCCACCCAGCCAGTCGCAAACGGTAACGCAATGAAGGAACCATAGGAAGCACAGAAGGCAACGTAGGGGGCAATCCGAAAAAGTAATGTATCGGCACCTGCCGGACATAAATCTTCTTTTGAGAGCAGCTTGATCCCGTCGGCGATGGTCTGAAGCCAGCCGAATTTCCCTCCCACGCGCGTTGGTCCTAAACGATCCTGAATACGACCGGCAACCTTGCGCTCCATCCAAATAAACAGGACCGAACCGCCTGCGATGACCAACAGGACCAACGCTGCGGCCAGCAAGGCCATCAACGTATGGACCAGAAGTGGATACCAACCCCAGTGACTGATCAAATAATCCGACACAGCAACCTGAACCCTACGCGTCTTTTTGTCAAAATTCCCAACACGTTGAAGCAGCTCACGGGCTGCCTCAAGGAACCGCCTCACAAACAACCCTGCCGTCTTCTTTGAGGGGCCTTGGAGGGGGCCGCATGGCAGGCCTCAAGCTCGTGAAATATGGCACAAGCGGGCGGTAACCGGCAAGCCCCCAAGGCTTTTGAGAGAGCCAACATCCGTCGCGTGGAACCGACCATCCACCTCGTTATGGTGGGTTAACGATCAATTTCGCCCATCACAATATCGAGCGATCCGACAATGGCCGGAATATCGGCAATCAACGTGTTGCGGCAAAGCTCGGAAGTCACCGACAGGTTGCAAAAACAACTACTACGGGCTCGCGCTCGCCAGGGAATGGCAGAACCGTCGCTGACAATATAAAAGCCCATCTGGCCACGAGGAGCCTCCGTCTCGAGATACGCTTCACCGCGAGGCAATTTTTCAGCGAGCTTCACCGGTTCCCCATAGGAACCGGTTGCGGAACTGTAGCGATCGATCGCCTGACGCACCAGATCGATCGATTGCCGGACCTCCAACATACGGACGTAAAATCGATGCCAACAATCGCCCAAGATCGCCTCAGGAGGAACTGGCGGGTATACGTGGTCTTTCGGATAGTGTCCTTCCTTCTCGACAATCACTTCAAACGCGTAACCGTCATACATGTTCGTACACCACTCTTCACCGTCCCGCCGCAGATCGAGATCGACTCCACTCCCGCGCAACACGGGACCACTGCACCCATAGCTAATCGCCATCTCCGAAGACATCACCCCAATGGCCGTACAGCGTTTAATAAAGATCGAATTCGTTGTCAGCAGCGCATGGTACTCGTCGATGACCGGGAGAAACTGATCGAGGAAAGCTTCACATTTTTGTAGCCAACCGGGTGGCAAATCTGCCGTGGCACCACCGACCGTCAGGTAGCTATAAGTCAGCCTGGCACCGCACGCCTCTTCAAAGAGATCGAGGATTTTTTCGCGTTCGCGAAAGGCATATAAAAAGGGGCTGAAACTACCCAAGTCCAATCCATAGGCCCCCATCCCGACCAGATGACTGGCAATCCGCTGCATCTCCGCAATGATCACCCGCAAGTGCCTCGCTTTCTCGGGCACCTGAAGATTCATGAGCTTCTCGACACAAAGGGACCAACCGAGATTCATGCTCATCCCGGCCAAATAATCCATCCGATCCGTATACGGGATCCACTGACGCGGGGTCAGATTTTCGCCAATTTTTTCTGCACAGCGGTGGAGATATCCTATGTGGGGTGTCACCTCGGAAACCACTTCGCCATCAGTACGCAACACCAAACGCAACACACCATGGGTGCTCGGGTGCTGGGGCCCCATGTTGACGAGCATCTCATCGGTACGGACGTCGAACTCGACAACCTGTGTTTCGGCGGCGTTTCCCTGGGTAGTGGACATGGCAAATCAGGCTAAAGGAAATTACTTAAGACGCGACAACATACTTAGCGACACCGTATTCCGTGGTACTCCAGCGGCATCTGATAATCCCTCCGCAACGGATGCCCTTCCCAGTCCTCGGGACAGAGAATCCTCCGTAAGTCGGGATGCCCCACAAAGTGGACGCCGGAGAGATCGTAAACCTCGCGTTCATGCCAATCGGCGGTCCGCCAAATGTCAGTCACCGAGGGAACCTCCGGGAGGCACCCCTCTTGTCCATCTTTCCAGCGAGGGAGGATGACTTTAAGGACCAGACTCGACTTATGTGTCACGCTCCAAAGGTGATAAACCACCTCCAAGCGCGGCTTGCCTTCTTGCTTCGCTATTTTTTTAGGATCGGCCTCAAAATAATCCACACCACTAATGCAGGAGAGGTAATCAAACTTCAGATCGGGCGCATCGTGCAAATAGCGACAAACTTCCGGCAATCCGTCTGCAGAGACCTCCACCCAAGGATCGATAGCGTCTAGATGGACGGCCAAGATCTGCTCGCCAAATTTATCCTGAAGCCGGGTCACTAAATTCTGTTCGCTCATCGCACCCTTCCCTAACGTTCTTTCGCCACTCTCGGTCCCGTGACCGCCCGAACCCAATCGAACGCCCCGGTTTTCCACTCGTAAGCAAAACCGACAAAGAGGACCACGAAAAAGAATAGGGTGGCAAGGTAGACATAGAGGGTAAAACGATCAATGGAACGGCGGAGTTGCTGACTGGCAAGCGTTGCCACACCTGCTTCTGCCTGAGCCTGGCTGCCCTCGTCCGCTCGATCTGGTGAAGCCATCCCTAATTCATTAAAGAGACCTTTTGCCGCGGGCGACAACAACGACTTGTTTTTCCCTTTGGCCTTCCCGTCACCATCAGCCTGCTGAACCTCATCGGCAACAAACAGCGGCATCCGGACATCGGAAAGTTGAGTTTGCTTCCCAAAAACAGTTGCTGCTGGGAAGAGAAAAGCAACCTCTGCGTCGAAGACGATAAAAACAAGTGCAACGACATAAAACCGCAGATCAAACTGCACAAAACTCGAACCAATCGCCGGCTCACCACATTCGTAGATTTCTTTTTTCTCAGCGTGGGGATCGTGAGGACGCACAAACCGTCCGATAAATAAATGGGCAAAAAGGAAAATGGCGCCTACCGCGAGAAACAGCGTCAGGTAGGCAGCGATTGCAGTTGGAGAAGCCATGGTTTCAAGGACTCGCAGCGGAACGATTAGCAGCCTATTTTAGGTGGTCCAATACCCGAAACAAGGCACCACCTTCCCGAGTGGGGCCGAACACATTTGACGCCTAGGGACTCGACTCGGCGTCTCCGCCATCAAGCGACTGCCGGGTTCCGGTTTCTACCACCAGAGGCTGTCTCCCACCAAAGCCCTCTTGTATCTCGTGCCAATGGAGCAACTCGGGTTCGTCCAATTTCCAGCAGAGAAAAACAACTCGCCCGTCCATCATCGATGGAAAATCAACCAACCCTTCGACGCCCCCTTTAGGCTCCACTCCTAAGTCGCGAAGCTCCTGCACATATTCATCGATTCGCCGGGTATCGCGCTCCAATTCCTCCTCTATCTGCACCAATTCCTGGCGGTAGAGGTCATCTCGGTTTTCGTCCCGGCCCGCAAGCAATACCGAAAGCCGCTCCTTCCGCTCCACAACCTCATTAGAAAGAGAGGAAAGGTCCTGACAGATGGCTTTAACGAGCGGCAGTGTTGCGTTCGCCTGCTCGACTGTGAATGTTCGTTTGAATTCGACTTGGGGCTTGTTCATTGTGTTTCAATCACCTGTTGTTCAGGGCCAGCCGATTCGCGCCACTCAATATCGAACGATTCTGCCGACATTTTCATTTCCCACACTTACTGATTCGGTCCTCCATGAACCGGTTCTACAATCACCTTCGAATCTGCCACCGCCGTCGGATTCAATGTGGACCTCCCCCAGGCAATGTCGACCGGTAGCCTAGAAAAATCAACGATACATCCATCACGGCTATAACAACTTAAATCGTGCGTTGCGCCCATAAATATACAGTCGACCGGACAGGGTTCTACACAAAGCGCACAAAACATGCACTTGGAGTAATCGATAGCAAACCCCGTCACTTTGAATCCCTTACCACCCTCAACTCGCTCTTTGCCAATATAGATACAATCGACCGGGCACACCTTCGCACACTGATCACATGCAATACAGGTAGTTAAATCGTACCGATGAAAACCACGGTATCGATCGGCCACCGGCACAGGCAACTCGGGATATTCAAAATGCTGTGTGAACGCTTTTCGTTCTGGATCGTAGGTCCTAAACCAGCACCGTACCGTCACATACAACCCGTGGGCTACAGTAAATACTGCCGTGAACACATTCCTAAACCAATCCTTCATCGCGCTCCTCGTCCTAACCGTTCGGTAGGTGCTACCGGTTTGTTATGAATTAGATTTTCTTAATCGTCACAAAAAATTATAAGTACTCAAACCCCGACCGCAACCATCGCACACAGGCAAACGCCCAACAGGCGAGACCACCTTCTCGGCCTGTCAGATGATTTGTGGCAGAGACGAGACAACCTGGCTTTTGTCTACTTTTTGAGTCTGGCCAACAAAGTTTACGCATCGAAATCGGACCAAGAGTCAATGGGCAATCGGTCGCCTGGGGTCCTGGGGTGTTGCCGCCCCGAACGCGAACCTGCGGGAAAGGCACCATCCCTCACCCCGCGCACGCAACGGGCTCCACTCCAAAAGGTCCTTTGCCGTCCAACCGAACAGACTGCCCCCCCCCCGTTTTGGCTGCTCATGCCGGTAAGACACCTTTGCCTGAGAAAAGATCTTTTTAACTGACTTCAAGATATAGACTTGCGTGCATTGAAGCAGACTTTTTCCACTAATGTGATTAAAAAAAAGCACCTAAATGAACCCTCTTTTCCTCCTTACCGTCACCAATTGCCCCCTTTTTTAACGAAAACCAAAGCCTTTGGAGGCTGTTCGCTTGACTCTTGTCATGGACGGCGTAGAGTGAAATGAACGATTTGCCTGCGTTGATGGGTCGCAGGCAGCTTGGAAAAGGATCCAAGAGGATCACAGCTACCCGTATCGCATTAACGCCAATTGATGGGACTGCACCTCGAGGAGTTAACCGAAGGAATCGGCAATGTTAGTGTTATCGCGGAAAAAAAATGAGAGTATCGTGATCAATGATGATATCACGATTGTCGTCGTAGAGATTCGTGGTGATAAGGTGCGCCTGGGTGTTGAGGCTCCCAAAGAAATCCCCGTGCACCGCCGTGAAGTCTATGATGCCATTCAGCGTGGTGCTACGGTTGAAGTGCCTGCCAAGGCAGCTGAGGAACCCGACGCTGCGGGTTCTGCATAATCCTCTTCTCAGCGCGGTATTCAATTTTCCTCTGGTTTTCTTTCACTACGCGCGAGTGCTGTCTCGGTTTATCTATTACCGATGCTGGTAAGTCGGCTGGTAAGTCGATAGAGGACCGGGTTCCCAGGGGACTTGGTACTTGACGATCGCAACGGAATTTCTTTAATGTTGCAGGCAGGCAGATCGTTATCGTGCCACGTCTGCTGCGGCCCCATCGTCTAGCGGTCTAGGACTCCGGCCTTTCACGCCGGCAACACGGGTTCGAGTCCCGTTGGGGTCATTTGCGTCGTCAAGCTGTCGATACCGACTTGCCACGACTTGCCACAAGGCATCGGGCTAAGTTATTTTTGCCTACTCTCGGCCCGTCCCCCGAGTAGCAAAATCTTGAGGGACTGTAACAGCGGATCCTTTTTGTACCGCTTATACACGAGGGGTATCCCCGGGCTGGTGCGGTAAACGCGAAGAACGCGAGCAAGTATCCAAACCGACAATTTCTGAGAGGGCGTCACCAGGTCAGTTTATGCACACCCGCAGATTGGGAAACACGGAACTGAACTTCACCGCGATCGGACTGGGAACGTGGGCAATTGGCGGTGGGAAGTGGAATTTCGGATGGGGGCCTCAAAATCCAGGCGAAGCGGTCGATGGCATTCTGGCTGGGCTGGAATTGGGAATCAACTGGATTGACACAGCGCCCGTGTACGGTGATGGCGAGTCCGAAAGACTCGTAGGCCGCGCGTTAAAGCAGACTGCGAGTAACGAGGTGTTGGTTGCGACCAAATGCTCGCGCAAGGTGCTGCCTGATGGAACTGTCGCTGGTGTGCTTGACGCCCAGAGTGTGAAAGCCGAATGTGAGCAAAGTCTACGGCGTCTTGGTGTCGAAACAATCGATCTTTACCAGATGCACTGGCCCGAACCCGATCCACAAATCGAAGAAGGCTGGTCCGCCATGATCGAATTGAAGCAAGCGGGGAAAGTACGCGAGATTGGAGTGTCGAATTTCAATGTCCCACAACTCGAGCGCGTGCAGGCGATGCATCCGGTCGCATCGCTCCAGCCTCCCTACAATATGCTCGAGCGCGAAGTGGAGGAGGAATTATTTCCTTATTGTCGCAGTCATCCGTTGGGCATTGTCTGCTATAGCCCGCTCGCGAAAGGGCTTTTGACGGGTGCAATGACCCGTCAAAGAGCAGCCGGACTGGACCCCACTGATCATCGAAGTCGTGACCCGCGATTCGCTTCACCTCAAATTGAAGGATATCTGCAGCTCGTCGCGGCACTGCAAGCGATCGCAGAGCGAACGTCGCACTCCGTGGCGGAACTGGCAATTGCATGGGCCTTACGGCGAACGGAAGTGACGGCAGCGATTGTAGGAGTCCGCAACAGTGCACAAATTCGAGGTACTTACGCGGCAGCAGATTGGCACCTCGCTCCTGAGGAGCTTAAGCAGATCGATCACTTACTTTTGAATCCTAGTGACAAATGAATTCTCTCCTGGATGGCACATTCTCATTCAAGGAAATGCGCGTCAGTAAGGGGAAATAGATCCTGGGAATCCTGCTCGCGTTGGTTGCCTATTTTGGCGTGCCAAGGTGTTCCACACCGCTACCACTTCTACGTGGATCGGGGTAAACTGATCGTGTTGTCGGGGGTCGCTGGAACGCGAAGCTGTTCTCACGAAGCAACTCCCCAAGGCAACGGACAAGTACGAGACAAACCATTTGTAAAAAACGGCTGAATAAAGCAGTCTTTGGCATACCATTGAATCAATCAGGAGGCGGTCCTTTGAAAACAATTTCCCAGACTTTAACTGTCCTGCTTATCGGCTGCTGTTTTGTCTCTTCCAACCGGCTTTACGGCGAAACCACTAAAAATAATGAGAGAACTACCGTGAAACAACAAGATTGGGGTACCGCCAACGGCAAAGAAGTCTTTCTCTATACCCTCGAAAGTAAAAACGGAATCGTCTGCAAACTGACCAACTGGGGCGCTACGATCACCGAACTACACGTTCCCGATCGCGATGGCAAAGTGGAAGACGTGGTTCTCGGCTACGAATCGCTTGCCCGCTGGCTCGACAGCGACGGCGAGGGAAGTCCGAATCCCGCCTATATGGGCTGCACCGTAGGTCGCGTCTGCAACCGGATCGACAAGGGCCAGTTTACGTTGGATGGCAAAAGCCATCAGTTGGCAACGAACAACGATCCAAATCATCTCCACGGAGGAAACGTTGGCTGGGACAAGCAGGTCTGGAAGAGTGAACCGGTCGAGAACGCTGACGGAGCGGGTGTGCAATGCACGCTCACCAGTCCCGACGGGGATGAAAACTATCCCGGTGAAGTCCAGGCGTCTGTAACCTATTTCCTTACCAATGCTGGCGATCTGACCGCGGAGTTCTCTGCAAAGAGTGATCAGAACACCCCGGTCAATATGACGAATCACAGTTATTTCAATCTCAAAGGCCAGGGACAGGGAACCATTCTTGATCATCAACTGAAAATCGAGTCCGATCGACAAACAACTTTTGACAAAACTGGCATACCGACAGGCAAAATGGATAGCGTTAAAGGCACGCCCCTCGATTTCACCACCCCCCGAGCCATTGGCGAGCGGATCGGAAAACTTACGGGCGATCCGGGCGGTTACGATCACAATTTTGTGCTGCGTGATGAAAAAGTAAGTGAGCCGCAACTCGCAGCAACACTTTACGATCCAGAGAGTGGCCGGGAACTGAAAATCTATACCACCGAGGTGGGAATTCAGTTCTACTCAGGCAATTACCTTGATGGAGGACTGACGGGAAAAGGAGACAAAACGTATCACAAACACTACGGTTTGTGTCTCGAACCGCAGTTTCATCCCGACTCCGTTAACCAGTCGCACTTTCCGAACTCGATTCTGAGCCCTGGGAATCAATATACGCACAAATGTGTTTACCAGTTTGATGTGCGGCCCTAGAAGACATGGCTCTCCGCGGTGGACTGCGGAGAGCCAAAGCAAAAAGCCCAACCGTGCTCTGAGAGGGGCCGCCTAGTCGTAGGTGATCAGGCTAATCGTTTCGTAGGGGGCGATTCGCTTCCGTCCACCGAGCGCCGTGAGTTCAACGACAAAAGCACAACCCACCACGGTGGCTCCTGCCCGCTCGATCAGATGACAGCAGGCTTCCATGGTACCACCGGTGGCTAGTAAATCGTCGACCAAAAGCACACGCTGTCCCGGTTCCACACCATCGATGTGTATTTCTAGGGTGTCGGTACCGTATTCGAGTTGGTACCGCAATGCATGGGTGTCGAAAGGTAGCTTTCCCGGTTTTCGGACAGGCACGAAACCTACATTAATACCAAGAGCCAATGGCGTAGCAAAAATGAACCCCCGAGCTTCTGCCGCCGCAACCACATCCACGTTGAGATCGCGGACCTGTTCTACGAGTTGTTCGATCGTCACACGGAGTGCTTCCGCAGAAGCGAGAAGCGGTGTGATATCACGATAAAGAATTCCCGGTTTCGGAAAATCCGGAATCGAACGAATATAGTTCTCGAGTACGAGGGGTTGTTCATTGGCCATGGTTCCAAGTATAAACCGTGGCCAAAAAAGGTACAGACCCTCGCACTACAAAGTCATCGAGCTGAAACGATTTAGGGCGTGCCCTGCAGATTGGCGTGCAATCTCCCGAGTGCTTCTGTCTCGATCTGACGTACCCGCTCTCGGGTCAGACTCAGTGTTTCGCCAATCTCTTTAAGCGTATGCGGTTCTCGATCGTCGAGTCCAAACCGCATACGTAAAACGGTCGCCTCGCGAGGATCCATTTCATTGAGTAATTGCAAAGCATGTTCAAGGATATCTGTTTCGAGCATCACATCTTCTGGATTTTTCAGTCGCTCATCCTCGACCATTTCTCCCAGCGACCAACCTCCTTCAGGCTGATCCGATTGGGGCGTCGAGTGGTAGATGTGGATCGCCTTTTTCACGATCGGAAGTTTCTTTTTCGGTAAACCGAGAACCCGAGCAACCTCTTCATGGGTCGGAGATCGCCTCAGTTCTTCAGTCAAGCGGACAGAAGCCCGCCGCCACTTGGAAAGTAGTTCGACCATGTATGCAGGAATTCGAATGGTTTTGGCAGAATTGATCAACGCACGCTTGATCGACTGCTTGATCCAATAACTCGCATAGGTCGAAAAGCGGGTCCCCATCGTCGGATCGAAACCCTCGACTGCGCGAAGCAAGCCGAGGTTTCCTTCCTCGATGAGATCCGGCAGTGGAAGCCCCCTCCCGTTGTATCCGCGGGCAATATTGACGACCAATCGCAAGTTCGCCCGGATCATATGGTCTCTTGCTCTGACATCACCTTGACCGATTGCACGGGCCAACGTCTTTTCTTCTTCAGCAGTGAGCAAGTCCGTTTGATTGATTTCTCGAAGGTAAGTCTCCAAAGGAGCTTGGGGGGGCGAATCCGCAGAGGAGAGGCTGGACCTCTTAGTTTTGAGTGCTGGCATTTTTTACTGCTCGGGTTGGCTTTACTTCTTGGATAGAACACAGTATCGACGTTGAGATCAACGATTCTGTAATCCAGCGGAAATAAGAGCGAGCGGAGCAGTTATAATTCTCTTACCGTTTGTAGCGGAAAGGAGGGCCAATCGACCTGATCGGTGGCCCCGTATCGAAAGATAACTCTCGACGGACCTGCCGAAGCCGCGGAAAACCACGGAACCGGCCTCGCGGTATAACTGAACATGCCGATTGTAGGACGCAAGCCGTCTACTCTTCGTCGGTCGAGGTATCCGCCTCTTTTACCGCTGTCTGGATCAGCGGTCCCGAAGAATCACCAACGCCACCTTTGAGTGGCTCGGCGGATTTTTGTGGCGACGTGGTTTCCTCGACAGCAACAGGCTCGTGCTGGGCCTGCAATTCTTCGATATCGCCGGAACGGCGGGAAAGGCCAATTTTGCGTTCTTCTACATCCACACGCAAAATTCTGACTTCGATCTCTTCGCCCTCCTTCACCACCGCCTCCGGATTTTCGACCTTTTCATCTGAAAGTTCCGAGATATGAAGCAAACCCTCCAAACCATTCTCGAGACCGACGAAAACGCCAAAGTTTGTCAGTTTGGTAACGGTTCCCATAACCGTCTGACCCGGTTGATACTTTGCTGGGATGTCCGACTCCCAGGGATCTTCGCTGAGTTGTTTGATGCCGAGTGCAATACGCCTTCTTTGCTGATCCACCGACAACACTTTGCACTCGATCTCTTGTCCCTTTTCCAAAACCTCGCTCGGGTGACTCACCTTGCGTGTCCACGACATGTCGCTCACATGCAATAGCCCGTCAATTCCCTCTTCAATTTCAATAAACGCACCGTAGTTCGTCAAATTACGAACCCGCCCTTTGATGAAACTATCGGGCGGATAATTATCGGCCACCTTGTCCCAGGGATTGGCCTGCGTCTGTTTCATACCCAGGGAAATCTCTTGCTTCTCCTCATTGATTCCCAAAACAACCACTTCAATCGCCTCACCGATCGATACCAACTCGTTCGGATGATTAATCCTACGGGTCCACGACATTTCACTAATGTGCACCAGGCCTTCGATTCCATCCTCCAACTTCACGAAAGCGCCGTAACTCATCACGTTCACCACGGTGCCCTCAACAACACTATCCACCGGATATTTTTTCGCTACATTCTCCCAAGGACTCGGGGTTTTCTGCTTGAGTCCTAAGGCTATTTTTTCTTTCTCATAATCGATGTTCAAAATCTGAACTTCGATTTCCTGATCGATGGTAGTCATTTCCGAGGGATGACCGATCCGGCCCCAACTCATATCGGTAATATGCAATAGGCCATCGAGGCCCCCGAGATCGACAAAGGCTCCAAAGTCGGCAATGTTTTTGACCACCCCTTTTCGCAGTTGGCCAACTTCCAACTCTTGAAGGAGTTTCGTTTTCTTTTCCTGCCGTTCGTCTTCGATCAACGAACGCCGAGAGACGACAATATTGCGTCTGGCATCATCAATTTTCAGCACTTTGCATTCAATCGACTTGCCGATGTATTCGCCAATATCCGCCGGACGCCGAATATCGACTTGGCTGGCTGGCAAAAAGACGTTGACGCCGATGTCGACGAGCAAACCGCCTTTGATCTTACGGTTGACCATCCCGTTGACGACGTCCCCTTCATTCACGGTGGACATCACCTTTTCCCACTCGCGAATTCTCTTGGCCTTGCGCTTGCTTAACTGGAGCATGCCCTGGAAACCTTCGTTCAATCCAGAGGCACCCTCCACCTCCTCGATCAGGACATCGACATCGTCTCCGACGACGGGTTCTTCGTCTTCCTCCTCCCATTCGCTCCGCGGAATGATTCCCTCGCTCTTGTAACCCACATCGACCAACACAAATTCGGAATCGACTCGAAGAATCTTTCCGGAGACAATTTGGTTAACGTCCAGTTCATCACCCGGGGCAAAGAGTTCTTCCGTACTCTGATCGCCCATCGCGGTTTTAATTTCCGCATCCCAATCTTCAATACCTGCGTCGATTCCTCGGATAAGATTTCGGTTGACCATTACATTCGCTAAGGGTTGCTTGCCACCGGATGCCACTCGAGCAGGTGACTGCTCTAAAATATTCGGCAACAACAGGAAAAAAGTCGCACCGCTCGGCCTCGCCCCATTGGCAGACCATAGAACAAACGGTCAACATAAGCCGATGATTCTAGAGCAAACTCGCGATCGAGAAAACCCGCAAGACGGAGCGCAAACGGTAAAAACAAGCCCGGATTGTCTAAGCTGGGGCTGCCTTACAGCCCGACCCTGGTACAACTTGCCTCGGCGGCAGTCAGACACACCGCGATTCGCGTCTGTACCTCCGCGATCAACTCGGTGTCATCGAAATTGGCAATCTCCTCCGGCAGCAGCGGTTTGCCCACCTCGATTTGGATCGTGTTGACGCGGGGAAAAGAACGGTTACGCGGCCAGGCCTTGTACGCACCCGCGATGCCTACCGGCACAAGTTGCACCCGACTGCGGCGGGCCAGAGCGCAAAATCCCGGTTTAAAATCCGACAATTTCCCATCGCGGGTCCGTGATCCCTCGGGAAACACGAGCACAAACTCCCCGTGCTTGAGGCGACGAAGCGTCTCTTTCATCCCGGCAAGTCCACCGCCCCGGTCGATGGGGATCGATCCAAGCACGCGAAGCATCCAGCCAAGCGGCGGAAACTGAAACAATGTATCGCGGGCCAAATAATTCAGACGCCGATGGAAAAACATTCCAATCATCGGCGGGTCAAGATGACTCTGATGGTTGGCCACCACCAGCACCGGGCCCTCGGCGGGTTCGTGACAGAGACCACGCAGTCGGATGCGAAAAAAAAGCACGCCACCAAGCAACAGAAGCATCTGCATCACTCGATATAACAGGCGATGCCATAGTGGTTGCTGCATGGTCACTCTCCGTTTCTCGAATCCTCTACCGGAAAACCCTAACTGGCATCACGACTGTAAAGAACCTGCTTTGTTTATTTTTTTCGAACCAATGTTTCTAAATGAGCGACAACTTCTGCAGCAGTCATCCCGTCGGTCACGACCTCCACCGCATCGAGTGCTTTTCGTAAAGTACCGACCGGTCGACTTGCATCACGACCATCGCGAAGGTCCTGGGAAGCACGAATTTCGTCCAGTGTCACCGCCTCACCTGCATGCTCCCGCTCCGCGTGCCGGCGTCGTGCTCGCTCCTCTGGAGAGGCCGTGAGAAAAATTTTACATGCTGCCTCGGGAAAGACCACGGTTCCCTGATCACGCCCTTCGGTCACCACATTCTGCCCACTGGCCATGGCTCGCTGACGCTCGACGAGCAGTTCCCGGATGCTTGGATCGTCTGCCATGAAATGTACATTCTCTGTGACTTCGGCAGTGCGAATAAGCTGCGAAACATCCTCCCCATCGACCAGAATAACATCCTCTTGAAGATCAATCCATATCTTGTTTGCCACCGCTATCCGCTCCGCGAACTGCGTAAAATCGGCTCCTGCTTGCATGACGGCGTAGGTCACAGCCCGATACATCGCACCGGTATCCAGGAACAGATAACCAAGTCGCTGTGCCAGACCACGGGCGACGGTCGATTTCCCTGCCCCCGCGGGGCCATCGATTGTTACGATCATGGTGCAAACTCCAATTCCACGAGACACAATTCGCCCGGGGCCAGTTCCAGTTCTACCCGATCCGGTTGGACCGAAAGAGACTCAAGCACCGAGAACGTAAAATCTAGTTTACGGGCTGCCGCAAAGGATCGGAAGCAGCGAAGGGAAAGTCGGCTACGGCGACCACCAGTCTCGAGCAGGCGCAGTCGAATCCGTGTGCCCTGCTCTACAGCAACAAACTCCACATGCGTGACAATCACCTTCGGATCGCTGACGTGCAGCACCCAAGCCGAAGGAGGAGCGACCGCTTGGCGGGTCGCAGAACAAAAGATCGGGTCGACAAATGCACTCCAGGCTGTCTCAGCAGGAGCAGACAAACCGAGACCGAGTTTCCAAGTGAATTGTCGACTGCTCTCACCCGGTGGGATCAGCAGGGTATCGATTTGTCCCGGCTCAATCACCGTGTGGTAGGGAATGCCTCCCGGCAAGAGCGTGAGTGCCGTATTGCCACAGCAAAGATCCAGAAAGTCGGGCGATTCAATCCGTGTGCGAAAGGTCCGTTGGCGGACCGAACCCACACCGCGATAAATTTCGTCGCCCGACCATGCAAACCGGATCCCATAATACGACTGCCAAGGGTTTCCCTCGGGAAGGACCAGTGGGTCAAGCGTCAGGTCAAAGGTGAGTAGCGGAACGCCGCGGAGGATACTCACTGTTTGCGCAAAGTGCGAAACGACAGATCCATCTTCGGCAAGCAAACGACCGGTCACGGACAGACTTGCGCGGAAAGGCCCGTCCTGTTGGAATTGAATCGTTTCGGCAACCATCTGTGCATACCGGGCCTCAGCCTTCGCGCCGACTGCCGGCAACCGCAGCGCAAGCCGTTGCGAAAGCAGATTACCGCGTCGATCTGGCATGTGGAGCGACTGCAGCGCACCGCTCTCGGAATCGAAACTCGCCTCGCAAAATTCATTGCGAAGAAGATGTTCCTCCACAAGCGGTCTTCCGGCGGATGGTTGCCACGACTCGCCATCGCCAGCAATCCAACCGTAGCCCATTGCCGGAAGTTCTACGACCGCTTGTCGCTGACCCTCCTGTTCAGCGGCCGCCTTTACGATTCCCTTGACGGTGGGCATCCGGCTAAACGAAAGATCCACGACCAGCGTTTGTGGCTGCGACGAAGGATTGAGCAGCAGTAAACCCTCTTCCTTTTCCCCGTCCTTACCGGGCAATGCTCGAACCACGGCATCGAGCGGAGGGGCCGCGGATGTACCGGTGCTGAACGACTGGCCAAGGCAACCGGCAAGCAGGTGGATTCCTTCAGTCTTCCTCCGTGCGGCTTGTTCCCGGTGCCGTGTGACGAGCGGAGTGATTGCCGGAGTACCCGCTGCAGAAGAAGTCCGCAAATAAGGCGTACGGTAATCGTCGGCATCAAACTGCGTGGGGCCTGTCATCAGTTCCGCATCGCGGAGACACGCATCGAGACCGACAAAATTCCCGAGCACCGAACCGAAAGTAGCGATTCTTCGCAGTTGCTGATACCAGTGACTGACATGTCCCGGGTAATGCGCAAAACCAATCGCGGCCACGTGGTCGTGGTCCATCGCTTCTCCCAGTTCGCGCGGCAGCCTTAAAACACTCTCCGAATCCACCGCGCTGAGCGGCATTCGCGCCAACGCGGTCAGAGTGGTCCCGTCCAGGCTCTGCCAGGAAATCGCACCATGGTAGCTTTCCGGACAGCGGGTCCCATCGAGCGATTGATGCAGAGCCCCGATGTAACCTAATTTGCTGAGCAGTTGCGGTAATTGGGGATGCAAACCGAATTTCCTTCGCCCGAAAACGTAGGGACGCTGACCGAGTATCTGCTCGTAAACGGCAATTCCACTGATCAACTCCACGAGCAACTGTTCGCTCGAAAGAACTCCCAACGGGGCTTGCTCGTCGCACTCGCCACCCACAAGGCAGAGGCGATCGGCCTCGATAGCTGTTGTCATCGTACCGATCAGCGAGGGATCTTCTGTGGTGAGTCGCACAAGATCATTGGCCGTTATCATCAAGTTGATCGACGTCGGCCGCGCCAACTCCGCTGCAAGTTCTGCCACCGTCGTGCTCGGTGCGATAAGAGTTAAATCGAAGAGGAATGTATCGACCGGATAAAAGTGGTCTTTCGATTCAGCCAAGGCATCGAAACAACGCCCGAGCATTTCTCGTGTTTCTGTAGCATCCCCGGAAAGGGCCGCATCGGCAGCGGCAAGAAGCAATTTTGAAAAACGTTCCCCATCCAGAAGGCTGCTGTAGCGCATCCGCACTGTAAGAACTTCGGTCAATAGATGACAAAGACCAAGGGCAAAAAAATCGCTGACCAACTCGGGGTCAACGTCTGCACGACCCGCTGCCGCATGCTCAAGAGCATAGGCCAGCATCGCTTCGCGGTTTCCCAACTCCCCGCAATCGAGTACGCATACGCCGGTTGCACGCAATTCTTCAAGCCAATATCCGGGCATGTCATCGCGACAGACTTGCGGCAAAGCCACGAGGGCCTCATCCCAGGAGATCTCACCGTCCGAGTCGTTTCTCCGCCATGTGGGTACTGCGCGGGCCTCAGCAATCAGCGACGGATGCCACAGCACGGTGTAGGCTGCAAGAATCTCATCCGCGGCTGCCCCCTCAAGATGAAAGGGAAAATCATCCAGGCTATGGCACGGCAATAATGCAATGAGTTGTTGGTACGGCATGGGCCTACTGGGTGGATAAGACGACAGGCGAGTCGTTTCCCATCGTAATCCATCCTCGCGCCTGGTGACATCCTCTCAGAAGATTGCACAGAGAGTACTGCCTGCGGGCGTCAAGCCGCCTGTCGGCGGGCATGCGGATCCGTATTTTCCAGACGTCGTCGCTCAAAGATTGTTCCGATCGGACCAATCAGCACGGCGGGCAGAATAATCAAATCCCCAATCAAGGCCGTGCCCAACATCGCCCCCATCAACCACCCGAAACGGGCAATGGGTGCAAAGGGACTGAATGTAAAGACAAGCAGGCCCAATCCGCAGATCAGCGATGTCTGGATCATCGCTGCACCACAGCGGTGGTATGCCGAGAGGATCGCTTCGCGGCGTGTGTGGCCGGCTCGCATCGCACGACCGAAGGCTGCAATAAAATGGAGCGTGTCATCGACCGCAATTCCCAAGGCAGCCGTGGCGGTGAGCATCGAGCCGACTTCGATTTCAAAACCGGCCCAGCCCATCGTGCCAAATACCACAAAGGCAGGAAATACATTGGGGATCATGGACACCAAACCGGCACGAACACTTCTCAAGACGAGGACCATGATGGCGGCGATTATCACAAAAGCCACCATAAAGCTATTGATCAAGTCGTCCATCAACTGATGCTGTGCTTTGTGGACCAGCGGCACACCACCACAGTAGATGGCTGAAATGGTAGGGAGTTTTTTTTGGTAGTGCGCGAGGATCGGCTCGATGCGATCTTCCAACTCGGCCAGCAGGACCCCGTAATCGTGATTCTCTGTCGCCCGCACGCGGGCACTAATCCGCCAAAGCTGTTCTTCGCCGTCAACCTTCACGTAACCGGTGTCGATGAAAGGCGCGAGGTTACCGGTCAGTTTTTTCTCAAAGACCGCACGCCGCGTCGCCTGACGCCATCCCGGTCCAGACCGCGTTGGTAGTGGGGGCGCAAAGGTTGCAGCCGAGACTGTGCAGTCGATGCCCTCCACGCGTTGCACTGCGCGCCGCACAGTCTCGATCATCTGAAACCGCTCGAGCAGCGAAAGGGGGGCGTTGCTGGCGAGCCGCACCACCACCTCGATCGGAACCAAGGGGCCGACATGTCTCTCCAACCAGTCGTAATCGATCAGAATTTTTGCCTCACCGCGAAACAGGTTGTGTAGTCTGGCAGTGGCTTCCAAGCGGGTGACACCAAAGCCTGCGGCCAGGACACCGACGATCGCTAGAACGACGATCACCGCATGGGAGCGGGCGACGGCGGCAAGCAGTTTTTCCCAAAACTGATGAAAGTGTTTGGTGTGACGGTGGGCGCGCAGTCGATCGGCCCAACGTCGCTGTGGAAACTCAGAGAGTAGCGCGGGCAGCAGCAGAATCATAATGCCTGTGCCGACCAGTACCGCGGCAGCCGCATATCCGCCGAACTTTCGGATCGGTACGATCAAACTCACCACCAGCGAAAGCAACCCGACCGAGGTCGTGGCGGCCGAAAGCCAACACGGCCCCCAAGCTTCGCGGATCGCTTGCACCGGAGCATCCTCGAGACCCCCGGTACGAATCGCGTCGCGGTAATAGTTCGCAATGTGGATCCCTGCGGAGATGCAGAGCACATACACCAGCGACGGCAACATCAGCATCACGCTGTCCATCTGCGAACCGGTATAGATGACCAGCGCCAGGGAAAACTGCTGACAAAGCTGCGCGGTGCCAAAGACCATCAGACCGATGAGAAAACTACGCAGCCCGAAGGCCATCAGCGAAAAACAGACAATCGTGGAGACGGCGGTGAGCAGTTCAAAGTGTTCAGCGCTGGCCGCATCAATGGCCACGCTCTCCATCGTGGGGCCGGCAATGTGCAACTCCGAGCGAGCGATACCCCCTACCGATTGGGCAGTAGCGAACACCTGCTCGACCGCCACATGGCGATCGGCTGCACCCCGCTTGTTGATAATGCCAATCAGACAAGTCGTTTCTCCGTCCGGGCCGATCAGCCAGCCCTGCAGTCGACGCAGCACCGTTTTTTCTTTGAGCTTGAGGGGCTCGCTGCGGAGGCTGGCCAACACCTCGGGGCCGCTTAACACTTTGCCGAAATAGGCCGGACCCTGGGCCGGTTGGCGGAGAGCCCGGGCCACGCGGGCCACCCGCGGATCGCTGAGAGTGCAACCCTGCCAGCTGAACATCAACAATTCATCGCTACCGAACTTTTCGGCAAACCATTTAAGGTGTTTTGTCTCTTCGAATCCCTCGGGCAGCCAATCGGCCACCTTATTGGAATTACTCTCCATGGCCGATTTGGCACCGAGCACAATGATCGGACCGAGAAAGAGAAACATCAGAAAGATGCCAAATCGATACTTCGAATAGAGCGCATCCATGCTGATTGTTTCTCCTCGATTACCACCGGTGGCAATCACTCTCTGCGGAGCATTAGAAATAAGACTCTCGTTTAACGGAAGTAGTAATTCAAGTTCGCCATCAGCGCCCAGCTGT
>Ga0114919_10000472_pt1 | contig 31159 bp, 25 predicted proteins | sample BlataG_FD_88682 | JGI IMG/M metagenome (GOLD analysis project Ga0114919, IMG submission 88682) | Deep subsurface microbial communities from Black Sea to uncover new lineages of life (NeLLi) - Black_00105 metaG | ecosystem: Environmental > Aquatic > Marine > Oceanic > Sediment | place: Atlantic... | reverse complement strand
ATTTTTTCCGAGGCAGAATACAATATAATTTGACAAACGGGCAACCTATGTCCTGGCACAAATCAGCTTTAAGGTAATCCATGTCTTGGCACTTTTGGGTAACCTATGTATTGGCAGTTCTCATATAGGTCTTGGGGTCAATTACGACTAGGCCGTCTGTGATACTGTTGATAATTTTTTCGTTGAAGTTTTTAGATGTTTGCAGTTGTTGTTCGAGGTTTTTACGCTCGGTAATATCTCTCCCATGTTCGATGACTTGAATGGTTATACCATTATGATCTTTTACGGGGTAAGAGTGAATCTCCCAAATGCACTTCCGTCCATCTGGTAGTGAAATGAGTTTTTCCACCATTTGTGGCTCACCGGTGTGAAAGACCTCTTCCACGTGGCAGTTCTCGCAAACCTCGGTGCGGTGATAAAAAATCTCGTAGCAAAAGCTGCCGACAAACTGTTGGGGAGGGATCTGAAAGATATTCATAAAAGCTTGATTTGCTTTGATAATATGAAGATCACGGTCGTAAACGGTAAAGGGGTCGGTTACACTGTCAAAAACCCTGGTGAGAAATTGTTCATCATATAAAGCTGTGTCCGTATCTATAGTTCCTGGCGTAACGAAACTTTTCGACATGGTGAAGCCCTCCTACAGGTTTTAATTGTCTCGACGGATATCATCCACACGGGAACAAGAGCAGTCAGGATTTTCAGATTAGCAAGATACGGCAGCCTAGAGGAAGTCGAGATTTTTTATCGGTGTGTATAGTATTTGTACGGTACCCGAGTCTTATTTTGGTCAATCTATCACGGAAGCAGGTTTGATGTCAAACAAATTCCTTTTCCCGAAATCCACAATCACACTTGATATACAACGAACATACATAGGAAAAAGCATTCTTTGCCGGGTAAAAAGGGGAAATCAACCTGGCTGGAAACCTCCATAAATCTAACGGCTATAAAATTGGTTGGCAGCTAATCCGGTTAAATATTGTCGTGATTGTGCAACTTACCGAAAATTATGAGATTTGCATCAGTTAATATAAAAATAGGCGGTTGACTTCACATCAAGGTTATGGTTGACTATTTTTTTAATTGATGGCGTTAACGGAAGTCAGCTAAAACAATGGTCTGGGACAAATCCCTATATTGTAAGGATCTTTCCCTATAAAAATGAACCCATCCCCTCATTGACAAAAGGGAACAAAAAAAATAGAAAAAAATAGAAAAGCGTATTTTAATCTAAGTTCTTCAAAAAAGGGTTTGCCAAAATTCTCGAGTTTTTTCTCAAAAGGTTACCCTATGGAGAAACCCCTCAGAATTTGCATACCTTGTTCCTGACAGAACGCTGTCCGTTCTGTTGGGAGTCTAAAAGTTTAACACTGATTCTCCCGGGCCTTCACAGTTTAGAACTGAATTAAATTGTTGTCTGGAGTTGGCCTTGTCTGTTGGTGATAATAAATCCAGATTAATGTCTCCGGATTTAACACAAAATGAAAATGCCTGAAAAGATGTTCAAGTAAAACCTCATAAAAGTGTCTATTGATTCAATACCAATGAAAAAGATCCCCAAAGTTTCGTCAAGAAATCAGAACAATAAAATAATTTTCTATAAATTCAATGATAAATATTCCAGACGAAAGGAGGGAACCATGAAAAAACAAATATTGAATTATGAAACACTGCTTAAGGTTACCGATGCCATCTCTTCGACCAGGGATCCGGAAGAAATTATTCTGGTGACGGTGGAGAGTGTCAAAAGAGCTTTGGATGTCAAGGGTTGTGCAATGTTTATGGTTAATAGAAAAACCAATGAACTGAAGTTGGCCACTGCATTCGGCCTGAGTGATGAATATCTGGATAAAGGTCCTGTGAGCGCTTTGCGCTCCATTGCTTCGTCCCTGGAAGATGGGCCTGTGGCCATTTATGATGTTAATGACGACCCGAGGCTTCAGTACCCCGAAGCGGCGAAAAAAGAGGGAATCGCCTCAATACTGTCTGTTCCGATCACAAGCCTGGGTAATGCCATTGGTGCTCTGCGGGTTTACACGGCCGAACCCTGGGAATTTACTTTGGAGGATGTGAATTTTATTCAGGCTGTGGCTCAGGTTGCCGGGATGGCTATTGACATGTGCCGGCTTAACAGGGGATTAAAAAGCAGCATTGAAATTTTAAAGACCATGCGGGACCCCCGGGAGCTTAAATCCAAGAGAAGAACACCATATGAAGGTGTCCCGATAAGTGTTGTTCCGTAAAAGTGATTTACAGGAATGTGAATAACGTAAGTAAATTCATTCTGCGTGCATAAACTCATTCCAGATTTCATGGACTTTTTTCCGTAAGCTGCGAAATTTATTTTCAGGGACCTTGGCAGGTTTTTCCTGGAGGCTGAGTTGGTGAACCGCCGCCCGATAGGTCAGGTAGGCTTCTTTGAGAAGGCGGGCGATATGAGCTTCAATGATACCGGTTTGGTTCAAGGTTTCGAGAAGACGAACCGTGTCGGTCCACCGGGTCAGCTCGTTATATTCACTGGATTTTAAAAGCACCAGATACTGAACCAGAAATTCAATATCAACAATTCCGCCCGTATCCTGTTTGAGATCGAAAAGTTCCGGTTCATGGCTTGAGAGTTCTCTGCGCATCCGCTTGCGCATATCCACAACCTCTTCTCGAAGCCGGGTCATGATTCTGGGCCGGGCAATCACCTGATTGCGTATCTGATCAAAGCGTTTTGCCATCTGACGATCACCGCTTATGGGTCTTGCCTTGATAATGGCCTGATGCTCCCATGTCCAGGCTTTGTTCATCTGATATTCTTCAAACCCCTGGATGTGGCTTACCAGAATGCCGGAACTGCCGCTGGGCCGCAACCGCATATCCGGCTGGTACAGGACCGCCGGAAGGCGTATGTGCGGTTAAGATATGGACGACTCTCTGTCCCAGTCGGGCAAAAAACTGGGCATTATCTATAGGGTACTTGCCGCCACGGGTCTGCCCTTGGATTCCTGCATGAAGAAAAACCAGGTCAAGGTCGGAGTCATACCCGAGCTCAAATCCGCCAAGCTTCCCATAGGCAATGACAGCAAATCCCTTTCCAATTCTTTCATCGTCCAACTGACATTTGGGAATCCCGTGTCTTTCAGCGAGATGATCCCATGACAGGTCAACAACTTCATTTAAAACCGTCTCTGCAATTTCGGAGAGATGATCACTGGTCCTCATCAGCGGAATAGCTCTTGTGACATCTGCTGCGGCCACACGTAATATGTTCGCTTGTTTAAAAATACATAATTCTTGAATCTTATATTCAAGGTCCTTAGCGGATATCAAATCGAACTTCTTGCGTATCTCTTCTTTAAGATCCGATTTTTCCGGAGGAAGATAAAGGGTGCGAGGGTCTAAAAGTTCATCCAGGAGCACCGGATGGAGAGCTAGAAATGAGACCACCCATGGGCTGGCAACGGCCAGCTTAACCAGATGGACAATAGCGATTCGATTTTCCAACAGAAGGGCCAGGTAGTTTGTCCGTCGTTCGATAGCCTTGATCAGGTCTACAATTCGACTCAGAACAACAAGGGGTTGTTCAGACCGGCCGATGACTTTCAGCATAACCGGCATGAGTTTGTCCAGGCGATCCCGACCGTCGCTGCTGAGCAACCGTGTTTCCGGATCCTTCCGAAGATCATCTAAAACGCGCATCACATGATCCGGATTTTCAAAACCCGCTTCAGCAAGCACCTTCCGGACCTGATCATCTTCTAATATATCCTGCCATACCGATTCCAATCCGCTTTCAATTTTTTCGCCCTGATCATCTATGCGCTCTGAATCTCCGGTTCCCAGCAATTGGTTGAAATGATAGTGTACAATTCTCCTGTGCTCTTCAAGACGACGGGCAAACGATTCCGCATCGGAAAATCCCATGGATGCGGCCAGACGCCTTCTTGCAACCGAATCTGCGGGGATCTCATGGGTCTGCTGATCTGAAAATTCCTGAAGGCGATGCTCCGTGTTACGCAATAATTCATATGCGCGGGTAAGTTCATCACATGCTTGCTGAGGAATATAGTTTTCACGGGCAAGGACCTTCAATACCTTTCGAGTGCTCTGTTCTTGAAGCACAGGGGCAACGCCTCCCCGTATGAGCTGAAATATCTGGCCGAAGAACTCAATCTCACGGATTCCTCCAAGACCGAGCTTGATGTTGTGTGACATGGATTTGCGTTTTACTTCAAGAGAGATCTTCTGCTTCATATTTCTTAAAGATTCAAAGGCGCCAAAATCCAGGTACCTGCGATATACAAATGAGTTAAGAGATTCGATAAGCCGTTCACCGGCCTGTTTATCACCTGCGACAACCCGTGCCTTAATCCATGCGTATCGTTCCCATTCCCTCCCCTGTCCCTGGTAATATGCCTCCATGACATCAAAACTCATAACCAAAGGACCGCTTTGGCCATAGGGTCTAAGATTCATGTCCACCCGGAACACAATGCCTTCTGAAGTGCGGGAACCGATCGTTTTTATCAAACCCCGACAAAGGTGCACAAAAAATTCTTCATTACTGATCGGTTCCGATACGCCACGGGTTTGGCCCGCTTCAGGATAAGCAAAAATAAGGTCCACGTCAGAGGAAAAATTTAACTCCCCACCACCGAGTTTCCCCATCCCCAAAACAACAAGGTGCTGCGGTGAACCGTCATATCCTGTAGGAATGCCATATTTCTGACACGCCCATTCATATAGCAGCGAAAGCGCCTGATTGATACAGGCATCGGCCAGGGCAGAAAGATCTGCCATGGTTTCGGAAAGGTCGGCCCGGCCTGCAAGGTCACGCAAGGCAATCCGAATCATTTCACGCAATCGAAACTTGCGAAGAATAGAGTATAGTTTGTCCTCTTGTTCTGATTCACACAGCCTCGACAAAGACTTTTTAAGCTTATGATTGTAATGATCGGGCGGGGATTGTCCATGAAGATCGCCGCTTTGAACAAGGTCGGCCAGCATGGCCGGGTTATGGGTGCAGCTTCTGGCAATAAAGTTGCTAAAAGCAAAGACCCGTTTTATAACTTCTATAAAATCGGAATCATCCCACAAAGAAATATTGGCGTCCTTTGCAGCACTGCAGAATGCATCCCATTTGCTTTGAGAATCTTCTATCACCTCTTGTGGAAGGTTAATTACCGGTTTTATTTGTATTGATATGTCTCTCATATTTTTAAATATCAATATATGTATCGTAATGTCTAAAATCTGTACTGCCCAAAGAGAGACCGAAAAGGTCGACAATACCATATTCCATATACGATAATAAAAACCGCTTAATATCTCAATCTTTTTTCTTTAAGAAGATCCGTCAGGCGGTTTGTCCCTCTGCCCAAGGGCTATCCAAAACAAGCCCGAGTGTCTATTCCGGAATAATGAGCCATATGGTTGTTCTTGAAAAAAAGCTGATATGATGTAAAATTAAATTATGATCACCATTACACCCACAATTGCAATTCGTGAAAATGAGATCAAACTGGACTTTATACGATCATCAGGCCCCGGAGGACAGAATGTCAATAAAGTTGCCACGGCGGTTCAGCTTCGCTTTGATGTGAAAAACTCTCCTTCTCTTTCCCATGAGGTTCGCTCCCGTTTGGTTCGTCTTGCAGGCAGGAAAATCACAGAACACGGAATTCTCATTATCCAGGCCGGCCGGTTTCGAAAACGGGAACGTAACCGACAGGACGCGATTGATCGCCTGAAAAAATTAATCCGGAAAGCATCTGAAAAACCGAACATTCGCATTAAGACCAAACCGAACAGAGCGGTAAAAGAACGCATGCTGTCGGCAAAACGGCCTCGAAGTAGAATAAAGCGGATGAGACGAGTGGTTTCAATTTCCAAGGATTAACTCCGGAAGTTGGGCGCCGGCTCTTTTGTCACCCGCAAGGATCACAAGAATTCCCGGTAATTAATACCTAAATTGAGCGATTTTTTACTCGATCTGATACGATAATCTTACGGAGAACTTCTATGCCAAAGACAGAAAATCAGGTTTAGTTTAGCACATTTTTGTTATTTCTTCGATCAATTTATGACAAATATGTAACTTGCTATGTAGGCGCGCCCCTTTAGATGGGCATATTGTGATGATATTTTAGACAGTTATGATTATTGATACTCTTGGCATTTATATTGCATTCAAGTTGTAACAATGCGGATAATAAAATCCTTTTAATTATCTCTTGACAAATAAATAATAGAATATATTTTTTTGTAAAAAACTTTATACAAAGTTGTATAAAGTAATCAATCATAAGACAAAAACGTCTTTATCTGGTACAACTAGATTCAGGCGTTTTTTTTCGGATCATTATACTACAGAACGTTTAAGAATGTTGACGCTAGCTATGGATAAAAAATTTATACCTAAAATAACAGTGTTTCACTGCATTAATGCCTTTACTGAAAATACTCCTTTGCCGTTTGTCGGCGGGAACGATTATGAGATTAAATTTATAAGGCTTCCCTGTTCCAGTATGGTTAAGGATGTTTTTCTGCTTCGGGCATTTGAAGCCGGAGCAGATGGGGTGGTCGTGCTGGTCTGTCCCGAAGGGCAGTGCCGTTATGTTGAGGGCAACATAAGAGCAAAAAAACGGGTTGTGTGGGTCCAAAATTTGCTGGATGAAATCGGCATAGACGGCCAGCGGTTGTCTTTAAGCAATATTGCTGCCGGAGACACCGCCACAGCAAGTCAAATAATAGATGATATACTGAAAAATATGGCTGAGTTAGGTCCTAACCCGGCCGCATGAATGGAATTAATCTATGATCGTTGCAGAGCAAAAACCATTATCGGAAATCAAGGAAATCATAGCACTCTATAAAAAAATCCTTATTATGGGGTGTGGCACCTGCGTGAAAACCTGTTTTGCCGGAGGAGAGGACGAAGTTGCCGTACTTGCATCCGCTCTGAGGCTGGCCTGTAAAAAAGACGGCAAGGAGATCGAAATCGAAGAACTTACTATAGAACGCCAGTGTGAAGACGAATTTATCCGGGAAAGCGCACCGGCCGTCTCTCGCAACGAGGGGGTGTTATCTTTGGCCTGCGGTGCTGGCGTTCAGGCTCTTGCCAGACGGTTCGGCAAAACCCCGGTGCTTCCGGGCGTAAACACGACCTTCATCGGTGTTCTTGAAAAACAGGGCATCTTTACCGAGGAGTGTTCCGGCTGCGGCGATTGCAACCTTGCCATATTCGGGGGTGTTTGCCCTTTCACTCGCTGCGCCAAAAAGCTTTTAAACGGTCCCTGCGGCGGATCACAGAATGGCAAATGCGAAGTCAATCCTGAAAGCGACTGTGCCTGGCATTTGATTATTGAACGGCTTAGGATATTGGGACAGATGGATAAATTAAGGATCTATGTTCCCCCCAAAAATTGGCAAACCAGCCTTTCAGGAGGCCCAAGAAAATTAGTGAGAGAGGACCATATGATATGAATATGAAAGTACATAGCAGATTGCAGGAAATTTTATCAAAAGGAGAGTTTGCCGTTACCGCCGAATGCGGTCCTCCCAGGGGGGCAACTCCCGAGGTTGTCCGTAAAAAAGGCGAATTATTAAAAGGGTACGTAGATGCGGTGAACGTAACCGACAATCAAACCGCTATTGTGAGAATGTCGAGCATAGCGGCTTGCTCTCATCTGTTACAAATGGGTCTGGAACCTGTTATGCAAATGGTCACCCGGGATCGGAACCGGATTGCACTGCAATCGGATATTATGGGCGCCTACTCCCTCGGCATCAAAAATATTCTTTGTCTTTCGGGAGATCATCAGAGCTTCGGCAGCCAGCCCGATGCCTTAAACGTTTTTGATATCGATTCCATGAATCTCATCCGGACCGTACAGACCATGCGGGAACAAGGAAAAGACATGAGCGGATTCGAACTGAACGGCCCGCCCCGAATGTTTATCGGAGCAGCCGCCAATCCGTTTGCCGATCCTTTTGAATATCGAGTAATCCGTCTGGCAAAAAAAATTGATGCCGGTGCTGATTTTATTCAGACCCAGTGCATCTATAATATGGATCGGTTCAAGGAGTGGATGAAAATGGCCCGAGATGAGGGCCTCACCGAAAAGGTTCATATTCTTGGCGGAGTAACCCCCTTGAAATCTGCGGGAATGGCAAAATTTATGAATAACAAGGTGGCCGGCATGGACGTGCCCGAGCCTCTGATCAAACGAATGGCGAACGTCCCCAAGAAAAAGGCTGTTGAAGAAGGGATCAAAATATGCATAGAAACCATTGCCGAACTGTGTGAAATTGAAGGGGTTCACGGTGTTCATATTATGGCGATTGAGTGGGAGGAAATCGTCGGCCAAATCGTCGAGTCGGCCGGTCTTACACCAAGACCCTAATAATTGAAGATTTGCGATTGATGATTGATGATTTAGAACTTTAGAGTTTTTTTAATAGTCAATATTCAATCGACAATTGAAAACGGAGTTTTTATGCCCAAGAAGTATCATATTCCGATAAAAACAGCAGAGCCAAGGTACAACCCCATCGGCAAATACGCCACGGTTGAGTTCCGGGAAGACTGTGCCGGCAGCTGCAAAGAGTGCGTCAAGAAAAAATGTATCTATGGAATTTTCCGGGACAATTATAAGCATTTTAGCACAATGAGCGAACCGGAATACCTGTATACCTGCCAGAGCTGTTTTCGTTGCGTCCAAGAATGTACAAAAGGCATTTTTTCCCGGGTGACCAATCCGGAATACCGTACACTGGGAGACGATTACTGGAAACCTGATATTATCAACAGGCTCTGGTATCAAGCCCACACCGGTAAAATTCCGGTTTCCGGAGCCGGCTATCGCGGTCCTTTTGTTGCCGCCGGTTTCGATTCCATGTGGACCGATATGTCTGAAATTGTTCGTCCCACAAGAGACGGTATCCACGGCCGCGAGTATATCAATACCTGTTTCGAAATCTCCCGTAGAGCCACGCCCCTGAAGTTTAATGCCGATATGTCTTTGGCTTCGGATGTGCCTCCCATTTTGGAGCTTCCGATCCCGTTAATGTTTCAGTTACCTGCAACGCTTATTTTAAATGAACAAATTCTTTTATCAGCAGCCAGGGCGGCACAGATTCTGGGAACCTTAATGTTAATCCGGCCCCAGGATTATACAGAAGCTTTGCATCCGTATGCGAATAGCCTTATTCCTTGTTTAACCTCTGAAAATTATAAGGATTACAAAGAGCTTGTCCTCAAAAGCCGGGTGGTGGAACTGGCGGACGCCCCTGATATCGAAAAAACGATTACTGAAATTCGTGTAATAAAACCGGATAGTTTTATTATCATCGGCATTCCGATGGATGCAACGACTGCTTCCCGTGCTCTGGAACTTTCCTATGCCGATGTGGACACTCTTCATTTTTACGCCGACGAGCACGGCAATGAACTTAATACGGAAAACCCTATATTTTTAAAGGAAATGATTCGGGAAGTTCACCTGAAGCTGGTAGATAATTCCATCAGGCAAAAGATCAATCTGGTATTTTCCGGCGGAATCGCAATGGCCGAGCATATGGCCAAAGCGATTACCTGTGGGGCTGACGGCGTTGTTGTGGACAACCTGCTTTTAGTCGCTCTTGAGTGCCGTTTATGTTACCGGTGCCGGAATGATCTATTCTGCCCGGTAAAAATTGACGATCAAATCGATCCGGAATGGGGCAGCCAGAGGATCATCAATCTAATCGGCGCCTGGCACAACCAGTTAATCGAGGTGATGGGCGCTATGGGAATCCGGGAAGCCAGAAGGCTGCGGGGCGAAGTCGGACGCTCCATGTGGTTTGAGGATCTGGAATTGGAAAGTTTCGGTCCGATATTCGGTAAAAGAAAAATAGCAGGAATCAAATAACCTATGAGTAATAAAAAGAGTAATAAAAAAAATAATTTTAAATTCCCCAAAATTGTCCAAACACCGGATCGGTTTCGCAATCCCATCGGCAAGTACACCATCCGGAGAAATGCCCGATGTATCTCATGCGGGCTGTGTGCAGAGCTTTGTCCTTATGGCGTGCATCCTCGATATGACAACTATTCTAAACCATTACGCCCTCTGGATTACAAATGTATCGGTTTTAAATGCAAAGAAAATGATTTTTTCTGCATAGATCGTTGCCCGGAACAGGCCCTGACACTACGTCACAATCCGATCCTGGAAACCCTGGGAGATTACCGCTGGACCGCGGAGATGCTCATCGGGCACTGGGAAATGGCGGAAACCGGAAATCTGCCTGTTGTTGACGTGGAGTACAATCTGGGCAACTCCGGCGGCGGATTTGATAAAATCCGCTTCAAAACACCGGACCCAGATGATTATCTGGACTTAACCGATGAGGCTATTGATACCAGTGTTTCTCTGAACAAACGGGGCGACGGCAGGCCCGTTCGGATTAACTCCATTCCGTGCTATGGCGGAGGTATGTCTTATGGTTCCACTGCATTGTCGGTTATGATAGCCAGAGCAAACGCGGCCACGCTGCTGAATACATTGACCTGCACCGGAGAAGGCGGTTATCCTGATAAATTAGTCCCATATGCCGATCATGTCATCACCCAGATAGCAACCGGTCTATTTGGAGTAAGAGAAGAAACCATCTTGTATGCACCCATGGTGGAGTTCAAGTACGCCCAGGGTGCAAAGCCCGGCCTGGGAGGTCATCTTCTGGGAGATAAGGTGACTCCGGAGGTCGCAGCCATGAGGGAAACCGTGGTAGGGAATGCCCTGTTTTCGCCGTTTCCGTTCCATAGCGTCTACTCGGTGGAGGATCATAAAAAACATGTGGACTGGGTCAAAGAGATTAATCCAAAGGTACTGGTTTCCGTGAAAGTCTCCACGCCCACGGATGTTGACATGGTGGCAGTAGGCAGTTATTATGCAGGGACACATGTTGTCCATCTTGATGGAAGTTACGGCGGAACCGGCGCCGCTCCGGATATTGCCAAAAAAAACATTGCCATGCCCATCGAGTATGCCATTCCCAAGGTACATAAATTTTTGGAGGATGAAGGCGTCAGAGAAAAAGTCTGTTTGATTGCCAGCGGCGGCATTCGCAATGCAATGGATGTGGCCAAGGCCATCGCCTTAGGGGCTGACGGAGTCGTCATCGGAACCGCGGAACTGGTTGCCCTCGAATGTGTCCGCTGTGGGCATTGCGAAAGCGGGCGGGGCTGTGCCCGAGGCATTGCCACTACTGACCACGAACTGGGGTATATGATTACCGAGGATTGGGCCACTCAACGAATCGTCAATATGTATATGGCCTGGCGTAAGCAGTGGTGCGAAATTTTGAGGCAATATGGTTTAAAGAGCATCAAAGAGCTGGTAGGCCGATCCGACCTGCTGGTACACCTCGATTATTTGGATGAAGAAGAAAGATCAAAATATCAACCGGCTCCTCAGGCAGAGCTTATACTTTAGGCACTTATTAAACCTATCCAATATTCAATGCCCAACGATTAATGTCCAAGTAAAAAATACTTGAAAATAGGATATTGAAAATTCGACATTGGACATTATCTGATAAAGGTATAAATAATGTTTTACGGTTTTGACTCAACAATTAAAAATATACTGAAATCTCGGGGCCGCCTGCCTCATGGAAATACACCCCTTAAAAAGTCCGCTGAAGAGGGCGGATGCGGTGTAACCGGTTTTATTTCATCGGTTCCGGTGCGTGGCCGCCATATTTATGAGCCTTCGGTTCAGATGCATAATCGCGGCAACGGTAAGGGCGGCGGTATCGCCGCGCTCGGCCTGTCCGCTCAAGACCTGGGGGTAACCCAGGAAGTTCTGGACACCCATTATCTGCTTCAGGTTGCCCTGCTTGATCCAAAATCCCGACCGGACGTGGAAGAATCGGCTATTGCCCCATTTCTGGAAGTTCATAAAGCCGAACGTATTCCAACACTTGACGATTACCGAGACATACAAGGATTAGAAGTCAAGCCTCCGGATGTGTGGCGTTATTTTGTCAGGGTCAAAAAACATGTGCTGGATCGTTTTATTGAGGAGAATAAGCTTCAGGATTTGAAACCCGGCAAGGCTGAAGATGAATTTATCTATCAAAACTCTTTCCGTTTAAACCAGAAGTTTTACGCTTCCCTGGGCGAAAAACAGGCTTTTGTTCTTTCCCACGGCCGTAATATCATGATCCTGAAAATCGTCGGTTATGCCGAACAGGCCACCCAGTATTACTGTATGGAGGATTTCAAAGCCCACGGATGGATTGCACACCAGCGCTATCCCACAAAAGGAAGGGTCTGGCATCCCGGCGGCGCGCATCCCTTTATAGGGATGGATGAAGCCCTGGTTCACAATGGTGACTTTGCCAACTATTATGCGGTCAGCGAATACTTGAAGCAGAATAATATCTTTCCGCAATTTTTAACAGATACCGAGGTTTCGGTTCTGCTGCTCGACCTGCTCAACCGAACCTTTGAATATCCATTAGAATATATCATTGAGGCCATGGCACCCACCTCAGAATACGACTTCGATTTGCTGCCACCTGAAAAACAGCATATTTATCGCTATATTCAGGCCGCCCATATCCATGCTTCTCCGGACGGCCCCTGGTTCTTTATCATTGCACGCAACAATCCTTATAAAAACTATTTCCAGCTTCTCGGTATTACCGACACCTCTATGTTGCGTCCGCAGGTATTTGCTTTGCAGGAAGGAGAAGTTCAGATCGGCCTGGTATGCTCGGAAAAGCAGGCCATTGATGCCACGCTGCAGAACCTTGCAACAGAGGACAACCGTTTTTGCCCCATAGCGGACAAATACTGGAATGCCCGCGGAGGCAGTGCAACCGACGGCGGCGCTTTTATTTTCACTGTCAAAGACGCCGGCAAGGGAGACGGCTCCAAAAAACTCGTGTGTACAAATAAATTCGGAGACGTCGTTAAGACACCGCAAAATCAAAAACAGTATAAAATAACCCCCGAACTTACAACACCGGCAAATGTCGCCGAAATCGATCAGGCATTAACACAAGGTCTGTCCCTTGACGATATATCTGATTTTAAGGATTATTGTTGCAAGCAGATGGCCGCCTGGGATTATCCCTCGATCAGATACTTTTGCGAAGAGATTAAAAAACAGGCCGCCGGAAATGACATCGTCAAATCAAAAGCCATCGAGATCCTGACGCACCTTATGGACCGTCGTTTTCCAACCGGAGATAAGAAAGGGAGTTCAATACTGCAAATCATAAGACAAAGCCTGACGTCAATTTTTCAGGATTCGCCCAATCTGAGTGAAAATACCGACGGCAGGTATTGTTACATCGACTGGGAGAAACGAAATACTCTGCGTTCCCTTAAAGACAATGAAAAAATTCTGGTGATTAATGCACGGGAATTCCCGCCTGAAGGCGATGACTGTGACGCGCGTCTTATCTGTGCCGCCTATAAACTGGGATGGAAAACGTTCATCTGCTATGGGTACAAGGGACAGCGATTCTGTGGCTGCGGACTGACAAGCGACTCCGACGGTGTCAGAATAGATGTTTATGACAGTTCCGGCGACTACCTTGCTTCCGGCATCGACGGACTGGAAATATATGTCCACGGAAATGCTCAGGATCAACTGGGCCAGATTATGAAACGCGGAAAACTGGTTATATACGGCGATGTGGGTCAGACGTTTATGTACGGCGCCAAAGGTGGAACCGTATTTGTGCTGGGCAATGCCGCCGGCCGTCCTTTGATTAATGCAGTAGGACGTCCCAGGGTTGTAATCAACGGCACCTGTCTCGATTATCTGGCGGAGTCATTTATGGCCGGCGATCCGCTCAAAGGCGGCGGGTTTGTTGTACTCAACGGCATCGAGTTCGACGACGAGGCCAACATTATCGAGCAGAGCACGCCCTACCCCGGCTCCAATCTCTTTTCATTGGCTTCCGGGGGCGCTATCTATTTAAGGGACCCACACCACAAGGTAGTTGTTGACCAATTGAACGGCGGCGAATTTATCGACTTAAGTCCCGCCGACTGGGAGCTGATTCTCCCTTATTTAGAGGAAAACCAAAAGCTCTTCGGCATCTCCATAGAAGACGACCTCTTGACTGTCAACGGCGAAAAAAAGAATTATACAGAAGTCTTTCGCAAGGTCCAGGCTGTTACCCTCGATGTTCTGGCAAAAGAATCTGCCGGAGCCGAAGAATGGGACGAAGACTGGCAGGACGTTTGAAAACTACATAGTAAATTAAAATTTGTAACTTTGTTTGCTCAACGGTTGCATATTCGACATATCTGCCTGAACATATTCGCATGAAAGCACTTTTAGCCTTAGAAGACGGACGGACCTTTACCTGTAAAAGTTTTACCGGCCCTGGTGAAACCGGGGGTGAAGTGGTGTTCAATACCAGCATGACCGGATACCAGGAGGTTCTTACCGATCCGTCTTACAGCGGCCAGATGGTGACCATGACCTATCCTTTGATAGGAAACTACGGCGTCAATCCAGAAGATGTCGAGTCTGACCGAATCCAGGTGGCAGCCTTTCTGGTAAAGAAATATCAAAGTTTTCCCAGCAATTACAGATCTGCTTCCTCCCTGGCCGATTATCTCAAAGAACAAGGGGTGCTCGGTATAGAAGAGTTCGACACCCGCGCTCTGACAAGACATATTCGCAAGGCAGGAGCCATGCGGGCATTCATTTCCACAGAGGATCTTGACCCCTCATCTTGTGTTAAACGTGCACGGGAGATCCCCAGCATCAAGGGACAGGATCTGACAAAAGCGGTTACTACCAAAACCCCTTATTATTGGACTGACGGAAAGCCGTTCCTTTGTGAACCGGCGCCCGTCGGTTTAAATAAAAAAATTTGGAAATTCAAAGGTGAAAAATTTTCTGTGGTGGCCTTTGATTTCGGAATAAAATATAATATGTTAAGATGTCTGGAATCCCGAGGGGTTGAAGTTGTAGTCGTACCTGCTTGGACACAAGCCCATACGGTTAAAGCCATGGAGCCCGACGGAATCCTTCTTTCAAACGGACCCGGTGATCCGGAGCCGGTAACCTATGCCATAGAAACCATTCGGTCGCTGCTGGGGTATGTTCCCATGTTCGGTATCTGCCTGGGGCATCAACTCTTAGGGCTTGCCCTTGGAGGAAAAACCTTTAAATTGAAATTCGGCCACCGGGGCGCCAATCAGCCGGTAAAGAATCTGTTTACCGGGAAAATAGAAATCACATCTCAAAATCACGGTTTTGCGGTGGACGCCCATAGCCTACAGGGAAAAAATATCGAGATAACCCACATCAATTTGAATGACAATACACTGGAAGGGTTCAGACACAAAAAATTACCGATCCTTACCGCCCAGTATCATCCGGAAGCCTCACCCGGCCCTCATGATGCAAAATATCTCTTTGACGATTTTAAGAATATGATGCAAAAAAGCAATGCCTAAACGCACCGACATACATAAAATTCTCATCATCGGCGCCGGTCCGATTATCATCAGCCAGGCATGCGAATTTGACTACTCAGGAACTCAGGCATGCAAGGCTTTAAAAGAAGAGGGCTACGAAGTCGTCCTTGTCAACAGTAATCCTGCGACCATCATGACCGACCCTGAAACGGCAGATCGAACCTATATCGAACCGGTTGTTCCTCTGGCGGTTGCAAAAATCATCGAAAAAGAACGTCCCTGTGCTCTGCTTCCGACGCTGGGAGGTCAGACAGGGCTTAATACCGCCGTAGAAGTTGCTGGAATGGGCGTGCTCGATAAATTCGGTGTAGAAATGATCGGCGCGTCAATCCAATCGATTCAAAAGGCTGAAAACAGGGAACTGTTCCGCAATGCCATGAAAAATATAGGACTTCGGCTGCCCAAAAGCGGTTTTGCAACCAACATGGAAGAGGTCAGAACCGTCAGTCGTGAAATCGGATTTCCGATAATTGTTCGTCCCAGTTTCACTCTGGGCGGTACCGGCGGTGGTACAGCCTACAACCCCGAAGACCTGGAAAAAGTGGCAAAAGCAGGACTCGATGCAAGCCTTATCGGGCAGGTAATGCTTGAAGAATCGGTTCTGGGCTGGAAGGAATATGAACTGGAGGTCATGCGGGACAAAAATGATAATGTCGTCATTATATGTTCCATCGAAAACATGGATCCCATGGGCATACACACCGGCGACAGCATTACGGTTGCACCGGCTCAGACCCTGTCAGATAAGGAATATCAGGCCATGCGGGATGCATCAATCGCAATCATGCGGGAGATAGGCGTTGATACCGGCGGTTCAAACGTCCAGTTCGCCGTGAACCCCAAAAACGGAGAATTGATCGTAATTGAGATGAATCCCAGGGTATCCCGCAGCTCGGCCCTTGCTTCCAAAGCCACGGGCTTCCCCATTGCCAAAATCGCAGCCAAGCTTGCCGTCGGATATACACTTGATGAAATCCCCAACGACATTACCGGGGAGACCTTCGCATCTTTCGAGCCGACCCTGGATTACTGTGTCGTAAAAATACCGCGCTGGACATTTGAAAAATTTCCCGAAACCCCGGACTATCTCACGACAGCCATGAAATCCGTGGGGGAAACCATGGCCATCGGCCGAACATTTAAAGAGGCGCTTCAAAAGGGTCTGAGGTCCCTTGAGATCGGCCGCTCCGGGCTGGGTGCCGATGGCAAGGACATCCCGGATCAAATGGATGACACAGCAAAAAGATTGTCATCATCCGAAATCGAACAGAAGCTGGCGACCCCAAATTCTCAGCGCATCTTTTACCTGCGCTATGCCTTGTTAAAAGGAATGTCCATTCAATTCATTTATGAATTAACCGGTATTGATCCCTGGTTTTTGTATCAGATAAAACAGATCGTGGATCTTGAGCAAAGCATCAAATCACTGGAAACAAATTTACCTGAATCGCTTTTAAAAAGAGCGAAATCCTGTGGGTTTTCAGATACACAGATCGCATATTTAACAAATTCCACGGAAGACAAGATCAACCGGGCACGCAAGAGCCTTGGCATCCGTCCGGTCTACAAGCTTGTTGATACGTGCGCGGCCGAGTTCAAAGCAGTTACGCCGTATTACTATTCCACCTACGAGACGGAAAATGAAGCCAGGGTTTCTGATAAAAAAAAGGTGATGATTCTAGGCGGCGGACCTAACCGAATTGGCCAGGGAATCGAATTCGATTACTGCTGTGTCCATGCCTCATTCGCCCTTCGTGAAGAAGGGGTTGAGAGTATCATGGTCAACAGCAATCCCGAAACCGTGAGCACGGATTACGATACTTCAGACAAGCTCTACTTCGAACCGCTGACCAAAGAAGATGTGCTCCATATTGTAGAAACTGAAAAACCCATGGGCGTCATTGTTCAATTTGGCGGCCAGACCCCTCTGAATCTTTCGGTACCGCTTCATGAAGCCGGGGTTCCAATTCTCGGCACCCAGCCGGCAAGTATCGACAGAGCTGAAGATCGGAAACTTTTTCAGGCCATGCTAAACAAGCTGGGTCTGATTCAACCCGCAAACGGCACTGCCTCCTCCGTGGAAGAAGCCGTGGCCGTGGCCGAAAAAATCGGTTATCCGGTCATTGTCCGTCCTTCATATGTACTGGGTGGCAGAGCCATGAAAATCGTATATTTCCCTCAGGATCTGGAAAACTTTACCCGGATTGCAATCACTGAATCTTTGGGCCATCCGGTTCTGATAGACAAATTTTTAGATGACGCGATTGAAGTCGATGTGGATGCCATTTCAGACGGCAAGAGAACCGTGGTCGGCGGAATCATGGAGCATATTGAAGAGGCGGGGATTCATTCCGGAGATTCTGCCTGTGTGCTGCCGCCTCACAGCATTCCCCGGTCTATGCTTGATGAGATTATCGATGCGACAAAATCCATGGCTTTGGAACTTGATGTTGTGGGTTTGATGAATGTACAGTATGCCATCAAAAACAACCGGCTTTTTGTTCTTGAGGTAAATCCCAGAGCCTCTAGAACAATCCCGTTTGTCAGTAAGGCAACCGGCGTACCCCTGGCCAAACTCGCCACAAAGGTGATGCTCGGCCATACTTTGCAGGACCTCGGCCTCGGCAGTGAAATAATCCCGTCCCATGTTTCGGTTAAAGAGTCTGTTATGCCTTTTGATCGTTTCCCCGATGTGGACGCCCTTCTTGGACCGGAAATGAAATCAACCGGAGAAGTCATGGGAATTGATTCGGATTTCGGATCTGCGTATGCCAAAGCGCAATTCGGCGCCGGACAGCATCTTCCGGATAAAGGAACGGTTTTTATAAGTGTAAAAGACCGTGACAAGAAAGCAGCCCTTGCGTTCGCATCTCAATTTCACAATATGGGGTTTACGATCATGGCAACCCGGGGGACCTCCTCGTTTTTAGAGAATCATGGCATATCCAATACAATGATCAATAAAGTCTCTATTGGCCGCCCCCATGTGGTTGATGCCATTAAGAACAAAGAAATTCATCTGGTTATTAATACCGGCTTTGGCAGCAAAACCAAACGGGACGGATACGAGATAAGACGTGCGGCCATTAAATTCAATATCCCCTATGCCACGACGATCGCAGGAGCCATGGCCATGTGCAAAGGTATCGCTGCATTAAAGAAAAAAATACTTTCGGTTAAAACTATTCAGGAATATAATGCCTGAAAATGATAACCGGAACCAAAATAAATTTGCCAGGCACCAAGACTCAAAGAAAATATTTTACTTTTTTTCGTGCCTTGGTGCCTTTGTGGCGGGAAAAATTAATACAAGAAACACGACTTTCACAATTAAGGGATCAAATGGATTATTTTGAAAAGCCTCGTGAGTCCTGCGGGCTGTTTGGTATTTATGGGCACCTCGAGGCCGCAAAACTGACCTATTTCGGCCTATATGCGCTTCAACACAGGGGACAGGAGAGTTCCGGAATCGCTGTGGTCCGGAACAATAACATTGTCGGCCATAACGGTATGGGGCTAGTGCCGGATGTTTTTGACATAACCCATCTGGAACATTTAGAAGGAAAAAGCGCCATAGGACATGTGCGCTATTCCACTACGGGGAGCTCGATACTTTCCAATGCCCAGCCCTTTGTTATCCATCATCGCCAAAAAGCATATGCACTTGCTCATAACGGAAATCTTGTAAATGCGCACCATCTGAAAAAAGAACTCGAGGAAACAGGCTCAATTTTTCAGACCACCATGGACAGCGAAATTTTCCTCCATTACTTCGTCAAAAGCTTAAATTTAGGCTTCGAAGGCGCCCTGGTTGAAACTGTGACACGGCTTAAAGGCGCATTTTCTTTTATTATGCTGACCAGCAAAGGAGAAGTCGTCGGGATAAAAGACCCATACGGTTTCCGGCCGTTATGCCTTGGGAAGCTTAATGGTCATTACATTCTGGCCTCGGAAACCTGTGCGCTGGATCTTGTCCAGGCTGAATTCATCCGCGAGCTGGACCCGGGGGAAATCGTCATTATCGGTGAGAACGGAATCCGGAGCATTAAAGTACCGACGCCTGCAACCAGAGCGTTTTGCATCTTTGAATTTATCTACTTTGCAAGACCGGACAGCACCATCTATGGACAGAATGTTTATTTAACCAGAAAGGCCCATGGTCGGCGCCTTGCCCAAGAAGCGCCTGCGGATGCAGACTTGGTAATGCCCTTTCCCGACTCGGGGACCTATGCAGCGTTGGGATATTCGGAAGCCTCAGGGATTCCTTTTGAAATGGCCATGATTCGCAATCATTATGTGGGCAGAACCTTCATTCAGCCCACCCAGAGTATGCGAGATTTTGAAGTCAGAATAAAGCTGAATCCTGTAAGAAAACTTCTCAAAGGAAAAGATATCATTATCATCGAAGATTCGATAATCAGAGGAACTACGGTTAAAACCAGAGTCAAAGCGCTTCGTGAATTGGGTGTAAACCGAATACATATGCGCGTGGGCGGACCTCCCCACATCTTTCCCTGTCATTATGGTATCGATTTTTCCACAAGGGGGGAGCTGATTGCAGCAAATATGTCGGTTGAAAAACTTAAAGATTTTCTTAACCTGGACTCGCTGTATTACCTCAGCCTTGACGGCCTTCTTAAATCAACCGGAATCAAACACCCGGAAAACAATTTTTGCAAGGCATGTTTTGACGGGTGCTATCCCGTGGAATTCGATGAATATCTGTCCAAGCACTGCCTTGAAAACCGCTAACCCGGACAAGCTGGAACAGAAAAACATTGAATATTGACAATTGACTAGTTAAGGAAGTCGCTCCCGCCTGCCATTGCAAGGCACGAGCGGGCAGGTCGCTCAATCATTTTGATATTGATAATTATAAAAAATTGAGGCACTAAGAGGCATGAAAAAAATGAAAAAAACCGTCGCCTTTTCTAAAAACGCCACCAATATTTTTTTTCATATCCTGACTCATTGCAATCTCAAATGCAAACACTGTTATATAAATAAAAAACAGCATGGAGAAAACACGCTTCCCCTTGAGACGATTGAAGCATGGCTTAAGGTGTTTGCCTCAAAAAACAAAAACGCCAATGTCATATTCTTAGGCGGAGAACCCACGCTCCACCCTGACCTGTCACTTGCCATAAAAAAAGCAAAAGCACTCGGATACGACTCCATAACGGTAGATACAAACGGATACCTGTTTCATGACATTCTCTCCAAAGTCGATCCTGATGTGGTTGATTATTTTAGTTTCAGCCTGGATGGTGTTACTCGAGAAACAAACGATATGATCCGGGGAAAGGAATCCTACGATAACTGTATCGCCGGCATCAAGAAAGCGATTCTCAGAGGTTTTACCACCAGCCTGATCTACACCGTAAGCCAAATGAATTTACACGAGCTTGATAGGATTGCACCGCTTTTGAAGGATCTGGGCGTTGACCGTTTTTTCATACAGGTCATCGGTATCAGGGGAAAATCCACCGAAAACAGCCAGGAAAAACTGCAGGTTTCTCGAAACGACTGGCTAAAAATCATCCCTGATGCGGCCCAAAAGATCGCACGTCTCGGGATAACCGTTACATATCCAAAAGTTTTTTTAAGCCCGGACGAACCCTTCGAGTGCGCCGCACGGGTTGCAGAAAATTATTTTATATTCCCAAACGGCAGGGTTTATCAATGCCCCCTGTGTGAGGATTTTCCGTTGCACAGCAAGGTGTTCAAAGGCAACATACTTCTGAACACCCCGAAGATAAACGAAAGCGATCTTTTCGAACTTAACATCCCTGAAGGATGTGTAATGAACAAACTCATTCAGCCCGGCAATCTAAGCTATAACACCGATGGCGCACCGGAATACAGAGTTGCATGCTGCATGTTAAAGGAAGAAATCAAAAGTAACTAATTCAACGTCTCGGTCATTCTATTCCGCTCTAAGCAAGAGCAACATCACCTGGTTTTTAACGGCAGCCTGCCTGTGCCATGGGAATGGAAGAATGGAATGCTCTTCGTCATTCCACTATTCCGATTGGGGCGAATCCCCTAAGTTCTTTAAAAAGTCTTTTTTAACCCTGGCATTATATTCTTCAACTTCAGCGTCCAATACCTTTTTTCTTGTTTCGTAATCCGCTATTTTCTCATTAAATTTCGATATGATTTTATTATATTTCTTTGCCGCTGCTCTGGATTTTAGATTTTTATTGTCTTTTGTAATCCGGGCTCTTTCCTGCATCAACGCCTTGTATTCTTTGTCAAATTCCTGCTTTTTTCGGTCAAGACGTCTTTTTGTTTCAGCAAGATCATCTGCTTCATTTTGATCCCGGGCTTGGTTCTCCTCAAAGAAAGGCTGTGATTTCACCGCGCTTTGCTCATCGTTCTGATTATCATACACATTACGTTGAGATTCACCATATTCATAAATATCGGTCTGTTGATTTTCAGGAACCGTGCTTAAATCGTCCGTGTAATGAATGTTCCCTTTTTCATCAATATATCTGTAAAATTCGGCTGAAGCCGACAGGGGAAGTGACACCAGCAGTAAACATATTAACCATCTTCCCAGCTTCATCAACCAGTCCTCCTTTATTCAATGGGGCTGCAAATTTTAGCTCCCGGATTAATGCTCTGGTCTGACCGGGTTATGAGAACCGTTGATGTGGTCAGTTCGGTATGAAGCACAAGCAGCGAGCCGTAAACAATTTGTGTGAGCAAAACATCTTCTTTGGTCTCCGTATCGAGCCGCTGCTTTTCTTGATAGTATATACTGTACTGTTGTCCGAGTTTCACATCATCCTTACTACCCTTATCAATGAACGCAATATCGTTGTCTCCAATGATATTCGCATGCTCCTCGGATATAATGAGTTGTCCGTCTAATCCTTTTTTGCTTTGAGTCAGATCAATTTTGGGTGACCGCCTTTTGTACGGCATTAAAAGGTTGCCGACTTCCATGGTACGGTAAGACTGAATAACCCTGGCTACAGCGAAACGGGGTTCAATTTTCGTAATTTCAACGATACCTGTCAGATAGTGATGAGTTCCGATGAGTGCTTCTGTTTTTTGGTCAATGATAGGCTTTGAGGTTCTATATACACTATATTTGCTTCCCGACGTAAGGGGTGTATCCCCCTTTGCCCGGATAAAAACCAAATCCCCCGCGCTGATCATTTCTTTATCATCTTTCACTTTAAAGATGACTCCTGACGGGGCCACAGGATCTTTCCTGATGAATCCAATTTTATCAATAGGGGAATAGTAATAATACAGGGGCTCTTTTTGGGGTTCTTTCTCGAGTGCCCGGCGCCTTGATACGGTTTTTCCGACAAAGCTTTCGGCCCCCTTTTGATGAAAGATACGGATACGCTCGCCCGGATAAATCCAGTGAGGATTGGAGATCTGACGGTTCTCACTCCATAAATCAGGCCATCGCCACGATGAATCAAAGAGCCGATCTGAAAGATCCCAGAGAGTATCTCCTTTCTGAACGGTATAGTAAAAGCCTGTTTCATGTTCCACAATCTCCTTGTTTTCCTGTGCAAAAATACGAACCGGAAAAAAGATCATTACGGTCAAAATAGACAGACAAATTATCATCTGGAATTTTCTGTTACAATACATCAGATTCTCCAATTTTTAATCTCTTGTTTAACCAACCATTTTTTCAGTCGATTTTATACCCCGTCCACTGGTGATTTGTCAAGCTTTTCAATAAAAAAGCCCTCATGCTATATATAGCATAAGGGCTTTGATCACCAATCTTTTTTTTGTCAACGGTCAATTACATAAGGCTACATCATTCCACCCATGCCGCCCATGCCGCCGCCGCCCATGCCGCCACCCGGCATCATTTCCTGCTTTTCTTCAGGCTTTTCCGCGACCATGGCTTCGGTGGTCAGCATCAGGGATGCAACGCTACCTGCGTTTTGCAGCGCGTAACGGACCACCTTGGTCGGATCGATAACACCGGCTTCAATCAGATCTTCATAGATGTTGGTTTCGGCATTAAAACCAAAAGCGCCTTCGCCGTTTTTAACTTTATCGATCACAACGGACCCTTCAAAGCCGGCATTGTTAGCAATCTGGCGAAGGGGTTCTTCGATTGCCCGCATAACAACCTTGACCCCCAGCTTCTGATCGGCCTTGATTTTAATTTTTTCCAGAGCATCCAGGCAACGGACAAGTGCAACACCGCCACCGGGAACGATACCTTCTTCAACCGCAGCCCGGGTAGCGTTCAATGCGTCTTCAACACGGGCCTTTTTATCTTTCATCTCGATCTCTGTTGCAGCCCCCACGTTAATAACAGCAACACCGCCGATCAGCTTGGCCAATCGCTCCTGGAGTTTTTCACGGTCGTAATCCGATGTGGTCTCATCGATTTGAGCGCGGATCTGTTTGACACGGCCTTCCAGGGCAGCACGTGTGCCTGCGCCGTCAACGATGGTTGTGTTGTCTTTGTCGATGCTAATCCGTTTGGCCTGGCCAAGATCTGTAAGTGCGAGATTCTCGAGCTTAATTCCAAGATCCTCTGAAACAACCTGACCGCCGGTTAGAATCGCTATATCTTCAAGCATGGATTTTCGTCTGTCACCAAAACCCGGGGCCTTGACAGCAGCCACGTTAAGTGTGCCCCTTAGTTTATTAACAACAAGGGTTGCCAGTGCCTCCCCCTCCACATCTTCTGCGATAATCACAAGCGGTTTCCCCATCTTGGCGATCTGCTCAAGAATCGGAAGGAGATCTTTCATGTTACTGATCTTCTTTTCGTTAATGAGAATATAAGGATCTTCTAATGAGGCGATCATTTTCTCAGCATTGGTCACAAAGTATGGGGAAAGGTAACCGCGATCAAACTGCATACCTTCTACAATATCAAGGGAGGTCTCCATGACCTTGGCTTCTTCAACGGTAATGACACCTTCTTTACCCACCTTGTTCATTGCTTCGGCAATGATGTTTCCTATGGTTTCGTCGTTGTTGGCGGAAATGGTGCCCACCTGAGCGATTTCACGCTGGTCTTTGGTAGGTTTGCTGATCCTGTGCAGTTCTTTGACGGCAACCTCAACAGCCTTGTCAATACCCCGCTTGATGGCCATGGGGTTGTTGCCGGCCGCAACAAGCTTCTGACCTTCTTCATATATTGATCTTGCCAGTATTGTAGCTGTGGTTGTACCGTCACCGGCCATATCACTGGTCTTGCTGGCGACCTCTTTTACCATCTGAGCGCCCATGTTTTCAAACTTGTCTTCAAGTTCGATTTCTTTTGCAACGGTTACGCCGTCTTTGGTAACCGTGGGAGATCCCCAGGATTTTTCAAGAACTACATTTCTTCCTTTGGGACCGAGAGTTACAACTACTGCGTCAGCAAGAGTTTTAACTCCGGCGAGCATGGATTCCCGGGCTTTCATAGCATATTTTATTTCTTTAGCCATCTTGGTCTGTCCTCCATTTTGAATGTTTATTATTCGATTATGCAGAGAACTTCTTGTTCACTCATGATCATGTATTCTTCACCTTCAACCTTTATCTCCTGTCCACCATATTTTCCGAACAAAATCCGATCACCTTTTTTGACTTCAAGAGGGACACGTTTACCTTCGGGATTCAGCGCGCCTTTGCCAACAGCAATAACTTTTCCTTCTGCCGGTTTTTCCTTGGCCGTGTCAGGAATAATAATTCCACCCTTGGTTTTTGCTTCTTCTTCAACACGTTTCACTAAAATTCGGTCATTTAACGGTCTGAGTTTCATTTTTCAAATTCTCCTTTTCTTTAAACGTATAGTTTATAACCTTTACTTTTTAACATGTTATGTTTCGCAAAAAAGCAAAACGAGACTATTAACTAACTCAGCTGGTTTTATCGGTGGTTTTGTTAGATTCTTTGGGTTTACTTTCTGATTTGTTTGTGACGGATTTTGTTGCCTCCCCCCCTTTACTGGGAGATGTGGCAGAGTTACGGGACGTGTTTGCATAGTCGGTTACATACCATCCTGTTCCTTTCAGATGGAAGCTGCTGTGGGAAATAAGCTTATGAAGTTTTCCTGAACAGTGCTTGCATTTTATAAGCGGTTTATCAGAAAATTTCTGGATGACCTCATCAATTCTGCCGCATTTTGAACATTCATATTCATAGATGGGCATTTTTAAAATCCTCCTGCTTCATAAAAAATTTTTAACAAAAAATCCCACAATTTTTTTGTTATATGAATTAAATCTGTCTTATTATATTCAATGATTTTGCGTTGTCAAGGTGTAACCTGTAATTTTCTTTATTTTAAATTTCGCAAATCATCAAAAGGGATTCGCCAGTTGTCATAAAATTTTAATACTTGTTTAAGCCTGGGAATTCGGATGTTACTTAAAATTTGCCGGGTTATTTCATGAACTCGTATCTCTTCAGCCGTTATTTCTTCATGTGAGGCATCAAAGTTTTGAAGGAATTTGCTGAATCTTATAATATGAATCAATTCATGCAGTACAATGTAGAGGATAAAAGGGTAAAGTTGCATGCCGGGCACTTTCCCCAAAGCTGCAAGGATGGTGTGGTCCTGAAGACATATTTTGTAAAAATCATATGTTGAAGATCCCAGTGAGGAATCTTTGCGTTGTCCTTGATATCGGATGATTTGCGCAAAAGGGCCAAAAATTGTCTCTTCAGGGCAAAGATCAACCATTGTTTTGATATCGTATTTGCAGGATGCGGACCATTGACTGGCAGACATCTTATAAAAGTTGCTTACAAGTTCTTCGGCCATTGCAACACAATTGTCAACAACTCCGATTTGCTCGGTGCTGAATTTTTCAAGTTTCTCCATGGAATCCGATTTTGAATAAAATAAATGTGGACATATAGTTATTTTTTATGTAATGATTTGGGTTCAATTTTAAATAAAAATAATGATTGGAGGTGATCTGTTGGGTAGTGTTGTAAAAAAACGAAGAAAAAAAATGAGAAAGCATAAGCACAGAAAGCTTTTAGCCCGTACACGCCATCAGAGAAAAAAGGGTAGGTAAAATTTATACCCGCACTGCTTTTTGGGTATATGAAAAAAGCACCAATCGGCAAACTCAAACAAAAATGAGTGGCTCTTTAAAAATATTGGTGCTTTTTTTTATTTTACGGTTTGCCGGAATATCCTTTTAAATATTTAAACAAATCCGAGTCGGTTGAAAGCACCATCGAAGTCTCTTTATCAAGAGCCTCATTGTATATTTCAAGTGTTTTCGTGAATGAATAAAATTCTGAATCGATGCCAAAGGATTCAGCATATAATTTTGTTGATTCGGCATCGGCCTTACCTTTTATTATCTGAGCTTTTCTGTAAGCCTCGGAAGTAATTTTCTTCAAATCTCTTTCTTTTTCACCCAATATCTTTCGGGCTTCACCTTTGCCTTCAGATCTGAATTTTTCTGCAATCTGTTGCCGCTCTGCAATCATGCGGTTATACACGGAGTTCCTGACCTGCTCCACATAATTGATACGTTTTATCTTCACATCGACAATCTCAATCCCGAATTTTTGTAGTTTGGGCTGGGCCTGTTTCAGTATCTTGTTGGTGATTTCTTCCCTGCCGGTTTTAATCTTGTAGGAGATTCTTTCTTTTATATCTTCAAGTCCGATTTCATAGGTATCCAGCTCCCGGTTCGACTTTCGAACAGTTTCGATTAGCTTGTTTTCGGTTATCAAATTTCGAACAGCAGGATCGATGATATCATCCAGCCTTCCCTGGGCGCTGACGGTATTGTTGACCGTCTGAAAGAATTTTATGGCATCCACGATTCTCCATCTGGCAAATGTGTCAACCCAGATATAGGTTTTATCCAGCGTGGGGATCTGGCCGGGGTCACCATCCCATTCCAAAAGATTTTTAGGAAAGTAAGTGGTGTTCTGGATAAAAGGAACCTTAAAGTAAAGACCGGGTTCCGCCTTGGTTTTACCCACAACTTTGCCGAACTGAGTTACAACCACTTGTTCGGTTTCATCCACGATATATGCGGATGCAAAACCGATGAAAATCACTACAACTGCAACAATTAAAATAATACCTTTGGTCTTCATTTTTTTGCACCGTTTTGTTTTCCAAGATTAAGTAAGGGTAAAAGACTTTTTTGATCAGCGTCAATAATATATTTTTCTCCGATTTTGGGAAGAAGATCTTTTAAAGATTCCAGATAAAGCCTCCGTTTGGTCACGTCCTTTGCCTTGGCATACTCGGCATAAAGTGCCTTAAATCTTGAAGCATCACCCTTGGCCCGGTTTACCCGATCAAGAGAATACCCTTCAGCGGCTTTTATGGTCCTTTCAGCTTCACCCCTGGCTGCCGGAATGGCCTTGTTATAATCCTCTTTGGCCTGATATATCATTTGTTCCTTTTCCTGAGTTGCCTGATTCACTTCGTTAAATGACGGCTGCACCGGTTCGGGAACATTGGTTTTCTTCATTTCGATGGTTATGACATTGATTCCGGATTCCGCCCTATCCATCTCAGCCTGCATGACGTTCCTGGCTTCAACTGCAATTTCTTCTCGTTTACTGATGACTTCATTGATACTTCTGTCGCCGACCACCAGCCGCATTGCCGCCTCGGACATATCAATGAGCAGTTTCTTGACATCATGAACTTTAAACAGATATTTGTACGGGTCCTTTATCCGATACTGGATAATCCAGGGCACAAGAGCCACATTCAAATCTCCGGTCAGCATCAGGGTAACGTTTGTATTTTCACCGCCCGAGATAGCGCGTGCCTGGGAATCTCTCCGCAGGGTGCGGAAACCGAATTCCTCTTTGTAGACCCGGCGAACCTTGACCTTTGTCACCTTTTCAATTCCTGAAGGGAATTTGAAATTAAGGCCGGGTTGAGTGGTTCGGACATATTTCCCAAACCGCTGAACAACGCCCACTTCATCAACGCCCACAGTATAGAATGTAGATGTGCTGAAAAATAATAAGATCAAAATAAGGATTATAAGAGGGCCGCCCGGCAGTTTGAACTTTTTAAATTTCTCCATAACTTTATTGATATTCGGAGGGACAAATCCTCCCTCCCCTTCCTTCCGCTTTTGCTTTGCCTTAAGTTTATCCCAGTCCCAATTCATGGCATTTATTCCTGTAAATTTAGTTTTGATTATTTTAAAAAAAATCAGAAAAGCGATCTTTTTGCGAGAGTGTTTTGTATGTAAAAACCCAATCCTTTTATTATCTAAGCTACCAATGCTTTCAAGTCAAGCAAAAAGGGAAAGTTAATTGTTTCTTGACAATAAAACCGATCAATTTATAGTGTTTTTTATGAAAAAAAGAAAAAACCTCGAAGCATCTGTGCACATCGGAAATATAATCGGTAACGTCTTGAAAACCTGCCGCAATGATTTTGATGAAAATCTGGCACAGGTCTGGAGCCTGTGGGACAGAGCAGTCGGAGATGGCATCGCTAAAAATGCTCGGCCGGAGGCCTTCAAAGGGAAACTCCTTCTGGTCAATGTTGCCAGTTCCACATGGATGCACCAGCTTCAGTTCCTTAAAAAAGATATGATAAAACAGATCAACCACGCCCTGGGCAAAGAACTGGTTGAAGAAATAAAATTCAAGATCGGACCCATATAAAAATGGAATGTTTGACTACAGATTCTCTCTTCAATGGCAGTATCCGGGTAAAACAGAATCGGTCAGGCTATCGCTTTTCCATTGATGCCGTTCTATTGGCCCAACATGCCAGGCCGAGCCCGGACGATACGGTCCTTGATCTGGGAACAGGTTGTGGCATCATTCCACTGATATTGGCTTATCGTCATCCGAAAATAAAAATTTTTGGTGTCGAAGTACAAAAGGAACTTGCCGATATTGCGACTCTCAATATAGCAGAAAACGGCATGGAGGATCGTATTACTATTCATTGCAAGGACTTAAAAAGACTCAAACAGGAAATGACTTGCGGGCCGGTGGACCTGGTAGTGACGAACCCTCCGTACAGGAAAGTGGCATCGGGAAGGTTAAACCCGGATCAGCAGCGTGCAGTTGCAAAACACGAAATAAAGGTAACCCTTTTCCATGTGGTTGAAACGGCCCGTCGTATGTTACGGACATCAGGACGGTTTGTCATCATTTACCCGGCTGAACGTATGGCTGATATTATCATACAAATGCGGTCTGCCGGGATAGAACCCAAATATATTCGCATGATCCATTCTTCCCGCCAAATGAAGGCAAAGCGGATTCTTGTGGAAGGGAAAAAAGGGGGCCGTCATGGGTTAAAGATCGGCCCACCTCTTATGATCTACCGCAAAAACGACGCATATTCAGATGAGGTTCAGGCAATGTTTATGCCTTAGAACAGTCTTATCAGTCTAGTTTGTTTAATACCTGGCCGGTTATTACCTTTGGAAAAAAATAGGTTGCTTTTCGCGGCATAATAAGGCCGGCTTCTGCAATCTTGCGAACTTGCTGAATTTTTGTAGGATTCAGAATAAAGGTAATGTCGTGCCGGCCGGCGGCAACTGCATCGATGGCATCCTCTGCAATGCTTGAATAGGCGATCAGCTTTTCATTATCAAGGCGGTCTTGATCAAAACCAAGTAGCTCCATAAGAATAAGACGGGTCAGTACCGTTACATCAATATTTCTTAGCACTTCCGGCAAGTTATCGCCGAACATTCGCTCCATAACACCCGGTTTTAATGTCAGAAGGTAAAGTTCAGGACGATCCTTCATGAAAACCCCTATACAATTTTTTGAATTATTTGATTTAAGAGCCGCGATGAATTCATCCCGCGCTTCTTCACTCCTGGTCCCTTTATAGGGATATACAGCTATGTCAAAATATTCAGCGGCTTTTGAGATAAGCGTCCCCCGTGCCGAAGCATGAACCTTATTAAACATGCGATGTGCCGGAAGAATAATAAGTCCCGAATCTTCCATACTGCAAAGGTACATCATTACATAGTTGGCCGGATGGCTACTATTGAAATTGGGATCGTTGGTCGATAACCATTCTCTGAAGTTAAGGGCTGTTTCATAACGGTGATGTCCGTCAGCAATAAAAATGAGTTTATCTTTCAAGGCTTCAGAAACATACCGGTGAACAGCCTTATCGGTGATGCGCCACAGGCGGTGTTTATGGCTATTGTAGTCTATAAAATCTAGATCCGGTGTTTTGTTGAAAATTGCATCCTTTAAGGTGCTGAGGATTTGGTTTTTATTATCGGAATACAAAGAAAATATCGCACTGAGGTTGGCCTTGCATGCTTTCATCAGCTCAAGCCTTTCCGATCTTATGTTAGAAAAGGTCCTCTCATGGGGGAGAACAACACCCTTTTTAAAAGGTTCAAGGCCCACCAGAGCAATCAGACCGTAACGGGTAACCTCCCTGTTTTCAAAGGGGAATTCCATGGCGGTCAGATAAAACGCCGGTGTTTTGTCAAGTTCCATGATATGCTCTGAAAGCCACTTATTAAAACAGTCTGCTGATCTTGTATATCGGTTGTTTGTGCTTGTGTCGTCTTCGTGTGTCTTGCCAAGTGTCAGCCGGATAATGTTATGGGGATGGCTTTCATGATATTCAAGCTGTTCCCGCTCTGAAATAATATCAAAAGGAGGGGCTACAACATTTGCCATATTGTCTATTTTGATAGGATTATAGAGGATTCCCCTGAAAGGGATTATTTCTGCCAT
>Ga0114919_10000470_pt1 | contig 31178 bp, 27 predicted proteins | sample BlataG_FD_88682 | JGI IMG/M metagenome (GOLD analysis project Ga0114919, IMG submission 88682) | Deep subsurface microbial communities from Black Sea to uncover new lineages of life (NeLLi) - Black_00105 metaG | ecosystem: Environmental > Aquatic > Marine > Oceanic > Sediment | place: Atlantic... | reverse complement strand
TGGGGGGGGGGGGTGGGAGGGGAAGGGGGGGGGGGGGGGGGGGGGGGGGGGGGGGGGGGGGGGGGGGGGGGGGGGGATCCAGCCAAGACATAAATTTACGGGGCAAATTAGAAGATATAGTTTACCTGGTTTGCTTTGATTTCTTTGTCTTGTATCTTTAGCAGATGTTCTGTGAAGAATTTCTTGCATTTCTCTGCGTCGATACTCATGATTAGTCTGAAAAAACCCAAATGCTCGAAACTCTGGTGTTCATTGTTGTATATATTTGAAATTGATGTATGAACCAAAGGTTTCTTATAATGGGAATGATTAAGGGTTGATATTGTAGGCGATTGTTCTATTATGGACCCAATAAGCAGGAACAAGTCTGGAGTGAAATGGACGTCGAGCTCAGAAGGAGCAGTCGCTCCACCGCTCCTCCATGGGCATTGCAAGGAATTTGGGAGTTAATTACTTCAGATGGCATCATTGGGCTGTAGAAGGGAGGTTTGAGGTTGAGACAAGTACAAGGTTTACTTTCAAACAGGCTGTTGAGTCAGTGATTGTGAAGGCGAGAGCCATCCCCTGGAGCGGTGTGATGCATTGCTTGGCCGGTGAATAAAACTGAACAGCTTGACATCGAGGGACTACTTTTAAAATTTGGAATTTAAATCCGATATGAAGTGTTTGATTGTGGTTTCGATGGATACAGATGAACTAAGCTTTGCAACTCATGCACTGTGAAGTATAAACTTTGGATACAACTCTAAATAGACGACAATAAGGGATAATAATACAACATGAAAGTCAAGACTATCAACCGTTCTGAACAAGCTTATACCAGAGAAAGACAAGCAGATGTTCTCAAAGTCCATCGCAATCTCGACCCAACTTTGCATCCCATGGAGCAAGCAGTCGAATATACACGTGCTTTAAAAGCAGGTACGTCTCCTTCGCACCACATACAACACTGCCAATATTGCATCACACGTTAATTCCAGTTCCTCACCTCAACCAACACCCAATCAATCCTCCTCCCGTCTATCTCTCGCAGCCAAACTCGACCGTTTGTTTGCCAAACCCTTCCTGGGCTCCTTGGCTCACGACGACGGCATTACTTGCCTTGCTAGAAACCCCAAACGCCTTAACTCCCTCTTATCAGGCTCAGCAGATGGAGATATTAGATTATGGGACATCCCAGCTCAGAGATGTCTCAGACGACTGGTCGGCCACACAGCTGCCGTCAAGGGCGTGGCCATCACACCGGATGGGCAGAGTTGCGTCTCAGTCTCCACAGACTGCACTGTCAAGCTGTGGAAGGTCCCCTTTGCTCCATTTGACGGAGGTCCTATTCAGCAAGACTCTCAGCCATTATTAGAATTCTCTGGAAAGTTTGCATTCCGAGGCATAGATCACCACTGGGATAGGGCGCAATTCGCCACAGCAGGCGCAGCAGTAGACATCTGGGACCATAATCGCTCAGAGCCCGTCTCCACCTACTCTTGGGGCGCAGATACAGTCACTAGTGTCCGTTTCAACCCAGCAGAGCCGGACGTTTTCGCCACCACAGGCAGCGATAGAAGCATAGCCATCTACGATTTGAGATCAAACACTCCGGTTAGAAAACTCATCATGCAAACCAAAGCCAATGCACTTTCTTGGAACCCAATGGAAGCTCTTAATTTCACTGTAGGTAACGAAGATTGCAGCCTGTATACCTACGACATGAGAAGACTCAAGTCTGCCACCTGTGTGCATCAAGATTTTGTATCTGCAGTCATGGACGTGGATTATTCCCCCACCGGGAGAGAATTCGTGGCTGGTAGTTACGACAGATCCCTCAGAATCTTCCCCACCAATGGAGGGCACAGTAGAGAAGTGTATACAGCAAAGAGAATGCAACGAGTGTTTGCTGTAAGGTATAGTGGAGATGGTAGTTATGTGTTCAGCGGTAGCGATGATATGAATGTGAGGATATGGAAGGCGGTAGCTAGCGAGCAGCTGGGGATGTTGTTGCCTAGAGAGAAGCATGCACATGCATATAATAAAGCATTGATAGAGAGGCATAAGCATTTGCCAGAGGTGAAGAGGATTGTGAGACATAGACATGTGCCAAAGGCAATATTTAAGGCCACGAAATTGAGGAGGCAGATGGGTGATTCTGAGAGGAAGAAGACTCAGAATAAGATTGCACATAGTGCTCCTGGCAGTGTTAAGGTTAAATCAGCTAGAGAAAAGAAGATAGTAGCTGAATTAGAGTAAAAATAGTATGTTTTGTAAAGTAGAAAGTGATTATCAGGTACTGCCATCAACGACGATTTGACCTCACAAAAAAATTAACCCATCCCAATACCTCCCAAACACACACATACACACACACACAAATAATAATTTAAAAGTCTGCAAACAATCCAATTGAAATTCTCTCTGGACCAATCCTTCCCCCACTCCCCTTCTTCCTCTTTCTAGTTGAAATATCATCCTTGCCGGTAGTATGAGGAGCAAAAGGAGCAGGAAGCCTCCTCTGAGCCAACGCATCCCAATCTAGTTTCCTCAGGAAGGGGTGCCTCTTCACCTCATTCACTCCTCCTGGTGGCATTCCCAACCTCCTCTCTGGCTGCTTTATTAGCACTCTTTTTATAAAATCCTTAATTTCCTGCATTTTTGATCATTATTGGGAGTAGAAAAAAGGAAGGGGGGAAGCATAGGGGTTGGGTCAACATGACAAAGAAAAGGTAGACCAACTGAAAAGTTGTGGACATAGACAAACACAAACATGTAGAAAAGAAGAAAAAGGCAATACATACCGGTGAAAAATGCTTGGGAAATTCATATTCCACGTCACAGATAGATCTGAACATCTCAATCCTATCATCAGATCTAAATGGAGGCTTTCCTGCAGCAAGTTCATACGTCAATATCCCTAATGCCCACCAATCACAGGCAGCATTATGCCCGATATTCTTCACCAACTCTGGTGCCAGATACTCTGGAGTACCACATAATGTGAAACTCTTAGAGAGTATAAAATCGGAAAACGTCCTAGCGAACCCAAAATCTGCCAATTTCAAGTATCCGTTAGAATCAATCAGCAAGTTTTCAGGCTTGAGATCTCTCCATGCTATATTCTTAGAATGCAGATGCTCCAGACCCAAGACAACACAACCGACGTAGAAGATCACATCTTTTTCTGTCATCTGTACGTCCATATTCTGCACAAAAGTAAACAAGTCACCCCCATAGATTGGTTCCAGTAAGTAGTACAGGCTGTGGTTGTCTTGGTATGCATCTCTTAGGTTGAGAATAAAAGGGGATGTGGCCACTTCACACATCAAAGCCCTCTCTCTCTTGGCATGCTGGACCAGGCCAGCGCTGATGACTTGAGCCTTGTTGAGGACTTTGAGGGCATGGAGTGTCCCAGCTTTACGGTCACGTACTAGACTGACGTGACCGTATGCTCCAGATCCCAGGTGACCAATTTCTTCAAAATCGTACTCTCTACTGATACTGATATAATTCTTTGCAGCTGCAGCTGCTGCTAGTGCTAATGATGAGGATAATGCACTGCCGCCATGAGCAGTGATGGATACAGGCGCTCCTCCCCGGGGTGATGGGATAATCATCTTCTTCTGATTTCCAGTGGCAGTTGCCATTGCCATTGCTGCTGAGGCTGCTGCATCCGCCCGCTTGGTTGCAGCAATCTGTGAAAGCAACTGCTGTGCTTGCACAACAAACTCGTCATACTGTTCAGCACCAAGAGCGTCAACCAACATTTCCTTGGAGAGGAGAGATACTGTACATGGTCCTACGGAATGAATATTCACTGCTGACTGGATTGGTTTCTTTTTACCACCAGTGCTGGTATCGTCATCTCCCTCCTTCTTGATAAGGGTCTTCTCCCCAAAATGAGCTCCAGCTGGCAATTTCTTATGTGTTGCTCCCACCTTGTTGTTGTTATTATTATTAATGGATAGATCATGTGGGATGTCGGAACTATTGGCCATCAGCTCCCCTCTTTCTACCAAGTAAAGCATCTTCAGCCTTTCTCCCTTGTTGACCAGCACATCGCCATCCTTCAACACCACCACCTCATGCTGCTCCATCAACTTTGCCACTCTAGATCTCTGTTTATGACCCAATAATCCCAGAATTGGCACCTTTCTCAAGGCTTCTACTCTCCACATGAGCTGAATTTCTTGAAGAGAACCCAAGTGAGCCTCAAACGCTTCCTTCTTGCACATCAATGCAACAGAGTCTTCCATTATTGCAGTGACGGTGGCAGCTCTTGGCTGCCTTCTCAGGAGAGCCAGCTCCCCAAAGCATTTACCAGGGCCACATTCGGCCAGTACCTTCTTCTTCTTTCTTGTTACCTTATCACCACCTGTACTGCTAGTAGTAGTAGTAGTAGTAGTAGTAGCAGCAGCAGCAGTAGTAGTAGCAGCAGCAGCAGTAGTAGTAGCAGCAGCAGCAGTAGCAGTATCTTCTTTTTCTTCTTCAGATTCATCAGTCACATGGAACATTCCTTCCAGCACAACAAAGAAAGCATCCCCAACATCACCTTTATTGAACACTCTCTCATCTGAATCATACCGCATCTCCTTCATACAAGATGCCAACTGAAGGAGCTGGTTTTCAGATAATGCAGATAATTCGGGGATGTTGGCCAAGAAAGGGTAGCGGAGGAGAGCTACGAAAGGCACTTGGAACATGTCTTGTATTGCTTTTATTCTTAGTGCATAACATGTCATGTCAGTTGATGCTACCACAAGGCTATGGTTACTTCTAGTACTGCTACTTTCTTGGGTTGATGTGAACTGATATGAGTGGATACAGTCACCAGGCCCGTAATTTGCAGTAGTAATAGTATCAGAGGATGAGGATGAATAGGGTACTGCATTGCCGGATTTGATTAAATATACGACATCGTCATCACTCGATTTTGTAGCAGTAGTAGTAGCAGCAGCAGCAGTAGCAGTTTCACCGCCCTGGTTCTTACTGCTGCTACTGATGGTACTAGTAGCAACAGCTTTATTTATTCTTGCTCCAACACTAGTACCATTGCTTTGATATGGATGTTTTCTCTTACTAATCCTGTTGTAGTTGTTGTATTGAGTCCTGGGCAATCTCGCCCCAAGCATCTGCCCTGGTTTAAAGGTAACCACCTCCAACAACTCAGCCAACACAGCTCGATGTTGAGGCACTATTGTTGAAAATACCTTGGCACCATCGGCTGCCTTCTTTCTGAGATAGGCTGCCCTCTTTTCATGCTCTCTTCTCAGTGAAACATAAGATTGACGCTCCATTATCCACAGTGTACACGGTGTTATTGTGGTTACTGTAGCTGCTCTTGGGGCATTATACAGCAGCGCAAGCTCTCCAAAGCCATCTCCTGGGCCTAGTGCTGCTACTACCTTGTCGAAAGGAGCACATATACTACCTCTAGCAGCATTATTTGTATGAGCATGAGAAGAAGAAGGAGAAGGAGAAGGAGAAAGAGGGGAACCATCTATTGGATCATGGCCATGACGGTGATCAGCATCAGCATCACAACATCTCTTGGTCACCTGACATTCACCATCTTCAATAATGTAAAACTTGGTAGCAAGATTATCACCTTCCTGGATGATAATATGACCGCTATTTACCCTTTTCATAGTCATATTGAGGGCCACATCTCTCCTGAAGTCTGCATCCAGTACTCCTTGGAAGAGGGGGTTGTTGGCCATGGCCTTGTCCAGTATGGAGAGTTGGGCGGGGCTTTTGATGAGAGGCTGCATGGAAGTGATAGAGGAGATGGAGGGCGGTGTGCTGTGGGGGTCATGGTTGGGGGTGTAGTTGGGGCTGTTGTTGTTGGGAGTGGTGGAGGGAGGAGGAAAGGGAGGGTCGGTGGCAGGAGCGGCGACAGCCAGGCGGTGTGGTTGGTGTGGTTTTTGGTTTTTTAATAACGATGAAAATGTGGGCTGTTCTTCCGTCGATGAAGTGATGTCGGTGGTGTTATTGATGAAATCGGAGTAGGGTTGGGTAATGGGCAAATCTGCCACTGGTCTACTCAAGCAAAGACCCATCTATGTAATGTTTGAATATGGAAAGGTTGGCAAAAACGCCTGAAATAGGCGTTAAGAAGGTGTAAAAGACTTTGAGATGGATTAGAAGGAATTAAATAAGAGTTTTAAACATTTATATCTACGAACTATAGACGGAGTCTTTTAAAGCTTGCTTCCCTCTTCTCGCTTCTCCGCAGTCTGGGAGCGTCTTCGCCTGTAGGCCAGAAGAACAAAAGGACGAAGATGTCAAGAATTTGGCATCGTATGAATCCATTGGTATAGTGAATGACCATCTGAACAATAATGTGTTGATTGAAATCACAATAAGCCTTCCACAAACAGGTCGATCACAATGCTTAGAAGAGGCGCATCTTCCCTCTTAAGGCAATTGCAAACAGTTGAACGCAATTCATTGCACTTCAGACAATATGCTTCAACGTAAGTCCATCACATCATCCCTCCATTCTTTTCTTTCACCCACAATTAACCCTGGGCAATCACCTCCCTCCCCTCCACAAAACAGTGTCGTTGGAGAAGCAACAACTGCTGCAGCTCCCCAGACCAAACGTCCAAGACCAGGACTGGCTATTGGCCTCACTCTATCTGGCATAGCAGCTATGGTCTATGCATTCACCCCTCCGCCCAACTCTCACCAACAAGAACAACAACACGACACCCCAGCCTCCTCATCTTCCTCTCAATCACCATCACCAGACACCTCCAACCCCTACTCTCTTCCCACCAAGACCACTGGTCTCCCCAAAGAAATCATCCTCTACCAATATGATGTCTGCCCCTTTTGTTGCAAAGTCAAGACTTTCCTTGACTACCACAATCTCCCATATACATGTATAGAAGTCAACCCTTTGACCAAGGGAGAACTCAAGTGGTCAAAATATAAAAAAGTCCCTGTTGTGGTTATTGACGGTGAGCAAGTCAATGATAGCTCTGCAATCATTAGTAGACTTGCAGCAGAGATTGAAGCAGATAGTGGTGGTGGTAGCAATAAAAAGAAGAAATCTGCTGCAGCTGCAGCATGGAAGTCATTGATATCATCAGCAGCAGCAAAGAAGGAAAACTCTGCAGAAGAGGAGAAATGGCGCCGATGGGTGGACGATCATCTCGTCAAAGTCATTACCACCAACATTTATAGAAACGCAAAAGAGTCCTTCCAGACCTTTAACTACATTACAGAGAATGGCAATTTCAACATTGTCACCCGTCAAGCAGCTAGAGTAGTGGGCGCCACCACAATGTGGGCTATTGCTGGAAGACTGAAGAAGAAGTATGGAGTAGAGGGAGATGTGAGGGAGGCTCTGTATGAAGCAGCCGATACCTGGGTGGAGGCACTTGGTAGTGATAGGGTATTTATGGGAGGTGAGGAGCCTAATTTGGCTGATTTGGCAGTGTTTGGGGTGGTAAGAAGCGTAGTGGGGACTGATACGTTTAATGATGTGATGCATAATAGTGAGATAGGCAAGTGGTATGAGCAGATGATGAAACAGGTGGGGGAAAGTAGCAGGGTGGGGTAGGAAAGAAGGTGGTGGAGGAGAAAAAAAACAAAAGGAGGGTTGTTGAATTTGATTTACAAGTGCTTTGGAATGAATTAAAATTGGAATGGTTGTAATGTATTATATAATACTAGAAGGATATGGTGAGAATTGGGTAAGAGAATGTGGATTGAAAATGTGGTGAAGAAGACGAGAGGACATATGTGAATGCAGCATCGATGATATCAAAGCATAGTGTTTTGAATAGACGAGTTGACATATTCCCGAGGCCATAGATTTTGACGGTCGGAACGGCTTGTCACAATAAACATAACTAATAGAATTTATGTGGCTTAATTTGTCTTTATGCAACTTAAAGTTATAAATTGCAGCAATTGCTCAGTTGTCCTTTGAATCACAGCCTTGCAGAGATGAGCTTCCTAACTCGACTAAAGAGCAGCAAGTCACTGGGCAAAGAGTTGTGTGCAGCTATAAACAGCGAAGATTTCGACGATATAATGAGCTTGGACTCTACAAGAGATAATTTGAGCTTTATGTAAGCTTAGTCAAGGGTACCGGTTCTCCACTGGTCGACCCTATTTTCCCCCTTACACCGACTGGCCAATTTCCTTCCCGCTCAACCCCCCACCCCCCACCCCCCACGCACACATTTCCTCGCTCTTCTTTCTTACAGCACTTCTAGCAGTGGCGCAGCTACTTCCAGATCTCTTGACTATTTTGACACCGACCAAACACACCCACCATCCTCCATCCTCTACACCTCCGCCTCTCAGTTCACAGATTTGACCAAACTCGTCAACACAAACGCAGAAAATGGCTGCAATGTATGGAAAGCCACCTGTCTAGAATCTGAATGCACCTTAGTCTTGAAGATCTACACCAAATCAAAGTTGAGCAGAAGGGACAGGATCCACATGGAGAGGGAAATCAGAGTGATGAAGGAGCTGGCTCATGAACCAGGGCTGGTCAAGTTTTTGGGAGACTTTGAGGATGAGTTATGTCACTACATTGTATTGGAATACTGCTCTGGAGGAGATTTATTTGATGAACTTGATAAAAGAAAGATACTTGACGAACAATGGGTAGCTGTCGTCATTATCAAACCTCTCCTACAAGCCCTCAACTCCCTCCACACCAAACACAACATCATCCACAGAGACATCAAACCAGAGAATATCCTCTTGGATGCTCACGGTGAGATGAAGCTTGCTGACTTTGGTCTTGCCATTCCTCAACATATAGAATTACCATTTTTACTGTGCGGCACCCTGGATTTCATGGCTCCTGAGGTATTAGATAATCCGGGTAGTGCCACTGGAGTGGAAGATCCTCTGCTCACTTTGCCAGTTATTGAAGCTAGCGGTCATTGGGTGTACGACGAGAAGGTGGATGTCTGGAGTGTTGGGGTGCTGGCGTATGAACTGATTGTGGGCAGGTCTCCATTTGTTAAAGACGAGAAGAAGCACACTGCTCAAGCGATCAGAAAAGGAAGGTGGGAGGTGCCTAGACAGCATAGGTACCGCAGAGATTGGCAAGACTTTGTGAAGACGGCTTTGCAAGTGGACTCTAAGAAGAGACCATCTGCAGCTGAGCTACTTGCGCATCCCTGGTTGTTGCACACGAGCAACAATTTAATTGGTGGTAGATCTCTTACTGCTGTTGTGCCTCGCTCAAGATCCCTTCCTGCAACGCTCACCCCTGCTGCTGCTGCTGCTATTGTTGCAGCTGAAAACACTACGAATAGTAGTACTAGTAGTACTAGTAGCTCAACAATTAAGGAAGGGTGTGATGCCAGGCTGGCGTTATCAGAAAAGAAGAAGGTGTTGCATAAGAAGATCTTCAGTCTGACAGATAATGACATTGTCATCACTACTGCTACCAACAGTCCCAAGACCACACTAAAGCCACACAGTGATTCTGATTCTGATGACACCCTAATCAACACACCTCCCAGCACTACCTCTGAGAACATCAGCCTTATGAGTCCCAATGAGTATGGTAATCTCTAATGCAACATGTACTGTAATAATAATAATAATAATAATGAACTGTTTTTAACACCTTTCTCTCTTTTTCTCTTGGATTGAATGTGTAAGAAGAGATAGTTAAATAGATAGATTGCATATCCCATGTGCGTTAAATTTTATAAATTCAGAACAGAAAACTGTACATTTAAATCATCTACTGCATTGTTGAAGATACATCCTTGAAGCAAAATAACATAACCTGATATATCTGTACACTCACCATGCTGCTTCATAAGCAAACCCATCATCATCATATTTCTACTTCTGACGACGACGACGACGTGCACGCGCCCCGTCACCCTCTTCCTCTTCTTCCTCTTCCGGCTCAGCCACTTTCTTCCCCTCTCTACCTCTTCCTTTCCCTTTTCCTCCTGCGGGTTCACTGGGCGCTAATCCCCTCAATCTAGGCAACTCAGGATCTTCCACATCAAGATCAAAATCCTCCTCTTCATCACTACTATTAATGTCATCTTCAAACACTGGCTTCAGCACCCTCTTCTCCTTCTTCTGATCCTGCTGTTGCTTCTTGCCAGTTGGGAGAATCTCTTGAGTAGGAAGGGATACTGGAACATCATCATCATCCTCACTTTCTTCCTCCACTGGTTGTTCCTCCTCCTTCTTCTTGTTTTGACGAGCTTTGAAAGCACTGCTACCACCCCGACTTCTCCTGGCTGCTTGTCTCGCAGCCCTAGCTCCTCTACTATTACCACCATCATCACCTTCATCATCCTTGCCATCATCTTCACCATCACCAGGCAGATGAGCAAATGAAATCTTTCTAGATCCTGGAGCAACAGCATCATGAGAAGGGCCGGGAGCAGCTGGAGCTGGAGCAAACGCATTCACAGGTCCCACAGCAGCAAACCCTCTACCCTGACCACCACCACCACCACCACCACCACCAGTCTTCAAAGCAGGCTTCACCTTGGCTTTCGCCATCCTCCTCTCCACATACTTCTTAAAACTGCTATACTCATTCCACTCAGCTGCATTTTCATCTATTTCCTCCAAACCAATAGCTTCCCTGGCTGATTCTAACACAGCTTCACACCCTTCTCTCGTCAATTTATCCACTAGTGGTGAGGTATACAGCAGTAGCTCCTTTCTATCAGCCTCACCACCCTCCAGTACCCAGTGAGCAATCCATACCATGATACTCTTTACTTTATCAGGACCGTGACTGAAGCCTGAATATTCCTTTGCTACTGCATCTGCCAAGGCCATCAGATCGTCATTGTGTTCGGATGCTTCAATCTCCAGGGCGTCCCTTTCTTGTTGGCGCTCTTCATCATCGTCAACAATGTCGCCCATTTCCTTGAGTTGGGTAGAAACTGCTATCATCTCTTTGTACCTGTAGATGATGGCTTCTCTAAAGCATTCGGCTAAGAACTCAGGGTGGATGGTGTCCATGCAGGTAGCCATTATGTGGACTATGGGTTCTGTCACCTCGACTGCAGGAGGGGTGTGAGCTACAGCGAAGAATTTGCCAGCTATTTGGATTCTTTGGGGAATGCTGGCAAATAAGACCAGTTGGGAGATCTGATAGGCCACCCTCTTTTTACGTTCTCTCAGCTCTCTGTCTGCTACGATGTCCTCTTCATTTAGATCATCTTCCGTCACCGTTGGTACTTCTTGCTGTTGTTGTGAAACTGCTGCAAGCTTTGCCTCTTGGTTGCGTTCCTCCTGCAGTCGTTCTAGCGCAATATCCTTGGGGCTGTTCATGGTAAGAATGGACTCACAGTGCCACCAGTATGTGTTGATCTCTTCATCTGAAGGGGCAAAGCAGGCACGTGCCAGAGGAGTACCTGCATATTTACGGGCACTGAAGGCAGCAAAGAGTCCCGAAAAGGTTGACATGGCTGCATCTACGACATCCGGGTGGAGTTGGGCAGTGGTGGTGCCATCTTGTTGTTGTTGGAGGAGAGCATGGATCTTGGTGCATAGAGTGTCTCTCTGAGGAATAATATATTCCAAGGCTTCTGGAGCTGGCTCTTCGTCTACTCTGAGGGTTGAGAATGGCTGTAGGATGCACATTTGAGAGAGAAGAATGGCGGTACGAAGGATTGGAGCTGTGAAGATCTGCTGCTTTAATTGCTGCTGCTTTCCCTTACCACCCTTTTTCTTATCCTTTGCCCCCTTGCTCCTCCCTCCTTCTTCGACCGACATACCAGTGGCCATCTCCAGCAAAGTATTACAATCTAGATACACGCCCTCAACAGCCTTCATCAAGATGGCATTGCCTCCTTTACGAGCTCCTCCAGAAACAGTCATGTAGTCTGCAAATCGCATCAGAGCTTCCACTCTAAACAGAGCAAATCTAAGGGTAGAGTGAACTTCGCCTTCCGCATCTGTTGCTGCTGAGCCACTTCGTTCGTCATAGGCGGCGGCATCTTTGGCCAATTGAGTGTAAGAAGTGGCTTGTGCTGCTCCCACTGCTTCATTCAGTTGCTTGGCAGCCTTGATGAGGCAGTCATTCAGGGTGAGTCGACCAGAATCACGAGCCTTGTCAGACCCTTCTCTGGAGATGTACAGCAGAGATCTGGTGCTTTCCAAGTAGAGCTCTTGCTCACTGCCTGCCTCTGGAGCTAGCACTGCTGCTTTGAGAGCAGAGAGAAGAGCATTCATGTTCTTATCGTCTTTTTTCAGTGCATACAAATCCAGGTTGAGTTCCCATACCAGCATTGACAGGTAGATAGCTTCCGTTGGACGTGAGGCCAATGCCTTTTTGATGAGTCCAGGAAGCTCAGGCATCAAGGCAAGTGTGGCTTCTTGACGAGCCGAATCTGCTGCTCTCTTTGCTGCTGCCTTGGTCTGCTTCTGCTGCTGTTGTTGTAAGGTGGAAGTAGGAGATGCAGATGTAGCTTTCTGGATTGCACAGTGGAGAACAATAGCCAGATGTTCCCCTCCTGCTTCTTGGAAATAATCACCAGCCCAGTCGTTCTTCATCCACTTGACTATGAGAGGCCAGTTGCTCAGTTCTTTGACTCTGTCAAACAGGGCATCCACTACGTCTCTGATAATATCTGGTCTCAGACGAGGAGCCTCATACCCTCCATCATCTTCTTCTTCTTGAGTGTTGCTGCCGTTCATGTCCATCACTGCTCTGAGTTGCTGCAACACACTGAGTACACCTGCCAGTTTGTAGTCTTCTGCATCAAAGCTATTATTATCTTTACTATTATCTTTGCTTTGTTTCCCCGCCTTTTTTGCAGCAGTGCCGCCCTTCTTCTTCTTATTATTATGACTGATGTCTTTCTTAGATTTACCTGCCCCATCATCATTATCTCCTCCTCCTCCCAAAACCTTCTTTCCTTGAGACTCAAGACTAGTGTACACCAAAGCTGCAGCTGCGCCTCTCACTCGGCTGTTACTATCAGACAACAGGTCGCACGCCATCTCTACAGCTTCTGCTGGGGCCTTCCCATTCGCAGACAAGGCAGTCAACAGACACACCCCTTGCACCACCACATCATCGCTTTCATCATTGCACAGATCTATGATTCTCTTGTGGAAGCGTTTGATAAAATCTGCTAGAGTTGCAGCGTTGCCCGGGACGGTATAGAGCTGGGCAATGCCCTTGGTGGCCCAGGCTCTGACAGATGCGTCTTGATCGCTCATTCCCCATGCCAGGTACTTGATGTACCTGTCTGGGAGGAAGAAAGCAGGGAGGAGACCAGCCCATGTGGTGATGCCTTCCAAAACAATACCTCTGATCTCCTTGTGTTTATCTTTAAAGCGGCAGGTGAAGACATTGTCAAAACTTCTTTCCATGCTGTCCTTGAGGTCGCGGATACGGGCAGTGCATTCTTGAACGGTTCTTTCAAATTGTGCTGCTCTGGAAGCTGCTGCAGCTGATTTCTTGGCCTTTTCTGCATTCATTTGGCGTTCTGCAGTGTCGCGCACTTCAGTCAGGATCTGTACTGTCTGAGCCCAAGAGGTCATGATCTGACGAGCGGTGAGAGTGGCCCATTTTCTGAGCTCGAATGACGGTGAGGTGCACAAAGCTACCAAGAAGTTGGAGATTTTCCAAAAGGCTTGCAAACTATGGTCCCAAAGAGCTCCTGAGTTGTGCAGTTCTACAATAACCGAATGCCAGTATTCGTTGTAGCTCTCTTGGAAGCGACGGAAGGCTGGTTTGGTTCTGCATGGTTCTGTGAGCCCACTAACAAGAACAGTATCGTCAATTGCACCTCTGAGAACATCCATTTCTTCGTTATCTACATCGTCAGCACTGATGAGTAGATCGGTTACTCCAGCAGCTTGAATGATGAGGGTCATGAGCTCAGAGGTGGCAGCAGGGGCGTCAGTCTTGTAGCGAGCCACCCAATCCTGAGCAGCTGCTGGAATGGAGTCTTTGTGATGAGAGATAATGTCAAACAGGGATGAATTCCCTGGTGTTGGCTGTCTAATTAGTGTAGGTCGTGGTATAGATTTCAAAGTTGCTCTGTTATTTGGAGCCTGTGTGAGGAACAAAAAAGAGAGAGAAGGTAGAGAGAGAGCCAAACGGGCCCTTTGATCAGCATCGGTGGTTGAGAGAGATCACAAGGGAAAGTGTATCAGAAGTGCTGTGAGTCGTATGCAATTGCTTACCTGTGCTCTATTTTCTTGTTCTTCTGCATCGTTATTGTCTACATCCACGTCTTCGACAGGGCTGAAATCGCAAAGTGTCATCGTTAGTCTCTAAAATGCAAGATAAAGGTCAAATGACAGTGGATCTTACCTTTTATATGCTTCATCAGCTGCTATTGCGGCTCTAGTAAGTCTTGGCATCGTTTGTATGGGAAATTAAAGAAGAACGAAATTTGAAAATCCTTGTCTTTTTTTATCTTACGTAGTGCGTAATCAGCGACTTGATGTTCGTTTTTCGTCAACATTTGCTACACCATTACAAAATCTGCTGAGATAGACTTGGACAGACCACAACTTGTATCCTCGCATGTCTAGGCTGCTCTGTGTCCTTGGTTGGCTCGCACGGAGAGAGGAGGGAAATGGAGAATAGCGAGGGGAGTGAGAAAGTATAGAAGCAAAGGAGAAAAGAGGGGGAGGACCACACTGTTCTGCACCATTCTTTCTTTTGCATACATATTCAGATCAATGATTAATATGGTGAGACTATTCACCAACCAGCTATACCGGTCTTCCACGAAATACAAACCCAATTCAAGATCACTTTGCTTCTCAGTCAATTGCAGGTAATAATCAAAGCCTTTCTTTCTCTACCATATCTCGTCCCCAAACACCCCTTCTCACCCACTACACCCACACAATCCCCATCAACTCTCTCAGGATATCCCCACATAGACGATTTTCTGAAGATCTTCCACCTCCACCAGTCGACCCACACCAGCCTCTCTCCGCCTATGTCCATCTCCCCTTTTGCAAGAAGAAGTGCAAATACTGCGACTTCCCAATCATAGCTGTAGGCATGAATTTAAATGCAGAAAGAGTACAAGACAACATGTCCCAGTATATACACACTTTACTCAAAGAAATAGCAGCAACCAGGCCCCTCAATGACCAGCCTCTCCAAACCATCTTCTTCGGTGGAGGCACTCCTTCCTTGATATCCATCTCCGGCCTGGAGGCCATAATCTCAGCTTTAGACAGAGAATTTGGAATATCATCATCAGCAGAGATATCAATAGAAACAGATCCAGGAACCTTTGACAGATCTACCCTCGGTAGCTACCTTTCCCTGGGCGTCACCCGTGTGAGCGTCGGAGCTCAGGCCTTTCAAGACGAGCTGTTATCAATGTGCGGCAGAGCTCACAATGTAGCAGACATATACCGAGCTATAGATGCAATATATGCAGCTGGTGTACCCAGTTGGAGCCTAGATCTTATGTCTGGACTGCCCAATCTAACAGTAGAAGACTGGCAAGCTTCCGTTGAAGCTGTCATTGACGCGTCTCCAAACCATGTGTCGGTGTATGACCTCCAAGTAGAAGAAGGCACCCCATTTGCCAAGCTCTACTCTCCAGGAATGGCTCCATTACCTGGAGATGAAGATGCAGCAAACATGTATGCTCTCGCATCACAATCACTAAGAGGAGCAAGTGGAGGGGGATACGAACATTATGAGGTCAGTAATTACGCCCGTCCAGGTCATAGGTGCGCTCACAACATGACCTACTGGACAGGGAAACCATTCTATGCATTTGGACTAGGAGCTACATCATATTTAAAATATATAAGATATGCCAGACCCAAGAGAATAGGGGCATATACAAAATGGGTGGAAGAGGAGTACGCTGTTGGCACTGAGAGAAGGGTCCCAGGAGAAGAAGGCGGGAAGATGATTCCCCCTGAATCAAAGGAAGAAAGACTGCTGGATATGGTGATGTTGAGTTTGAGGTTGAAAGATGGGTTGGATATTGATAGGATGGAGGAAGAGTATGGGAGTGATGTGAAGAAGAGGGTGATGAATGCATTGCAGCCCCATATTGAAGAAGGGAGGGCTGAGGTGGTGGAGGAGGAGAAGGAGGGTGGAAAGGGGGTGAGGTGGATTGTGAAACTAACAGATCCGGAAGGGTTTCTGTTGAGTAATGACATCATCTCTGACATATTTAGCTTTATTGAGGAGAAAGAATAGCATAATAAGAACAACTAAAACCACCGGTTTACACTCACATTTTCATATCATATCAAATCAAGACGTGTCTCGATATCAACACCAAGATATGCATCAGATACCAGCATCACATCTATGCGACTCAACTTCCCACCCAATCCATCAATAGAATTCACACAAATCTTAGTCACCGTCTCCGACCCAAATGACACTCTCTTGATCCCATACAGTTCCCCACGGTCCTTATCCCCGACTACCAGCCACCATCCTTCTTCTTTGACCTTGGGAAAATTGGGTGCGTACACTCTTGGAGCAGCAGCATTATATGATGATGATGGTTTGAGACCCCTTCCACCAATAATAATATTTTTAGATGGTGCTCTTTTCAATGTCACCCCCAGAAGTATGGGTTTAATACTACCTTCACCTTGATCATCTTTATCATCTGTAGTAGAATCCTTAGTGCTGGCCTTTGCTGGCATACATTTAGCCTCAATCTTTATATCTGGCATTCTTTCACACACAGCTACCGCCCTCTCTGCCATACGTGCATTTCCCCCCATCTTGAACAATTGTGTCACCTTCTTCATCACCCCATCCCTATTCTTCTTGCTCTCTCTCACAAGCTCCATCAACGTCACCCCCTTTCCTCCTCCACCAACACCACCATCTTCACTTCCTGACACCACCACACCTCCAGGAAGCTGCAACAAAGGATTATCATCAGGCCATCTACCTTGCATCAGCGCCTGCACCAGCTTCATCACTGTCAGTGCACTATTCAACCACCCTTTGTCAGCCAATAAATCCACCATGGCCTGCAATATTCTTAATGTATTGTCCAGCACTGATCTAGTATCAGTAATATAATCCGCCATGGGCAGCGGTAACTGCCCCATGTGAGATTGGAGCAACAAATTGGCCTTTGTGTGAGGATCATCAGCAGTTTTGACGAGATCTTGGCATCCCCAACGGACTTGTGTGGCCAGCTTGGCGTTCAACAAGTCTTCATTGTGTCTAACTGGGAGCTCAGAGTATTCAGAGGCACTACAGAGGGTGATGAGGACGTCTGCATAGGACATGGTGGGCGAAAGGGAGGTGGTGAAGCTTCGGATGGTCTCGTGTTTAAGATAGTACATTGAAGAAATGTGTCCTGCAGCAAGAGGCACAATGATACCCTGCCCTTCACCATCATCATTATCATTGCCATCGCCATCACCAACATCATCAACCACCTCAAGGCACCCAGACTCCACCAACTCCAAAAGCGTATCCTCCACCAACCGAGATAAGTACTCAGACACAGTCTTCTCATCCGTACCCTCTAAATCATAATAAGAAGGATTCTGCAGCAATCTTCTAATGAAAAACGTCCACGTCAGGTAATCAATAGCATCTTGAGTAGAAGCAATCGTTCCTCCTACAATTTCAGCATTCAGGTGATCAGCCAGTTGATTCTGCAGGGAACTTTCCACTGGAAATGGTTCGTACAGAAATTTCTTGTAGAATGACTTCTTGGGTTCGTAGACCATGATGACTGCAACACCATGGTGGTCATACTGAGGCCTTCCTGCTCTTCCCATCATTTGTAAGACATCAGTGATGGGATAGTCGACGTACCTCTTGGTAGGAGCATCGTAAAACTCTGTGCCTTTGATAATGACAAGATGTGCTGGTGTGTTGACTCCCCAAGCCAAGGTGGACGTTGCTACGAGTATTTGAATAGCTCCGTTGACATATAATCTCTCTACCAGTTTCCTATCTTGTTCATCCAGTCCAGCATGATGTAAGCCTACGCCAAATTGGAGTGTGTGTCGGAGAGAAGCGTCACGAACAGTGTCTAAAAGTGGCTCGATTTCTTCATCTGTTGCTTTTAGGAAAGCTCTGGGTTTATCATCTGCAGCTGCATGAGCAATCAAATCCAATGCAGTTAGTCGTGTTTGTCTTCTGGATGATACAAATACTAATACTGGTTTACTTGGTGAGTGGGTTTGAATTGCTGCATATGATGGTTTGTTCATTGTCGCCATTCTGGGACAATAAAACTTTCCTGGGTACCCCTGAATGTGGCATTCCAGTGGTACTGGACGCACTGATGGTTTGAAATTGAACAGACCCTTGCTAGGTACCCCCAGCCAGTCTGCTAGGTCAGGTGCATTAGCCAGAGCGGTGGACAGACCAACAAACCGGATACCTTTAGCAGTTTGAGCAGCGACATATCTCATCCTGGATACAATAACCTCCAATATGGGTCCCCTATCAGCTCCAAGCAGATGGATCTCATCTATAACCAGTAGTCCAACCTTTCTGACATATGTACGTGATTTCCAAGCTCTAGATATGCCATCCCACTTCTCTGGCGTGCAAATGATGACATCAGCAGCCAGTAACGCCCTCATATCTGGTGTCTTGTCACCCGTCAATTCTACCAGCTTTTTATTCATAGTCCTGCAAAACCCAGTGCCCCAGTCGGACATTCTCTCTTTGACCAGTGCTTTCAGCGGCGCAATGTAGACAACTTTCTGCCGTGGATATGCTTTAAACAATCTCAACATGGCCAACTCTGCTGAAATTGTCTTCCCCGACCCAGTGGGCGCCCCTAACAGTACATTGCAATCTGTGTGGTACAAGGTGTGAAAAGCTTGGGTCTGTATTGGATTAAAATGACTAAATTTATACATAGACTCAATCACAGGATCACCTAATGCACCTTTTGGTAACGGCTGCAGATCCATTAGCTCTGTATGAGGAGGATGCCTCTCAGGCAGTATGAGCCCCTTGAAACTGACTGCATACAGAGTCTCTGCAGACAGCCAAGAATCAGACACCACTCTGATGTAGTATTGACTAGGCAGAGGCTCTGATATGGGAATAGTGAATGCAAGCTGCTGAGTGCCTTCTTTGCACATCTTCTTGGTGAGTGTCCACATTTCAGAGTGGTACATTTTCTCATTTTCTGAATCTTCTACCCAAATAAACCACCGCAGTCCTCCACCATGTACTGCATCAAGCCATTTGAATGTGGGAGTAATAGCAAGCTGCACTCTGACTACTGATCTGGTGACTGGGTGGACGCGGGCTTCCAGGGATAGAGAGGGGAAGGAAGCTACTGCAGAGGCAATGGTACTACCTGCAGCAGGATGACGTACTGCAGCACCAATCTCATTGGCCTCCATATCAATCAACCGTTCCATAGTAAGCCCTCTGTCATCAAGTTTTCTTAGTAATTCAGGTTTAAGGTGCCCTTCAAATTGCCACAAAGGATGTTGAAAGTGCTCTGGCCACAACCTTCTCTCCAAGCATTTAGCAATAGTCAGACACAAATCAGCGGCAGAACTCCACCCTCTTCTCGCACAAATCTCAAACAAAGCTCTGGCCAATCTTGGCGCATTTTGAGATACGTAATTCAAATCCGCAATCAAAGAGAAACTATCAAACCTTGCTCTACTTATATACGCCTGCAGCAATATATTGGCCTTTCCATATTTATTTTCAGAGCCTCCTTTGGGGTCGAAGTAACACGCCTCTCGAGCCAGCGTATCCAGCTCCTGCATTTCCTCATCTCTTACTGCCAAGTTTTCAAACTCTGAACTCTTAGAAATCAGGCTCAACACGTCAGCTTCCGACATGTGAGGTTTGAGCAACTCATTGTATGTTGTAATAGTACTGTGATTAATGTAGAAATGTGAAGCCACTCTACCCAACTCGGTCACATATAAATTGCCGGACTTCTCATCATACCTGGCCATCTTGCATCGCTCCAATTCATGAGCTGCAGTCGCAATCAGTTTCCTTCTCACCCCATCTAGCCCAGAGTCCATGCTCACTTCTTCCCAACTTATCCCATATGTCAATGGATTCTGTTTCATTCTCACGAACAGGTACGTATACCCCATCCATTGTACTGCCTCTCTGATATTGGTCACAGTACCCAACACAATCTCTGCATTTAGATGATCCACAAGACCAGCAATAAACTGACTTTCTATGGGTACTTGATGAGTCAGCATTCCCAGGTACTTGGACAGTTTGTCATGTGTGGTGATGATGACACCGTGCCCGCTGTCTTGGAATTGAGGACGTCCCGCTCTACCAAATATTTGTTGTACGTCCAACATTCCCAGGTCGGTGAAACCTCCTTTTTGGGGATTGTAGAGCTGTGTGCCTTTTATAATGACAGTGTGGGCGGGAAGGTTCACCCCCCATGCTAGAGTGGCAGTACAACACAGAACTTTGAGAATACCGTCAGAAAATAACTTCTCCATCAGGTTCCTATCACTTCTCAACATACCAGCATGATGAATGCCAATTCCAGACTCAAACAATTCAGTTATCTCTCTATTTCTTGATTTTCTCGCCTCTTTAGCCGCCAGTCCATACTGTGGGTTGTCAGCAGAAGCATCAAAGAGCGATAATTCAGAGTTTTGTTGAGCTTTAAGTGCCAGCATCCTTGCTGTTTTCCCAGTATCCTTCCTAGAATGTACAAACACCATGGCTTGGTGACCAGCTCTCAGACTATCAGCAACCTTCTGGTAGCACACATCATCCATTATTCCCTTCTGAGCAAATATATTCTTCTCACTGACTCCTACAAACTGAGTTTCCAGTGGAACAGGGCGAAAAGATGCATCGAAATGGAACAATCCACCGGTTTTACTAACACCTAAAAATGAGGCAACATCTCCAGGGTTGGGCAGTGTTGCACTCAGCCCCAATATCCTAATCATCGACTGAGTAGATTCCACCAACCTGTTAGTCCTTGCCACCAGTGTCTCTATCACAGGCCCTCTTTCATCATTTAACAAATGCACCTCATCAATGATCAACAGCCTGACGTTAGCCGCAACACCCACTTCCCCTCCCTTTCTGGTTATAACGTCCCATTTCTCGGGAGTCGTCACTATCATCTGCGTTTCTGTCATTTCCTTCTTTGACAGTTGCATATCTCCAGTCAATTCCTTCACAGTCAGTCCCAAAGGAGCCAGTCTCTTGGAAAAACTAGCAGTCATCTCACCAGCTAGAGCCTTCATAGGGGCTACATATATAATCTTAAAATCAGCCTTATTTATCCTCCCCGTACAAGGGTCCATGTTTTGTCCAATTTCTCTCAACACAGCAATCATGGCAATATTTGTCTTACCTGCTCCAGTGGGAGCACATACCAGTACGTTTTCGTTAGATTCAAAAGCAGTAGGGAAGATTCGCGACTGAATTCTATTGAGTGATTCGTATCCTTGGAAGGCTTTCTGAGCCCAGGAAGGTAGGTCGGATATGAGCACACGTTTTTCAGTACTTGGAGGAAGAGATGGCTGAACTGCAGGAACACTAACTTCTTCATAGCCCTTGTATGATTTTCTTGAAGTACCTTTTGGTAGACCAGCAATGCGTCCTTCTGCAGTACCTAGTCGGATTTCAGTACCATCAGCCAGTCTGATACGATGAGCGTCAGCTTCTTTCTCCAATTCTTCCTCTATGAGAGGAGTCAAGCCATGCATCCCTAGCCAATCTATATCTGCATCAACTCCAACACAGGTATTGCTATTGTCGCCACTACCAACACGAGCTGCCGCTGCTTTTAGTTTATTCCTCCTCTCCGCCTTTCTCTCTACCTTTTCAATTATCTTTGCACTCTTGGATGTCACTGTCACTGCCGTACCATACGTTGCTCCGCCTTTAGAACCACCTCCACCAGCAGTACCTGCAGTAGATGTTATGTCTCCCTGTCTCAGCTCTCCAATTAATTTCCTGATATTACTACTCAAAGATGCCCGGGATTCCAACAATTCTCCACTATATTCAAAAAATGCAGGTCCTAATAGATCAAATAACTCACTGGCAACTTCATTATTAGATTTAGATGATAGCAGCATACTGCAGATGACTGATGGTAGCGTGTCATCATTTTGACTGCTGGCACTACCGCTACTGCCGCCAGCTGACGCTGATGCATCTGTGGTTTTATAAAACCATTGTAATAGCCATCTTGCTCCTATTTCTGTATTAGAAACCTTTCCTTTGATACCAAATACTTGTGTTTCTACTGCAGCAGCTTGTTGTTCAGATACAACTAATGGCTGACGGCCTGGATCAGCAAGGCCAGCCGCTATTGTTGCCGCTACAGCAGCAGTTGAGCCCTTGTTGTTGTCATTTCTGTAGGTATTGTTAAGAATGGGAAGACCAATGTCTGGGGGACAACTACACATAGCAAGGATAACTTCTTCTTGGCTACTAGGTATGGGTACTGGTGATGATGTTGGTTTGTAAGATGCAGTAGCAGCCTTGCTTGATGATACCAATGCTTGCTGTTGCTGCTGTGTTCCCACGCCAACAGCAAGCTCTTCTTGCCATGCTTTCAAACCTTGATACGCTTTGATTGTCTCCATTAGATTCCCATGATCTTTAATAACTGCACTGCTACCTAGAGAAGAGGTAATTTCCTGCCACACGGGGTCTAATGATGTCTTGATATACAAGGGAGCAAGACCAGGAGTAGCCAGAGCCTTCTGTAGAGCTGCCTGGGATATTGGAGTATTGAGAACATTCCATATTGCAAAGGAAGCTGCTGAAACTTCATCAGAAGAGCTTTCACCACCTAATAGCTTTGCAATGGAGGTGTAATAGAGGTCCCAGGTATTGCGAGCTGCTTTGGGAGCGGATTTCCAGTCGCCCAAGGTTTGAGAAATCAGCTGCGTCTTGGGGGCGGATACGGCTTTGTTTTGTCTTTGTTTTCTGCGTTTGTTTAGAGTTTGGGTTTTCAGGACAATGAGTTCGTGCAGGTTTTGAATCTTGTCTGTGGATTGCGTATGCAAGAGACCTGGGTGGAGCTGAGAGACTGCACGGAGCATGGTTGAGAGTCGCGGTGTCTGTGTAAGATAGAGAGAAAAGACGGTGGGATGTTAGCGGAGGGAATGGCAGTGTGTAATAACGTTAACGGAAAATTTGATGCGGTGCATCGATGTTACCTCATGCTTTGGATCTAATTCACGGCCCTGAGCCATTGTTATCGTTGCTCGGCACTCTGTTGTTGTTTTTTCGAACGTGATCAGATGCAGGGTTCTTCTAATTATGAGTTGAGAGGAGCTATGTATGCATGTAATCAGCCATCTAATTCTACGTGTCTCTATTTAGTGGAGCATAAGATGCCACTAATGGCACGTTGGAAGGAATTAAATTCATTTCCCAAGGAAAAATGGCATCACCATGATACTGCAAGGTTCATCCTATCATCATAACCCCCACCCCCACCCCCACCCGCACACATGTGACTCAGCACATGCATGCTTGGTACTAGTTTGGGATGGCTGGTGTTATCTATATGCATAGAATGATCAGAGTCCATATTCTATTAGTGCTGGTGGTCCTACGCCTGGTTTTTGGTCCAGACTGAATAGGGTAGTTGACCTCATCTACTTTAGTGTTGCCAGTCCTTTTTAACTTTCTTAAGTGGTCCCCTTGAAACAGCAGTGTTAATAAGTATTCAAGAATTTTGTTAAATATTTGGACTGATATTGCAAATCACTCCAATGTTTCAGAAGCTCTTAATCCACGCTACATGCCAGAGAAAATATAATCCCAGGGATGATGGTATCAATGCACTTGTCTTGGATCTAGGAAAGCAGGTCACAGAAACTGAAAGCCATTTGAAATCAAAGGGCGAGGGACGTCGGATGGTCGGTGAGTCAAAGAGTGAGGCAAAAGGTGATGCTCAAAATGCGGGCGATTGCGACTTTTAACTGCATTTTTAAAAACTGCACAGTGATCATGATGATTATTGGAACGATATGCACCTACTTAGTGCTCTTCATCTTCCTGGGATATTTCATTCCTCATTTATTAGTAGCCTGGTTTTATAAAACGAAGAATCTTAAGAAAGCATACGATGCTAAATGGGCTCTTGTAACTGGTGCTAGTAGTGGTACGTATTGATCCCTGCTTATTTCCTTCAGAAAACAAATCAATCGATACACCCCCCTGCCAACTGATCTGACGCCCCCTTCCTCCTCCACTTCCAGGAATTGGCAAATCCATGGCCAAGAAACTAGCCAGCCAGGGTCTTAATGTTGTCCTTGTAGCCATAGGTGACAGCATCCTCGGTGAAACATTCATAGAGCTAAAGAAAACATATCCCCGAGTTGAATTCCGTATGATTGGCGTCAACCTTGGCAAAACAGGCTACCTGGAGCCCATCAAAGAGGCAACAGATGACATTGACATCCAAGTAGTCTTTTGCAATGCTGGCTATGTCCTCACTGGATTCTTTGAATCTCAGCCCTTGGAGAAACAACTTGCCAACCTGGAATGCAATGCCACCAGTGCTGTTTCCATCACCCACCTCTACTTACAGAAAATGGTAGCCAAGAAGCTCCGTGGCTGCTTTGTCTACACTTCCTCTGCTGCAGCATGCACTCCAGGGCCATTCTCCGCTCTATATGCATCAACAAAGTCATTTCTATCAGTATTTGGCGCATCTATTGCAGCTGAAGTGAAACCATATGGCATTGACGTCCTTGTCTTCCACCCATCCCCCGTCGCCTCACGCTTTTACGATCAAACACACAAGCTAGATGTCTTGGACTTTTTCAAGAAACTAGCGGTGGATCCTGATGAGTTGCCAGATACAGTGTTTGCTAGCATTGGAAGGGTGGTGTGGAGGGATGTTGGGCCTACTGCTGTTGGGTTTAGGGTGCTAATGAAGATTGTTGATTATAATTTGATGGCGACGATGACTGCTGCATTCGGGCATTTGATGCCTGACTTTAAGAGACATGTTAAAAAGGATTAGGATATCTTTGTTTTGGTATAGAAGAAATGAAGCTGTAATGGACTACAGCTTCATGTTACATACAGAAAAAAAAACAAGATGAAACTGATATTGTATCCATGTAATTTTTTTCTTCTTTCATCATACTACTTTCCCTTCTTCTTTTGCTGCCCTCCCGACACTTTAAGCAGCGCATCAGGCACGCCGTGCACCTTTTTAAACCATTCTGCTACAGCTATAGCACTATCACCTTGCATTAGTATCTCAAAATCTGTTTCATTATTCCCCGGTAACTTGTAAATTGAGCATACAGTTTTAAATGTTTTTTGAAACAGCTTGCTTGTTTCCTCTGCATCCAGCCCCACTGCTTCTACATGAGTGACTGAAGTAACACTCCTTCCTCTCCTCTTCTCTGCTGATATCCCTATCACTTGTGGAACCAACCCTTTCCTAAGCACAACAACAGTGTCACCTTTCATTAAAGCGTAATGAGCTTGCATCCTTTTCCTCAGCCGTTTCTCCATATTGTCTGCTCCGACTGCCGAGCCCTCCTCTTCTGGCTCTTTTTTATCAAACAGTGTGCTCCTCAATAATCTGTCCAGCTCTATTGCAGTTATCGCCCTTCCTTCTCCGCCACTCCCACCACCACCAACAGTACGTATACTAGTTATCAAATTATTAGCCTTGGCATATGTATACAAGGCTAGATCCGTCTCTTCTTTTGTAAACAGCCTGTTCTTCAAGTCCTCTTCTGATACTAAATCACCAAAGATGGGTCGCAATGATGAGGGAGCCTTCCATTTGAATACAACATTCAATTGCTCGCTGTTGTTGGTGATATTACTGTCCGTTGAGGTATTAATATCATCACCCCCATAAGTGTCAGACACTGCTGTGCTACTGCCACTTGCATTAAAAGCCCCTGCTGCTCTGTTTATCGACTGGGTTGCCCACCCTACATACCTCGGATGCAGTCTATCTATTGACACAATATGACTCTGTTTTCTAATATTCTTTTGGGTAATAAGCTTATCCGTTTCCAACACATCCAGCAGCTTGCTCAGTTTTCTAAAACTTGACTTTTTAAAATCAAATGTCACGTTATCTGGTTTTAATACTATCATGTGCTTGGTGTAGAAATCAGATATTTGCATTGGTAAGTTTCCTGTTGTCAGGGAATGCAGACCGCCAATGGCAGTTGCTGTTATCAGTGCATCTAGCGCTTCTGTATTTTCGTTGTTATTGTTATTGATATTAACACCAGTATCTTCTACTTCCCCTTCTTCTTCTCCAACAGTTACGCTGCTTTCATTCAGTGCCAAGGTCTCCAATTCAGTCAAATCTACTCCCTGTTGTTGTTCATTATTATCACCAACCTCTCTATTATTATTATTATCATCCTCTCCTCCTTTCTTCTTATCTATAGTGTCAATTGCTATAATCTTATTAGGTAAGAATCCATCATTAGGCGCCATCTTACTCCCAAGTTGATAAAGAAAATCACCATAAGTGTGCATCACCTGGACCCCCCTCCCCTTCATACCCTCTCTCCCTGCCTCCACTTTGGATACACACATTTTCCCTACTGCAAAGGGTACTGGGTTCCCTTGCACACATATAGAATGTATCTGATTAGCCAGCCATTCTGGTGGAGATTGTATGAAGCCTTGTAGGAAGAGATCTGCCCCTCCCATAATCTTGAGAGAGACTTCAGTGAGGGTGGTGACTGTGGGGAGGAGGGTCGGGAAGAGGGCGAGTGTGTAAATGGTTGGAACAAGACGGTCTCCATGCCCTGTTGGATCGAAGAATAAAGGGTCGCCTTGATGTAGGGAGTAGATGATGGATTTGTTATTGAGTTTGGTGGACAGGATGCTTGCTTTTGGGGGGAACAGAAGGGCCAGGCTGTGGTGGAGGGAAGAAGGGTGGCGGTGTCGGGGAGTGAGATGATCGATTATATTGTTGTCTTTACGAAGGGGAGTGGTGATTTGAGGTTATAGCGCTAGGTGCGTACATTTCTTCGTTTAGATATGGGTTGGATTTGAATAGAAGTGCTTTTAGTTTCTTCACATCTTTTCCTCCCAGTAACTTGGATGTTGTGTGCGATTGCACGTCCTTTTTGATAAACATTGGAACTTATGCTAATGATAAATGTATAAGAGTATTGTATGTGCTCGTTTGAATGACTTAACGCCGAATTGGAGCTGTCTTTATGGCATTCCGACTCCATGGAATCCAGGCAATGTTTGGGAAGCAGGCTCTCAAGAAGATCTCATATTTCCAATAGTTGCCCCTCTTCTACACCATTTATGCCATCGAAATGTATTGAAAAGCCCGTATCCATAAGTTTGAATACACGTTAAGATAAACGATTGACAGTCTATAAAATGGAGGCCATTAGTTCAGTTGACCAGCCAGTGTCATCTCCAGACATTGACCAAACATTACTAGAACGACTACAGCGGTCTGATCACGATTTATTGCAAGCTACACGTGAACTAGTTGCCTTTAGAACCCAAAAATATCAGTATGAACACGACATCGCGACCCTGAACCAACAACTGACCGACCTCAAACAATCGTTGAAGAGGCAACGTGCTACTTTCCAACTGGAAATCAGACAAGCCCAAGCTGAGGCTCTTTCCAAACCTTTGGAGCTTTCCAAGCTTAAAGATGAGGAAATAGAAAAGTACCAACAGCAATTATCAAACCTGCAAACTCTTTGTCAAACCCAAAAGATGAAAATGTCAACTTTGCAAAAGGAGACTCGAATGCTCCACAGTCAACAAGCAGGTTGGGCATACGACGTTGCCACATTAAGACGCAGACTGGAAGCAGCTGAGAGAGCAATACGATCCCTCAACCTAAGGTTGCGTATTGATAGTGTTAAGAAAAACGATAAATTGGACAGAGCTTTAAGAAGAAATGGGTGTAAAGTGTCTAAAAAAGGCAACATTGGGGGAGAGACGGCTGATGAAGGTCAGATTGCAGAGTTGTTGGCATGTGTTAGGGTTGCTCTAGAGCAGCTGGAAGACCAGTTACCACCAGAAGAGGAGTTTAATACTATTGGGGATGAAGTTGACAATATTAATTCTAATACTAAACAATGATGATGACTATTAATTGACAAGTTAAAAAATACCTACTACAATGTATGGTAGACCATCCCCCCCCCCCCTTCTTCTATTCATTTCTTCTGTCGTAGTGATGCTTGCAAAATATCCAATGCCTCCCTTGCTGCTGCTGATACCTCTCTATCTCCCCCCTCATTGTTCAATTCTTCTATTTGACTCTTCAACAGCTGCTCTACAGTCTCTGCAGCAGCTACATTTCTACCTGCCCCCATTGCCATTGCTGTAGCAGCCCCAACTGCATTCCCCAGGGCCAGCACTGAATTGATGCCATGGCCTTGTGTGAAACCTAGTACGATGGCTGCTGCAAAACTATCACCACAACCTACTGTATCCTTGACATCTACATTTACTGCTGGTTGATAATAAAATGAAATACCATCGCCAATATTACTTCTGCTATTGTTGCTATTGTTTGTTGCTAACAGGGCACCGTTGCCGCCTTGTTTGATGATGCACCAAGACATGACACTCTTCGGTCGTTGCAGTACCCATTTTGCTGCTTGTTCAGGAGTAGATTGACCTGTAACTGCCTCTGCTTCTTCCTCTGTCATCAGAATGACATCAGTCACATTGAGTAGCTCTTCAAATGCCTGCTGTCTATCCCTGTTATCTAAACCCCTATTATTATTATTCTCATTTTCATTTTCATCATTGTGATGAGCTACAAAAGTCCAAGATCTAGGACCAGGATCAAAGAACACAGCTGCTCCTGACTCTCTAGCCTCTCTAGCAGATGTAACCACAATCTCAGGAGGCAGATCATCAAATGCAAAACCATTAATAAATAGACAAGATGTGTTTGCCAATGCTGACTGGGCATCTGAAGGTAGATGACCCATCCTGGGTAATAATGGCCATGGTCCAAAATCATAACTACTGCAAAATGTATGTGTCTGTGTCTCTGGTGCTACGAGAACAAAACATAACAGTGTACTAAATAATTGTTGTTGTTGTTGTTGTGGTGGTGGTGGTGATGGTGGTGGGTCTTCAGCTAGGATTGGCAGCAAATGCACACCTTCTTGTAATAGTACTGAAGAAAGAAAATTGCCATAACTATCACTGCCCAAACACCCTAATGATACAGCTTTGAGGCCTATTCTACTGGCAGCTATTAAGAAGTTGCAGTTTCCTCCTAGTTCCCAAGCAGATTGGGGAGGGGGGCTGGCGGTGAGGGAGGAGAGGAGGGCTTTTCTGATGGCAGCATCTTGAGAGGGGACTTGATCTACTTCAACTACTATGTCTAGACAGAGATTGGATAATGCGACTACGTCTATTGTTTTACGGGGGTTCATGGGATCGAGGGGGTGGAGGTGGGGGGGTTCGTGTTGTGCTAGGCTGCAGTTGGGTGGAGATGTGGCTCGATGATGGCAGTGGTGTCGGGGTGCAACCTTGGTGGTCATCATCGGTTGACTGGCGATGGAAGATGCCAGGTACATTCTAGTTTCTATGATCATGATCTAAGTTGTGTAGGATCAGAAGGAAATGGGTTATCTTTTGGGTAGGGGGTAGCATAAAGAAATTTTGGGAAATCTTTTTCGTTTAAATTCGTTTTGAGATTAGAAATTCCTCCTTTAATGACAGTATGTAACGCTGTAATTGATTTGATTGATTCTGTCGCTACAAAATTGTTGAAAGTGTGAGGCAGAGGCTTGAATGTGGGCCCATATTTGTAAACCTCACTACAACCGCTCGTTCCATGACAGCAATCCCCCATCTTCTTCTTAAGTTTTAAGGACCTCATCTCCTCTCAGAGCTGCTTCAGGAGAATCCCTGACTCTTCCCTTGGCTTTTAACAGACAAAGAGACAGTGCATGGCGGCACATTTCCCCCAAATCCTCAAAGCTGATGATTCCAACTAAGAAGAAAAGCAGCTCTGGCTCCCATCGAGACAAATAAACTTGGAACTCTATAGATAACAAGTAGGGATAAGTATATAAGGAAGGGAGAAGAAATAACCAAGTGCTCTAGTGTCATTCTCCTGATGTCAATAACTGTCCAGGGAATAGGAAGAAAGCCATGGGTGTGAGAAGGGTCTAATTACCCATCTGAGAACAAGACACGTTCGTAATGTCGGGGATGATTTGAACCTCTGCTTTTGCAGAAGGCTCCATGATTATATGTACAGAAGGTCACGACATATAATGGGAAAACATCATGATGCTGTTGACTACAATAGCCAGCCCTTCAACCCAAAGACAGCAGCCAACTAGATTAAGAAGTTACAATCAACACAGAAGAAGATTGATAACATCCTGCAAGACTTCTCCTAGCCTCCCTCCCTATTCCAGTTGGCCAAAACGTGTACGTGTAGCAGTTGCAACTGGCATTTACATCAGCGTAGCAGGCCTCGTCTTATTAGTAAAACCGGGCCTCTTGACCAACTACTTGCTCTCCGACTCTTTTCTCTTTTCGCACCTGTCCACATCTCCATTGCTGCTCGGCTTGACTCGTGTTGGAGCAACATTAGCCTGCTTGTTTGGCTTTTACTACTTGGGTGCAGCTTCAGATGATCTAGAAGGTAGAACACCCACAAGATTTTACCAGTCCACTGTGTACGGGAGATTCTTCTTAACAGCTGTTGTTGTTTGGTTGGTGGTCACTGGCCAAGTTGGTAGGACCTTGTTCCCAATTCTGGCAGCAATCAACCTAGTAAGTGCAATTTCACTGCATATAGCATTAGGAAAATAGTACATGGAGTAGATTAATGGAGTAGGAAGAGTGGTAGGGTTGGGTTGTATGTGTGATCATTACCGTGAAGACACGGCGAAAATTTGAAAAGTGTGTGAAAGGTGTTCGTTGGCGGGTGGGGGAAATTGAACAAGATGGATAGCAGGCGCATTTGGGCAAAGACTAACTTACCTATCGAATTTTAATGTATACTGTGACATATCAGCCTGCAATGTTGCAATAATATTTCAAGTCACTTTTCAAAAAAAAAACGTGATCAACATCATCTAGTGCAGTAAAGATGCAGCCTGAAGTTCTAAGAGCCGTCATCAGGTAAATCCTGGCAATCATTATCTACACAGTTCTCATATGTCGCCACCCTCTCAATCGAAACCCATCCCCACTTCTAACACACATCCCTCTCTTCGTCTCTTCCCCCCCCCCCCCCCCCCCCCCCCACCCCCCCCCCCCCCCCCCCCCCCCCCCC
>Ga0114919_10000469_pt1 | contig 31184 bp, 28 predicted proteins | sample BlataG_FD_88682 | JGI IMG/M metagenome (GOLD analysis project Ga0114919, IMG submission 88682) | Deep subsurface microbial communities from Black Sea to uncover new lineages of life (NeLLi) - Black_00105 metaG | ecosystem: Environmental > Aquatic > Marine > Oceanic > Sediment | place: Atlantic... | reverse complement strand
TGCTCGGGCTCTATCCCCCCCGAAGAAACCCATGTTTTTTTTCCCTTTTTTGTTCCACTTGGGTTGCCCCCCCCCCCCCCCGCCCCCCCCCCCCCCCCCCCCCCTTCTCTCTCATTTCCTCTTCTCACACCTCCCCTCTTTTAATTACAGCAACCTACGACCGGTCCTTGAACCATACCTCCACCCACCATGATACTAACACCAATACCATTGCCCCTAAGAAGTATGGGAATACTGGTACATGGCAAGGCCCTGCTCCAAGGGGATCTGGAGCTGCACCAATGCACATTCAAGATGATGAAAGGGCAGCTGCTGCAGCAGTTATCAACATAAAACCCATTGCTGAGCCTCAAACTGTACTGCTACCAGGAGGTAAAGGAGATAGAATGCCTCTCTTAGCACTAGGAAGCCCAACAACTACAGCTAGTGATGATGATATGCTACAACCTTCATTGGTAGAGCAGGCCCTGGCACTCGGCATTTGCCACTTTGACTGTGCCACAGTCACCAAAAACCAAGCCATCATTGGTCAGGCTCTCAAGCCCTTCCTATCAAAAGACAAATCCAACAGAAGCAAGTTATTCGTTTCCATTAAATTATGGAATAATGAGTGGAGCGATCCCGAGATGGCCATTACCAAGTCTATCACCGAATTAGGCCTAGATGGTAGTCATGATGATGGTGGTGGTGAAAAGGGATATATTGACTTGGTGATGGTTCACTTCCCACCATCTGCACCTCAATTACAAGCAACATGGAGAGTGTTGGAAGGACTGGTAGAAAAAGGACTAGTCAAGTACCTTGGTGTATGCAACTTTGGATTGAAAATGATAGAAGATATGCTGACATGGGTGACAGTCAAACCAATAGTCAACCAGGTGGAATTACACCCACTATTACCTCAAAGAAAGATGATAGGGGTATTATTAAGGAAAGGTGTCTATTCCTCTGCATTCCTCCCTCTTGGCGGTAACAATGATGAGTTGGTCAACCATCCAGCGGTGATAGACCTGTCAAAAGAAACAGGACAGTCTCCTGCTCAAGTGTTGGTGAAATGGAGCGTACAGCGTGGGGTGCCTGTGGTTGTTGATTGGAGAAACTTCCAACAACAACTGAACGATGTTAATGATGGATTGTGGAGTTGGAAGTTGACATGGGATCAGAAGAGTAAGTTGGATGCATTGGCGGAGAAGGAGGGAGTGAAAAGGTACTATCAACCTTCATGGCATGTGTATGCTGATGAAGAGGAAGGTGGTGCTGTTAAACCCAGTACATTACAATGAAGGATAGAAGGATAATAGAAGGAAGGAGGAGGATTTGTTTATGATTTCTAGTACCTCAGCCATCAACCCATTGTGTGTAATTAATTATGAAGAGAGTAAATAGTGAACACTGATAGCTACAGTTCTGAGGGGGACCCCCCCACACACACACACACCTTTCTAATACCCTCTATTATAATCAACAATCAGTTCCTTGGCAGGCACCTTCCCCCCCAGAATAGTCTCTCTATTCTCCATTATCTGCCTGACTGCATTCAGGACCGGGGTCATGCTACTAACATGAGGAAATATCCTAATCTTGGGATGCTTCCACATATGTGATTGTTTAGGTAGAGGTTCAGGGTCAAATACATCCAGAACTGCATTGGAAAGAGTACCATCATCCAGGGCAGATATAAGATCATCAACCATCAGGTGACCACCACGGGCTGCATTTATGATCGAGGCTCCTTTGGGAAGGAGGTTGAAGAAGGGGCGGTTTAAGATGCCTTGTGTCTCGGAAGTTAGAGGCAGCAGGCAGACGACAATATCTGCATTGGAAGCAAAGTCAGCCAACTGATCCTTGCCATGATAATATCTTTTTATACCATTATTATCACTATTATTATTAGTATGTTGAGTCCTAGTCCATCCATAGACGGGGTAATTCAATGAGGCCAGTGTCTTGGCAGTTTGCATCCCCATCACCCCCAACCCCATGACTCCTATTCTAAGTTCCTCATTATCTATATTGTCATTATTCTCTATATTCTTATCCCATGAAGATGCCTGCTGAGCTAGATAGTATGCATCGCACTTTCTTTGTGTATTAATAACCGCCCAAGTGACCCATGTTGCCATTCGTTCAGCCATGAGCGGGTCGATGAGGCGGAGGAGAGGGATGGTTCTAGGGAGGTAATCTGAGATGAGGATCATTTTATCAACACCAGCGCCAGTAGATTGGACAGCTTTGAGGTTGGGGCAGCGGCGGAGGATGGTGGTGTCTGCAGGTGTGTATACAGCACTGCTGATGGCGAGCTCTATATTTTCCAAGGCAGCTGGGGAAAAGAGGTCGGAGGATTTCTCATCGTCATAGACTTTGACTTTGAGGCCTGCTGCGCGTAGTGAGTCAGCCCACTCCTTGCGAGTGTCTGCACTAGATATGAGCAGCACCTCACTATCTGGGAAACTAGGAGGTTTTGCGATCTGTTGTTGATCAATTCCAGATGCAAATGAGGACATTGCTGGTATTCTTCTTAACACATTTCTTGTTGCCTGTGATGGTGATATCACCAGTCTCATACACCTCATACTAATCTAAATTAAATCGAAAATCTATATACACAGCTACCGAGTACATTTGACATCCTACTATCACTACTTATATCAACCGCTTCTCAATCTCTGCAGTGAACAAAGACTCGTCTCCACCCAACCCATAATACTCCACCTTCATCCTCTCACTCCCCACCTCCACTGCTACAAACCCATTCTCTTGCAACTGGAATGGTGCATCTTCATCTCCATAAAACCCACTCCCTAGCCTACTCCCCGCTCCACTGGTTATCTGAGCATACGGTACCAACCCACCTGCCACTCTATATTGAAGATTATGATCATGACCAGCAAAGTAGGCTTGGACATTAAATGTAACCAACAGTGGCTCTAATCTCTCCACCAGATCAGGATATTCTAGATCAGGTCTATGATTGCTCCTAATAGGATGATGACCAACCACCAACTTCCACCCTGCAGAACTGCGAGCCAACCTTGTACCTAGCTCTGCTAATTGATCTTGCCAGCTCTGTGAGATGATCCCTCCCTTGTTCTCTGCCCACTTATATTTCAGGTAATCATCCACTATAGGGGTGGTATCTATGAAAAAGATATCAAGGTCGTCGTTGACGGAATAGACAAAGCTACGTTCACAATGCCAACGCCAATCTCTTTCTATCAGTCTGGGGTCTAGTTGATGTAGAGGGGACCAGAAACATTCTTCATTATTATTATCATCATCATCATTCCTAGTACTAGATTTGGGACAGTTTTTAGGGGGGATATCTGGGTCGTCAACCTCACCATGGTCATGATTGCCCAGTACCACCTTCCATGGTACTTGCAATGATGTGTGGTTGTATATTTGGGTGAAAGAGGTATCAAATATAGCATCCTGGACAGAAGTCATACCACTCTCATAGAAATTGTCTCCAGTAGAAATTATGAAATCTTGGGGGCGGTTGTCTGCTAGACGAGCCATTGCATCTGCGACTGCTGCTTGGTTGTAGTCACCGTCTCTGCCCCAGTCACCGATCACTAAGAATCTAGGTGTGGTGGGGGGAGGGGGCTTTTTGTTTTTGGTAGAGGTCTTGTCTGAAAAGTCGACGAGCCGATATTTGCCAGCAACGACAAGCTCAATGGCGGCAACCACAAGGAGAAAGGCAACTCCCCACCATAATTGGCGTGATGGGCGCTTCGTTTCGTCGGTAGAGACTTTAAGAGGGATGTCGTCTGTAGAATAGAGAGTGCCTTGATCGAGGTTAGGTTGTTGAAGGGCTGTTGCCATTCTGGACTATATACCTGGTATGAAGAGAATTCCACTTATTGGAAGATACAACCTCTCGTTTAATGAATGATACGCAGAATACAATGCACCGTGTCCGTAGCAGTTCGAATTTGCCGAATGATTGCAGATGCTCCTCCCAAGTCCATGACACTTTATTCAAGATGCCCTCGCCTCTCAATTCAAAATAGGTCGTTTCTCTCCAAGACCAACAAAACTGGGGAAAGAGTAGTGTTGAGCACAATGTCCTGGTTGCTACAGATCAGGAGATCGGTAAATTGGTAGATACTAGTGTGTTTTGCGATTGGTTTCAAACTGAGAAAAAGACTCTCAATAAGTATAAATTGAGATTTCGATTGCTGACTGAGAGAGATCATGATCACCCTTCCTTGTCGCTCCATTTCGCTGGAAGCAGTCCTCTGTATCGTCACTACCACTATGTTGACTGTATATACGTGTCTTCAAGGTACTAAAGCCTTTCCATCCACTCCAGAGATCAATCCCCCACCATGACTTGTTTCCTCCGACGCTCACCCCTCATCTTCCTTCTCTCTTTCTCTCTCACTCTCTCTCAGGATTATATCTAAATTCCATCATGATGCTATTCATCACCTACACTGCATATCAAGTAGAACACCAATCTTACCCATCATTAAATACACACTACAATGCAAGATCAGCACTATCTAGTGGAGTACTGTTGGGAGCCTTGTCATTACCTTGGCTATGTAGCATGACGACAATGAACATAAAGAGCACACATATGTATAATGCTATTGCTCTAGCCTCTATAATGCAAATTGCAGTTATTATTAAGTTTCAACATAGAAATGATAGATTGAAATGGCATGTAGGAACTATCGCCGTCACTCTCTTCTGGTCAGTGATTCTTCTCCAACTGCTAACAATGCCAATGCATGCCACATCATCATCAGTCCATGCATTCATCATTCTTCCATTGATGGTGGTAGTCGTAAGTTGCAGTATAGTACTAGCTATTCTTCACTACCTTCCTAGAACATTCACCATAGGAGAAGCTATGGTAGTCGCACAAGGACTGGCTGTACTAATAAGTCATTGGAATACTAATACTATTACTAACACTGAACCATCTCCACTGATGGTCATATTGGGCAGTACATTATCTTCAATCATGGTATTAACTGTACGGCATACTATTATGGGAAATAATAGAGTAGATAATAATAGAAGGCCTAGCCTTGCTCTACCACCACCATCAGCACCACCAGCACCAATATCATCAAGGATTCTATTATTATCTCTCACCATATTCATCAGCGCTTCATTCTCATTATCCAGTGCACTACAATATCTATCGTTTATAATACTATCACGTAGACGAATACTCATAATGATATACTGGGCAGCTATGTTGGTATTCAACCTTCCTATCATGTACCTCCTAGCTCATGGTACTGGTGGGGGTAGTGATACTACTCATAATAGAAGTGCACCTCCTCCTCCTCCTCCTCCTCATCCTCCTCCTCCTCCTCCTCCTTCTCCTCCTTCTACCACCATTCCCAATATTGTGTTAAGGAAAGGGTATCATATACTAGCATGTACCTTATTCCTACCTCCGATACTTCTAAAAGAGGTAGATATGCTTGGTATGGGTCTAGCAGTGGCACTGAGTGTTTTGATGTTGGTAGAAGTAGTAAGAGTGACAGAGGTGCCTGTTATTGGGCCAGTGGTGCATAGGTTTATGGCCTCATTTATAGATGAGAGAGATAAAGGGGTGGTTTTTACCACTCATCTGACATTATTAGTAGGGATGGCGGTACCAATATGGATTACATCATATAATAATAATAATAATAATAATAATAATACTACTACTACTACTAATAATAATAATATGTTTGAGAGGGAGGTGTTGGTGTCTGGGATAGCGATAATAGGAATAGGGGATGCAGTTGCATCTGTAGTTGGTTCCTTACTTGGGAGAGTGAGTATATGTAGAGGTAGTAGGAAGACAGTGGAAGGGACAGTGGCAGGGGCAGGGGCAACATGGATGTGTATGAGGTTGCTGTTGTTGCAGGGTGATGGTGGTGAGAGCGGAGGAGGGGCGATGGTGAGGTGGGGAGTGGCGACATTCTTATCAAGCTTGCTGGAAGCGTCAACATCGCAGTTGGATAACTTATTTATACCTTTACACTTCTATACTGTCTTGTGCTGTCTGTTACAATGGTAATTGTCTTGAAGAGAAGAGAAACCCCAGAGATCTGATCTGATCTTGTCTTTCACTCTCTTTTCTAATCCCTTTCCTTTTCCGTTACCCCATTCTCTCAACATCCAGGCGACAAGGCAACTCCAAAGAATAGGTCTCGACGACAATCTTCTCAGAAGACTCCGCGACAAGAACATCCTCACTGCCAGAGATTTATTCTCCAAGACCCTCCTCGACCTTGTAGAACTCCTCGACCTCCCTTACCACACCATCCACCTCATCCTCGCCCAGGTAGCAGCCAAGATCACCCCTGCCCCCTGCACAGCTCTAGATATGCTCCAATCCTCTCTCACCAGACCCTACACTCACCTCCCCACTGGCCTCCCTCTTCTTGACTCTTCCCTTCATGGAGGCATCCCTGCTGGCAGCATCACTGAGATTGTAGGACCAGCAGGCTTGGGTAAGACACAGTTCTGTCTCACTCTCTCTATTATGGCAGTACAAGCTGGTGGTGTGGTCATGTATATTGATACAGAGAAGAAAGTGAGCGCAGAGAGATTGCTACAGATAGCCCAGGCACGTAGTAGTAGCGATAATGATAGTGATACTATTTCTTCTCTATTAGAAAGAGTGATGCTCATCTGTCCTCCAGATTCCTCCTCCCTCCTCAACCAACTCAACAACCTGGAATCAACCATCATAGATCATAAAGTATCATTCATCATCATAGACAGCATTGCGTCACTGGCAAGGGCTGACAGGCATAGCAGCATTCCTGATAGGCAACGTATGTTGGGTCAACAAGCTGCTCAGTTAAAGTATCTATCTGAGACGTTTAGTATTCCTGTCCTTGTGGTCAACCAAGTCACCACCATGATCAATAATATTACTACTACTAGTGGCGGCGGTGGTGGTAAATTAATAGCTGCATTAGGCCCTGCTTGGGCACATTCCGTAAATACCCGGCTGGTAGTAGAGTCGGTGAGAAGCACAGCAGCAACAACAATGGTGGATAACGATAAAGATGATACTGTCAATGCAGTAAGAATATTGAGAATAGTAAAGAGTCCAGCATCACCAGCTATGGCAATGGCATATCAAGTGACCAAGGCGGGCATAGAGCCAGCTCCAGAGGGAACTGTTGTTCCTCCTTTGGCTGCTTTGGAGGGGAATGTGGTGGATCAGGAGATTATGAATGAACTAGCCCATGAACAACAAGCTTTTATGTAATTTATGTAATAGGAAGGGATGCAGATAGATCTATCTAGCTCTAATACATATTTTACATATCTAAGAAATAAAACCACCTTTTCTCTGAGCAGCTCTCACTATCCCAGAAAAAGCTCCATTCTGCCTCCGTAACAACTCTGAAGGCTCCCCACACTCTGCCAACTGACCTTTATTCAACACCATGATGGTATCGCTATCTAATATTGTGTCTATACGGTGCGCTATCACCAATAATGTCTTTGTACCTATAGTTTCTCTGATAACTCCTTGTATAGCCTGATCAGTATTCTTATCAATATTACTGGTAGCCTCATCCATAGCGAGTATCCTAGTTGAATCTTGCAATAAGCTCCTTGCCAAGACTAACAACTGCCTTTGTCCTGAACTAAGGTTATCACCTGCATCTGATATATGTGCACCCAGCCCTCCAATTTTAGTAATTTTCTCTGCCAGCTTTACTTTGTGCAGCACCTCCCATAGTGCTGCGTCATCGTGTTTATCATAAGGGTCAAGATTGGACCTCAAGGATCCACTGAAGAGAGTAGGAACTTGTGGAATTATAAATATCAGGGTTCTCAGTACATCTAATGGCAATGATATGATGTTGACACCACCTAGTTGAATGGTTCCTTGTGTGACGGGGATGAGGCGGAGGAGGGTGAGAAGTAGAGAAGACTTTCCTCCTCCAGTACGCCCAGCAATGCCGACTCTTGATCCACTACGTATGGTGAATGTGATGGATTTTAATACGGCGGGTAACCCTGGTCTATATACTGCTGTAACTTGGTTGTATTCTATACTTGAATCTTGAACTGTAGTAGCAGTAGCAGTAGCAGTAGTAGTACGAGTGCTAGTCTTTCTCTCCCCCACCAGCACATCTTCTTCTTGGTCAAGTCCACCATACTCGAACATTCTTTCAATGCTAGTCATGTTATTCTCCACCTCTGCAGTCTGTCTCACTGCCCATTGCAACAACCCAGCCAGCCCCAAACTCTGGGTCAAAGCAAGTCCAGCAAGCTTGGCACTCACTTCATCCCTCAAAGCCATGATCAACAGAGGAGCAGCTGTTAATAATATCGCTACAATGGTGTCCAATCTGAATCCAATCCATCGAGCACTACTGATGACGCAATACCACCAACTGCTGTTGTCATTTAGATCTTTTAAAAACTGATCTTTGAATACAGCATGCACTCCGTATGCTCTGATGCTGGGTAGTCCTTTGAGTATGGCAGAAAAGGAGGCATACACGGGGGACCGTGTTGTGGCTTCATATCTCTTGATCTCTCTTGAGGAGTACAAATACCTTCTTCTAATGATGACAAACACTATAAGAAGTGGTACAAAGATGGGTAGTATGACTGGAATGACTATAGCCAGCAGTAACAGTGCTCCAGACACAGCTGTCACACTCTGCACAGCATCCCACGTCACTTGAGGCAACACTTCATCTCCAATCCCCTGATCCCTCGTAAACCTATTCAATATACGGCCAGTAGGGTTAGTATGAAAGAAAGAGAGAGGAGAACCCAGTACATGTGACAACATACTATTATGCAATATTGAAGAGGCCCGTAGTGATCTCCAGAAGAACAACAATGATCTCAGCAGTGCCATGCTCACTACTATGGCTGCCAGTACGCCATACACCCACAACCATTTACCGTCCTGTTGATCATCGCTAGATGCCCACTGTGCTAGCCAGTACTCAGAATAGATCAATACACCATGTCCCCCTAACAAGGCAGTACACATGATGATGACGTACAACATACCCATTAATGACCAATATTTGTAATAAATCGACCAAGAGACTGATCCAGTGGCTCTGTCTTCCATCACTATTAATTTACCACTCTTTCCTGCTTTCAGCTTGGCTTTCATTGCTTTATTATTATTGGTGGTAGTAGTAGCCATAGTGTTACCTTCCTCTTCCCCCTCACCATCACCATCACCATCACCATTATTAATATCGAATTCAGTTGATATGTGATGATTGAGTTGACCAGATACAAACCTTCTCAAATATCTTGATGTTAGTTTGTTAAGTTTGTTTTTCGTTTTCATAGATTTACCAAGGGGAGGAGCAGTAGTACCATCCATCATCGATGCTTCTTCTCCCTGTTGATGTGCAGTACCATCCTTCTCTTCTTCATCTTCTTCTTCATCATCATCATCAATGGTATCAAACACAGCACTGATAGTAGGAGTCAAATTACCATTGATCACCTTGTTATTATCACCACCATTACTATCAGTCATCATTACTTCTTGGATCCCTAGGGCTGCCAGCTCATCATATGTCCCACGATGACTCATTCTCCCTTCTCTCAATACATAGATAACATCACATTGAGGCAGGTACTGCTTTTGATGCGTCACCAGTACCTTGGTTGCTGATTTATTATTATTATTATTAGTAGTAGTAGTAGTAGTACTGTTCTTAGTCGATAATAATAAGTGTTCAAAGATATGCTTCCCAACTGCAGGATCAACAGCAGACAATGGATCATCCAACAACCACACTGCAGCATCACTGTAGGCAGCTCTAGCCAGCTCAACTCTTGCCTTTTGTCCTCCACTCAGGTTTATCCCTCTCTCCCCAAGTTCAGTTTGATCCCCTGCTTGTAGCGTAGCCAGGTCTGAACTCAGTGCTGCTCCTTCTACTACTCTGTTGTATCTATCCTTATCATAAGGCAATCCAAAGAGAATATTGTCCTGCACAGTACCACTGATGATCCAAGGTGATTGTGAGGTATACGCCACCCTAGGTCCTCTAATCTTAATTGCATCCACACTACTAGGTATCATTTCACCAAGACAGGCGGCCAGGAGAGAAGATTTACCGGCACCTACACTTCCTACTACTGCTACCAGCTGTCCAATGTGTGCTTTGAATGTAATATCCTTTAATGTTGGCTGCTCTTCTTCTTTTAATACCTTATTCCAATAGAAGTCGCACTTCTCAATGCTAATATCAACCTCATCATCATCATCAGGCTGGTGTTCTTTCAATGCATGCCAAGGAGGAGGAGGTTCTTCTAGAGCTAAAAAAGCACCTATTCTCCTCACACACACCATCATTTCACTCACTGCACTCACTCCCAGGAAGAAGAAGTCAAAGTACAATCTAGGCAGGGCTAATAATGCCAATGCATAAAACACTTTGGGCAGTGTCAGCTCCTCTCCCTGTACATACACTACTCCAAACAACAACAGAGCAGACAGAGCAGTCACTGATGCAGACAATGCCATATTGCACGCTTTAATTGCAGCAAACCGCTGTATCCACTTCCTCTCATTCCTCCTATACCCCTGCACAACAGCAGCCAACACCCCTTCCCATCTACTCATCTTTGTAGCCAATATTCCGTGTACAGCTTCAGACGTCACACGCACTCTATCATCAGTACACGATGCTGTTTTATCTCTATATTTCCGTATCTTGATAGCTACTAGAAACTGTGTAGGAATGAGCAGCACTGTTATACTAATACCAGCCAGGGCAGATAGCCATCCTAGCTTGAGTCCTAGCAATATGTAGACTAATGACAGCTCTAGTGGGGCGTAGATGATAAACACCCAGAATATGCCTGCTTCATCAAACCTTCTGACATCATTAGATACCATGTTGACTATCTTACCGGTTAGATTACCACTACTGGATTTAGTAGATTTAGATGATTTACTAGTACTAGTAGTAGTAGTAGTAGTAGTACTGGATGTGATTGTACTATTGGTCAATCTCAATGTCTTGCCCTGTACAGCAGCGATAGTTTCTATTCTCCATTGGTACCCCAACCTCATACCTTGCCATAATAATTGATGATGAAATAATGTGTGTCCCCAAGCACATAGAGGGATGAAGCTTGCCCATAACCATCCCTTCCATGTTGGAATTGGAATATTTGATGATGATGATGATGATGATGATGAGGAGGAGGAGGAGGAGGAGGAGGAGATGGTGGTGTCGTTGCTTTGTAAGAAATCTAGGAAATTGAGGAGGAAGATGGGTGCACCAAGGCGGCATGCTACTTCAACAGTGCACCACATACATTGAAGAGGAAATGTCCATATGTGACTACGAATGAGGGTGAGCCACAGCATGGTTGATGGCGAGAGAGAAGGAGAGAGGTGGTGATGGTGATGGTGATGGTGGTGTTTGTGTTTGTCTTCTTCATCACCTGCTTGTTTTCTTTTTTGTTGTTGAAGGAGGAGTTTATTGTAGTTGTATTCAAATTTTGATGATATTGATAGAGCACTGTCCTTATTAGGGAGATAAGCAGGGCCTGTATATTCATTGATTTGGTTGGTGGCTCCTAGTTTCATGAGACTTGATATGTAGGAGAAAGTTAGACGGGAGAAGAGGGAGGGTGGGGTTGCTCCTTGCTGTTGTTGTGGTGGTGGTGGTTGAGGTGGAAGTGAGGAGATACTGGATAGCACATTGGTGGACATGGTGCTTTTCACACTACGGATGATTGATATGTATGCCTTGGTGGTGCGTTAGTGAAGAGAAGGTTTAAAAAAACGTATGGTGGTGATGAGATTCGAAAGTTTTATTCGGTGGCTGGCATATTTCGTGTAAATTAATGATCTGAGTTGTTAATGGTACTTTGAGTTGTGCAATACAATCAAAATTAAATCGTCGATTGCACTGATGGAAGGTTGGTTATAAGCCACTCGACGACCACAAATTGAAGAGAAAAAAAGAGGGAAGGACCCTCTCTTGAGCGTTCGTGATGACACTGAGGGCAGAAGTGAGCTATAGTGAGTTTAACTTTGATAGTGCATGGCGATAAGAAGCAATATATATAAGACATGTAAAAAGTTGAGAGAGAGTCAATTTCTCTCTCACCTCAAGTTAAAATTAACTTGCTTCCAAACCACTGTCTGTGGGAGCGACGACGTCTTGAGGTCACAAGACATTGCTTTCCATTGATAAATTTACTATATTAACACATAATCCAACCCAATTAACATTTTTATGAATTTGTATCGATTCTGTTAACGACACCTACTGATAAAACCCATATATAATACCACGTTTTTGTGCACATGATCGAGGGGAATGGTAGAGAAACCCTCTGAACCTTTCAAACCTTATACTGTTCCGCCAGGATACAAAGCTCCAACTCTTGGCGAACAGTTTAGATACGTACGTAGTGTAATAAACGGGAAACATCTCTCCCAAAAGTTCCCCCCGACAGTCAGCAGATCACACTCGCTCCCTCCCCTCTCCCTCTTCCTCCCTCTCCCTCTTCCTCATACAGGCCTTTCTAAAGCACCCTTACTATAGATATGGATATACAGCAGCACTCTTAGTAGGCCTTATAGGCTGGGGATTAGCGTATGAGCAAAATGGACACAAGAAATAACCTTTCTAGCATGTAAAAAACTTCTCCATTCAGATTTACAATAACACTAATGAATATCAACTACACCTCTCCACCTCTATCATCATCATCATCATCACTTCCTCCCATCTCAAACCTCCACAGATCAACCTCTATATCTCTACTCTTCTGTTTATGAAACTTATATGATGCAGGGAGGTCATACCTCAACTGAGCCAACACTTGACATGATCCCCTTTTAGATGCTAATCCTCTCTTGGCAAATTTCTCTATATATTCTCTAGTTGATGACTTATGTAAACTATACACACTCTTCCTAGCTATTTGAAATGCAGTAGTAAGGAACTCAGCATCTGCTCCCTTCTTTCTGGTTCCAAAGGGGGGGTTCATGATGACGGTGTCGGCTGAGAGGTGATGGTGTCGGAGGAGGTGGGTGACGTCTGATTGGATAAAGTCAATTGGGAGGGGATCTTCAAACTCATCTACGTTTAATTGAGCTATTTCTAAAGCATCTTGGTCTATGTCTACGCCTATGATGTGGACTGCACCGAGGATGGCAGCGCCTATGGTGAGCATGGCGGTGCCACAGCCGAGGTCGACGACAGTCTGGCCTTGGAACTCGTCGAAGGAATTGGCGACGGTGAAGAGTAATCTGGAAGCTAAGTGAGGACCGGTGGGGTATTGTTCGAGATCGACCTTGGGGTTGGCAAAAGGAGCTATGTCCTGCATTAATGATTCTAGTTCTTTGAGCTTCATAGAGGGTGGAATTTTCACCAAACTTGCATCTTGGACTTTGATCTGTTTTCTGACTACAACGGAATGTAAAGAATTGAAATTGACCGGATCTGGATCTGGATGTACGCCTACTCTATGTTGGATATGAAATGAGCTCTTGTGCAAGGCAGAGTGATGATAAATACAGAGTCCATGACCATCCCCGATTTTTGACGTCCAGGTCTTATTGCATGGAACCCTACTATCGAGGGCATACTCAACGAAATAATAAGATTATACTTTCAACGCATCTAAATAGTATACAAATCACGTTGAAAGTGACAGCATTCATTAAACGGCCCCAGAATAGCGGTCAATTTAGGGATTTGAGCAACCTCTAAAACTGTTTTATAGCGCTTCTACATAATTATAGCACCTCACTGACGACAGTACCACACCCTAACACATCATTTCATTCTGCCATCCACCAATATCGTATTAATACATCACTTCATACCGACAAAATGGTTACCACCACCGTCACCCGACTCGCCCAAGCTCTCCGAGCCACCCGTTCCCGAAAAGCAGCAATGGAACTCACCGACGCCGCAGTAGATAGAATTAAATCCCTCCTTAGCAAAAGAGATAAGAAATACTTAAAATTAGGTGTTAAAACTAGAGGCTGCAATGGCATGGCCTACACATTGAACTACGCTGATGACAAGGGCAAGTTTGATGAACTAGTGGAATCACAAGGTGTTAGTATATTAATAGATCCAGGTGCTCTAATGCATGTCTTAGGTAGTCGTATGGATTATGTAGAAGATAGAATAAAATCGGAATTTGTATTTTCTAATCCCAATGTTAGTGGAACGTGTGGGTGCGGGGAATCGTTTACTACTGGTACTACGAGTAGTGATAATAGTAGTAGTAGTAGTAGCGGCATGAAACTACAACAACAATGAAATCTAGGACTATGTTTATCTACCTCTACATTTAATCATTTTTGTAAACAACTTGAATCAACAATATCATTGACAATAACTCCTCAGAGAGAGGAGGTGTTCTTGTTTGACAGCTAGAGGGAAGCTGCAGTGATATTTGCAATTTTTCGACCTCCTATTTACATCTCCTATCGGTCTTTAGAACCAGAATGGGCTCTATATGTATTTTACAAGCAACAGATGACTGCAGATTCAGGTTGCAACCTCCATTTGGAGGTTCAAACTCTTTGCTAAGCTGTCTGGGACACATCAGTATCATGTCCGTGCGTTGCTCATAGTGAAGTACTGCAAGCTGATTACACACTACTACCAGCATTCACAGCAACAAATCAATTGCAATGTTGTGTATAATAGAGAAAGAACCGATTATCTGAAGAGCAATGATGATTCCTTTTTTTTTTCTGGGCTCTCCTGTCACTATGGGAATGAAATTCTGGGAGGGGAAATGTGACGGGGTTGAGGAGGGTTAAAGCGGCGGTTCGCAGGAACTCCAAGGGATAGTAGGTATGGCAGTACCACTAGTGGTGGGGTATATTTATAGAAAGAAAGGGGAGTAGTAGTATATATATGTATATTACACAGGGAGTAGTAGTGTATTGCATATCAATATATATAATATTATTAATTGTAATATTAAATTAAATAGCAAAAGCCAAACCGTGGCAAAAGCATGGCAGGCCAGCCACGCACCTGCCACGCATGGTGCCACGCCCTTTGCCACGCCCCTCCCAAAATTTCACTCCCATAGTGATATTAATATCATGACATCAAGGTGGGTGGGATTCATACACGGTGATGTTCTCAGAATTGCTTTTTGACCACATAAATAACTTAGAACTTGTCCATTACCATAATGATGAACCGATGAGTAGGGGTTCTTGTGCCCCTTCATGTAGCGGAGAATGCATAACGTCAGAGGTAGTAGTACCAATTGTAATAGTAATAGTAGTAGTGGCTTGCAATTACAAGAACAACAATAATAAAAACCTAGTATCTACCCTGTACTCTTATCCTATTCTTTTTGTAAACATCTTTGTTTCATGCATATCACTGGCAATTAGCTATACAGAGAAAAACACACCCACAAAAAAAAAGATACTCATCTTAATCACCTTTATTTTCCACCCACCACTACCACCATCATCATTGCTCCTAGTATTTCCATCTATCCACTGAATGCACCAGCTCCACTAGTAGCTCTTGCATATGCCTCTGCATTAGCGAACCTCAAATCCAATGGAACACAGAATGATGACAATCCAGATCCTGCCTCTGCAACTGCTTTACTCAGAGCCTCAGTAAAGCCTGTAGATAATGGAGGAAGTTGAAAGGTTGGTCGGTTAACACTCATTAGTTATTGCGTTCGGAGGGGAGATTGGTGATGAGTAATGTACAGAAGTAGAGAAACCGAGTAAACTTGAGAAACGACTTACCACCAGCACTTTCAGCCAAGGCGGAGGCTGATGCCAATGCTCTGTTGGTCTGAATGGGGCATCTATCACAAGAGGTAGTAAGGGCCTCTGCAGTGGCTTTACTGAATGCAGCAGCACTGCTTCCACTGCCGTCTGCCACTGCGAGGGCCTCAGCCAAAGCACGGGCGGCCACCCCTGGGTTGTCGCATATTGATTTGGATAGACCAGATGACCAAGATTCAGCAATTGCCCTGCTTTCAGCAATGCTGGTTCCTCCTCCAGTTGCCAAGGCTTGGGCAGCCGACTGGGCAACAGCGCTTCCTCCCCCGGTTGAGATGGCTTGGGCAATGCTCTCGCTTGATGCTCGGGAACCAGGACCTGATGCAATTGCTTGACTAGCACTTTCAGCAATAGCTGATGACCCGTCACCTTCAGAGAAGGACTGGGCCAAGCTCTCTGCCTGAGCCGAGGAGAGCCCTCCAAATGCTGAATTGGGGGGAAGACAAGTAGGGTTGACGTTGGCACCTGAGATGGCTTCAGCAAATGCTGACGCAGCAGCAATACTTTGCCCATCTTCACTGCTAGCCTCAGCCAAACTGGCTGCCCTGGCCAAAGCTTGAGAAGTCTGTTGAGGACATTTTCCACATGCGTCGACGACAGCTCTGGCGGCTGACTGAGCAATTGCAACAGCCTCACCTCCCTGTGATTCAGCCCGGGCAATAGACTCAGCTATAGCACTGGCTGCATTGTAGGGAGATTCACAAATAGCGAGAGAGATGGCTTTTGACCAAGCATCAGCGGCGGCCAGGGAGGTGGATTCGTCGCCACTTTGACTTATAGCTTGACTGGCGGCCCGAGCTGCAGCTGTTCCTCCTCCACGAGCAATAGCCTCGGCAGTGGATTCTGCAATTGCAGTGGAGTCAGTTCCACTAGCCTCAGCTTCACTGATTGCTGTAAGAGGGGGGAGGGGGGGAGAGAGGAAGAAGGGAGGCAGAGTTGGTGAGAGGGAGAGAGAGATGGCAATGGAAAGAGGGGGAGGAACACTGATTCAACAAACATATATATACCTAGGTATATATGTCTTCATTCATATGTGTTCTTCATTTCTTACCTTGAGCATAAGCCTGCCCATCTCCTGATGAAGCTGCTCTAGCCACAGCCTGAAAAAGGAAGAGAGAGAGAAAGAGAAAATTAGTTAGTTAGGAAGTCGAGAGCGTTGAGAGTCGGGACGTTTCTAGGACCAGTCTCCAACGTTGACGGTCACTTCACTCTTAGTCATGGTGAACGATGTTCTTACATTTGCAACGGCTACCGAGCCTTGGAGAAGCTTTCTGTTGCTCTTTCCTGTTGTTTGACGAAGGAACTTGGGTGAGATAGTGAGGAAGGAGTGGAAAAGTCTGAACAAGTGGCATGACCCAGTTTGCATTTACCTTGAGCAAACACCACCAGAAGAAGGAGCACAAAGGCTGTAATAGTACGCATTGCTTCGATTTTATGTATATAATCAAAGTTTGGTGGGAAGAAGACACTCCAACCCGTATATATAGAGACGCGTCGACACTGTTACCTGTGCCCAGAAAAACGATTTTCCAGCTAAGCACCTTTCATCTCAGACATCCCATGTACCTTACACACTTTCTTTGGCTGAGTGAACTATTCCCTATTTCTATTTCTTTGTCTATATTACAATCACAGCAACTAAATTAGAAACCTCTAACTCCACACTTATAAACCTTTTCTTGTACTAAAAAAGCAATACAAATACATATGCAACCAACACACCAACCACTCCCGTCATCACTCCACCATTAGAACACACCCCTTGAGGAGGAGTTGTAGGACAGCTCCCTTTAATCAGATACGCATCATCAGCCTTGGTCGTATATTTATCTCTAAAACAAGCAATATATTCTTGAGTGGGATATGCAGGTGGACTGCATCCCACATTGTACTCACTAGGTCGCTGATACACTCTGATGTATTCAAATTCCATGTGATTGGGGAAGTCTAATTTAGGAATGTAGACTTTCTCAAATTCTTCTTTATTGGGGACATTTGAGAAATCAGGAGACATGCCCAAGTTGAAGATGATATACATGGGCTCTAGTGGAATGGTCCTTGCCATAATGTTCCAGTCAGGAGTGGATTGGGCTTTTAATACCTCGGCGTCAATTTCATACAGAAACTCACCGTCGATGTACCACCTCAAATACTTGCCTGGACTCCAGTCGACGCCATAGGTGTGAAAATCGGTGAAGAAGGTCTCGTCAAGGTCAGAGAGTGCAGAGATACTGTCTTGATAGGCATTACCGGAGAAGTAACCATTGTTTCTAGTATTGAATTTGGTGTCTTGGCCGGGGTAGCTGACACCACCAATCAGAGGCCAGTCACGCATGTTTGGAGGGTTTTGAGGGGCCATTTGCAGTGTTTGGGAGGCAGTTGGAGGTCTCTCTATATTGTCTGGGTCAGCTTCCTTGGACGTAACAGTTACTTCAAAAACATCAAACTCTGGCGAGCCCCTACCTTGGTTGGGCAGAAGACCATACTTGGTACGATCAAAGCCAAAGGGATCTGCACATTCGGTGATATTTTGTGGATTAAGCTTGCTCCAATCACCATTCTTTGCTGGACATCCATCGTAGGAATAAGGCCACATTCCACTGGTAGAACACAAGTGACCTGCTCTCCCTAAATTGCCCATGGTCCAGAAAGCTGGCCAGAAGCCGGTCCTTTTATCATCACCGGGGAGCTTTGCTTTGCCTTCGATATAACCGCCAGTGTAGCAAAACTTGTTCCAACTAGTCATAAAGCCTGACACATAATCAGATTGCCATCCAACTGTTTCAAAGGTGGTGGCATTTTGAAGCTTGGCAGTGCATCTGGCGCATTTGTCAATGGTGATGACTGCTTTGCCATCTTCAGTCTTCACTTGAGAAGGTTTGACAATCTCTACATTATTGGTGGGAAAGTAGTAGAGGTCTTCTGCTGTCCATTTAGGATCTCGATCTTTAGCAGCAAATTTTCTACCTGACTTCTGGAACTCGTCTGAGAATACGAGGGTGAGCTTTTCATTGTTGGGAGCTAACGTCTTGGTGCAAGCATCATTGGGGGTGTCCTCGTCGACCCATTGAGTGGCGGCAGACTGGCCAACGGCAGTTTGGAGGGCATTGCGGCAATTCTGTGAGTAGACGCTATTAACTAGTGCAACTGTACGTATAGATGGTAAAGGAAGGTGAGTAAGGACGTTGACTTGATAGATTTCGGAAGAATTAAAGAGGAGACTTAGAATTACCTGCAATTAATATCAAGGCATAGATAAGACGAATCATTCTTCACGGACGTTGTAAACCAACTGTTAAATTCGCGTTCTTAAATATTTTAAGATTATATTTGCATAGACTGTCTTTATAACACGTTTCCTGCCCCTTTTTCCTACCTCCCCATTTCTCGGAACTCTCAACAACCAATCACCTGAGCCATCTCTTTCCCTCTCTCTCCCCCTCCCTCTCCCCCTCCCTCTCCCCCTCCCTCTCCCCCTCCCTCTCCCCATCCCTCCTACTCTTCCAAGGCTTTCCAGAAGCAAACAACATCATCCTCAAAGGTACCTTTATCATATATTCCACCACATTAGCCACCAAGTGCAACGCACATCCACAAGGACAACAACACAGCTTTAATGGCAATAATATCAACCAAACCACCATCCCAACCAAGGATACTATTAGCAGCAATGGCAGAGCTACCAAGAATAACAACCATCTACATGCTGAACATAAGTAACTACCACAACCACAGCCATTATTATCACCATTGTTGTTATAACCTTTGATGTCACCTCCATCACCTTCTCCTGCATCTTGTACTTTTGCATTAAAAGCACTCTCTATTCCTATTACTACTGATGTTGTTATTGTCCTGGTAGTATCTGGGGGAGAATATGCAATTAATTGAGCCAATCTCTTTGGTTGTGGTAATGATGGGAGCTCAGTTGCTACTTTCTGGAAATGTACTGCCTCGTTTTCTCTCCTCATTTCTGCTGCCTTCCTCTCAACAACCTGTATCAATGCATCACAAAAGGATTGATGCACATCCATTCTCCTCCTCCTCTCACCCCTACTCGTCCCTTCAACTTCAGCTTCAGATTCAGATTCATTTTTATAATTTCTAACTAGCTTCTTAAGTGTCTTTTCACACAGATTCTTAGCTTCCTCCATGTGTCTCAACCCTTTGCCCGGCTGATCGTGACTCTTCCATAATGACAAACCAGCATATATATGTGACCGAACCTTCATCTCACATTCCCTATACATCACATACTTGCCCAACAGACACTTATCAGCATACATAGATCCACCAATTGTCAGATTTTTACGTGTCTCTTGATATAATATCAATGCATCATGACACAGACTGGAGATGAGATTGGGGTCGTTCCCTTTGGCTTGCGCTCTCAAGGCTATTATCGACTGACAGTCAGCAAGGCACAAGCATTTGAGTGCTGTCAGTATTGATGAAGTGCAATCTTCTGATGCACCAGGTACTAACATAGGTGCCAGCTTGGTGTCCACATAATCAAACAACCCAGCAGCTCCTTTTAGTAGATTGCACATCTCAGCTGCAGTAGCCGTATCCAACCTGCCTTCTTTTGAGAAACAAAGATCAGCTGACTTCCTAATCTTCCAAATACCAATGGAAATAGTGATGGAAGCTAGTTCAAATAGTGTATCTGCAATGGCTATTGTTTTAGGAAAGGAAAAGTTGGGGTCTTGCCAGCTGAAGGTGATTGATCTGCGGAGGATTGAGTCGGCTGTAGTAGTAGATGTGGTAGTTTTGCCAGCTTCAATATCACCAGTGTTAGAGTCATTCTTATCAGTATTAGTATTAAATGCAGAAGAAGAAGAAGACGGTGATGATACCATGCCAGATAGGAGGGAAATGTACTTGGAGAACATGTCAGAGATGGAGGCAGTGGAGACGTCGACGGTGGCGAGAGCTTGAATGAGCGGTCTCCTGGCGTTGTCAAGGTCGTAAAGGTAGCTCTCAGCATCTTTCTTTGATGAACTTGATGCGTACTTGGATAGAAGCTTGTAGAACTCTACTTCTCCAGTGGCTTTTTGCAGCAAAGAGCCGGTGACTGCATTGTTAATCACATCACCCATTGTTCAATTGTTGGTTTATCTCCTAAATATGAAGCAAGACGTCTTCTGACCTTCATATAGGCTTTTGATCGTTTTAATCGAAAATAACATCTAGAATTTGCAAGACTGGAATCAATAGAAGGCAGCTTTCAACTTCCAACAGTTTTGAACGAACCACAACGCATAACATCCGTTTGTCAACTTTTGAGTTAAAACAGCCATCAACACAAGGATATTATTTCATTCATGCATGCATGTACTCTTCACATACTAATATACAAATTAACTCACTATGGGGAAGACAAAGAGACCAGTAAGCATACTAAAACGGTCTTCTACCAATAATCCGATTCAAAAACTTGCCAAAAAGAGCAAAACAAGCCAGACACCACACCGACCAACCATAAAATCACTACAACCATCCTCTACAATCCATAAACACGCCTCATATGCAATCAACCGCCTTCTCACCGCAGATGCCACTGGCCGACAAGGGGCTTCTCTCAAATCCCTCACCCTCTCTAATGCCATTCCCTCCACCCTAAAGAGAGCCATCTTCGCAGTCACCGTAGAAACACTCAAATACAGACCCATCATCCAATCCATTATAGATAACACGCAGCTCCTACAGTCATTTCCTACACTAGACTTGTCAACAGCTCTCGTCTTGGTCAGAGACTTGCTCCTGGGCGAAGGCTTCTCTTCTCCCTCTGAAAAAAGGAAAGGCAGCAACCACCACCACAACAACAACTATCATGGCCCAGCAGAACTTGCAGTACTATCACTCAAGCAAGACCTAGATACAGCTTTACAACACCTTTTAGAAGAACACAATGTCAAATCTCCCCAAGATCTGTTGACCATTTTGAACCCAACTGCCTGTAACCCACCCCCCCATCCTCGCACTGCCCGAGTCAACACCATCAAGCTCCCCTCCATCAACCAAGCTCTCCTCTCTCTACAGCCACACTATCCCTCAGTACACATAGACCAGCATCTCAACGATGTATTAATATTTCCACCAAAATCTGATCTACATGATCATCCAATGGTAATGGCAGGACAGCTTATATTACAGAGTAAGGCTTCATGTATGCCAGCACATGTTATGCAACCAGAAGCTGGGTGGATTATTATTGATGCCTGTGCTGCTCCTGGTAATAAAACCACCCACTTGGCTGCTATGCTGGTGAATGCTAATGAGGACAAGAAGAAGAAGAAGAAGGAGGTGGAGGGGGAGAAGGGGGAGGAGGAGGAGGATGTTGGTGGTGGGAACAAGAGGACGAAGAAGAACAAGAAGAGCAAGAACACCACCAGCACTAACAATGGTATAGGAAAAATATTAGCATTAGACAAAGATGCCAAGAGACTGAAAAGATTGATAGACAATGCCACCAAGGCAGGTGCCTCTCATATCATTGAAGCTCACCATGTTGACTTTCTTTCATTGAATCCAGATGAATATTCACATGTAGATGCGATACTACTAGATCCTTCATGTAGTGGATCTGGTACTGCTGTATCACGTATGGATTATCTACTACCTAGCAGTAATACTAATACTAGCAATGGTGGTGGTATAAATAAAAAAGGAGTTGTGTTATCACAATCATTGTCGTCGCCGTCATCAGCGTCGTCAGGAGTAGTTCATTACAAGGATGAAAGGGTAGAGGCATTGGCCGCATTTCAAAAAATTGCACTGAGACATGCATTCAAGTTTCCCTCAGTAAAGAGGATAGTGTATAGTACATGTAGTTTATATATGATGGAGAATGAAGGGGTGGTGAAGGAGGTGATGAGAGAGGCAGAAGAGGCTGGGTTTTCGCTGGTACAAGCTTTGCCACAGTGGCCCAAGAGAGGAGTTTTTGTTGGTGTTGGTGATGGAGGGGGAGGAGGATTGGAGGAGGAGGAGGCAGGGTGTGTGGTGAGGACGTACCCTGATGAAGATGGTACTGATGGGTTCTTTGTTGCCAGGTTTGATAAGAAGGAAGGATGAAGAAAGAAAATAGTGTGTGTATGTGTGTGTGTGTGTGTGTGGACTGCCATCTCCAGTCTATGGTTATTATGAAATGGTGACAGACAATGTGATGACTTGACATTGATGGAATACCTTTTTTAATGGGAAGTGTAGCCTTTCAACGATAAATACCCTGCATTATAAGGTTGAATAGAACCAAAACGAAAGAAATTGATCAGAAAAAGATGTTGCGGTACTCTTTAATGCAGCTGATGCCGCTGTTCTTGTGTTATTTCAGTCTCTCTACAGCAAATAATGCGTGCATGTTAAGCATGCCAACTGGCACCACAGTATTCGACGCTTGTGCCACATTCACTTCCCTCGGCATCGACGTCTATTGGTCCAAAAACAGCGAGACGGCCACCAACTCCGGCAACACCCTCGTCGACTTTGGCTTTTCTGGTACCACCTCTGGCTATGCCGCCATAGGCTTCCCTGCCACCCCAAACATCATGGTCGGTGCTACGGCCATCATTGCCGCTCCTTGTGATTCCTGCTCTCCTACTGGTGCCACCATTGGTGATTACTACCTCGCTGGGTATAGAAGTAGTGATATAATTGAATCAGCTGGTATCCCAGTCACAAACATGAAAGCCTCTTCTACTAGTACTGGTAGTGGTCTGGTCACGGCTACATTTACAGTAGAATTACCCACTTCCAATGTAGACAGCCGCTCTACTAATATCATCCTGGCAGAGGGCCCTGTCTCTTCCAGCGGCGAATTTTTGGATCATAGAGGCAATTACAGCAGTGGTAATATCAACCTTCTTAGCAACAATAATAATAATAATCCAAACATAACATCTACCAGTATGAGTTCGGTAGGTCAAGCCCACGCATGGCTGATGACAGTCGGTTTTGGAGTGCTCATGCCGCTGGGCGTCATTGCCGCCATTGGTCTGAGAGCAGGGTACGGCCCCGGTTGGTTTGAATACCACCGCTACATCATGTTCTTTGCCTTTGTAGTAGTCGTAGCTGGCTTTGCCACTGGATTTGTCTATTCTGATGAAAAAGGAGAAGTAGAGAGGACGAGTTATGATGTCCACAGTGCTCTCGGTATCACTGCCTTTGTATTAGTGGCGCTCAATATCGTTGCAGGACTGGTGAGACCTGGTAAAGATCATAAGAAGAGAGGTATATGGAATGCAGTGCATCATAATATGGGTAGAATTGGTCTTATCTTGGCTATTATTAATATATACTATGCATTGTTGGTGGTGGAGGATGATATTGCTGATTGGACGTACATTGCGTATTCAGCTGTATTAGGGGTAATGGCGGTGGTGATGGTCGGGATGTATGGCTGCTGGTGGATGGGTGGTGGGGGTGGGGGTGGAGTGGTGGTGGAGAATGGTGGAGTGGAGATGCAGAGGAAGAAGAGTGGTGGTAGTACGAATGGTAATGTTGACGAGTGATGAGTGGAGCGGATTCTCTCTTTGTATTATATAAATAAAGTAGATGTAGCTGGTACTAATTTGCATTCATTTAATAAGTGTTATCACTTAATAAGTGCAGATATGGGTTTGGAAGGGAGAAGGGGGTAATTTTGTTGCCCTGTGAATTTAATTCGACTTCGAAATAGAGAGGGGTGAAAGATGAGCTCATCTCCTTCCCTCGAGGAAAGATTGGGAAAACCCCGCCCTAAAATCTTTAGGAACGCGTTGAAATTTGCTGCTCCGAAACAGAACTAAACATAAGTTTATGCCAACTGAAACATTTAAGAGCTCATAATGGTTAACAAACTCCTTGTCGGTGCCCTTTTGGCCACAGGTTTTGCATTCTCTGCCCAAGCTCAAGGAGATTTTGATTTGGGTGACTTCGCCAAGCAAGCACAGGAAGCTTTGGGTAGCCTTGGTGGTGGTCAATTTGCTGGTCTATTGGGTAAGTAGAAGAGAAAGAATGTTAATATGGAAAACTGCTCTGAGATCTTGAGATTTGCTTATTAAAATTTTAATATTGATTCCCCTTTTTGTCTCCCTTTTCCTTGCTATAGACGATGAAGCCAAGTGCGGTATCGAATTCGCCACCAGGATTTTTGCGGACCCTGCTTACCAGCAATGCTTTAACGAAAGCTTCTCCATTTTTGGTGCCGACGGCAAGATCGACTGCTCCAAAAATCCTCCACAGGCTTGCATGGAGTTTGCCAAGAAGGCTGATGAAATAATCTCACCAGAATGCAAGGAGTTTTTCGCTGAAGACTTCGAGCAAGATGTTGCTGCAGATGTCGAGAGTTGGGAAGAGGCGTGCAAGGAGTTCAATGCTGCTGGCAACTCTGGCGCTGATGATAACAACATCGACATTGCTCTTGATGACGCTGCCCAGAATGCCGAGGATGCAGCTAATACAGTTGCTGCCGATGCCCAGAACAACCTTGATGATGCCAAGGATGCTATTGCTGATGCTACTGATGGTGCTTTCACTGTCAGTACCATCTCCTTTGCACTGGCTGTCTTTGCTGCCCTTTACTAAAACAACAACAGAACACATATTTTACCACATTGTTTCTCTTGATTTGATATGATTGAGTTTTTTGAATGATCGTCCATCCATCCGTAAATAAATAAATGCTGGGAGAGGACAGAGGAATGACTATATGTGTGTGTGAATGGATGAAGAGTCCATGTTGAACCTCACTCCACCCCTCCCTGTCCCTTTTACCGGCATTTTATTTATTTGTAGAATAGGTCCCCCTTTTTTCCATGTGTTCATGTACCAAAAATAGTGCGACCACCACCATGTTTTTACTTGTTGTTTTTAGTATCCTTGCAGAGTGAAGTGCTAACTTATATGTATGTGTAAAAGCAAGGTTCGCAGTAGATATACTGAATATAGAGAGAGTTGGCTATTATTATTATTATCCTTGGCATAATGTGGTAATAGACAGACGATGCAAGGCTGGCGGATCTGCCTCTGAGGCATTCTTCCACTTCTTTGGACCCTAAGAGTCTCGACATAAAAATGCCTTGGAAGCAGCAGGTTGAAGGGATATGTTTGAAATCAAATGGACAGTGAACTCACGTTGATTTGCCAAATCGGAGCAAATGCTTAGGGTTGGAGGACTGGATCGTCAAGTTTGTCTCAGTTTTTGGAAGAATGATTGGTCAACTCGAGCTTGTCGAGTCACCCCTTTCTACGCCACATCCAAGCCATTATGCATAACAATTGCTCCTATTTATAAGATCAGAACTCCTCCCAAGGGAGTATCTTCCTCATTCAGAGCGGCATTGGACATGAACACCTCCCCTCTTCCTCCCCCTCCTTCTCCAACCAACACAACTCTCCTCATAGGTTGCACAGGCCTCACTGGTCTCTCTGCTCTCAATGGCATCTTAAACTATATACCACCACAGAACCTCCTCTTGCTGTCGAGTCGACCATCAGAAGCAGCCAGAAACCCAGCTCTCTCCTCTACTACCATTGCGGCGGGCAATCTCGACGACCCCTCCTCCCTCCAACCAGTCATCGCCAACAATAATATAAGTTCCATCTACATCCATGCATTGTCAAAAGATGCCGCCAATGCTGACCCATTAGAATTCTCAAGAGCTGAAAACCTCCTTTCCATCCTACAAACCAACAACTTCAAAGGACGCATCATCTTCAATGGCAGTGCAGGAAGAGGGCGCAATGCCGGCATCAGTCAGATGGACCAGAAGCAGCTAATTGCAGACATGTTTGCAACCACCTTCCCCTCTACCTTCATATCACTAGAAGCAGTTTTATTCATGGAAGAATTCTGGAAGAAGTATACTAGACCTGCTGTATTGCATAAAGGTACATTCAGCTTTGCTGTTCCTGCAGACAAGAAATTGCAGTTGTTGAGTGTGAGAGACATGGGGAGAGCGACTGGACAGATTATCACAAATGATGACGTTTTTAGTAAAATTATGAATAGATATAATAATACTGACGGGGATAAGATGAGAAGGAATAATTATCTGTCTTTGGCCGGTGATGAACTGACTCCAGTAGAGATGGCAAAGACATTCAGTAGAGTCCAGCAGGAGGGGGGGGTGCATGTTGTGTTTAAAAGACTCCCATCGTGGCCATTTTGGTTGATAAATAGAAATTTGTATAGAATAATTAGGTTCCTAAGTACTCAAGGGTATGATGCTGATGTAGCATGGTGTAGGGAGACGTTTGGGGGGATGGAGGGGTTTGAGGAGTTTTTAGTTAATAGTGGATGGAGAGATGAAAGGTTGGAGTGGGTTAACTATGTGAGAGGAGAAGAAGAGACGGTGGTGTAGAGTGAAGAGAGGAGAGATTTATATGGATAGAGGAGGATTGACGATATCTACAATGATGTATTGATATGATGTATAGGTGTTTTTGTGTCCAATCGATAATTGGGAGTGTTACAAGTAAAATGTTGTGTGATCGAAAATGATCTGAAATCAAATTGCTCAGTTTTCACTCTATTAGATGAGAAGATCGGCGGTACATAATCCAGATGATGTAGAGGGATCTCCTCTGCTTCCTCAAGGTCTTACTCCGCGTCAAGGAGCTCTCAGGTTGGTGCTAGCTCTCTTGGAAGTGATCACACACATTTCCCCTCCTCTCTTTCTCCCCCATACCTCCTTCCTTCCTACCAAAGTTTCAACTCACACCACCCACCTACACACACAGATCACACCTGGAAGTCGATCACGACGATTCACCCCGTGCAGCCCAACTCTTCTCAACCCAACGCCTCCGCTCCATCCCTTCCTCCTCCCACGGTGCCCCATCCAACGGCCAAGATGCCACCCTCCTCCTCCGACGCCTCAAACGCATGGCTGGCTTTGAATCCCAAGACTTCGATCCGGTTGAAAACGACATCCAACGCAGCTTTGCCCTTCACAGACCTGAACATGACTACCTTTCAGAGGACACTTTCCGTTGGTTGTTGGCCATCCTCATCGGCACTGTTATGGGCTTGCTGGCCTTTCTTGTTGACTGGGGCATTGAGGGCCTTAATTCCTTTAAGTTCTCTGCTCTCAGACAATCCATACTACTCAACAACGACAGTATGACATCATCATCATTATCTGCAGTCTTCAATCCGTGGTTTACATGGACACTCACATCTGTTGGCTTTGCTCTCATAGCAGGCAGTCTCGTATCATTTGTAGAACCATTAGCAGCTGGTAGTGGCATACCTGAGATGAAGACCTACCTTAATGGCGTACATGTACGTGGCCTGCTCACATTGAGGACACTTGTAGCCAAGTTGACGGGGATTGTGTTTTCAATTGCTGCTGGGTTGACAGCGGGGAAGGAGGGGCCGTTTGTGCATGGAGGGGGTATAGTGGGAGGTGGTGTTGGAGGTATGGGGAGTCAGACAATAACCAGATGGCTCAATGGAAGTAATATTAGTAAAAGTAGTAGTAATAAAAGAGTTTTCAAAACTCCAAGAGAAGTAGGAGGGCAATTCCGCAATGCTGCCGATCATCGTGATTTCACCGCCATTGGCACTGCAGCAGGAGTGGCCACGGCCTTTGCCGCTCCCATTGGCGGCCTCCTCTTCTGTATAGAAGAAGGTGTTTCCTTCTACTCCACCTCAGTATTCTGGAGAGGCTTTCTATCCACCTGTATTGGAGTGTTTGTACTGCATATCTTGGCCGATGCGAAGGATCACCCGGGGCAGCTTCTTTCCACAAAATTTGGAAGATTCAGGGACTTTGGTCTGTATACTGATAATGACGCTAATCTAGGAAGTAGGATGTTTTATTACATATGGGACTTGCCAATATTTTGTTGCATTGGTGCACTCGGTGGGCTAGCTGGAGCTGGATTTATCAAAGCCAATGTCAAAGTGACGCAATGGAGACACACCTGGGTGCCCACTGGATCACGATGGAAACGCCTCGCTGAAGTTGTCCTTCTTGCTGTACTGACTACATCTCTTTGGTTTCTATTTGCCTACATATCACCTTGCGCTCCATTGCCATCAGAGGAAGATCTAAAGTTCCTTATTGCAAGTGGTAGTAGTAGTAGTAGTAGTAGAACAGATGCAGTCATGGAAGACTTCTTTGGAGGAGGCGGGGGTGGTGGTGGTGGTGGTACCACAAATGGTCCCGAACACTTCCCCCAATTATGGTGCCAGCTTGGTGAATACAGCACCTGGGGCCAGTTCTTCATGACGCCCCTCTCCCAAGCTCTTCGTATCATCCTCCACTTGGGGGAACCCCTCCCTGCTGACAGACCAGATTGGCATTTCAGTACCACTGGTCTCATGCTGTTCACCATCTCCACATTTGGGGCCATGTGTGTGACCAACGGAGTAGGGGCATCTACCGGTATGTTTGTCCCTTCTCTTACAGTAGGAGCAGGAGGAGGTAGATTAATAGGCCACTTGGTGCAATGGCTGTTTGCCTCGCCATTGAGACCAATCTCGTTGCCGACGTACGCTGTCATCGGGGCAGCTGCCTTCCTCGGAGGAGCGACGAGGATGACCCTGACGACAACAGTCATGGTAATGGAGACGACAGGAGCTCTGCAATTGATAGTACCGCTAATGATTACAGTATTCTTCTCTAAGGTAGTAGGAGATAGATTTGGAGTAGGTATAGATGATACGCATGTGAGACTGAGGGGAGCTCCAGTGTTGCAGGAACCAGGGCTGGAGTTGGAACAGCAGTTGATTGATGATAAGTTGACTGCTGCTGAGCTTGCTACGGGTTCGTTAATCACTCTTCCTCCAGTAGTTTCAGTGAATAGATTGATACAGGTGTTGAAGAGTAATCATCATCAAGCTTTCCCTGTTACTCCTGATGGTGATGATGATAATAATAACAACAACAGTGATGATGATGGTATAGAATTGCATGGCTTGATATTAAGATCAACATTACTAGCTATGCTGGAACATAGATTAGGATTTGTCAGAACAACAGTGCATGATAAGAAGAGAAGGGCTAATAACAATAGTAATGATGATAGTAGGTGGGATGTGGGAAGGGGAGGAGGATCATCGTCATCAATAGACCATACATCATCATCATCATCATCATATAATAATGCATTCCCCCTTCCAAGGTCACAATCCCAACGCCAAGATGTGCTAGAGCAACTCGAACAGATTCCTATCAAGATAAGAATTAGAGAAGATCAGGAATGTGTCTTCAACAGTGTCCTCACTGAGCTTGCTGCTAATAGTAATAGTGATGATAGTATGGTGATGATGGATCTGAGACCATTCATGCAGCGCAGTCCCTTTGTGATCAATGAACAAGCCTCATTATCAAGAGCATATCGGTTGTTTAGAACCATGGGACTGAGGCATATGTTTGTTGGACCTACCTACCCCAGAGTGAGGGGTATTATCACCAGAAAAGATATTATAACTGATAATGGTAAATTAGCTCTAGGAAGAAAGGCTACTACTATGATGGGGGTGATACATGAAGATGATGTAGAGCAGAATGGCGGAGGAGATAGAAGAAGTACTGATAGGACCATAACGACAGCAGCAAACACAAGTAATACAGAGCCATTACCTGGGTTGTTATTGAAGAATAAGTTGCCGTTTATTCCTTACAGTGCATATGACCCTACTGCCTTATCGTCTTAACCTAAGGCAATGTGTGTAAAAGATGGAGGAGATGACATTAAACATGAAAACAAAAAGAGGGTATACCAAGGAGAAGTAAAAACACATACATGACTGCCATTACTGCCATTACCATTATACAAAACATGAGTTGTGATCCACAAGGAGGGAAGAGAAGAGAGAGGATACCAATTCAAAGACAAGTTGTCTGTGAAATAATTTAAAAAAAAAAAGGGGATAAGGTGAAGCATGATTCCAGCAGTCAGCTTTGACTTCAACTTTGACTGAGTTGACTACTTATATATGAGATTTATTTAACTCAAGACTGCTGTCACTGAGAATGACTATGCTATAATAAAATGTTCTTCTTCGTATTGAACACTCTGTAACCTTTTTCTCTTATTCATTCTTATTGTAATGGCTCAAAATTCATTCGCTACTTCACTCTCTATATCATTGATCAAATAAATCTTCTTCTAGGTTTGGTTTGTGTTCAAAATTCAATCATATGCTATACATATGGCAGCTCTACTGCTGATGCTGATGATGCTGCTGATGATCTCTATCTATCTATCTATCTATCTAACTATTTATCCATCTATCTTATCTTGCTCTCAAAACACCACTTCAAAACGACAGGAAAAACGAACGGCTTGAGAGGGGGGGGGGGGGGGGCTAAAAAAAACCAGGGTTTAAAAAAAAAAAAAAGGTTTCACCTACAACACAACAAACTAAAAACCACACAATATTCACCATGGGGGGATGAAAGCTATA
>Ga0114919_10000467_pt1 | contig 31220 bp, 25 predicted proteins | sample BlataG_FD_88682 | JGI IMG/M metagenome (GOLD analysis project Ga0114919, IMG submission 88682) | Deep subsurface microbial communities from Black Sea to uncover new lineages of life (NeLLi) - Black_00105 metaG | ecosystem: Environmental > Aquatic > Marine > Oceanic > Sediment | place: Atlantic... | reverse complement strand
CCGTGGTGTTCTAAGAACTCCTGGATTTTCATTACTGCCTTTTACCTGTTGAGGGAGGTGAGCTTTGCGAAAGAAGAAAAAGAGATATCAGTTTGTGGAGACCATACCTTCGATCATTTTTTGAAAACCGTCCGCTGATGCCTCTACAGTTGTTGCAGGTCCATAAAATTTAATGAAGTAATTGCCTTTGTCAGGTGTTTCAATAATAGCTGCCATCATCCGATAATTTAGGCGGTCTATGGATTGTCCTCCCGCAAACGGGCCACCAGGCATATCTTTGAAGGTTCCTGATACATCAACACACGTTACTTTGCATCCTGCAATACGTAATGTTTTCAGGGCCGCTTTATCCTTCGTAGATGAGCCGTCTGGCTGGCTGAATTGGCCGTACCATCTGTCAATATTTGCCTCAATGCTCCCACCAGCGCCCATGGAGGTCATACGTCCTGGTTGGTCATCAGGCTTCACTGGCTCGATAGCAAATTCAGTCTCGACTATTCGAGATCGGGGCTGGACTTGCTTCCAGCCAGCAGGAGCAGCGAGTGACAATTCACCATTCGCGACGGTGAACTCAGCGGCAGCGTCAGCTAACACAACATGAACTGGCATAATGAAAAGCATTGCGACAGACAACATGCTCAACCCTAAAAAAAGTCGGGATAGAGACAAATGCATAGTACAGTTGGATCGTAATTTCATGAGAATGCCTCGGGAATGGTGTTGATTTACAATTGTTGCATAACGCGCAAGTGGTACGGAGGTGCGCTAGGAGTATTTTTATTGTCACTGAGCATCACCATCTGTTTCAATAAGTAGGCGTTTTCCTGCAGATGGATAGCGAATATCAGTATTGTATTCGTTTAGGCTCTCCGTCGGCAACCTTTCAACGACGAGCTCAAGCATTGATGCAATGTCTACAACCTGGGACCGGATCAACTAGAGTGCCTTGTAATTCATTGGTATCCGCATGCATGCCTACGAAATTAGCTATCACCTTCTCTTGATGGGCAGAAGATTACTTGGCAGAACTTGAGGGCGCTATTGATTTCGGAAAAAATCTGGGAAAACGATTGCCACTGGTTTCCAATCAACCCAATCCGTTCGCCACACGTAGACATGTGCGCTAATTTTCGAGGATGACAGCAAGGCTAGTAGTTCCGAGCCTTCCATTGCACTACTCGGTTCACCACCGGGAGGTGCAATTCTCCATAACTGACTGGGGGCTTCATCAAGTACCGCCGGAACGACATCCGCGCTTTGGCTCTCGCGCACGTTGGGTTGAGTACGCACGTGTTGTGAAGCTGCTCCGTCACCGCTAAATGGTGAATCAAACTCTGATTGATGACCAGTTGGCAAAGATGGTGAAATGGGTAACTTTTGTTCTCTCGTCGTATGTTCTTGAAGGGGGACTCGGAACTTCTCGCCGCACTGCGGGCAACGTACTCGTAGACCAGCAAAACGATCTTTGAGATTTGTGCGATGCCCATTTGGGCAAAGGCAAATGATACCCATGAGATTATGATAGTGAGTTGTTGTTTAGCGCAGGTTCGAAGCAATGGATTTACGAGCATTATTTTTCAAGAAGCATCGATATACTATTGCAGAGATATAACCGTGTAAAACGGATACTAGAAGTATAAACATCTTCTCCAGAAAGAAAATGAATGGCCCATTTTTCAAAAAGTACAGAGACAGACCCATCATCAGCAGGTAACGAAGATCAGGACGCCCCATCAGAAGTTGCCATAGTAGGTGACCTTACAGACAACGCTGCTGATCTTGTTGATAAATTGCTTGGAGTTGAGCCTGGCAGCAAGTGCACCATTTATTTTGATTCACCCGGCGGGAACCCGTACACAGCGAATTCTTTGGTCACCATGATTCGCCTCCGCGGTTTGCAAGCGACAGGAATTGTGACAGGAGAATGTTCTTCGGCGGCAGTTTGGCCGTTTGCGGCATGTGCTCGTCGCCTTGTGACGGCATCCAGCGTGTTGCTCTTTCATCCAATGAAATGGCAAAGTGAAGAGCAGGTTGGTATCCGTGAGGCGACCGAATGGTCACGTCACTTTTCTAGTCTTGAGCTTGAAATGGATAGTCTGTTGATTCGTCTTTTTGGTATAGCGGAAGACTCTGACAGTGCCAGCCTGATTCGGAAATGGTGTGACGAGCATCGGTACGTTACGGGTTGTGAACTTGCTGAAGCTGGTTTGGCCGAACTAATTGACTTGAGTCCATTGGAATGGCTGCGTCAGTAGGAACCAGCAGGAAGACACGTCAGGATTTTCACGAATGAATTCATCGATAGTCGGCATGACATGCTGAACAGGCTTGGCTTATTGACTTTGCTGCGTTTCTTGCATCTTCGTAGTCTCCTTCGTTGACAGCAGCCCGTACTTCCAAAGCATACTCCTTCATTTTCCTAGCATGCGCTTTGTAGTCAGAGTCGTCCCAGTCAACAAATTCCGGTTGCACGAGTAACTCGCCAAAGCAAGCCACTATTTCCGCCGCATGAACCAATTGATCAATTGAGTTTGAAAAACTTTTCGCAGAGGCCGTTCCAGAGGTCAGTCGTTCATCAGCAAGTTTTAAGCGACGCATAAGTAATGATCGTTCACACAGTTGGCTCCACTGGAACGGTTTCGTTTCATCACTTTTGAAGCTGCTCACTTCACCACGGATTAAATTTTCAAGATCTCCGACACTCGTAGTTGCGGTTGCAAATGAAGCTCCTCCTTCCCGGTCACATCGATAGGCTGATCTTTCAAATCGGTCACGGTAGCCGATTGCATTTTTCTTCCAACTTGAACGCACGTCTTCTTCTTTGTCGTAAGCAGAAATGATTCCAAAGCAAACAGACAGCAGTCGGAATTCATCAATTGCATCACCAATATGACTGTCAAAAAAAGTCTTTGTTGCAACGATCTTTTTTAACCGAGGCATTGCAGTTTTAATTTCATCATCGAGTGTTGATCCTGAAATGAGTTGTGACCAAGCCAGCTCAGATCCGGTTTGGATTGTTTCATTCGTTTTTTTTGATTCGGGCGTTATCCTGAAATCAGGTTTTGGGCCGACAAGAAGTCGGAAGGCATCTCGTTCAATCACTTCACTTTCAGGAAGATTCTCGGGTTGTGGTGCCTTTTGACGTTTTGTTGGACCTGCCAGTCCGATTCCGTAGGGTGGACCGTGGCTCAAGAAGAGAATCAGAAGCAGCCACCAAACACGTTGTTTTATCGTGGAGAACCCGTTGGGCCAGGTTGACTGTGTGTTGATATTCAAAGCGTAAATCCCTGCTAGGAATGTGCGATGATCGATTTGTCTATAAATTTGTTCAATGTGGATTTGCGTTATTCGGGTGGACAGGGCAATTTGGTGTGGCTCAGACCAATTCTCTGAATGCCAGTTTTCACCTTGACCGCATCCTATCTTGGGCATCATGATCTGTAGAGTCGAGAATACACTCCGTCGGCAAGATATCGCGACGTGCGCACGCGCGTAGATGGTATCACGCACAGAGTAGTTTCGGCGCACTTTGTCCAAAGAAAGGCTTTTCAATGGTTTCTCCTAATCCGTCACCGATCGGCGGCGTGCGAGATTTGTATAAGCAGCGTTTGAAAAAAGCTGTTTCACTGTGGCTGATTTCGTTTATAGCCGGGTGCTGCATGCTTGCCTTGACGAGTCAGTCAGGGTGTTCGGCAGGAGGAGCTGAGCCTTCAGTTGCCGCGAACATCGAGCCAGCAAAAGTCGCTGTAACAACATTTCTTGAGGCAATAAAATGTGGAGACGAGAACTCTGCACTGGCAATGCTGACAGACGTCGCTCGGGCAAAAACTCAAGAGTTGGGTCTTTCTGTTGCTCCTCCAGTGAAAGATACGGCGACCTATCGAGTAGGCGCTTGTGAAACTGTCGAGGGAACTGATGATATCGTTCACGTGGCAACCACGTGGACAGATACGGATGCAGAGGGTTTCACAACCACAGATAACGTGATCTGGGTATGTAGGCTTGATCCTGAGGGTTGGCGTGTAGTGGGTATGGCCATGAGAATTTTCCCAGATATGCCACCTTTGTTGTTAGATTTCGAAGACCCTGAAGACATGCTCGCGAAACAGCGGCTTGTGGCAGAGGAGATTACGCGACGGGCCAAACTGGCTATGCAGGACGCAACTCAAGAACCAGCAACCCGTACGGCGTCTGGCAATTCTGGGACAGTTGTCGAGTAGTACGAAAGACTGGCGACGAGTTCTTTGTGGTGTTGCGCCATTCGTGACACGTTTCCTACAAACTGGCACACATTCTGCCAAACAAGCAAACCCCCTCCCTGGAAGGGGTTTGTTGTGGCCGGGAGTTGAGCTTCTCATTTTTTTGCCTGAATTCAGATGATTTAACCAATAGTGGTACACGCCTCGTCACGGCCACGTAGGCATATCTGCTTGTCAACAGTCCCGTAAAAACCACCTAACCCTCCCAGTCTGCTTGACAGTCTTATTTTGACTGCTAGCCTTTTCCTCAAACTTGCTTGGTGGAAGTATCGGCCGACCTGCAACACCTGCAGGGGGGTGCCGCGGGTTGTTCCGACGAGCTTTCAATGACAAGTTTTGTTTTCGGTTGCTCTGCTCCGGTGGCCGTCCCGGGTCGGATTTGTGTGTTGACGGCAACCCGGTGCAATACGGCACCACTTAACTTGTTTCGGAGAAAGACATGAAGCGTTTTCTGGGAATTTCATTGGTGGCGTTCATCGCCTTGATCGCCTTTACTTTGATTAGTGTCGACACTACTGCTGTTGCAGGTTTGCGTGACCGTTGTGGTTGTCATGGTCGTAGTCACAAGCTTTGTGAGCGTCTTGCTGAGCGTCGTCAAAGCCGAAAAGCAGACTGTTGTGAGCCAGCGGAATGCTCTGATTGCACCAGCGGATGTGCAGACGGTAACTGTGGTGGTGGCTCCGTCATCACCGAAGAAGCTGCTCCTACAGAAGCAGCTCCTAAAAAAGCTAAGAAGAATAAGAAGAAGGAAGCTCCTGAAGCTCCAGCTAAAACCTAATTTCGGTTTTACGCAACATGCATGAATCTGCCCTGAGATTCATAGATTAAGTACCGGATCCTGTGTTATGCAGGATCCGGTTTTTTATTGCATGGATCGCATGCTAGAAAATACGACCTATTGAGAATTCGCCGGTGTATCGGCGGGCCTATCCTCACTACCAGTATCCAAAAGTTTTTGTAGAAATCGTCGTGCAGGTCGATCCTGTTGAGGGGCGGCTGAAGGATCTTTGCTCTTATTCTGTTCTCGTTCTGCTCGCCTCCTTGCAACCTCGTCAAGAAGCCCACCCACGGCATCGATAACCGCATCGGTGGTTGGGTCATCAGAAATATCAGCAGGAAGTAGGTCTTTGAGTTGATCAAGTTTTTGTGCGTTTCCAACCTTTTCTTCTGAAGTCATCTGGCTCGTGGAATTGTTCATGCTTGGATCGCTATCTGGTAATGATGGTAGCTGCTCCGGACTACCACCAGTTTTTTGGGATGCCTCATCCAGTGGTGTCTGTTTTTTCTTATCCCGTAATTCTCGAATAAAATCAGTAGCGACATCTGCCGCGGTCCGTTTCAATGAGGCGTCTAATTGAAGTTTGGGATCATCAAGAGTTCCTTCTACAGACGCTTTTATGGTTTTTCCGGCGAGTGCTGCAAAGAGCGGTCGGTCGGTGGGCAGTGAATCGGGTATTGGTAGGGAGAGCGTAAGATCGATTGAGCGATCATCGATACCGACGGATCCTTCGGATACGATGTCGAGTCGATCACCAGAAGTTTTGAGGGGTATTCCAAATGCCAAGCCCTCATGCTGGATGCGACGGTCTGATTTCCGGAAGTGTACTTTTGATGACTCTGCTATCCGTACTGTGGGAGGTGTCGGAAGTCGTCCAGGCAATGCAGCAATGATTTTTGCCACCATTGGCCCTGGGCCAACGTCAACCGCATGAAGCGTAAGAGACCCGTCAACCGTAGCTGTTTTTTCTTCTCCGACAATCCATCGAGCTTCGTCAATGATGAGGGAAAACTCACCACTTGCACGAGTTGTATTTGCGAGAATAGGTGCAGCGTAGGCTAAAGCCCCCGCAGCAACAGAAGCGTTAAGTTGAGCATGATCTAGAAGAGTGACGGGAGTCAACGCCCACTCCTTTCTGCCGTCGGCGTACTGGTTTAGAACAGCCTCAACTTCAATCGCTTTACTTTCCCAAGGGGAGCTTGTCCACGGGCCTTCGATTCGTATACGCGCATCTTTGACTGAAATACGAACGCGCTCATCGGCTGGTCCCGTAGGCTGTCGGGAGGGTGGCGATGGGTTGTCTGAGTGGTTACTCAATTGGCTTGTTCGAGGCTTTATGCCAATGGTTTCTTGAAGGTTTGAGACATGGTTTTCGTTATACGAAAGATGAAGCTGTGTATCTTTGACAGTTACGAGTCCAAGCCGACCACCGTTTCTGATAATTTCAAGCAAGCCTTGCGTGCCTTCGATGCTGCCAATGCGTATCGGTGTTGGTCCGCTACGAGCGGAACGGAATTCAATGTCTTGTATTGTGAGCGGCGAATACCAGCCGATTGACGCTGCGCCAACGAAAACATCTCCCTGTAAATTCGGAACTGATCGGATGATGAGTTGACGAACGCCATTCGCGGAGACAAGCCACTGTGGTAGCAATGCAATTGTTACGCACGCAATCAGGACGAATGTAAGCAGCCCCATCCCCAGGACGCTGTAGCGTCGTTTCTTGGGTTGTTGAGACAGGTCATTCTTGATCGATCCACTCTGAGGAGATACCGTCTCCTGGTTTTCTTTTCGGAGTACTGGAGTATTGCTGTTCTCTACTTGTTCTGGTTGTTTTGGTTGTTCTGGATTGTCCGCCATCGCTTATTCCTGTTTAAATTCTAAATACACGAGAACAACTGAGGCAGTCTTGTAGATAGAAACGAGCCTCTGACCTGTTCCGTATTGTACCCATGAGAATACTCCTTGTTTTAATGTAAGGTATAGGCGGAAAACGGACCGCGCAGACTTTGCGGGCGTAGCTCAGTTGGCAGAGCACTAGCTTCCCAAGCTGGTTGTCGCCGGTTCGAATCCGGTCGCCCGCTCTCTCATTGCTCAGAATGGTGTTTCAACCAGAGTGTGCAGGCCGTAGCCGCGGCAGAAAGAACTCTGGAAAAACCTTCAAAACATGATCAGAGTTGTCAAGCGTAACGATCTGCTCTTTGAAACTGTTGTTGAAAGGGTAACAGCATAAGTGTCTCTCGACGGAGTGTCCAAATGTATTTCTTTTGGCCGACTTCCGCCTGAACAGATACGTTACCTTTTGGTTCAGTAGACCAGGTGATGTTCTTTGAGGAGCCAAAGACCTAGATTCAAAGGCTAATCTTATTTGGCAAATATTCGTGTAGGTCGATTGTGTGTTCTCTCTTCTACCTCCACTCCATTATTTTTATTGGAGAACCTACGCTTCTGAGTGGCAATGAGTATTATTTCGAGTGTACGTTTAATGTTTCCGACGGTTTAGAAAGTCTTCTTGAGGAGTAGAAATATGAAACACAAGAGAGACGAGTATGTGCAGATGAGCCGATTAGGATTGAGTATCAATCGGCATGATATGCAACCTGCAGAGGTAGAGGCGTACTATATCTGTGACTCATGTGGTGAAGAGATAGTCGTGCCAGTCGATGTAACTGAAGGACTCCACCAAGACTATGTTGAAGATTGCCCAATTTGCTGCAATCCTATGGTGCTCCATGTCGATATCGCAGAAGACGGTCAGCCATTGATTACGAGTGAGCACGAATGACTTAGGCAGCTTGTTGCCAAGGTTCCATGGCTGCTTTTCGAAATTCCCACGGTGGTGTCGGCGAAGCCTCTGACCAGAGGCCTCGTCTAGCCTCTTTGGCATCTTGTTGGTCTTTGGTGAGTTGGCTCTCTGATTGTGGCTCTGGCCATGCTGCACCCGCAATCACCATCTCACGCCCTAAGTCTTTCCCGTTTACAGAGACTTTACAGACCACGAGTCCATCTGAAGTACTTCTAATCGGAATAATAGCTAGTGATTTTCCAAATATTAAGTCTGCAAGTGTGTCCCGCGCGGTACGTCCATAGGGTTGACCAAGTTCAGGCGCATCAATTTCAGAAACTCGTACTTTTTGTTGCTTCCCTGCTGTGTCAAGGCAGGTAAACGTGTCACCGTCGGTAACGCCAATGCATCGCCACCAAGCAACCGAGGCAGTGGGGGAGGGGACAGTCGCAACTGCTGGTGTTTGAGGGATGCTCACAGGCTGCGCTGATGTAGTGATCTTCTGAGGGGCATTTTGTTGAGGCTGTGCCACCAAAAGAGCGCCTGATTCAGCAGGAATTGTAACTGCCACAGCGTTGGCCTGAGGCTCACTTGCATCAATCGCAATCGTTGCCCAGTTACCCGAAGGCGGTGGTTGAGTTGCCAGGGAGGGCGCTGCGTGTGTCGGTGGTGTTGGAGACGCGGGTGGTGTTTGCGGTTCCTGCCTTATTTTTTTGGGTGGTAAAGGAACGCCGGGAATCCAAGAGGACGGCGGTGTCAATTCAGTTTTGTGAGCCACCGGCGCGGACGGCGTTATCGGCGGAGCCGAAGCCCATTGTGAAGGAAAAGTACTTGTTGGTGGGGTGATTGGTTTACCAGCAAGTACTGCCGCTGCGGCTGGAAATCGGAAGGGCTGAGGACGGTAATGTGTCACTCGTGGTACCGGCATGACAGCGCCGGGACCAGAAACTGTCTGAACTGTAAACCACCAAGGTCGACGGACAATCGGTGGCGGCGGAATGTATCCAGGAGCTTGAATACGGCTTACTGGCACCTGGGTTACTCCTGGTGCAATAATGACCTGCTGGGCGAAACTTGTCGTACCAACCAATGAACAACAGAAATACATGAACCAGTTGCGACACGGACGAGTGACTGAAATGACAGACGTTTTTTTCAAAGTGGGTTTGATCATGATGAACTACAGCTGGCTGGTAAAAGCATTTGGAACGATCAAAGACATGGTCACCTCTTCTTCTATTTTTCGGCACAACACAGCTGCTGGAGCCGGAAAATCCTTTTAATTCAGCTCACTTTATGGAAATTAACGTATTATCTTTCTTTATCAGTCCCCCCATTTCTCCTGGTTGGAGGTGGTTCTTGCACGCTGGAAAGTTCTGGGAACAGTCCCGGTCGGAAGGAGTTCTTCCGCTTAAAGACAGCCGAATATCGTCTTGGAAATGCCCTCCAATGACATGCTTCATGATGCAGCAAGGCGTCTTTCTCGTGTTGCTTACTCTTCTGTCTCTCCCAGTTCATGTACACGCTAGTGAGCAAGCTCCGGTTCATGCAAAGACGTATTCGGAACCAGTGAGTTTTGATTGGAGGAATCTCATTCACCGATCGCAGCTTGCAGGTTTACATGTTTTCGAGGGTGATCATCTGGTTTTGATTACAGACCGTCCTCGTCGTGTTGGTGACGATATGGAAAAATTACCAGAAATTTTTGATGAGGCTGTCAATGTCTGGGCAGACTACTACAGCATTCCATTATCAGTTGTCTCAGACTGGAAGGTCTGTGGTTGTTTGATTGTTGATCGAGAGCGATTTCGAGAGGCCGGCTTGCTGCCCGATGCGATTCCAGATTTCACAAATGGCTATTGTGATCACTACAGGTTCTGGTTCGTTGATCAGTCAAACCCAGCATATCGACGCCATCTCATGCTGCACGAAGGCGTTCATGCATTTACCACGACCTTGCTCAATATGAGTGCACCCACATGGTATACAGAAGGCATAGCGGAGTGGTTGGCAACACATCGGCTGATGCAAGATACAGAGACGTATGAGCACACTCCGATACCATCCTCATCAAACGATGTTGAACAGCTTGGTCGTATTGAGATGATTCATCGCCTTTACAACGCAGGTGGAGCTACAGGAATTCAAGAAGTATTTAAGCTCCGTCCAACACGTCATGGAACGATTGATTCCTATGCGCTAGCGTGGTCGGTTGTGGCTTTTCTGACAACTCATCCGCGGTACCAAGAGGCGTTTGTCGCCATGGAACAAAACCCGTTCGATAAGCGAATGACCCATCGTTTAACTACACATGCAGGTTGGAATCCGACTGTGGTAAGCCGTGACTTCAATGCCTTTATTTCAGAAATTGATTACGGATACGACACGGACTCTATGATTATCGATTGGTCTCAAGGAGATCTCGTTCCAAATGAGTGGGTAGCAAGTTCTGTGGCCGCTGATCGTGGCTGGCAGAATCCAGGCTGGTGCTTGGAAGCCGGCCAACATTACCGACTTCAGGCGACAGGCCTCTGCACAGTAGGTGCCATCCAAGAAGGAGATGGTCAACTTGAGTTGAAAAGTACAGCTGATGGCATCTCAATTGACTGGTATCGTGGCAAGCCTCTGGGAAGGCTCCTTGCAGCTCAGTGGGTTAACAAAGGATCTAAATCCCGCTTTGAATTAACCGGTGAAGGTGCCGAAATAGATTTTATAGCCCGTCGAAGCGGACCACTCTTTCTGAAGATTAATAATCCACCAGGCCAGCTTCGAGAGTGTCGAGGAGCGATCCGTGTTCAGATAGTTCACGACGAATCCGTGGAACTGTCTCCTTCTGAGAAGTGAGATCGACGCATGCAGTTCTGACTTGTGGGTTACGGTGAGAGCAAAACAGTTCAAGAATCAAACTGCAAGTGGGCGAGTCATTTCAACAGGTACAACCCACTCCTCGTATTGCTCCGGGGTAACAAGGCCCAGTGCAACTGCTGCTTCTTTCAGGCTTGTTCCATCGGCATGGGCTTTTTTTGCAATCTTTGCAGAGTTTTCATACCCGATGTGTGTGTTGAGTGCTGTTACGAGCATAAGCGAATCGTTGAGGTGTTGTTCTATGCGATTAAGATTTGGTGTTATTCCTGTTGCGCAATGAACACGCATTGAATCACAGCCATCTGCAAGTAAATCCGCGCTTTCTAATACATTATGAATCATGACTGGCTTGTAGACGTTCAGTTGAAAATTGCCCTGGCTCCCAGCAAAGGCTACTGTTGCATCGTTACCAAAAACCTGAGCACAAACCATAGTCAATGCTTCGCACTGAGTTGGGTTTACTTTTCCAGGCATTATTGAACTGCCAGGTTCATTTTCAGGTACTGCAATTTCACCAATGCCGCAGCGTGGGCCACTTGCTAGCCAGCGGATGTCGTTGGCAATTTTGAGAAGTGCCATCGCAAGTCCACGTTCAGCCGCACTTACTTCTATAAGTGCGTCATGAGCAGCAAGCGATGCAAATTTATTCGGTGCCGAGATAAAGGGGTGGCCTGTTTCCTTGGAAATAAAAGTCGCGGCCTTTTCGCCGAAATCGGGGTGGGCGTTGAGGCCCGTTCCAACGGCAGTGCCACCAATTGCCAGTTCATAGAGGCCCGGTAAAGCGCGTTCTATTCCCAAAAGCCTTTCATCCAGTTGTGTGCGCCAACTCGAGATTTCCTGGCCCAGCGTTATTGGGGTTGCGTCTTGTAAATGAGTTCTTCCAATTTTTACAATCGCCCCATATCGCTGTTCAAGATCAGCGAATACATCTCGTAGTAGCTGGACAGCCGGAATCAGACGACTATGAATAACGTCTACGGCAGCAATATGCATTGCCGTTGGAAATGTGTCATTTGAAGATTGTCCACGATTGACATCATCATTGGGGTGGACTGGTTTTTTTGAACCCATGTCGCCACCGGCAATCTCTATAGCTCGATTTGAAATGACCTCATTGGCATTCATGTTGGACTGTGTGCCACTACCGGTTTGGAATACAACAAGTGGAAAATGGTCGTCAAGCGTGCCATCAATAACTTCATTTGCAGACTGTACTATGAGGCCAACTTTTTCTTCCGGTAACTGTCCAAGTTCACCATTTGCCAGAGCTGCGGCTTTTTTCAAAATGCCCAGGGCACGTTTCACAGCACGCCCCCACTGAAAGCGTTCAACACCAATTTTGAAGTTGTCACGTGAACGTTCAGTTTGAGCACCCCAGTAACGGTCTGAGGGAACCCGAACCTCTCCCATGCTGTCAGATTCAATTCGGTGTGACTCAGACGGGTTTGGCACGATGACGTCCTTTCGGGAGAAGCAGAGGGGGTAGAAGTCGATCCCCAAATTGTCAGAGGTAGAGGCCTTGTTTGCAACCCGTCCGCATTACAAATATACGGGGGATGGTCACGTGCTGTTTTCTAGCGGACGACAGGCGGCTGTTCTTCTGGAATTTCTGCCGTCTGGAGTTGTGGTGAGTCACCGAGAGCGATTGCAATCCAACCGTCCCAACTCATAGCTTGCAGAGTGGTAAGATTTTGGAGTCGAGGATGGTCGGTGAATTTCCTGGGCACAATCGGCACCGGTCTTTCTTTCGGAAAAATTTTCCCAAATATTGTTCGTAATGCGAATTCAATCCGTCCTCGGTGCCCGGGTCCACTGATACGAATTGGCCCCTCTCGCTGTAGAACAATAGTGTTTCCAGAAGCGACGGGCTTGTACGTAACGCCGCCAATAACGTCATACCAGTTTCGCCGACCACTCTCGAGAGCATCAATAGAGATTTTTACCTGGATAAGTCCTTGTTCAAAATCAACACGAATTGGTTCAACTTGTTCAAATGCAACGGAAACACCTTCCGGTAGATCTTCTGGAATCTTTTGTTCCAAACCCAACTGTTGTTGTACGTGAATAAAGAGTTCTTCCAGTGTAAGTTGTTGGCCCTTAATCCCGAGTTGTTCAAATGCGTTATTGATAGTTGATTCATGAACTTGATAGCCGAAGAGTGTTCCATCTGGCTCACGAGGCCGAGGGGTATGAGCCGCCAGCTGGGTGTCAGCGTTGAGCCGCAGCCGAAGTGTAGCCCTGTCTTCTGTTGTTTCCATAAATGGAGTCGGACTGAGGCCAAGTCGTACGAGTGGCTGCCAGAAGCTGTCTTCAATCTGATTTGATAGTGCTGTAAATTTTTCCTCTGACTCCTTGTCTGTCTTGCGACACGATTGCCAGACAATTTTTTGAGCGACTTCTCGATTTGCTTCTGGGAGACTGTCTGCATGTTGATTGCGAGCAAGTGTCCGCAGTAAGGAACCCATGAGTGGTACAGAATCAAAACTTGTAGAAACATTCATGAGCCGAGCGCGGTTCGACGCCGAAGCTACCGATCGGCCTGCGATGAGACCCTCACGACAAATTTTCATCGGTTTTTTTACGGTGAATTGGCCGGATCCTCTTGATGTAAGTGCTATCGGCCCGGTTTCAGTTATTGCATAGGTTGAAACGTGGCCGTCAACGATGAGGTCAAAGCAGATTTCATCAGCATCGGGAGTCAGGTCAACAGATGTTATTTGCTCAACCACGCGTCGACCTCGAACGGGTTTTCCAAGAATGACATCTCGTACTGTTTCGGTTTGGCTTGGCGATTCCGGCATCAGTCTTGTGAGAAATGCTTCATCGAGAGCGACCCGAAAATTTGGTGCTGCATAGTGATGAATGACTGCCTCGCGAAGTGTGTCGAATTGTAATAACTCTGACTTCTCTACCGCTGAGAGAGCCTGTCGGACTTCTGTAGCACGTATGGCATTTGAATTCACCTCGAAGTCTTCGAGTGATGCAAGAAGAGAAGAGATGTCATCCAGTGTTTTTCTTTCAGCATCGGTTTGTTCTGTGAGTCCCTCAGAAACAATTGCAGCGGCATGCCATGTTTTTGTTCGGCGTTTAACGGCAAAGGCTGCTCGCCGAATCTGAACTGCATGATCAATATCGGGAAGAGTGTCAGCCAGAGCCATCCCATCATCGAAGCATTTTTCCAGAGCGATAAGAGCGGGTTTCGCCTGAAGATCATGTGGACCACGAGTTGTCGCAATGTAAGAAAAAATGGACGCCGTCTGTTCCACCCATTTACGAATGTCTTTATATGACGATGGCCGCGGAGGGCTATCCGCGGCCAGTTCATCAAGCTCAAGCAAAAGTTCTGTTGGTGGTGGCCATGCCGTTATTGGTGATGTGGCTGTTGCCAGTGTAGTGGCTTCAAATCGCTTGATATTCTGACTGATGCGGTCACGTATGCGTTCCCCCGGCGTTGGCCCTGACGCTGGCCTGAATCTCTCAATAAATCGTTTTATTGGTGGCTCTGGCTGAGGTTCAGTAGCTGAATTCCCCTTTGTATTGTTAAGAGGATTTGAAACCGGTAATGGTGCGTTCGGTGGCGATGGTGATGCAGTTGCTGTACGTTCCGCGGACAGCCGTTTTACAATTCTTTCCCGTGGTGTATCCGACGATACCGGGGACTCTACTTTTGTACTTGTAATGGCTTCCGACCATGTGCCCTCGTCAAGATTGACCCAGGCTTTATCAGATGATAGGTGCTGGTCCGAATTGAAGTTCTTTGGATGTGTTGCAAGTGGGTTTCCGGCCTGCTCGAGTTGGAGCGGAGGAGCTGGAGCAGTTTCTGTATGTGGTCGAGCGTACCGAGGGGTAAGACGCACATCAGGATTATTGTTCCAACGTTTGGGTTGCGGCAGCGAAGGAAGCGTTTTTGTTGATTCTGCTGAAAATGGCTCAATCTTCTTCGTATTCGCTGATGAGAGAGGCAGTTTGGTCTCCGTCTTGGATGGATAAATCGCCTTGCTGCTGGAATTCTCATCAGGGGGAAGTTCTGCGGTTGATTGCCCCAAAGTTCGTGTCAAAAGACTTTGCACAGGTACCGTCTTCTCTACTTTGTCGAGCGCGACAGCCGCTGCTTGGAGGCCCTTTACTACGGCGTCAGATGGTCTTTGAGAAGACTCTGGAGTCGGAGCGGCTTTCTTGGCTTCAACTTGTGGGTGATCCTGTGAAACCGTTTGTGTACTTGAAACTTGTGTACTTGAAACTTGTGTACTTGAAACTTGTGTACGCGAAACAAGAGACCGCAGTGAGTCTGGTGATTCGACATTCGTATCAGCGCTCACATGGCCCTGTGTGTCCATCGGTTTCGGAGCTGGACGATCGGCTGCGGCCTGTAGTGCAGAAGCAAGAGGCTGCGTTTTCAGATATGTCGAATCATCATTCGAAACCAATGATTCTGGCTTTTCAGCAACGACTGACGTGGCAATGTCGGCCGCATGTGCTTCAGAGTTATCAGGTTCCCGTTCCATAACGGGTTGTGCTTCTAATGCACTCCGATTTTCATTCACTGGCGATTGTACGAATTGCTCTCCTGAGTCTCTTGCCGGCTCATCAAGTTCAAATGGTTGGAGTGAATCTTTTGTTTGCTCTGTTGGTTCGGAAACGGGGATTCCATTGAATGCAGTAACAGAGACAGAACCATTGTCAGCCCGTTTTGCAAGATTCTCCAGAGAAAGTATTTCTTCAGTGGAGAGCATTACTGCTTGAGGAAAGCTGGTCGTGTTTGTGTGTATTTCACCGAGTGTCAGAAGATGGTCTCGGAGCGAATTACTAAAAGACCATGCTGATTCATTTGGCAGGTTAGAAAGACTAAGTGGCTCGGTAATCTGCGGTGGTGAAGATTGGGCGTCTGTAATAACTCCCGGTACAGCCTGATTATTCTGAGCAGTACGATCCACGGACTCACCAGGAAATCCAAAATAAGGAGTATCCACTGATGTGCTGCTAAATGGTTGAAAAGCCACAGCCGTGACAAGAAGTCCAGCTAAGAACGACGTCGCGAAAATAGCACAAGCTTGCTTCTGTGACATACCTGTCAATCCTAAAATCACCGGTACCGCTTTTTGGTACCAGAGTGACAACCTAGTAATCAGGAGCAGTGCTCAGGCCACCGCCTGAAAGATTGGATCGACAGAAATCATCGGAAAAATGATTATCACTTAGAAAATCGATAAAAATTCACAACTGAAGGGTACCTTGAGTGAAACAAGGTAACTCAGGCAGGGAAGAGAGCCTTTCGTCGCGCTATGCTCGCTCAAGCTTTGCCGTCCAGGCATCAACTAGAATACCTAAGTTCGCATTTCTATCTACACCCTGCCGTGCATCCAATGAGTGCTCAAGGCATTGTGTTATTTCTTCTGGTGACGCATTCCAGGCACTGATTGTAGAGTCAAGAATTTCGTCTGCAGGACAGGTCACACCATGACTTACATGGAGCTTTGTTCGGAAAAAATCAATTGATAAGTCCAGAACGAGGCGTAGTCGAGTTCGTCGAAGAGAAGGTTCTTTCCCAGCTGCTTCGACAATGCCAATTGTTTCACGTGTGAGATCAACTCCACGCAGGGGCTTTTCTGAGAGCATTGTGAAAAGTTTTGTTCGGAATGATGTGAGCTCTTCATCGAGGAAGAGCCTTGCTTTCGAGAGACTCCCCTGAGCAATGCGGGCAATCTCTGCCAATGTTGAATCTGTTAACTCTTCACCATTTTGCTGCTGTTCTGTTTGGATAACCTGCTTGATAATACCGTCGGACAGAGTGGAAAAGCGTATAATCTGGCACCGAGATCGAATAGTGGGTAGCTGTCTTTCAAGAGTTGTTCCTACCAAAATGATAACGGCTCCGGGTGGTGGTTCTTCAAGTGTTTTCAGCAGGCAGTTAGCGGCCTCCTCTGAAAGATGATCTGCGTCTAGAAGAATTGCGAATTTTCTTGACGCCAGTTGTGGCCGTAGAAGAAGCCGCCAGCACAAACCCGCGCGTAGTCGTTGTTCAGGAGAGCCGATCAAAGATTCGAGAGGAATCGTGGTTCGTTCAGTAGGCTTTTGTACGATATCAATATCTGGATGCGTTCCGGCAAGTGCTTGAATGCAGGAGTTGCACTTATGGCAGGCGGCAAGACTGTTTCCTGAATCTTCGCACGCTAGGGCCATCGTGAGAGCTTTTGCAAATGTAGCCTTGCCGATACCCTCCTGCCCGACGAATAAATAACTTCCTGCAATGCGTCCTGCTGCCTCCGCCAATGAAAAACGATTGGCTATCTGATCGTGCCCCTCAATTCCTTCCCAAGACATTGGATGAGTCTCTCTTCCTAGTTTCCCGTCGTGCAGTATTGGTGGTATCACAGTTCCGATGAGTAGTTGAGGATGTCTGTAAATGAAGATTGAGTAGCGGCAATAATCTGTGCTCGAACTTTTTCTGTAGTCCCTGTTGCATCAATAAGAACCGTGTTCTTTGATTGGGCTTCAATGCGGTATCCGTTCCGCACCTTTTCACGATACGCATCCCCTCGGCTTTCGAGACGATCTAAAGGTCGATTCATCCTTGTTGATGCTGTATCGAGATCAATATCAAGAACGAGTGTTAAATCAGGTTGGATGCCACATGTTGCAATTTTACCAGCCTCCCGAATGGCTTCAGTATCAAGGCCTCCAGCATGTCCCTGATAGACAATATTACTCATGAGGAAACGATCGGATATAACCCAGTCGCCATTCTGCAAGGCAGGCTGGATAACTTCTCGAACTAATTGAGCTCGAGATGCCATGTAGAGAAACATCTCAGCCTCGGGATCGAGGCGAAGTTCTTTCCGGTGAAGTAAAACGTCCCGCACTGCATCTCCCAACGGCGTCGAACCCGGGTCACGGCAACAGACAGCCTGGCAGCCCGCGTGCTCTAACCAGTCGGCGAGGGCACTTGCCTGCGATGACTTTCCAGATCCATCTGCTCCCTCAAAGACGATGAACTTTCCTGATTTCATGCAACTTCTCCAGCACGTTGAGACAAGCCCAAAAGATAACTCGGAATACAAATAAGGATCATTTGAATTACACGATAAGCCTTTCCATTACAGTTCGTAGCAAAGCAATAGTGTACGAGCCATTCGGTGGTTCGATGAAAAACTTTTTTCTTGAAGGGTGGTACATGGCATCGGGCGTGTGTGAACGGTTGTTTTTGATGTTTGCGTGCAGAGATCAAAGGTTCTTCCGGATTAGACGACTGCTGATTCTGCGTCGACTTTTCTCTACAGTGAGCACAGCACACTGGAGCAACGCCAAGGTAATTGAAGAGTTTTTGCTCAACACCGAGACTGATTCTTCGCGTCATAATTTTATTGTACTGAGAGTAGGCATTGCTTCAGTGACGGTAATGTCGTCGAGACATTGTGTAGAAAATTCTAATTGCACACACTCTTGATATCCGTTGTGTGGTGATTGACATCTGGCACGTAGTAGTAGGTCGTAGCGGCTGTTTTTAGATCATTACTTATTTTGTAATGTAAGGTACGTTGAGCATGCAAAAAAAGTATGGGTGGGCTCTGTGAACAAAAAACATAAGCAACCCTCGGCAAGCTTTGATCCTGATCAATGGGCAGGGCGTAGAAAGTCTATTTCTCGCTCGCTGCTTAAGTGGTACCACAGCACCGCAAGAGATCTTCCTTGGCGGCGTTCTCCGGATCCATACCGTGTCTGGGTGAGTGAGATTATGCTCCAGCAAACGCAAGTGGAGAGAGTAAAGGATTATTTCCATCGGTTTGTCACAAAATTCCCTAGTGTTTTCGATCTTGCTGAAGCCGATGAAGCAGTTGTTTTGAAATATTGGGAGGGCCTTGGGTATTACAGAAGAGCTCGCCAATTACATGCGGCTGCAAAGCTTATTGTGTCTGATCACGAAGGTATATTTCCTCACGATGCATGTGCTCTGCGTCAACTTCCTGGTGTTGGGCGGTACACGGCCGGAGCTATCTCATCGATATCATTCGATCTACCTGAGCCGATTCTTGAGGCAAACTCTCGTCGCGTTTTAGCACGTTTAACTCATTACGGCCGACCATTGTCAGGAAATAAAGATGATCAGCCACTCTGGGATATTGCCGCGGCGATTGTGCCTCGTGATGGAGGGGCCGGGGCATTTAATCAGGCACTGATGGACTTAGGTTCAATCGTTTGCACACCAGTGAGTCCTTGCTGTGAGACATGTCCGCTGGCTGAGCATTGTGAGGCGTATCAACGTGGTAGCGTTGATCAGATACCGAATGTGCCCACGCGGAAATCATCAAAAAAAATCAATGAAAAGGCCTATGTTTTAGTACACAAAGGCAAACTCCTTGTGGTACGTCGGCAGCCTGGAGAGTGGTGGGAAGGGCTTTGGGATTTTCCACGTGGTATTCCTGACCGAATGACAGCATGCGGTCGTCAGCGTCGTCTAGGTGTCATTGACTATAGCGTTACAAATCATAAGGTAACCTGTCAGATTCTATCAAAAATGGCATCGCAACGCCCGGCGGTTCGCCGGCACCAGCGGTGGCTATCACCGCTGGAAATTCAAAAATTACCAATGACTTCACCTGGTCGCAAAATTGCACTATTGGCAGAAAAACATTTCTCGTGAGAAGGTTGATACGTCCTCGCCGTGCAATTCATTCTACAGTGACACTTTTGGCAAGATTTCTGGGTTTATCAACATCGCATCCGCGAAATACGGCAATGTGATAAGCGAGAAGCTGAAGGGGGATCGATGCAACAATCGGATTAAGAAAGTCAGGGCACTCAGGCAGTTCAATTACTTCATCAGCAAGGTGATGGACACGATCATCTCCCTCGCTGACGACGGCAATAATCGGGCCTTTTCGTGCCTTGGTCTCTTCAAGGTTAAGAAGAACTTTCTCGTAGACAGCGTCTTTAGGAATGAGAAAAACGCTCGGTGTAAGCGGATCGACGAGTGCGATGGGGCCATGCTTCATTTCTGCTGCGGGATAACCCTCAGCATGGATATAACTAATTTCCTTAAGTTTGAGTGCTCCTTCTAGAGCAAGTGGAAAATTATACTGTCGCCCAAGGTAAAGAAACGTGTTGGCATTCCGGTATCGCTCAGCAATACCACGAATAGTCGATTCGACTGCCAGTGCTTTTCTGATGAGTTCTGGAAGTTGTTCGAGTGCATCAATAAACACTACACCTTGTTCGTAACTCATGTGACGCAATCGCCCGAAATACAAGGCGAGCATTGCGAGAACAACACACTGGCTCGTGAAAGCTTTCGTGCTTGCTACACCAATTTCTGGTCCTGCATGCAAATAGATTCCGCCGTCAGCCTCTGTAGCGATGGTGCTTCCTATTGCATTACAAATTGCAAGAGTTGAATGGCCCTTTCGTTTCATTTCTCGCAACGCAGCCAGTGTGTCAGCCGTTTCACCAGATTGCGTAATTGCGAAAAGCAATGTCCCCTTATCAAGTGGCGGATTGCGGTATCGAAGTTCACTCGCGTACTCAACTTCAACAGGAAGTCGTGCAAACTCCTCGATCAGGTATTCACCAACAAGTGCCGAGTGCCAACTCGTACCACATCCAGTAAGGACGATTCTATTTATGTTCTGGAGCTGCGATGGCGTGAGATTGAGGCCACCGAAGATCGACGTTGCATCATCTCGATCAATTCGACCTCTCATCGCTGCTGTGACAGTCTCTGGTTGTTCGTGGATTTCCTTGAGCATGAAGTGGGCATAATCGCCCATGCCCACATCATTTGCGTCGAGTGAAAGAGGCTGCACAGTCGGCTCAATTCTTCCGGCATCTCGGTGAACAACTCGAAGCTGTTGGCGTTTGATGACAGCAATTTCATGGTCAGCTAGGTAGACAATCCTGTCGGTATGACCGGCCAGTGGGCTTGCGTCGCTTGCAATAAAGAACTCGTCATCACCGACTCCGATAACGAGTGGGCTCCCTAGTCTTGCAGCGACCAAGATATCGGGCTGATCCTGGAAAAGTACCAGTAGTCCATATGTGCCCCGTAGATGGCCGATCGCTTCACGAACAGCCACCACAAAAGGAGAGTCTGTGACGTCATCAGTCAGTCGCGGTCCCTCTGAAAGGATCTGCTTCAGGCAGCTGTCGATCAGATGTGCTATCACCTCTGAATCAGTTTCAGACTGGAAGACGTACCCTTCTACCTCGAGTCTGGCCTTAATGCTGTGGTAGTTTTCAACGACACCGTTGTGAACTACGGCCACTGAGGGTCCCTGTCCTTTCGCACAGCCACCCCCAAGATGAGGATGCGCATTGCCATCTGTTGGAGGCCCATGCGTTGCCCATCGAGTATGGCCAATACCGATAGAACTATCTGGTAGATCTTCCGTAATAAGCGCTTCTAAATTGGCAAGTCTGCCGGCAGATTTTTGAACAGAAAGATGCCCTTCGTGGTCCAGTACAGCAACGCCGGAGGAATCATAGCCACGATATTCAAGCCGTTGTAGGCCTTCAAGAATACGTTCACAAGCGCGTCGAAAACCGATATAGCCAACAATTCCACACATAATCACGTTCTCCGGGCAGATAAATCTCATAGGACCTTAAAGTCGTTTTAGGGTTCAATGAAATACGTCTTTTCAACTCAAGAGAATATGCGTATTTCTAATCATTGCGGGTGTGGTCTGGAGTCTACGCACTTTCACTAAGCCACCCTGCCTAGCAACTACAACAAAACCTGTACCATTTTGTCGCAAAAGATTTGCAATATGAAGTGTTCAGCAGTCATCACTATTCCAGCACGGCTAGCGAGTCAGCGACTGCCAAACAAAATGCTTTTAAATGAGACGGGTTGTACGCTCATTGAGCACACGTGGCGAAACGCATCCAAAGTATCGAAGGCCATCGATGTTTTTGTCGTCACCGACAGCAACACGATTCAGCAAGAGGTGCAGAGTTTTGGTGGCAAGGCAATTATGACATCTCCTGATGCAACGAGTGGAACAGCGAGAATAGTTGAAGCACTGCCGTCCCTGCCAGATGCCGATATTGTTGTAAATCTGCAAGGTGATGAACCAGAGTTGGTCCCTTCAGCAATCGACGCCGCCATTACCTGTTTGGAAGAATATCCCAAGGCACATGTGGCCACACTTGTAACGCCACTCCGTGAAAAGGATGCTCTTCATGACCCGTCTGTGGTCAAGGCGGAGCTAACACCTTGGACAAACGAATCTCTTCAGCAAGAGTTCGAATCATGCCCACAGGTTTGGCGAGCAATTACGTTCAGCCGCGCAGCGGTCCCGGCAGCAAGAGAATGGCATGATGATTTACTTAAAAAAACACCACCTCTATTTTGGCAGCATGTTGGCGTATATGCATACAGAAGATCTGTTCTCGACAAGTGGACTTGTCTGCCAGAATCACCGTTAGCTGACCTTGAGAGTCTTGAGCAGTTGCGGCTCATTGAGGCCGGTACGTCAATGATTGCAGTGGCGATTAAACAGGCAGCAAATGGCATTGATACTGCTGCAGACTACTCAGCGTTTGTGGAGCGATTTCGTAACCAGTAGTCAGAAAGACTAGTCAAAGGGCCTGCGTGGTTCCTCTTGGCTCGATCGCTGCTTCTTTCTGTTACCGATATTCTCTTTTTCGGAGCTCTCTTCTAAGTCATCCGGTGGTATTTCATCATCCTGAAGTTCTGCTTCAGCCATACTTTGTTTTTCTCGCCAAGGCTTTTTTTCTTCATAACTGCTCAACTCTTTTTGAAGTTGTTCATCGAGACCACCGTTTCCAGCATCGGCATCCAGTGCTTTCTGGCTAAACTTGCAGGCTTTCTTGAAATCACCGCTTTCGGCATATCCGGCTGCTAGTGTGCTGATTATATGTGCGGCTTTCCACTCTGTTTCTTCACAGGCTTTGGTAGCAAGTTCGATTGCTTGTGTTGCGTCCCGAAGATCATCATCCGGTGATGTCGCGAAAAGCCATGCAAGGTTATTAAGTACACCGGAGTCTTCTGGATGCAGTTTTAATGCAGCTTTGAGATCTCGAGCAGCCTTTTTATGTTCACCAATGGAAATAAGAGCGTCGCTTCTTCCTCGTAAACTTAAAAAGAGTGTCTTGTTGAGATTGAGTGATTTTCCAAACCAGTCTATGGCCGCCCGAGGTTGCTTTGCGGCAAGATGCAACATTCCCAGTTGGCCCAGCACGAGTGGGTCGGGCGGGTCTTGCTTCGCAATGGTTGTGAAGTCACGAATGGCTGCTGAGTAGTCTTCAGAATCAGCAGCCATAAGCCCACGAAGTTCTAGTGCCGCTGCATTACCAGGCTGATCTTTCAGTACTTTTGCCAAGTCATTCGCAGCAGCGTCAAGGTTTCCGGATTGCTGCTGAATTCGAGCTCGCAGAACAAGTGGCACGGCTTTTTGGGGAGATATTTCAATGGCCTTATCGAGGTCAGCGATGGCCCCTGGTTGTTCTCCTAGCATCGCCAGTACACGTGCTCTTTGAAGCCGCGGTGCGACCGAATCAGGAGTAATCTCGATTGCTTTATCGAACGCGTTCTTGGCTTCCTCTAGTCTTTCGTCATCATCGAGTTCATTGTCCATCATGTACGACATGCCAAGAGCTTCGTACACGCCGGACTCATTTGGATCCTGTTTTAAAGCGGCAATAAAATCTTCACGTGCCGGTCCGAATTCGTTTCGAAGAAGCCTGAAAAGCCCTCGCGTACGACGGAAGCGAGTATCAGTTGGAGCAAGCGCAACAGCCTTGTCATAGTGAGCGGCTCGCTCTGGCCCATTTTTGAGTAAGTTGCCCTGAACAATATGAGCTTCTGCTAATTCAACAGGATTTTGATCGGGGGAAAGAAATTTGAGTGCCTTGTTGGCTGACTTTGTTGCCTCATCCGGATTTCCTCCTGGCAGGGCTTGGAGTCGAGCAATCATGAGATGTGCAATCCCAAGTTTGGGGTCGCGTTTCACTAATTCGTTAAGATCACGCATTGCGAAAGAACGCATTCTCGGCCAATCCGGCGTTGGGCGTGGAGCATCAAATATCGCATCAACGAGCATTGCAGAGCGGTCGATAAGCGTGCCGACGATGAGGTTGTTGGCAAAGTCTTTCGAACCTTCCGGGAGACCTTTACGAATCGCACGGCGACAGAGGTCAATAACTCGCTCATAATCATCAAGGCTTTGGGCTGATAATTTCTGTTCAATCGCAGCATCGAGATCAGGTTGGCCCTCATTACTAGTAGGGTCTTTTTTCTCAGTGTTTTCAGCCTCTGTTTCTGCTCCGATGCAAACCGGAGACATATCCACAGAAAGGCCCGCTATGCAGCAGGAAAAAGTTGTGAACCAAATTAAACAAGCCGTTTGTCGACTTGCAAAAGTAGACCGACAGTTCAGTAGGAAACGAGGCGTTTGCATACAGCTTTTCCTTGGAAACAAAGTGTTTTTATAAGGTTTAAGATCGGTGGAAAACGAGTGGTAGGGAATTAAAAAATGTAGCCGATTCTTTCGTTTCACCCGAAGGCTAATTTTTGGAGTCCAAACTATCGTGCGTTTACAGCGGTGCAGGAAGGTCACGACGGCTAAAGATATACCCCCCAATGACGTAGCCGGTAATGCCAATTCCCAAAAGAATTCCATTGTATTGGAGCAGGAGCTGCCAGTCAGACCAGACTCCTCCAACAAGTCTTTGTGGTTCATAGGCGTTGAAGACTGAGAGATACCCAACCCAGCTCAATGATTCACTCAAGCGGCCAACAAGTTTTGTGAGGAGCGAAGTTACGTAGAACGCGCAGAGAATCCCAATTGTCCTCCACCGATAACTATCACATGCCGACACACCTGTAGCCAAACCACTCATGCACACCATGAGCCCAAAGACGTTGAGAGTAGCTGGCAGGAAATGAAGCGGGTCCACCTTTCCCGACCAAGGGCCGAATTGTACGGCCGTAAAAACTGAGGCGTACAAGATTGTGCAAAGACAGAAAGCTCCACAGATAGTTGCGACTGCTTGGGTCGAATACAGAGCCCTTCGACGAATTGGTTGGGCAAGAATCATTTCAAGGGTCCCGCGTTCGAGTTGGCCAGACACAGCATCACTACCACGTGTGACTCCCCAGACCGTTGCAGTGAGTACGACAACCGGGTCAACAAAAGCCAACGCTACCCTGCCGACATGAGTCGCCACTTCTGAAAAAGGAACCCCAGACATTTTCTGCCAATCCTCAGGAATTGCCCGAAGAAGAACATCCTGAAAAGCATTCATTTCGATCTGGGCAGAAAGACCAATGTAAAGCCATGGGAAAGCAGTCCACAGTACAGCAAATGCTAAACCGAGCAGTGCTTGGTCTCCCCATGTTTTCCTCCAGATTGCAGTATTCCACATAACGATAGATTTATGCTCCTTGTGAGGAAGGCGAGGTGTGATGAGGGGGCGAGGCAGTGTCATTATGCCGACCGTCTTCTCGATGATAACGGTCGTACACAACTGAAAGTCCTACGGGTTCGATTTTGAGTTCACTAAGTGGTAAGCCAGACAACCAGTCAAGTACCCGGGTGAGAGAGTCAGTCGATTCCAGAACAACATCACTAGCAGATTCTTGCACGACTGAGATGCTTCCTGTCAGACTCTCTGGTATTTGGGTAAGCGGGCCAGTGAGTTGTGCACAGATGCGATGCCGTCTTCGAAGAGTTGCAATTGATTGTTCGTGGGCAATGTGACCGGCTCGCATAATGACAACACGATCACACGTCGACTCAATTTCCGAAAGGACATGTGAAGAAAAGATAACTGTCCTTCCTGTATTACGAGCCTCTACAACTAATTCAAGAACTTCGGCCCGAGCGGACGGATCAAGGTTGGCTGTTGGTTCATCAAGAATGATCAACGGACAGTCAATTGCCAAAACCATAGACAAAGCGAGTTTCTGCCGCATGCCGGTGCTCATTCGTGAAACCTGTCTTTGGCAGTCGAGTTGGAGTCTTTCGGCAATCGCGGAGCACTTTTTTCGATCGCAATCTGCTCGTAGGCGAGAGAAAAAATCGAGCACATGGTGTCCTCGCATGCGGCGAAAGAGCCGTGCTTCACCAGGCAGGTAGGCTGTCTTTTCTCGGACCCGTACAGACTGTGAAGAGCAGTCAAAGCCTGCGATGCAAGCCTGTCCTGAGGTTGGTTTTATAAAACCCAAGAGCGTTCGGAGGAAGGTTGTTTTGCCAGCCCCATTTGGTCCCAGGAAGCCGAAAACTTCACCCGATTCCACACATATGTTGCAGTCTGTAAGCGCACGGAACGTGCCGTAGGACTTCGAAAGATTTTCAGAGGAAACAATCATTTTATTCGGTGTTCGTTTATTTTGACGGAACAATTGGAAGATGTCACGTTAGAAAATAGTAGCCGGCTAATCCATAACCGATCACTGCAATACATTTTCGAATTGTATTTGGATGATATTGGCGAGCGAGTCGTCCTCCAACTAAACCGCCAATTATGGCAGCGATAGCCATAATTCCAACCTCAGGCCATGCAACGATCGGACTGCTTGTAAAACTGGTTAACATGAAAGTAAGTGCAGCACATGCGCTAATGACCATTGCAAGCAAGTTTTTGAATCCATTCAGGCGATGCGTATCTCCGAGGCCAAATCCACCCAGTACAGCGAGCATGAGGATTCCATTACCGGCACCGAAATACCCACCGTACATACCCATGAAAAACTGAAGAGTTGCCGCGAGTAGCAATGTTTTTGTCTTGGGGTGTTCTGTGGAATGCGGTTCTTTGCCATCAACTTTTTTAGACAGATGTTTTGATAGGTATGGCTGTACGGCGAAGAGAGTAGCTGCCAAAAAAATTAGTAAGGGGACAATCGAATCGAAGTACGTTGTTGGCAATACAAGAACAAGAAGCGTACCCAGAACACTTCCCGCTACACTGGGAAGCAAAAGCCAGAGTGACCATTTTGGTTGGCCGGTGCGCTCGTGACGGTATTCCCAGGCCGCAGACAATGTTCCAGGCCACAGACCTATGGTGCTTGTGGCGTTGGCGATAACAAGCCGAGACGGATCAGCAGGTAGAATTGCAGCGAGTGCTGAGAAGGTCAGAATCCTCCCGCCCCCCGCTACAGAATTAATTGCTGCAGCTACTGCTGTAACTCCAGCAATGAAGGCTAATGACGCCAGGGTAGGGGACGACTCAGTAAACAAAAAGCCATAAGCGCACGACATCATTCGACTGGTTCCGCTTGGCCTTCAGTGGTATTTGCGGACGCATGCAAAACGCCGCAATCAATCAATGTATAGCCAGCCCAGAAAAAGGGATGCTTTGCGTTTTGTGGAATGACAGAGTTTGTTATTTTGATTCGCGGTTCTCGCTCGAAATCAGGCTTTTCAGCAGTGATGAGATCGACCGCTCGTTGCCAACTCACTGCGGCAGGAAGTGGAGTGTCGCGCAATGTTTCACGTTGGCGGTCTTTTATAAATTCAATGCCTAGGTCTATTGCTGTGCGGCCCCCAACATTCCAGCGGCTTATGACAGCAGTCTCAGTCCCAGTTGCCACAAGATCCATAGCAGTCATGAAAAGATCACTGCCAGGTCGGTCGGTCGAATTGTTGAGGCCTCTGGAAACCTGTGTTTGCAAGCCCGTTAGTACAGCACATCGAGCGGCCTTATAAGGAGGGGCGAGCCAGTCTTTAAAAGACATGCCTGACCGACCAGCATGTGCGGCAATAAGAGGTCGGTCAGTAATTTTTCCATCTGCTGAGAGCTCATCAAAAATAACAAGTGTATCTGCTAATGAAGCAGAGATGCTGACAGGAACGTTACTTGTCTTTGAGGACAAGAAAACGGCATCGTTGATAGCAGCCTTGACGCGGTCGAGTGATTCAATAGCTTGCTCAGGTGAGTTGTTTCGGTATGTCAAGCTGGCCTGCACTGCAGTAAGGTGAGGGCTAGTTGCCTTATGCCGATGCCCGACAGCAAGGCTTCGGGTTGGTGCGTATCGGATCTGACAGACATCCTTTAGACACAGGAGTGTTTTGTTGCCGAGGTTTTCTGCTGTATTTGTTACTGGAAGCAATTCAAAGGGAAGGTACCACAGTAATCCATCCGGCACGATGATGAGTTCATCAAATTCTTCATGACGATGTAATGAAACCTCTGAATCTTCAAACAGCAAAGTAGTCAACGCTTCAGCATGGCTCTGCCATTGGTGGTTATCTAGCCTGTCAGTTTCAATAGGCCGAAGAGGGTGATAGAGGCTAAGAGACCTCGCAAGTGCAATGATTTCTTTACGAACTTCTTCAGGTCGCTTTACTCTCCAAGAAGCAGCCTGTTTTTCTGCCTCTAGGCTCGCAAACAATCCCCAGTTCGTCCACGTAAATGTGAGAAGGCGTTGTTTACCGATAAGTCGTTTTCGGATTTCTGGTGTTTCTAAAAGTGGTGGAAATTGGAGCGGGAAAATATTTCTTCCCGCAGCAATAAAATTGATCTGATTCTCGAACGTTTGGCTTCTTGTGACAAAATCTTTCCATGACTCTGGATTATCCGAGAGCTGAGTGTCACGAGGCATGGATTTGGATTTCCATAACGACTTTCGTAGTAACAAACGTACTGCATCAGTTTCACTTAGGTTCGTTGCCACATCTGGATAGCGAGCCAATATCTTTTTGCGAAGTGTTGTTAGCTCCTCGCTGTTTCCAGTAGTCGTTGAAAGTATTTTTAGGAGGTTGTCCCGACGGCCGCCTAGCGGCTGGTTTGTAAGCCAGCTATTACGTCGTTCATGTTCAATAGCATCGAGCCAGGCTTCATCGCCACGACTATTTGTAAGAAAGATCTTCTGTGTTACCGCAAGCCACGCCCCAAAAGCAGAAGTTCGATCCGTTGAAATTACAGCAATGGCATCAAGCGGATCTGTCTGGATGGCGATTGGCAGAGGGTCTGCAAGCAAAACTTCAAAAAGGTCATTTGCCTCTCGGTCAGAGTACGTTGATTCTCCGCGGACGAGCGAATCAGTCAAAAGCTGGGTTTGAAATAGCCTTGCCGAGCATCCCCGGGCAAGAGTCAATGCTTTTGCATATTCGGCGTCCCCTCGGCCATTGTTTCCCCCAGCATATGCAATTAACGCAGCTGTATATCTGGAGTACGCGCCACATCGCCCTAAGGCGAGCTCACTTTTCTCAAGACGTTGATTTAGTTTGAGTACCGATCGAGCAGCTTGTTGGATATCGCCTTGCTCAGCAAGTACTGCCGCAGCAGTCGAAAGGAGCCTCAGAGAGAGACTCGGCAGTTGTTTTTCAGACCAGGCAATGGCTGGTCTGACAGACTTTGGCAGTCTGTTATCAAACGCGAGGTGTGCATATGTAGCCCAACGAAAAGCTTCTTCTAATGCACGAGCATCTCCTTGAGCAGCGGCCGCAAATGTGGCCTGTTCGAGTGTTTTTCTGGCTGTGTCATACTGACCGGCATCAAGAGCAATTCTCCCGCCAACGAGAAGTGCCCATGGTGTCAGTGGGTGATCAAACTGAGCTTCGAGGAGTAAGCCACGATTCAATAAGGGTAAGGCCTGCTCGTTTCTTGCTTGCGACCAGTAAACAATACCCAGGCAGACATCAATCCACTGTTGAGAAAAGTGATTTTGAGGAGCTGGTCTCTGCTGTAACCAGGCAGAGATAGCTTCTAAGGCTTGGCCATCCCGAGCCATTGGCCCAAGAAGATCAGCCCGACGATAGAGGCTGATGGCAAGTGACCGCATGATCTCATGAGGGCGTAGAGGGTAGTCAATGGGTGCTGCCAGTACGCCGCCACCTTGTAAAACACTTTGCGGATCAGATGTACCTAGCCGGATCGGCATTCGATCTGGAAGGTCGGAAAGTATTATCGCACGAGGTGATTGTCCCCATAGTTGCTGAGGACGACTCTTTTGAGCGTGAAGTGGTTGGCTTGGAAAGCGAATATCCTGTAACCAGTTCCCGTGAGAGGACACATGAATAATTGATTGGTTATAAAAACCAACAGCCTCACGGTAACGACCAGTTTCAAAAAGACATTCACCTACAATCGCAGATGCGGCAGCCGAATCAATCCATCTGTCTGCTCCAAATTTCAGGCACCCCTTGTACTCTTTTTCCGCAAATTCAAGTGCATCAGTGAAACTTCCAGATGCGAGGGCCCTTTGCGCAAGGTCGTATGCCTGGCCCGGAACCGTTCGGCCTCCTGGTCCAAGGAGAGGAGGCCCCTGACTCAAGCAGGTGCGTGCTGAAGATCCGTACATACCGAGTCCTACCAGAGCTATGAACACGACATGAAAAAAACGGATCACGGATTACATTTCTGTAGAAGAGTGTGAATTACATGTGCCGCCCACTCGGCTCTTGGTGTAAGTACTTCCCCATTCAAAATAATGGTTGAGTGCGATGGGGGGCAAAACTGATCCGGTCCGAGTTCAGCCCCCAGAGCCGTCAAGAGGCTAAGGCATGTGACATTCGGGCGAATAGGTAAATGTGGCAGTATGAATTGAACGATTCTGCTGAAAATTGGAATTACCAAAAGTTTAGCGGTTACAGCGGTCGATACTCCTTTCATCAGGATCGGAGGTCACTGACCATGTACCGTTACTCTCGGAAATTAGTCGAACGAGCCGTCATGCAACGCTTTTTTATACTCTTTCTGGTCATTCTCGGTGGGGCGTCCCTTGTTGGATGTCAGGTTGATATCAGTGGTCAAACTCTACCGAGTGCTTATTACTTGCAGGATGACATCCAGTACTTCCCGGCTGGCCCAGAATTCAAGTTGTCCAAAGAAGCAGCGGCTCTCAAAGCCTACAAAGACCAAAACGGTGGAGATGCTCCGACAAACTGTGATACCTGTCGGTAGAAGATTCTGATTTTGGCCGTTTTGACGAGCATGGTTTCCAGTTTCGTGGCATGCGAGGGGCATGACCAGCCCGGAACCAGTCTGCCTGGGGAGTTCTACAAATCCCGCTCACCACCCGAAGTTCACGGGGAGTGCAACGTTTTTTAAGAAACTTTGACACTGGTGAAGACCAACTGCTTGCATGTTTTAGATCTTTTTGTATTATTTTGTGGGAAATAGACCCATTTAAATAATTATTAGTGATATCTTTGTGGGTATATGACCAAATTATGTGAGGAGTGCAATGTTTCGTTGGTTCCATCTCCTCGGCGAGACAGAAGCTTTCCAGTTCATCCGAAGCATGCGATGTCGACATGACGACAGAATCCGATTTATTGCTGGGCGAATTTTCGCGAACGCTCGACGAGCGTTATCGCATTGGCTTGCCATCAGAATTGGTCGAAACATTGGTTGCCCAAGGGCAGGAAGTGGTGCTAGCCAAAGAGAGGGCAGGTTGCTTGTCGCTCTGGAATGCGGTGGTTTGGAAGCCGCGGATCGACGCCGCAGTCGATGTTCTTCGAAGCAAGTTGGCTGCGGGAGTATTGGCTCAGCGTGTCGATCAGGTCCAAGGCGTTGGCCGTTTGCTATCGACACGGCATCGGACGATTTCACTTGCTGGTCGGGGACGCGT
>Ga0114919_10000466_pt1 | contig 31259 bp, 38 predicted proteins | sample BlataG_FD_88682 | JGI IMG/M metagenome (GOLD analysis project Ga0114919, IMG submission 88682) | Deep subsurface microbial communities from Black Sea to uncover new lineages of life (NeLLi) - Black_00105 metaG | ecosystem: Environmental > Aquatic > Marine > Oceanic > Sediment | place: Atlantic... | reverse complement strand
CGAAGATGGCATTCGCAAAACCAACTTAGGGGGTTGCCGGTTCGTAAAGCTCATTGGAAACCATGGCTGGAAGGAATATTAGGCCGTGCTGAGGAGGCTCTACGACTGGGTTCTTCACTGGGCAGAAACTCCCTATGGAACGTGGGCGCTGTTTCTTTTGGCCTTTTGCGAGTCCTCCTTCTTCCCGATTCCGCCTGATGTTCTCTTGATAGCCCTTTGCGTTGGCTTGCCCAGGAAATCCCTCAAATATGCCTTGGTCTGTTCCGCCGGATCTATATTGGGAGGTTGTGCGGGCTATTTCATCGGCTGGCAATTCATGGTTAGTATAGGAGATGCCATTATCCGGTTTTACGGATTGCACGACAAGTATGAATATATCCGGCAGCTCTATACTACTTACGATGCCTGGGCAGTGGGGATTGCCGGGCTTACCCCCATTCCCTACAAGGTCTTTACGATTACGGCCGGCGCCTTTCATATCAACTTCGTGGTTTTTCTCATTGCATCTGCGGTTTCCAGATCAGCAAGGTTCTTCGTGGTAGGAGGTCTCATCTATATATTCGGCCCGAAAATCCAGTCGTTTATTGATCGGCATTTTAATACTCTGGCTGTCGTTTTTGTGATATTGTTGATTTTAGGTTTTATTGTTATCAAGTGCTTTTTCTGAGGGAAAAGACGGTGAACAAAACAAAGCTTAACAACTTGCTGATTTTGCTGGTAATAACAGGACTGCCAGCCCTCGCCTCAGCGGAATTCTACAAATACGTGGACAAGAACGGCAACGTTCGCTTCACGGACAACCTCGCCAATGTCCCGGCTGATCAGCGGTCACAGGTTGACGAATATGAGGACCTCCCTTATCCGTCAAGCCAAGAGGAGAGGACCGAAGTGGAGGCAGACAAAGAACTGGCCCGCGAAAAGTCTGATCAACCGGCCGAAGCAGGGTGCCCACCAAAAGAACCTCTGGTCGAAAGAATGAAGAGTAATGCTGCGGCGCAGAAACTGAAAGAGACCGGAGCGAGGTTACGAGAAGAATATGAGGCTCTCATAAAGGAAAGAGAACAACTCGACAAAATATCAACGATACGCATGACACCAGCCGCGCGGAAAGAACTTGTCGAGAAAATAACGGACTTTAACGCAAGAATTAGAGACTACGAAAAAAGAAAAGACGCATATAACAAAGAAACTCAAGCCCACAATGCCAGCATAAAAGATGCACGGAGGACCCTCTTACCCAAGGAGCAGCCAACAGATTGAGAAATTAGAAGCGACGCCACCATGACTGAAAGGCCGCGCCTAATCATCATTTCAGGCCCTACCTGCGTTGGTAAGACCCGTACGGCCATTGCCCTGGCCGAGCCCCTTGCAGGCGAAATCATCAGCGCTGATGCCATGCAGGTTTACAGGCATATGGATATCGGCACGGCAAAGCCCACCGAACAAGAACGAGATCGCGTGCAACATCATTTGATTGACGTAGTGGACCCTGACGAATCCTTCAGTGCAGCCCGGTTCAAGTCCATCGCAGAGCCTTTGATTGGAGAGCTGCATGAAAAAGGGCTCCCTGTTTTTGTAGTTGGCGGCACCGGTCTCTATATCAAGGCCATTACCCAAGGGCTCTTCAGGGCCCCAAGAACGGACGAGGCTATCCGGAAAAGGCTGCGAGCCGAGACTGACGCCCGCGGCTCACGGGTGCTCCACAAGCGCCTTCAGGCAGTCGATCCAGTGGCCGCGCTAAACATCCACCCCAACGATGCCTATCGTATCATACGGGCCCTGGAAATCTTCGAAGTCACGGGAAAGCCCCTTTCTGAACATCACCGTGCCCACGGCTTTTCGGAAAATCCCTACCGAACGCTCAAGATCGGCCTTTTCGTGGATCGCCACATCCTGTATGATCGAATCAACAAGCGTGTGGACGAGATGCTTGCATCAGGATTGCTGGAAGAGGTAAAAGGGTTGCTGGACAAAGGGTACAGCCCTCGCCTTAAGTCCATGCGCTCTATCGGCTACCGCCACATGACAGACCATTTGCAGGGGAAGGCCACATGGGACGAAACCATAGACCTTTTCAAGCGTGATACCCGCCGCTATGCAAAGCGACAGTTGACATGGTTCAGAACAGATCCGGAAATCGAGTGGATCAAACCGTCAGACGTTGACGTCATGCGAAAAAAGGTGGTAGGGTTCTTGACAAGATAGGCGCCCGGTCCGTAATCTCCATGATCCGCACGAAGGGCCTGAGAAACTGAACACAAGAACCGGAATCATCGATCATCTGTCATGGCAACTACTGCTTCAGAAAGACTACGACGACTGCTGAGCCTTTTTTCGCGTGAAGATCGTCTGTTGATCATCATCAACGCAGACCCGGATGCCATGGCCAGCGCCATGGCTTTGAAACGCCTTTTGTGGCGGCAAGTGTCTGCCACCTGTATCGCCCATGTGAATACCATCAGTCGACCCGACAATCTGGCCATGATCCGGCTCCTTAAGCTGGATCTCCTCCCCTTTGAAAAGGCGTCCCCAGAGCAATTCACACGCTTTGCTATCGTCGACTCCCAACCATCCCACTGCGAGGAGCTTGGGGGCATCGGTTTTGATGTCATCATCGACCACCATCCTGCCAGCGGCGATGAGGCCACCTTCGTCGACATACGCCCGGAATACGGCGCCGTATCCACCATCATGACCCAGTATCTGCGGGCTGCCAAGATAAAACCCTCTGTAAAGCTCGCCACCGGGCTCTTCTACGGCATCAAGACAGACACAAGCAACTTTGAGCGAAAGTCCGTCATGGAAGATGTGAATGCCTTTCAGTTTCTCTTTCGTTACGTAAACGTGCATATGGCAAGGAGGATTGAGCAGGCGGAACTTACCCTGGATTCTCTGAAATACTACCGGAGGGCGTTGGAAGCGATGCGCGTGCGAAAGCGCCGCGTCCATGTGCACCTGGGGCCTGTGTCAAACCCTGATGTGTGCGTGTCCATTGCAGATTTCTTTATGAAAATTCATGATATTGCCTGGACTGTTGTGTCTGGCGCCTATCAGGGCCGGTTGGTTATCATTGTCAGGAACGACGAGATTCGAAAGAATGCCGGCAGGCTATTGAGTAACGTTTTTGGGCACTTGGGCGCCGCCGGAGGACACAAGGGAATGGCCAGGGCCGAGATCCCTCTGGAGAACCTGGAAGGTGTGGTTCAATACAAGGATGACAAGGTAATGTCTCGATGGATTGCCAGACAGCTAGACAAACACACGCAGGCATGAAAGCTACGCTCATCACCTGTTCAACAGATTTCTGATGGCAATAAGTTCCTCCCTGAGCTGTTCAATGGTGAAGGGTTTGCTGTTGCGCGCTGCGAGGCCGTCATCTCTTTGGCGCTCCTTGAGATACTGTTTGGCGCCAGCTATGGTATATCTCTTTTCGTAGAGCAACTCCTTAATCTCCAAAATGATCTCTATATCACGTTTTCTGTAAAGGCGTTGCCCTGAGCGAGACCTGACAGGGCTGATCCTTGAGAACTCCGTCTCCCAGTACCGCAGTACATACGGCTCAAGACCGGTTGCAGCGCTAACCTCACCGATCCTGAAATACCGTTTTGCGGGTATCTCGGCCTCTATGGGCCTCATTGATTTGCTCCTTCAGCACCCGGCTGACCTTGAAACTCACTACTTTCCTGGCAGGAATTGTCATGGCCTCGCCTGTTTGCGGGTTCCTCCCCTGCTGTGCCTTTCTTTCACGGACAGCGAATTTTCCAAAGGCCGAAATCATGACCGGCTCCCCGCTTGTCAAGGAGCTTTTGACTAACTCAAGGGCTGCATCAACAATCGCCGCGGTCTCTCGCTTCGGAAAGCCGACTCTCTCGTAAATCGCCTCAACGATGCTTTTCTTGTTCATATTTGATTATTCGTTTCTCGGTCTACCCTGCTGGCAGCTCGGCCTTAAACCGTCGCAGGGTCTTCTGGGTAACGGCTACGTGAATGCTGTTGACCTCGCTATCAGTAAGATTTCTTTCAAAAGAACGATACGTTAACCTCAAAGCCATGCTCTTTTTCCTCGCCGGGATTGGAGAGCCTTTATAGACATCAAATATCTCCACGCCATCGATCAGCTCCTGGCCCAGGCCTTCAATGAAATCCAAAACACTCTGGGCCTCAACAGCATCATCTACAATCAAGGCGATATCCCGCGCAGTGGCCGGAAACCTGGATATCGGCCTTACGCGTTTTTCCTCGGAACAGAGACAGACAACCTGTTCAAAGTTCAGGTCAAGGCAATAGGCCGGTTGCTTCAATTCAAAGTTGTGCAAGACCTGACCGGTCACTTCTCCCACTGTGCCCACTGATTTCTTGCCTGAATACACCTCAGCGGCATGGCCGGGTCTCAGGTAAGCATGACCCGGACCCTTCAGTGCCCTAAAGCTCACATGGGGAATATTCAAAGCTGCACACAAGGTATCAACGATCCCCTTGATATCAAAAAAATCCAGCTTTTCTTCCTGGACATTCCATGTGCTATTGTGCTTCGCCCCGGTCCAAAGGCCGGATATCATCTCCACCTCTTCAGGAAGTTCATCATGGCCGGTCTTCAAAAAGATCCTGCCCAGTTCAAAAATCCTCAGGTTCTCGTTTCGCTGCGTGCTATTTCTAAACATAGTAGTCAGCAGGCCTGGAAGCAACGAGGTCCTCATGACGCCAAGCTCTTCGGTGAGAGGGTTAACGATAGACACCATCCGCCGACGCGGGTCGTTATCTGCGAGCAGAAGCCTGTCACAGGCATCTTCGCCTATGAAACTGTACGTTACAATCTCCGAAAACCCACAGCCGGCAAGGACCTGGCGGAGCAGATCCCGGACCCGAAACCGTTTTTCCTGTTCCTTGGCCACCACATGCGAGACGGGTTGGGTGGTGGGGATCTTATTGTAACCACTCAACCGCGCCACCTCCTCCATGAGGTCCTCTGGGCGTTCGATATCCACACGGCAAGTTGGCGGCGCCACCTTGAGCCTATCTTCATCCAGGACCTCAACGCCAAACTCAATGGATTCCAGGTGAGAGACAATCGCGTCCCGGCCTAATCCCGTGCCCAGGAGCCGGTTCGTGCGATCCACGCTGAGTTCTATCACCCTTTCAGGAATTGGCCGCGGGTAAACATCAATGACGCCGGCAGCTAGCTTCCCACCTCCCATCTGAACCATAAGTTGAGCTGCCCGATCCAAGGCCCTTACTATCCCTTCAGGGTCTACGCCCCTTTCAAACCGGTGTGACGATTCGGTGCTCAAACCGAGCCTCTTGGCGGTACGCCTGATGGTGATTGGATTAAAATAGGCGCTTTCAATAAGCACACGAGTCGTATCATCTTCGATTTGCGATTCAAGCCCGCCCATGATCCCGGCCAGAGCCACAGGCCCTTTGCCGTCGCAGATCATGAGCGCTTCATCTGTAAGGTTGCGTTCCGTGCCGTCCAGGGTGGTAAAGATCTGCCCCTCTTTCGCTGTTCTTACAACGATACGATGCTCGGCCAAGCGGTCGAAATCAAAGGCATGCAAGGGTTGACCAGTCTCCATAAGGACAAAATTGGTCACATCCACCACGTTGTTGATGGCCCGGAGCCCCACGGAATTCAACCTGTCTCGTAGCCAGAAAGGAGAGGGGGCTATGTGGACATCTGTGACGAGCCGCGCGGCATACCGAGGACAGTGATCTGGGACTTCGATGGTCACTGACGCAAGCTCCTCAATGGGTGTTTCGCCTGATGGGAGCTTCACCTCCGGGTAATTCAACGGCACGCCAAGAATGGCTGCCACCTCACGGGCTATGCCAATGACGCTGAGACAGTCAGAACGATTTGGGGTAAGGTCAAACTCGATGACGGTATCTGAGAGGCCAAGGGCCGCGGCAACCCCCCTGCCTGGTACGCTTGACTCAGGAAGCACAACTATGCCGGATCTATCCGTTCCAAGGCCAAGCTCTGCTTCAGAACACAACATGCCTTCTGAAACTTGTCCCCGGATACGACCGGCTTCAATCGTATCGCCTGAAGGAAGCTGAGTCCCGGGAAGCGCTACCGGCACCAAGTCGCCCTTCTTGATATTGGAGGCTCCGCAAACGATGGACTTAACTCCCGCGCCTACATCCACTTTGCACACGGAAAGTGTGTCGGCATCAGGATGGGGTATTATTTCAACAAGACGTCCCGCCACAACGCCATCCAGATAAGCATATCGATCTGAAAGGGCGTCCACCTCCAGTCCGGCCATGGTAAGAGCCTCGGCAAGCTCAACCACATCCACGTCGACAGTTACATAATCCTGAAGCCAGCTTAGACTAACTTTCATGGGTCAAAACTGTTTAAGAAATCTGATATCATTTTCGTAGAACTTTCTGATATCGTCAATACCGTACTTGAGCATTGCAATACGCTCGATACCCATGCCAAAGGCAAAACCAGTGTAACAGTCCGTATCATAACCCACCATCTCAAATACCGCAGGGTGCACCATGCCGGCGCCCAGAACTTCCAGCCATCCGGTATGGGAACAGACCCGGCAGCCTTTGCCGCGGCAAATCACACACTGTATGTCGACTTCAGCGCTAGGCTCCGTGAACGGGAAGAAGCTGGGACGAAAGCGCAGGCTGGTTTCTTCGTCAAATATTTGATGGACCAGTGTGGTCAGTATCCCCTTCAGGTCACCGAATGAGATATTTTCTCCTACCATCAGCCCCTCTATCTGGTGAAACATTGGCGTGTGAGAAACATCAAAATCGACGCGGTAGACCTTGCCTGGCGCAATGATGCGTATCGGTGGTGATCGCTTTTCCATGACGCGGATCTGGATGGGGGAAGTATGGGTTCGCAAGACCACGTCATCCGAAATATAGAAGGTGTCTTGCATGTCACGGGCAGGATGATCTTTGGGAATGTTGAGGGCCTCAAAGTTGTAGTAATCGAGTTCCACGTTAGGGCCCTCAGCAATCTCAAAGCCGAGTCTCAGGAAGATCTCGGAAATCGCCTGTGTCATTTGCGTAATTGGATGTAAATGCCCTCTGGCAAAGGACCGCCCAGGTAAAGTGACGTCCAGGCCGCCTGAAGGCTCTTTGCTGTCAGCGTCGAGTCTTTCGATGGCCTCCCTGAAGGCGACCTCAAGCCTTGCCTTCACCTCGTTGGCAAGCCTCCCCACCTCAGGCCGATCCGCGGCGGGCACGGTGGAAATCCCTCGCAGGCATTGTGTCACCACGCCTTTGCGCCCCAGGTACCGAGTTCGCAAGAGGTTGACTCCTTGCAGATCGCTGGTTGTCTCCAGGCTCTTCAAGGCTTCCTGTTCTGTTTTCTTCAGTTCCTCCTTCATTAGCGGCAAATATCCATGCGTTTTCCAGTGACAGAACTTCCGATTCTCCGGTTCCCGATCTACGAAGCAGCGCCTGCAGCCATGACCGCCAATTCAGAAAAGGCTTTTGAATCTGAAACGGCCAGCTCCGCCAGTATTTTTCGATCAATCTCGACGCCTGCGCGCTTCAATCCATTGATAAGCCTACTGTAAGAAAGATCGTTAAGGCGTGCCCCTGCGTTGATCCGGGCTATCCACAGTCTTCTGAAGTCACGTTTTCGGGTCCTTCGATCCCTGTATGCATACTGAAGGGCCTTGTCTACGGCATCGGCTGCCGTGCGATACAGCTTGCTGCGACCGCCGCGATAACCCTTAGCGAGCTTTAATATCTTTTTTCGCCTCCTTCTGGCCTTAAATCCTCGTTTGACTCGCATGACTAGTACCTCCTTGGAGTACGTTTTTGACCCTCTTGCCTAACCCGGGATTGAGGAATTGGCGTAAATTTATTCAATTCCTTAATCCCTCAATCATCTATGAGTAATGAACGACTCATACGTAACGAATCAAGCGCTTAACCATGGCAATGTTGGTTTTGTCCACCGTGCCTGGCTTTCTCAGGGTCCGCTTCCTTTTTGTCGTCTTCTTTGTTAGGATGTGGTTTGCATGGGATTTTGAAAATCTTATTTTTCCTGTTCCCGTGACCTTAAAACGCTTTGCAGCGCCACGGTTTGTCTTCATCTTTGGCATTGTATTTGTCCTCTCATCTCTGTTTCGCAATTTCAACCGTCAAGGCGGTGAGTTACAGTTACTCATCCTGTGGCAAAAAAAGCCATCTTGGCTGTAATAGAGCGCCATTGCTTCGAACACGGGAATCCCTTCGCGATCCTCTATGGTCCCGCCTTGGGCGGGTTTCGCCGTCCATTTGATAACTCTATACGAGTTCATCAAAAAGGAATTTCCTATGCAATCAAGTGAAATATACTCGTCTTGGAGCAATAATCTGTCAAGGCATGCTTTTTCGCATCCGAAAGAGGGAATCTGCTGGAAGTTATCTATGGGCAAGAATCATGAACATCTGGCGGCCCTCTCGCCTCGCCTCTTGCTCCACACCGGCGAAGTCCGATGTCTCGTCAGCTATTCGTTTGAGTAGTTCCGATCCACGCTCTGTGTAAGCCAGTTCCCTTCCTCTGAACATGATCGAAACTTTCACCTTATCCCGATTTTCCAAGAACCGTTTGATCTTTCGCAGCTTCACCTGGAAATCATGCTCGCCGGTCATGGGACGGAATTTTATCTCTTTGATTTGATAACCCGACGATCGCTTCCTGGACTCTTGAATCTTTTTGCTCTGTTGGTACTTATATCGACCATAATCCATGATCCGACAAACCGGCGGATTGACCTGAGGGGCAACCTCAACCAAGTCCAACCCGGACTCTTCTGCAATTCCCAGAGCTTCCCTGAGCGCAACAACCCCCAGCTGGTCGCCGTCAGCACTTATCAGCCTGACCTCTTTGGCCCGAATTCTTCGGTTAACATTAATGCGCTTTGCTATGTGCTTCACCTCCTTCTAGATGATTCATAAGTTAAAATTTATAGCAAAAATAGCCCTTTCACGCAATACCTTTCTCTCTAACCGACAAAGATGGGACGCCTGGAAATGTCTTGAGGCAAGGGAAGGTCAAGAAACGGTTTTCCTTTCATCTGAGGTTCAATTTCAGCTAAGAGCTCAGGTAGAGCCATCTTCCTCTGGGCCCCGTCTCTGGTTCGAACATTCAAATACCCTTCAGCCACTTCTTTTGCTCCAATAACCAGAATGTAGGGGATCCATTCTCTTTCTGCCTCCCTTATCTTGCGTCCCATGCTGCTATCTCGATCGTCATAGTCGATTCTATAGGGGATGCCCGACAAAACCTCTCTACATGCCTTATCAAATTTTTCAGAGACCGGAATCATACGCAACTGGACAGGAGCAAGCCAAAAGGGGAAGGCGGCCTTCTGCCCTCTTTTCATACGTATGGCTTGGGTCTCCAGTATGGCATAAAGCACCCTGTCGACAGAACCAGATATAGAGGCATGCAAGAGAAGCGGGTGCTGTTTCTCCCCGCTCTCGTCAACATAGGTTATGTCAAATCTCTCAGGATTCTCAACATCTATCTGCACTGTTGACAGGCAGGCCGCTTTGTTCAGGGCGTCGATGAAGTTAAACTCAAGCTTTGCAACAAAGTAAAAGGAGCGCTCCTCCCAAAGTTCAATCAAGGCAGGCCGTCCACAGCGGGAAACGAGATCTTGGACAAAAGGCTTATTCTGTTCAGCGAAATCCCGGACAAACCTGATGGCCACCTCGAAATCAAGGCCAAAGCCTTCCAAACATTCAATGGCCAGGTCGGCCTGGCGGACGAACTCCTCTTTGGCCTGCTCCATATCCTTGGCTAACGTATGAAGGTCCGGCATGGTGAACGTTCGCAGGCGTTTTAGGCCAGCCAGTTCTCCTGATTGTTCACGCCTGAATGAATAATGGGTTAACTCATAGAGTTTACACGGCAGATGGTGATGCGAGATCTGCATGTCATGCTGAATCAGGTATTGGCCAAAACATGCTGCAAACCGGAGAAAGTATTCCTTCTGATCTGAAAGGAGCACATATTGTCGAGCCGGAAACCGCTGCAGGTACAGGTTAAGCTTTGGGTGTTGATAGTCGTACATGATAGGGGTTTCGACCTGCATGCCTCCGTACCGGGTATTGAAGTTGCTCACGTATGTCTCGGCCAGCCGTTTTATCAACTGCCCCTTCGGATACCACCGAAAATTCCCCTGGTCAGAGCCAGGCTCGTAGTCCACCAGCTCCATACGGCGCATCAAGTCGATATGTGGGGGCGATTGCTCGGAGATACGGCTTCCGGACTTCTCGTACCGGAACAGCCGCTGCAGATTCGGCCGGGTCGAAAAAGAAAACCCCTCTGCCGGGCCGCTGTAAGCGGATTTGCCTTCCGGCGTCATGATCATCCACTCGGACTCCAGCGTCTTTTCTGCCTTGATGGCTTGAGATTCTTCAGCCTCATCAGCTTTATCAGCATGCCCGGATGGCGTGATGGTCTTGGCCAGCTCAGACAAGGGATGCCCTTTGCATGATATCTCAAAAGCCTTGTAATAGCCAAAAGGGGCTCGTATTATCTTCAAGTGGTTGTGGCTTTGAAGCCGGGTGAAGATCTCATCCAGCAGCTTCACAGCGACCCGGGGGGAACTGAGTGAGCTTGAAAGATGGGCATATGGATAGATTACCAGATTCTCCGCGCCTATCTGTGCTGCAAGAGTCAAGACTTCTTCGGTCACTTGGTCGGCTACGGAACCAACATTGGCGTTATCGCCCTTTTCGGCTGCCATGAAAACCACCAAGGCTTCGCTGACATCTCCCTCCGACTTGGACTTGTCGAGTTCCCCGGGCAAGGCCGCGGTGGTTTCGCCCGTTACACGAAACGAGAACCTATCTGCATGTATTAGAAGAATACGCATCCAAAAAACACAAAAGGCATCTGAAAGCACATCAACCCAGATGCCCCATCCATTTTGAACTTTAAAACATAACTTAAGCTGCTCTCGTAATAAAATCGCGCCGCGATTTTCTGCAGCGCGGCTTTGCCGCACGAAACCCACGAAAAAAGGAAATCCCCATACAACCAGGTTGAAAATCTAGTATCATATATAAACATGTCCACGAAAAGTCAAGACTAAGTTTGGCAATGTGTCAGCCCGCAAGCTGGTATCCGATTGACTCTGAGGTCTCTTTCCTATAACCTCACTTCCGGTCAGTATTTGAAGATGTTCGTCATGTTGTTGAAAGGACAATCTAATGAACGTCCAAAGGCTTGTTGAAGCCCTACTGGACGACACCCGAAACCTTCTTGCAAAAGCGCCAAGAGAGCCGATTGAGCGTTTCGTGCAAGGGCTTGACCAGGCAGAGAGGATTTTTTGTGGGGCCCAGGGAAGATCCGGATACGTCTTGAGGTGTTTTTGCATGCGCCTGATGCATTTGGGATATAGAGCCTACTTTGCCGGCGAAACCATCACCCCCGGGGTTGGCGCGGGAGACATCGTTGTCGTCGTTTCGGGTTCGGGCCAAACCAGATTCACGTATGAATTTGTCGAACTGGCACAGCGCCGGGGAGTCACAACCTATGGTGTAATCGGGGTTGAAGATTCCCCCGTGGCAAGGGCCCTGGATCATGTCATTTGTCTTCCAGGAGGATCAAAGGCAGACATGACCCACGAGCCCGTGTCTCTCCAGCCTTTGGGATCTTTGTTTGAACAGGCCGCCTTTGTGTTGTTGGAAGCGGTCGTGCTGGAGTTGTTCCAGAGGCAAGGCAGCAATCATCAGGCGTTGCTCAACCGACATGCCAACCTGGAATAGTACAAATTCCACGGCAACGTCAAAGTCGAACAATGAATTTCTAAGACACTGCAGTAGTTTTGAGGTGCAACGATGAAACCGGTTCTTCAATTGGCTTTGGATTTTGTTGATCTAAAACGGGCCGTAAAGAATGCTCGGGCCGCTGTGGAGGGTGGAGCGGACTGGATCGAGGCTGGAACACCCTTAATCAAGAGTGAGGGGCTTGAGGCGGTCAGGGAGCTGAGGAGGCTATTCCCTCGGGCAACGATTGTCGCTGATATGAAGATCATGGATGCAGGTCGCATCGAGGTTGAAACTGCTGCCAAAGCAGGCGCCAACGTAGTCGATGTCCTGGGCGCTGCAAGCGACGCCACGATTCGCGAATGTATCCAGGCAGCAAAAAACTACGGGGCCAGGATTGTCGTGGATCTCATCGCAGTCAAGGACCCTGTGTCGCGAGCCAGGGAGGTTGAGGGCTTTGGAACTGATTACATAACGATTCATTGCTCCATAGACGAACAGATGGAGGGGAAGGACCCCTTTGAAACGCTTCGCAAAGTTGCTCAAAGCGTCTCTGTGCCCGTGGGGGTGGCAGGGGGAATCAACTCAGAGACAGCTCCCAGGGCCCTGGAGGCGGGGGCATCGATTGTGATTGTGGGTGGAGCCATCACAAAAGCTGTTGATCCTGAAAAGGCGGCCAAAACCATCAAAAAGGCCATGAAAGAAATGGTTGCCATTCCCACAAGGCTCTTTAAAAGAGGATCGGAGGCGGAGATTCGAGAAATCCTTGAGAAGGTCTCTGCAGCGAACTTGTCAGATGCCCTGCACAGAGGCGGCGTGATGGAAGGCCTGCGGCCTCTGTTTCAAGGGATCAGGCTTGTGGGCCGGGCGCTCACAGTCAGGACCTATCCCGGAGATTGGGCCAAGCCGGTCGAAGCCATTGATATTGCTGAACAAGGAGACGTGATCGTCGTTGACGCAGGCGGCCTGGGACCGGCTATTTGGGGCGAACTGGCCACCCATTCCGCCCTGCAAAGGGGACTGGCAGGTGTGGTCATAGACGGCGCCATGCGCGACACCTGTGACATCAGCCAGATGAAATTGCCCGCCTTCACAAAATTGATCATGCCTAATGCAGGCGAACCTAAGGGCTTCGGCGAAATCGGCGTGCCCGTGACAGTAGGCAATCGAAAAGTTGAAACCGGTGACTGGATTCTAGGAGATGATGACGGGGTTGTGGTGCTGCCAAAATCAATGGCTACCGAGTACGCCAACCGTAGCATGGACGTATTGGAACGAGAAAACCGCATCCGCGAGGAAATCAAGGAAGGAAGCACCCTCAGCAAGGTGACTGAACTGCTCCGCTGGGAAAAGAAATAGCCTCCTATCGTTGCCTTTTCAGTCGGAGCTTACGGGCTTTTTCCCTGGCGGTCTTCACCATGGACAGAATCACGAAATAACCTGCCAGGGCAATGACGATGCCGGTGATGGCGCCACCTAACGTGAGGGAAAGAAAGACGTGCCTGCCGGAATACCAAAATGTCTCCCAGGAAGGGTTTGAAAGGAAACCAGCTTTTACCGGGTAGCCGAGCAGCTTTGCCCCCACCTTGTAATTGAACCAGTAGATAAAAGGCGCGGTGGCCGGATTTGTAAGCCATACGCTTACAGCCGCTGCCACTTTGTTGACTTTGAACAAGGCGGCAAGGGGCACGGCTATCAGCATCTGGAATCCCATGGTCGGAGACATGGCAACAAAAAAACCTACCGCTGCCCCCCATGCGATCTGTTCAGGGCTGCCGTGGAGGCGGATGAAACGGTCATAGAAATACCGGGCAAACCTCCTGATGCGACCGGGCGATGGATCTTGCCATTGCGGGTCATACTCAGGCGATGGGTTCGACCATTCCGGGTCATGCCCGGTGGGGCGGCGCCCGTCTTCTGTAGGTTGTTGTTCCTGCAAAGCGTTTCTCACAAGAATGATTACCTGGTTGATCGTTTCCAGAAAAGTTTGAAAACAGGCTCTCCAAAAATTTATTTCTTATCAGGATTTTTGTCCAAATTCCACAGAAAACCAATAACCACGATTTTCCCAACACCCCAAGAAGTACTGAGGTGTGCTGCCAAAGGACTGATTGCTGTTTAGGAATCCGGTTTGCGCAGTAAAAGACCAGCCCAACCCTGATCGCGCAAGTAGGCCTTCTCCTCCGCCTCGCTGTGGATGTACGGTCTCGAAATGAGTTCTTTCTGGCCTTTGCAAAACCCTGCCAGTATCAGCCACCCCCCTGGCCGGACAGCCCTCCAGAGGCTCTGATGCGCTTCAACGTGGACTGAAGGCGCCAGGTTGGCCAGCACAACGTCAAAGGGTCCGCGGCAGCACGACAATTTGGCCAGAACCAAATAGACCCTCGATCCTGCAATGGGATTGAGCTGCAGGTTGACTCGTGCAGCAACCACGGCCTCAGCCGAAATGTCCACGGCAAGCACGTTGAGCCCCCCGAGGGCTGCACCAGCCAACGCCAGAATGCCGCTCCCGCATCCTGCGTCAAGCGCCCAGGCCCCACGCACGGGCGGCAACCCAAAGTCGCCTGCAAGGAGGACGTCCAGCAACTCTAATGACATGCGGGTGCTCGGATGACTTCCGTCGCCAAAGGCCTCCTTTGCGTCAATGCGGAGCACGGTCTGGCTGCCTTCGGGTTCGACGTGCTCGAGGGGCGGAGCCACCACGAGCCGGGAAGAGACACGGACAGACTGTGGCTTTCCTTGCTCCCCACCAACACCATCATAGGCCTCAAAACCCCTGAGATCAATACCGAGCGGCTCCGAGAGACCGTATTCTCTCTCAAGTAGCCTCACCATCCCTTCTATTCCTGCAAGCCGGGAGTCAACCTGCGCATTTCGTTTGATGATCCCCTTGACAAGCCAGACGCCGGTCGTTCCCGCAGGCTCTTCCCAGACAGGTGAACCTGTGAAACCGCCAAGCGCTTCACTCACAGTCTTTCTTAGCCGAAAAGGCGTACTCACCGCCACTTCTATCCATGGTTGACTTGTGTGCGCTGCCATGTTCTTGTTAATTCCTGAATCGTGGTAAATTTTCTTTCTCCTTTTTTGTTCAGGATTGTCCAAGTTAGATCATATCGTTACCACAATAGCTGGTGTTTTATGAACACAAAGGTGTTTGCTACCCTGTTTTTGGCTGTTTTTTCCGTCACACTGGGCGTGGGCTTGGTGGTTCCTTTGCTGCCGGTCTATGCCCACAAATTGGGCGCAACCGGACTTTCCATAGGCTTTATCTTCGGGGCCTTTTCCCTGTCAAGAACGGCCTTTCTCCCCTTTTTTGGCAGAATGTCGGATATTAGGGGCCGGAAACCCTTCATCACAACCGGGCTTCTGGGCTATTTCCTGGTCTCAATCGCCTTTGCATTTTCCGAAAGCGTGGAAATCTTTATCCTGATCCGCTTCTTGCAGGGAATTGCGTCGGCCATGATCCTGCCCGTGGCCCAGGCCTATGTCGGGGAAATCACGCCCGCGCAAAAGGAAGGCTTCACCATGGGCCTGTTCAACATGTCCCTTTACGCGGGTCTGAGTCTCGGACCGGCTGTCGGGGGCGCGGTCAACGATGCCTTTGGCATTCAGGCATCCTTTGTGGGCATGGGGCTGGTTTCGCTCATTGGTTTCCTCCTGTGTCTTGTCTTGCTGCCGCCCAGAAGCAAGGAAAGGCCTCTTGTAAAGCCCAAGCTGCCGGTTCGTTACGCAATCCTCATCAGAAACAGATACATCTGCGCCCTTTTCATGTTCCGCTTGGCCTACACCACGTGTATCGGGATCGTGTGGGCCTTCCTCCCCCTTTTTGCAGACTCTGATTTCAATCTGTCAAGCTCGTCTATCGGAATCCTGGTTATGCTCGGGGTGCTCACCTCCGGTCTTTTACAGACCCCAATGGGCCTTATGGCTGATCGCTTCAGCAAGAGAGTCCTGATCGTTGTGGGTGGAATGGTGACTGCGGGGGCCATCTTTTCATTCGTTTACACTCAGGGGTTCTGGGGGCTCTTTGCGGCCAACATCTTGTTCGGAATCGGCGGAGGGATTGCAATACCGGCTGTCATGGCCATGACAGTCATCTTGGGACGTCACACAGAGTCCATGGGCTCTATCATGGGCCTTTTGACCATGGGCCACAGCCTGGGAATGCTTGTGGGCCCTATTCTGGCAGGCCTGATGATGGATGCCTTTCGATTGGAGCTGGCCTTTGTGGGAGGCGCCGGTGTCATGGGAATTGGGGTTTGTGTTGCGCTTGCGTTCACATCCGGCTTCAAAATGAGTATAGAGGAAAACCAAAAACGAGACGCCACTATTCTCGTCAAAACCCCTAAGTAAGGCCGAAAGTACTATTACTATTCCTCCAAAACCTTTAGTCCAATACTCCATCACCCCGGCACTCCAATTGTGGAGCGAAACGGAGCTAACAGGGCTCCGTCATTCTCCAAGGTAGTCCAGTCAAATCATAGAGATTATCGCCGGATCTTTTTTGATAAATTCGTGCTGTTCTCAAGGCGTCAGCCGCAAATTCGAAGCACGTGCTGTTCTCAAGGCGTCGCAACTCCTTCTAATTTGGGGAAACTCGAAAGACTTTGACGTTTCCCTGACGGAACTAACCCTGATTCACCGGCAAAAAAAATGAAAAACCTCGTTGCGCTTGAGAAATCAAGCAGATAGAATGCTTTTGACATAACAAAACTATCATCAACGAGGTGACACGATTATGGCACAAGGAGCGCTACCTTTCAAGTACGAAGAGCAACTCCAAGGTGGAGGCATGACGGCGCTGGCGGGATTGCCGGTTTACTTGGATTTGGCTCATGTGATGGGGCTATCGAGGTCAGCAGAAAAACACCTGGAAGTGCGAGCAAGTGGTCGTGGGTGGATGATCTAGATATTCTTGAGGCGGATGAAGGTTTTTGTCGGGTTTTGCAAAGGACATACATGCAAGGGTTGTCTCGCCAGGTTCGTCGAGCCTTAGAGCGTCGCTGGGCCAAAGAGGGCCGCAGATCAGTTCCTTCGCCCTCGTCGGCATTTCATGATAGTGAGCAGGAGAGACTGCGACGGCCGGGCAAGGCGTTTATTCCCGCTGCCAACAGGTATTTGTATGGTTTTGCGGAAGTGAATAGGGATTTTTTGGCTATAGGCCAATCCTTGTCTGTTTTAGGCCTGTGTGTTCAAAACGGAAGGCCCATGGCGTCCCGGGCGTCGCCAGCCAGCCCCTAGACCCAGAAAAAGCCTTTCGGGAAGAACATCAAGCCCTTAGTAGCGATGAAGCAGATGCAGAAAGACAAAAGGGGCGCTGCAACCCAACTAAGCATCATCTTCCTCATAAGATCGAACCGAACCGTCTCCATTCCCTTCAATGCCCCGACACCTACGATTCCACCAATAATACAAAATGTGGTTGAAACAGGCATCCCCAAACAGGTGAATATGAAGACATTTGTTGCAGCACCAAATTGAGCGGCAAAGCCTGAATAGGGGTCCAGGGTGGTGATTCCTTTGCCTACCGTTTCTATCACCCGAGGGCTCAGAAACAAGGCTCCCAAGAACACGAACAAGGCGCCGCCGCAAGAAGCCGCCGTCGGGCTGAACAAACCGCCATGGACCGCACCGCCAAGGACTGTGGCCAGTTCATTGGCCCCCGTCGTATAGGCGATAACAATGGCGCACAGAATGAGAAGACTTTTGAGAATCGTTTCAATCCGAAACACGGAAAAGCGTGAGAGCGTCTTTTCCATGAGTTTGTAAATCAACAGGGCGGAAAACAGCGCCCCCAATGGTGAGACGATCCATGAAAGCACGATCTTGGCCACAAATTCCATACTTACCGGGATGCCGGATGCCATGCCGGCGCCCGTAAAACTGCCGACAATGACCTGATGGGTGGACAGAGGAAGTTTTTTCCAGTTAGAAAAAGCGATGAGCAACGCGGAAACGATCAGGGAAACCCCTAGAATGGAGAAGTTCACCTCCAGCAGGTCATTGCCCACGGTTTTCATGACCTTCTGGCCCTGCAGGACGGCGCCAAGCAGAACAAAGGGCCCGAAAAGGCATAGGGCTTTCTTGAACTTTAGGATCTCACATCCGATGCAGATACCTAAGGCATTGGACGTGTCATTGGACCCGACGACAAAGGCGATGAAGACGCAGCCTATGAGCGGAAGCAGTGTGGCCATCCCGGGCATTGAAAATCCACCTATCTCATACTCACATTAATCACCTGGAGATAGTCACTGGCATCTTCGATGATGTCGCTTACACTCGTGAGGCTCGAAACAAAATCCGACAGGGCCTTCCCATCCCAGAACGTCTTCACCTCCACCTTTCTAAGGTCTCTGACCAGATCAAGCTTGATGTCGTCCACTTTCTTCTCGTAGACTCTGATGGCCAGTGCCTTGTCTCTCAAATCGCCGCCACCCATAAGGGTCTCAAAACTGAGTAACAGCATTTCGCCAATTTTTCCGTTCAACGCGGCAATCTGGGTACAATAATTTTGTATCGACGCATTGATCACTAAATCCAAGTACTGATACGCGGCATCTTCCAGCAGATCAAACACGCAGTCTATGACCTCTGCAAATTTGCACAGCCTTGGGCGGAGATAGGGTAAGAAGGCCCCCTCATAGATATTCGATATCACATCCCTTCGAATCACATCCGCTTCCCGCTCCAGATCGATGATACTGGCCATAAGATCCCTGTCCTTATCTCGAAAGGCCCTTTCAAAAACGTCCAGGCCGGAACACAGCAGTTTGATATGCCTTGTCAGATCTTCAATAACGGCTTTCTCTTTCTTTCCCGGAGCAAGCAATTTCTTAAGCAACATGACCACTCCTTGCTATCATGATCAGTGAACCTCCCATGGCATCCGTGAGCGTAAAGATGCCAAGGATTTTTTTCCCTTCACAAACGAATAGCCTGGCGATATCCAGCTTCTCCATAAGCGCTGCGGCATCGATCAGTTTCGTGTCTTGATCAATGCATACCAGGGGCTTGGATGCAATCTGAGACACCTTGACGTCTCTTGGGTTGAGCCCCTTACCCAATACCTTAAAAACCACATCTCTGGCAGTGATAACGCCATAGACCTCCTCGGCATTCTCCGGCTTGACCACCAAAGAACGCATTCTTTTGTCCAACATCCCCTCGACGGCCTCATACACGGTGCTGTCGGCATCAATGTATTCCAGCTTGGTTTTCATGAATTCCTTGACTTTCATGCTTACACCTCCAACAAAATGTCCATGACTCGATCCCCATGGGAGAACGTGTCCGCAGAATCCCAAAACTACAAAAAGGGAGACAATGGATAATGGATAAGAACTCGCTTTTTTGAAGACAGGATATAGCAAAAAAGGGGTTGTGTGTAAAGGATTAACGCGGCACTACATATTGTGAAGGATTGGCAGTGGCGGCGAGTTGCGGGCAGACATGGTGAAGCCCTGGTGAAGCCCTATAGATACCGCATAAGCTCCTGGTCCGCCGGAGGCGGATTAGTCATTTGATATTCGAATTTAGATATTGTCCTTCGACTTCGCTCAGGATGGTGAGCCAGTCGAACCATTTCGAGGTTGCGGCTGACGCCTTGAAAACAGCACGATATTCGGATTTGCGGCTGACGCCTTGAGAACAGTACGGATTTTGAGACTCCCATAACCGTCCAATATTAGTAATTTGGCGCCGACTTTGACGTTACCGTGCCAACCGCTCAGGCATGATTGACAATAAACTCATACTGGTTTAGATTTAATAAACTCGTAGAAAGTCCGCATTAGGCGGCAAAGTAATCCGCCTGGGGCGGATCGCAGTGACCTGTCTGCGTGCAACGCACAGGCAGGCGAAAGATGAAGCACAATCCGCCGGAGGCGGACAGATGGAATTTTTGCGAAGCCGACAACAATGGAAAGGCTATAGATTATGAAGTCCCAGACAAGCGAAACCGTCACCATGGGTTCACTGGAAATCATGCTGGCCCAGCCTGCGGAGTTGCCTTTGAAATGGGTGGGACAGAAGGAATTGATAAAGCAGGTACTGGCCGCATGGATGGTCATTCACGAAAAGGATGCTCCTTTCAACCCCCGTCTCGTTGGGAAACCTGGCGTTGGCAAGACCACACTCGGGTATGCTGCGGCCAAACAGCTAAACAGGCAGATATACCTGTTTCAAGCTACCATGGACACTCGACCTGAGGACCTCATCATCACCCCTGTGATGGGGGGGGACGGCAAGGTGAAATACGCTGCCAGCTCTTTGGTTACAGCCATGATCAGGGGCGGTGTGTGTATCCTGGACGAAGGGAACCGGATGAGCGAAAAAGCGTGGGCATCTCTTGCTCCTCTACTGGACGACAGGCGATATGTGGAATCTATCATAACCGGTTTGACCATATCAGCCCACCCTGACTTCAGGTTTGTGGTCACGATTAACGAAGATGCTTCCACCTATGATATCCCAGAATATATCCACTCAAGGCTGCAGCCCCAGATATTTATCGATTTTCCGGACCGAGAAGACGAACTGCTGATCCTGAAGGAAAACCTCCCCTTTGCCGACGAGGAGATCCTGCACTACATGGTCGATTTTCTCCAACGGAGCCATGTGGCAGACGAAGTCTATTCTGTGCGCGACGGAATCAATATGGCGAGGTACGCCCTTAAGATGATGCATGGAACTCGGATGACAAAAAAAGAAGCCCTTCACCTTGCGATCCTCAATGTGCTTGGTGATGAGGCCCTTCGTTATCAAGAGTAAAAATGATCAATGAGCCCTTGAACCCATTCGGCGCCATCTATCCTGTCCCCATCGTCCATTACAGCATGGAGTTTGCCGATGCAGTACGGCACGTGTTTCAGCACGTAAGGCCCGAGGCTGTTGCCGTTGAACTGCCTCACTCCATACAGGCCGTAGTCCAAAAAGGCGTACAACGCCTCCCGGAGCTATCCGTGGCCCTGTACCAGAATATGCGAGGGGAAACTATCTATCTGCCGATCGAACCGACAGACCCTCTCGCAGAGGCCATCCGGTCCGGCCTAGAGGCCAACGTACCTGTCTACTTTGTGGACCTCGACCTGGATACGTATCCTTCACATCGTGATCATGTGCCTGACACCTATGCGGCCCACAGGTTGGGAATCAATGCCTATTACAGCATTTGCGCACAGGTGTTGCTGCCGGCACAAGCAAAAGGCCCTGCTGACATCAGGCGCGAGGCCGGCATGGCCTACCGGCTGCAAAAGCTTGCGGCCAAACATGACAAGATACTCTTTGTTTGCGGGCTGGCACATCTTGAAGGTGTGAGGGCGGCTTTTTTTCGTCCCCAGGCCGAGCCCCTTGAGAGGACAAAACGTACCGGGGTCAGCCTGTTTAATCTTCACCCGGAGGATCTGGCTGAAGTCATAACAGAATACCCCTTTTTGGCGTCCCTATATGAATACCGGAGAAAAACACTTCCGCCGGAGCCTGAACTCTCGAAGTTTACGGTTCGAAAGAAACTCGGCGTTCTCACCCTGATGAGTGGAGGCAAGGAGACCTGTTCTGAAGAAGATGCCCTGGATGCGTCCATAAGATGGGCTGTGCATCATGTCAAACCGGGCGCTGTGGATCGCCAGTTGGCAACCCTCCGACTCTTTGACGAGGCAGCGCGGCATTATCGCCAGGATACAGGAGAGGAAGTCTACCGGTGGCAGAAACGGGCCTTTTTCCGTTTTTCGAGAAATTATGCCCTCCTGGAAAACAGGCTCCTCCCGGACTTCTACCAACTTCTTGCTGCCGCCCGTGGATGTGTGGACGACAATTTCTGCTATGCCTTCTGGCGATTGGGCTCTTTTTACCCATGGCAAAAGGCCCAGTCTTCCGTTGCCACCATCCGTATGAGTGGAGAGATGCTTTGGCTGGGAACGCGAAAGATTCACATCCGCAGGAGGCTTCCCAGGATCAAGCGCCGACCGGTGTATATCCCGAAAAAACGCCGAATAAGGGAGCGCAGGCCCGGAGAATGGCTGGAGGGTTTTGAGGACCCTTATATCTGCTCATATCCGCCCGAAGACCTTGCCGTTGAGAATTACGGCAGCTTTCTTAAATCCAAGGGCTCATTGGTGCTGTCAGCCGATGATGCAGCCAGCGTGCCCTTTGAAACCACTATTCTGGACGGCATTGACATGCGGGAGACAGCCCGCCGCCTCAACGAAGGCCGTATCTACGTCAAGGAGTTCAAGAGGGTCAAAGGTGGCGTAGGGTCTGTTGTTGTGATATTTGATGAAGACACGACAGGAGACAAATACCCCCACCTGATGACATGGCTCGGAGAACATGACCAGGAGTCGGACATGGCCTTTTATGCCACCAGTCCGGCCGAGCACATTGTCGGGCCCGGGATCTCAAGGTGTATCTATGGGGGGTTTGTTATGACGTTTCCTCCTCTCCGGCTCGCTGACGTCTGGGGGGACCCCGAGTATGATTGGGCGCGGACCAAGGCAGAGCGCCTCCTTCTGGCCGGCCTGGAATACAGCGTGGAAAAGCATGTGGTTTATGTGGCCAGGTCTGCGCCCAGGTCATTTATTAAACAGGTGGCAACCGGGTGGGGCAAATGTATCGTTTACATACCGATCGGCCAGCTTTCGCCCATTAAGTTGAAACAGATGCGCACGCTCCACGTGCTGTCAGGCAAAGGCAAACGAAAGATTGCCGGTAATTATATATGGTAAATTTGCAGACCCCAGTGAGAAAGGAGGATCACTCATGGAGAAGAAAATCCTGCTGGCAGTCGACGATTCCATCCATTCAAAACATGCGATTCAGTATGCCGTCAGAATGTCGTCGGCTGTGAAAGATCTCACCTTCACCCTCTTTCATGTACAGCCTGCCATCTCACAGTTCCTCCTTGACGAGGCCAAGACCGCCTTCAAAGCCAATGCCGAGTTGAAGAAGGTCATCCAGAGAAACACCGAGCACGCCCATGGGATCTTGGAGAAGTTCAAGGGCCAAATGGTCAGGATGGGAATTGACGGCAAACACATCGAGGTGGCTACCCAGCCGAAGTTGTTGGGGCTCGCCAAAGATGTTCTGGAGCGCGCCCAGCAAGGACTATATGACGCAATCGCTGTAGGGAGAAGGGGACTTTCCCGCGTCCAGAAGACTTTCATGGGGAGCGTTACTGCCAAACTGGTGGAGCATTCCACAACAACTCCTGTGTGGGTAGTAGACGGCAATGTGACATCCACAAGGATCATGGTAGCCGTGGACGGCTCTGAAACCTCGCTTAGGGCCGTGGATCACCTGAGCTTCATGATTGGGGGAAATCCTAAGGTCAGATTAACCCTTTTTCATGTCATACCGAGGCTCGGAGACTACTGCGTAATAGACTTTGAGGGAAGAGAAACCGGCGTCGAGCAAGTCATTGCAAGAGGCGACAGGCGATGTATAGAGGATTTTTATGCTCATGCACGGAGAATACTTCAGGATGCCGGCATCCAGGATAAGCAGGTTGAGATCAGGACGGCCAAGCGCAAAAGGAACCCGGCCAAGGCCATTGTTGAAGAAGCCAGAAAGGGAAACTACGGCACAGTGGTTGTCGGCAGACGGGGTAGAGGCAAGGCTTTTTTTATGGGAAGTGTGTCAAGATACGTGCTGGACAGAACGTCGAACCGCGCACTGTGGCTTGTTTCCTAATCGTTATGCGTAGACACGTCATGGAAAACCTGCGTTTTTTCCGCGCGTTTTGCCTTGTCACCGACCTGGCAGGAGTCTCTGAGTCACGTGGAAATACCAAGCTTGGGAAAGACATAAAGCTGGAGCAGGACCCAGACAAGGAAAATAGCTAATATGATTAGTATCTCGGACATTCCTTTTTCCTTCAGCCAACGGCTGAAATGATTTAGGCTCAGGAGAAACCTCCGGTAGACGTGCCGCAAGAAGACCCTGCGGAAGCTCCCAGCCGGCCGGCTGCACTGCCCGAGGAAAAAATTGACAGCAGGCGATCCGTATCGGATGATTCACATTTTGGGCACTTGATGGGATCACGATCACTTGAAAAGACAATTTGCTCAAATTCTGCGCCACATTTTAGACAACGAAATTCATATAGAGGCATTTGTTCCTCCTCGTAACGTACAAAGCTCTTTTCCCTTCAAAACGGAAAGAGCGCTTTGAAACAGCGATCTTTAACAAATATTAAGCATCCAGTTCCATAATTGCAAGGTCTTTTATCACGGTTGATGATTATTTGGTTGAAATGATTACGAAATATTTGCCCTGGCTCATAGCGCTGGTATACTTCATATGTCCGTATGATGTAATTCCGGATTTTCTTGTCGGACCGGGATGGCTCGATGATCTCGGTGTGCTGGCCCTAGCATGGTGGTGGGCAACCAGAATCAAAAGGGCCTATCAGACTCGAACTGGCCCATGGCCCAGGGGAACATACCAACAGAAATCCTCCAGCGCAAAGGGACAGGCCGCACAGGATCCGTACGAGGATGAGGACCCTTACAACATATTGAAAATCGAAAGGGGCGATTCCAAAGACAAGATCAAAGCAGCGTACAAGAGACTCGCAGCCCAATACCACCCCGACAAGGTACAGCACCTTGGAAAAGAATTTCAGGAGCTTGCCCACAACAAGTTCGTGGCTATTCAGAGGGCCTACGATAAGCTCATGAAATAATTCAAAGACTCAGGGGGGCGGGCATAAGCAGATAACTAAGTCCTTCGATTCATAAATTCGATGACGAATTTATTTAGACTTCGGCTGAGCGACTCGACGTGAGCTCGTCGACACGTCTCAGTCGAAGCCCTCAGGACTTAGTGCTGCCCTCGGCCATGAGCTCGGGCCGAATGGAGTGAGCAGTTTTTCCAACATTGTGGGAGCAGTGAGCTTGGAAGGGCCGGCCGGACATATCTATTGTTGGGACCGCGAGACCTTCCAGCGCAACATTCCCTGGTTCGCGTTTACGTCTCATTCAATCGAATCCCTTGTCAATGCTTTAGCCAGGGCCGAAATTGCTGGAGGCCTGCCAGGCGATATGTTATTTTTATGGTTGGAGGCTAAGGAAGTGTCAGGCCTTGGCATCTCTAAAGAGTTGCGCAAGGCCCTGCGAAAAGCGGCCCAGATCATCAAACAGCATCTGTTTGAAAGACGGTTTTTGCCTGAAACGACTCTGCGGATCTCCCCCATTTATCGGCTTGACCTGCTTCGTATGGTGGCATAATTTTCCCCAAAGAGACTACATTATGAATGAAATAAAATATAAGCCAATTGGAACCATTTATTCTCCATTCAAAGAACCCAAGGGAACACCTATTCAACCCACAGGCGCCAAGGGCGTCGATGGAAGCGTTGAGGTGTTCCCGGAATATGCTGAGGGCTTAAAAGACGTTGAAGGGTTTTCTCATATTATCTTGATATACCACTTTCACTTGTCCAAAAAGGCGTCCTTGAAAGCGAAGCCATTTATGGATAGCGAAGCACGCGGCGTCTTTGCAATGCGAGGCCCGAGTAGGCCGAATCCCATAGGGATCTCGGTGGTGCGTCTTCTCAGGATTGAAGGCAACATACTGCACATTCAAGATGTAGATATCGTGGATGGAACGCCCCTTTTGGACGTAAAACCGTATGTGCCAAAATTCGACATCAGAGAAGTGGAAAAAATAGGATGGCTTGAAAAAAACGTACGCAAGCTTTCAACATCAAAAGATGATGGAAGGTTCGTAGAATGAAAAAGGGGAAGACTCACATGGTAGAGAAAAACGAACTTGTTCTTGACGACTTCACGGATGTGTCAAACTACATTTTCAAGGCTCTCGAAAAAATCAACACCCTGTTTGCCTCCTCATCTCTCACTGAAGAAGAGAAGTCCAAGCTGGGAAGACTCGGCCGGTCAATACACTCGGCAAGTCACGAGATAGATCACCTTTTTCTCTCCTTGGAATCAGTTCCCAGTGAACTCAAAAAGGAACTGCAAGCACATTACGGCCACTAGATCACAGCTTCGCCTCTACAAGACTTCATCAGACCTTGTGAGGTCATATTCCGAGTCTCGCTCTGCTGTAAGGACCAGGTTGAAAATCATTCTACGGACCCCTTGTTCATGATACCACTCTCCTTTCTTCCCCCACCACCAAAACAGAACCCCAAGAACCCCAAAGTGGACGCGAACTTGTACTGATATGCATCATAAAAGCCATCTTTTAAAGAAAGGGTCATGAATTCTCCATCCTTTGTTTTTATCCAAAATCCCCGCTTTCTCCAGGTTTGATAACGCTGCAGTGACTTGTGATGCCGCCCTGAAGCCGAATCTGTCCAGATTTTCCGCGGCAAACATATTTTTCCCTGCTGTTCCCGCTATGAGTTTTAGCGCCCTCCTTTGGTTTAAAGTCAATGAATCCCATACATAAGAATATTCAGGTATCCGCTTTTCCACTATTCTGCGCTCTACCTTGTCAAGGAGATTAAAAGATAATTCCTCTTCCATCCAAATGTTGAAGAAGAACTCCTGGACATACATCGGGTGATTTTCGCACCTTTCTATGACATCCTCAATTAATCTATCCTTAATCCTCCTATTTGCTTTTCGATATAACCTGTTAATCCAATCCACATAATGAATGGTTTTGATTTTCCCTAACGGATAACTCGTAGCCAGCATATAGAAGGCCCGGTTCCTATCATTGAACATCTCAGTAATTAAGTGCCTTTGACTTCCAGCGAAAATGTATGAGATTCTTTCATGTCTCTGTATCGACTTTCTAAGGCGTTTTTCAAAGGCATTCCCGCCGTAAGCAGCCACTTCCTGGAACTCATCGAATGCAACAACCATTTTTTTCTTTTTTGACAGGTCCTCTATAATTGCGAATATTTCATCAATCGTTCTATCTTCTACAGCCCTGTTGAAAACCGGTAATGCCGTGGGCAGCCCGGTAATGGGGTCGACACTGAAGTTTACCCCAATACTCCTGACCCCTTCACGGATCATCTTTATGAGGCGGTTCATTTGTGACTCGACAGCGCTTATGCCTCTGAGAAAGGAAGCGATAAATTCCTCGGTACGCGTTGTCCCATAGAGATCTATGTATACAGGCTTTACATTCTTAAGACCCTTAAATATTTTTAAAATTAGCGAGCTTTTGCCACAGCGCCTGTGTGAGTACAGCAGCACGTTTTGAGAACTCTCTATGTACTGCCTTAATTCCTTCTGCTCCTTCTCTCTGTTGCAAAAGGCAGGTTCTTCAACGACACCTGAAAACTTGAACGGGTTATCCATTTCTTTTTCACCGATATTTACGTTGCTATCGACTCATACCATCGGTAATTTTATTACCTTATTTACGTAATGTCAACAGAATCTTTATCGCCCCGGGAATTAAAAATGGCAGTTTGCTGATTGTTGAGATGTGATGCCGTCACCTCCTCCTATTGCTCAGCCCAGAGATGCATCATCGTTTATGGCAGGCATTGATGATTGGCGATCTGGAAATCCAGTTGTTAATGTCCGTGGGTGTTGGCTTCATCGCCTTGCCGGTGTACAGCGTGCACATCGGGGGTCTGCTGCCAACAAGCTTGAGGAGAAGGGAGAGGTGAGGGCTTCGTGGTAGGCGTTGCTCAGCGCCATTGTTCCTCGAGGATTCGAGGTGTGTTGAGGAGGAGAAGCCCTCCCTCCTTATATCCCTTTCCTTCTTAGACAGCGAGACAGCGACTATGTTGCATGCAAGGCTTGGGGAAACAGACACTGACAGCGTATGCATGTCACCAGAAGGCAATTCTTGCAGTACTGCACAACCCTTTGTCCAACCTTGAGCCTGAGCCAGACCGACCTCCTGAAGCCAGAGAAGGCACGGGCAGAACAAGATGGTTGTTCCCGTCGGTCAGCGCTATTCCCCTCAAACCCCGCATCTGGGTGACACACCGTTTCCCCTGGCGCCCTTGCCACAAATAGGACAATTGCGACCAGGAGCAGCAAGACGTGATGAAGAAAACCGGCAGAATCGCCGGGGCAACAAAACCAAAAAAAGCCAGGTGGACTCAGGCTTCCTGCCTGCTTGCCTTCCTGGCTTTTGGTCTTTTGTTTAACTATAAACGGTGAAGCAATTAGATCAAACACATCTTCCTGACGCGTTTGTTGCAAATATAACAATGGAAATGGCTCCTGTCAAGCCTTTTTTACCTGACACCAAAGATGACGGAGATACCCATCAAAGCCTTTTCGTATCTGGATAGCGCGCTTGTCTCTTCCTTGCCAGGCTGGTAACTCGCTTGCAACGTCAGCGCTTCATCCACCGGCACGGCAACCTCCAGTCGGTGCCCCATCTCATCGTCCACCAACACGTTCCACTCGCCAGCTGCATCAGGAAAAAAGCAGAAGCGACCATTTCTATCTGTCCTGCCGGTCTGAAAAGCCAACTTAGCGCCGGGGGCCGAAATCCTCACCCTGGCGTAACTCATGGCTTCGCCCGTGTCATACTGGGCAGTCACCACCAGGCCACCCTCTCTCACCGCACCCTTAACGCCATGAGCGTAAAGTGGCGTCTGGCCTATGAAGACCATAACTACAAGCAAAATAATCATCCCACTATATTTCACGGTTTTGTCTTCTCCTGCTACCAAAATAGAGATAGGCCAAGATACCTAAACCGATTGTTCCCAACCCAAACAGAGACGTAATAGGTCTGCTCCTGATGCAGAAATAGATAATCCACAAATTTCCCAGGATAAAGAGCAAAGGGGTTAGTGGATATCCGACTGTCCTGTAATCTCTCACCAAGGCAGGTTGCCTTATCCTGAGTATTATCATTCCCAGGACGGTTAGCATTGCACACAATGAAAGGGTAAAGCCGATATACAAAAGCAGCTTGCCAAATGATGCCGTCAGGACCATCATAATGGCAATCCCTGCCTGCAGTAGGATGGCATGTGCGGGCGTCCTGCGAAGGCTATTCACCTTGCCAAAAATCTCAAAAAACATGCCATCTTTTGCCATGGCGTAATAGACCCTTGGCCCGGCCATAATCATAGCGCTTAGAACCGACAAAAGGCCTATGGCAATGGCCCCACTGAAATACTTGCTGATATGCTCCCCAAACAAGGAAACCGCAGATTTTGCCCCGACTTCAAGGACGCCGCTCATCTCCTTTGCAGGAAGTGCGTAAATGAAAACCACGTTTAGGACCAAATAGAGACATATGACCAGAAATGTGCCCGTAAAGAGAGCCAGTGGCATATTTCTACTCGGCCTCTTGATCTCACCTCCAAGGTAAGCAGCAGCATTCCATCCACTATAAGCAAATGAGATAAATATGAGCGATATGGCAAACTTGTCTTGAAATACGGAGCTCATGTCAAGGCCCTCAGAGAAATGACCTGTTGAGCCATGACCCAGGCACAGTCCAGTGACAACAAAAACAACGATGAGTCCTATTTTAAAGATGGTCAATCCATTTTGGACTCTCGTACCGAGGAAAAGACTGTGATAATGAATCAGCGAAAAAACAGCAATAATAGCCGCTGCCAGCGTAGTCATTGGTGAGATCGTAAGAATATCCACCCCCAAGAAAGGAACGGCAAATTCTGCGCTAAGAGAGGCCGGGAGGGCTCGGAGAAAATAGGTGGCAAAAGCAATAGCTGCTGCTGCAATGGGAGCAGAAAACCCGACGATCAAAGAGATCCAACCGGAAAGAAATGCCACCCCTTTGCCAAAGCTCTCCCGCAAAAACACGTATTCTCCGCCCGCCTTTGGGAGCATGGCCCCCAGTTCCCCGTAGCAAAGGGCTCCACAGAGGGCAAATATGCCGCCAATAAGCCAGCAGAGAAGCATGGTTTGAGGATTGCCAAGCTCCTCTATGATGAAGCCGGAAGTGGTGAATATCCCGGTTCCTACCATGTTGGCAACCACCAAAACAGTGGCCGAAAAGAAACCGATTTCTCTCTTTAGATGGTCGTTATTCAGTGTATTTTTCAACGTTGTTCACCGAATCGAGTTGGGTGGCTCGTTTCATCGCCTTTTCATAGGGCTTGCCCTCCAAAAAGCGTCCGATAAATAGCAGGCCCATGAACTTCTCTTTTTCTTTTGAAAGCTTGTCTCCCATGTCGGCCACTGTGCCGCGCACGATGCGCTGCCGGTCCGGGTATCCGGCCCAATAGACCACGGCACACGGCATGTCCGGTGGAAGCGCTTCACCAAGGGTTGCAAACAACTTCTTTGGATCACCCAGGGCCATGTACAGGACCATGGTCGTGGCGTATTTTCCCAGATCCTTCAGAATCTGGCGGTCTTCCATGGCACGATCTGTCAAGAAGAAGGGCGCCGTCTGCATGACAAAGCGGGTATCATGGGAGGGAATAGTGCTTTTCCCCAAGGCGGCCATGGCTGCTGCATCGCAGCCCATGCCTGGGATAATGACTACATCTCCTGGATCGAAGTGCTCCACATACCAATGGCTGGGACCAAAGAGGCAGGGATTGCCAGAATCAAGCAAGCCGACGTCTTTTCCCTGGGCCAAAAGTTCCTTGATCTTTTCTACCCGTGCGTCCCTTATCCTGAAGCGTTCCACCCTGAACTTGGCTGTTTCCTCCTTGCTGAGTTCTCGATAGCTCTTGCCTTTGTAGTCCCAAAATCCCGTCCATGGATCAAACAGGACGGATTTGCTGCCGATGTGCTCCGCAAAGAGCTTCACATGCTTGTCAGAGGCTAGAATAACGTCCATCCGTTTAATCGTATCCAAAGCCTGCAACGTCGCAGTCTGGGGCCCCGCAGGACCGGTCCCAATAACGCAGAAGTGGCCGCGGCCCCATGCTGCAGCCTGAGATGGCAAGACCCCCAGGCCCAAAGCGACCACGACCGCCATAGCAAGAAAAAACTGTATCTTTTGTTTCATTCCATACCCTCCTAAACGTAGCCGACTCATATCTCTCTCCTTCTTAGTGCTCAACCGTGACAGACGTGCTAAGGAGGACCCCTGTCTCATTTCACCTCAAAGGTCAGCGTGGAACAGTAAAAGTACTCGTCACATTCCTCCAGGTCGGGATAAGGAAGCTTATGAGGGACTTTCACCAGCCAGGCGCCTTTTTTGAGAAGTTTAATGTTCGCGTTACCTTCCTTGTTCATCATGGTTGAAAAGGCATAGGTTTCACTTGCATCTGAAAAACCCGAATAGGTGGCGTAAAGGTAATCGTGAGAAAGGGGTTTTCCTTGGAAAAGGACCTTCACCGGAAGGATGTCACCCTCTTTTAGCCTGTCAGGACTCTGCAGAGGAACAATTTCCAGAAGATCGTCCACCTCCCGGCAAAGGCCCTGCCGTTGTCCACCAACATTTATGACCGCTTTTGCCCTCATGTCATAACTTACGCACTTGATGGCATTGTCCAGGCCCTTTTTGGTCTGCCGTTTGTATCCGTCCGTGGTCTTGGTATAAACGCCCGGGTTGATCTGCGCTAATACCAGGTAAACGCCCTTTTGCTTGACAGTGAGTTCGTACTGGCCCACGGAGATCTGCTTGAGCGGTACCGT
>Ga0114919_10000465_pt1 | contig 31279 bp, 26 predicted proteins | sample BlataG_FD_88682 | JGI IMG/M metagenome (GOLD analysis project Ga0114919, IMG submission 88682) | Deep subsurface microbial communities from Black Sea to uncover new lineages of life (NeLLi) - Black_00105 metaG | ecosystem: Environmental > Aquatic > Marine > Oceanic > Sediment | place: Atlantic... | reverse complement strand
GGAAGTAGCTTTGAATGATCTGGTAGCCAAGAGATATCCCATGGCAGAGTGGAGTCTTCCCTCCAGTGGGAAGCTCTTCTAAAAGCTTATGTGCAAGCTCTATACTACTGGTTGGGGGAAGAAGTACCTCGGCATGGTCTCCCTTAAAGGCCACCATAGCGATTTTATCCCTTTTCTGATAGGCATCCAGAAGAAGAGATAGGATAGCCCCCTTTGTTTCGATCATGCGTTTTCCAGCCCCCATAGAACCACTGGCATCCACAACAAAAACAATAAAATTTCCAATTCTTTTCTCTCTTATCTTTTCCCGAATATCACTTTCTTCAATGGCAATAGCCACATCTTGTCTTCTCCTCCTTTGTTGATAAGGAGCGGCTGCTCTCAAGGTGGCATCCAGGGCCAGATCATTAGTCTTTCTCTGCATGGTACTCATGATATACCTGCCTGCCTTTGAGGATGTCCTTGTCCTGCTTCTCCTCCCCGAACCTTTTCGAAGTGTCCGGTCTCTTTCCATCGGGATTCTTCTAACTTTAAAGGGATCTCCCACAGGGAAGACATTCTCAAGAATCGGAATAGTGGACATTCTCTTTTCTGATTCATCCTTATTCCTTTCTTCTACCTCTTTTTCTCTCACTTCACCCCTTTGCTGGTTTTGGTTCTCTAATTTTTTCTTTTCCTGCTCCTTATCATCACCGGGAGATTCTTGATTAGATCTTTCTTTTTCTTCATGTTTATGCTGTGAGGGTGGGGAGAGACTCTTATACGATGAAGTAATACGAGATCCGCCGCTTCATTGACGTCCTTTTCGGTTACCTCTTCTCTTCCCTCATAACATGCAATGCTGAGGGCCGTTTTTCGCATAATAATATCCGCCCGGTGCCCGGCGACAAGGGCATCCAATGAGAGTTTTGAACAAAGTTGAATCATTTTATCTGATATTTGGACATGGGGAAGTCTCTCCTTTGCACGCATAATCTTTTCTGAAAGATCATTTTGATGGCTTTGATACTCTATGATAAAATTAGTACTATTTTTGTCAAAACGTTCTCTTAGTTTGATCAAGCGGACCCTTTCATTAGGGTCTTCTATTCCTTCAATCTGTATACACATCCCGAATCGATCAAGCAGTTGTGGACGTAATTCTCCCTCTTCAGGGTTCATAGTGCCGATCAGGACAAATTCGGCCTGATGCATATAAGAGACCCCTTCCCGCTCAACAATATTTATCCCCATGGCAGCGGCATCGAGAATGATATCCACAATGTGGTCATTCAACAGGTTGACCTCATCAATATAGAGAATCCCTCTGTTGGCTGAGGCCAGCAGACCAAGCGTAAAACGCCTTTTCCCCTCCTTTATCGCATACTCCAGATCAAGGGACCCCAACACCCTATCCTCGGTGGCACCAAGGGGAAGATCGATGACCCTTACCTTTCTCTTGGATGTAGGCAGAGAGATGCCATGTTTCACCTTTGCCTTACATTCAGGACACAAACCTTCTTGATTATGAGGGTCGCAATTGAACGGACATTCAGAAACCACTTGGATCTCCGGCAAAACATAGGCCAGCGCCCGGACTGCAGTGGATTTGGCAGTGCCTTTTTCCCCCCTGATCAACAGACCGCCGATAGAGGGACAGATCGCATTGAAGATGAGTGCCCGGGTCATCTTTTTCTGACCCACAATGGCAGAAAACGGATAGATATCTTTCTTTGCCCAATTCAACGTTATCGCCTCTTAAATTATTTATGTTTTATGGCTATGGCTGTGCGTGTGCACATATTCATGCCTATGGGGATGGGCATGGGAAATAATTCCCGCTATCTTTTCTTCTTCCACGCCCGGCTTGTGGAAAGGTTTTCTTCGCATCCTGTGCTGAAGGGCCATATCCGCTGCACTCTGCACATCCTCTTTCAAAACTTCTCTTCGCCCATTGAATGAGGCCAGGGTAATAGAAGCCTTCATCATCATAATGTCTGCCCGATGTCCGTCCACATTCATATCAAGGGCGATCTGGGCGATTAAATACAAGATTTCATCGGAAATATTAACTTGCCCCAAAAGCTCTCTTGCCCGGATGATAGCTTTCCGGATTTTCTCCTCCTCCTCTTTCCAGGTCTTTTGGAATCCAGCAGGGTCTTGCTCGTAAAATGCCCTTCTTTTGACTATCTCAACCCTTTGGTCAAGGTCTGCTATACCTTCTATATGGACACATAGCCCAAAGCGGTCAAGGAGTTGTGGGCGTAATTCTCCCTCCTCTGGATTCATGGTTCCGATAAGGATAAATTCAGCAGGATGAGAATAGGACACACCCTCTCTCTCTACGACATTGACCCCCATGGCGGCAGAATCAAGCAGGACATCAACAATATGGTCATCGAGGAGGTTGACCTCATCTACATAGAGAATTCCCCGGTTCGCTTCCGCAAGAACACCAGGTTCAAAGCGTTTTTCACCCTTTTTTATGGCATGTTCTATATCGAGGGTACCTATAACCCTGTCTTCCGTAGAACCCACAGGAAGTTCAACTACCCGTGTTTTTCTCTTTTTAATGGGAAGCTCCTCCCTCCTTTCAAGACGATTAGTGCACTCCTGACACATACTTGCTCTTTTATGCGGATTGCATCCGAATTTACAATCGGCAACCACATCTATCTCCGGTAGAAGGTTTGCCAACGCACGGACGGCAATGGATTTGGCGGTACCCTTTTCACCCCTGATTAAAACGCCTCCCAGTTTCGGATTAATTGCGTTAAGGATCAGAGAATTTTTCATCTTTTCCTGGCCAACGATGGCGGTAAAGGGATAAATCAGATTTTCATTTTTCATATTTCCTCCCAAGTTAAGCAGTACGCAGTATGCACTTAGGATCATGCGCGCCACGCTTCTTCCCTCTGGAAAGTGGACTCCCTACTGCTTACTCCCTACTGCCTACTGTGTACTAGTGACTTAGCTCATACTCAGAAAAAACAGGAGAAAAGCCGCACGGTTGAGCATACTGATGCCGGTTGAAACCAGCAGGATCTTTGAGCCCAGTGATAACCCAAAAATCGATGTATATTTGGCAAAAGAATACCTTAAGCTGAAAACCGGGAGCATCAACAAACTCCCCAGGAGACAGGCTGTGATCCCCTGTAAATCACTCAACATGCCATCTTTAAGCATAGCTCCTATAGCGGTTGCCCCCACTAATGGGCTGAAGATATAAGTGCCAACAGGTAGAACACAGGATGGGGGAAGTTTAAAGAAATTTGTCAATGGCCCGACATAATCTACTAATCCTGTTATAATACCATTATTGATCAACAATAATATAAGGAAGGTTGTAGATACAAAGATGGCACTCACTTTCAAAAAAGTCTTTCTTTGCCGGGTAAAAGATACAATGAGCACTCCGCCAAATCTGCCTTTAGTTGTTATATTGGTATTAACAGAAGCTGGATCAAGTGGGCGTATCTCTGATTCAGGGCCTTTCAATCTTACCCTTCCATATATAATGACAAAGAGAATCTTGATTATCCCTGAGGCAATAAAGGTTAAGAAATAAAGGAAACCTACCTTAATACCCAATAAGGGGATCATTACCGGGATTTGATATGTAAAAGTCTCCTTTACATAAACTGGCGTTGTGTTAAGGAGGGCGGTGAGCAATGTCTGGCTGCTGTCTATTTTCTTTTCTTGGTAGAGCTTTGCAATCATGGTATTTCCAGCAAGGACTGAACCAAATGATGTCACAAACGTTATACCAGCTTCATGGGGTAGATTAGCAAGCCAGGCAAGAGGCCTCCCGATGAATTCTAATCTCTTAAACAGGCCTGATTCTATCAGAACCTGAGAGGCATACAAAGAAACAAACATGATGATTAAAACCCTCGGAACTATGTGCCATGTATCGATCAGACTTTGCATAAGAAGTTCACTCACTTAAACTCTTCTGTAAAATAGAATTTCTTCTCTGACCACTCTTTGACGTCTTTTTTTGTAATTATTTCGATGTTGCCACCCTGAAAGTCTCCTTCTACATCGCCCATTTTATCCTCCATCCATCCTTCTATCTCAAGATAGTGTTCCTGCAATTCCTTTAAAACCTCTGGATTTGCCTTCCAGACACCGCGTCTTTCTGCTTCAAGGAGTCTCCTTGACATCTCTTCCAAGGCCCAGGGATTGTTTTCTTCAAAGAATTTTCGGTTTTCTTCGTTTATAACAAAGGTCCTGGTAATATCATCAAATATCCAATCTGCGACTACCTCTGCGGATGCATCCCACCCATAGACATGACCTACCCTTTTGGCTATATCACTCGCCCCCTTATAACCGTGACGTTTCATTCCTTCTATCCATTTGGGATTCAGCAGTTTTGTGCGGACTATCCTTTCCATTTCATCTTTCATATCCCTGGTCTCTGGCCGTTGTGGATCGCTGGTGTCTCCCCAGTATACCTTTGGCTCATTGTTAGAAACTGTTTTGACTGCCGCATACATCCCCCCATGAAAATCATAGAAACAGCAACAGTCAAGAGGATCTGACTCATCCGAAGCAAGCTTATGAAATGTCGCATTCACTGTGCTCAATCGATCGGCGTATTCTTTATGGGAAATCTCTCCCCATGTGCCATTTCCGTAAGCATAGCCTCCTTTTTCTATATATTGTTCACCAAGGTCCTTGATTGTTTCCCAGGCGCTTGCTGCAATCATCAAGCTCACCCCGCCTCCTCCATAGGCACCAGGCTGGGCACTGAAAAGACGATATGTTGCCTGACGGTCCACCTTTTCTTTATCATAAGACCTCTTTGCTTTTGACATTTCCTTTTTCCGGTATTCATTCACATGCTTCCTTATAAAGTTGTATTCCTCCCTCTCATTCAACGAGGCAATCTTGATGATGCTCTCATCTATAAGCTCTATGAGATGTGGGAGGTTATCGCGGAAGATTCCACTGGTTCGGATGGTCACATCTACCCTTGGTCTTTTGAGTTCTTTCAAGGGAATCGGTTCTGTGCCTTTGATGATCCCGGATTCTGTCCAGACCGGTCTTGAACCCATAAGATATAATATCTGTGCAATCTGTTCCCCATCTGCCCGGTATGTGTCTATAGACCACAGGACCATGCCAACATTCTCTGGATATTTTCCTTCCTGATGAATGTATTTGTGTAGCAGGTTGTCTGCCATTTTTACCCCAACCTCCCAGGCCGCTTTAGTGGGAATGGTTCTCGTGTCTACACTGTAAAAATTCCTGCCTGTGGGAAGAACATCTATTTTTCCCCTTGTCAAAAGACCCGAGGGACCAGGCTCAATATATTTCTTATCCATTCCCTTCAATAATTGGGGGATCTCCCTGGCCGTCATTTTCAGCTTTGGTGCCAGGGAATTTTTAGCCCAGGTAATCAACTCAATTAGGGCCTCAATCCTATCTGGGTTTTTTACCTCTACAAGGGCAAGGATATTCTCTTTGAGACTCTTGATGTCTTTTAACCCTCGTTTTACAAGTTCAAATGCGATCTTTGTGCTCTTATCAAGCAACTCTCCATAGCTGGTGTTTTTAATGATATGTTCCTTATTTTCAATGACCTCTTCATACCTGTAACCCATCAGTTCTAAGATCAATCTCCTTATGGACGGCCTGTCTCCATCAAAGCGCATGATGGAGACTAACATATTTGCGATTCCGTCCTCATCAGGGGTTTGACTCAAAATGTGCAAGCCGTCCCTTATCTGGGTCTCACGAACTAAATTTAGCTTTCCATGCAGATGTTCAATCAAATGACCAGGGACTATCTCTTTTTTGTTATCAATGAGATTCGTTTTTTTTGCCAGTTCATAAATCTTCTTAAAAATAATCTCTTCCCTGTTTTCTTCGTTTAGATCTTTTGCATGGGCATATTGCTTCAACAACTCTTCCATCTCCTCCAGTTCATCATATAGACCTGATGGCTGCATGATCGGACCCATGTGGTCAATCAGGGTAGCATAGGCCCTGCGTTTGGCCAGTATACCTTCAGAGCTATTTTTTACCGTGTAGATATATAAATGGGGCATCTCCCCAACAATGATCTCAGGGAAACATTCATTAGAAAGCCCCACCCCTTTGCCTGGCAAGAACTCTATATAGCCGTGAGTCCCCACGGAGATAATTACATCTGAGTTTTCCTGCACCCATTTATAGGTAGCCAGGCATTGATGGGTGGGAGCGATAGTCGGGTCATGCAGAATCTTACAGACCTTTCCGTCACATCTGGCCCCGTAACACCCCCTCTTTGGTTCAACTAATACATTTACATTGCCAAAATTAATCCCTGTGATTACAATCTTGCTATCATAGACCATGCCTTCTCCAGGTGGATCGCCCCACCCTGCAATTATCTTTTTCCTGGCTCCCCGCGGAAGGTTATTTAACCAGCGGCTGTATTTATCCATATCAATGAATTCTATGGCCCCGCCCTTTTTGACGATTTCATCCACCGTGGTCCAGCGAAACTCACATATCGCCTTGCGGTCCATAATAATATCGATCAATTCCTTGCCGCTTTCCGGGCAATTGGCAATAGAATACCCTTTCTTTTGCATATGTTGCATAACCCTGACAGCACTCTCTAATGTATCAAGTCCTGCTCCTCCGGCAACAGATGCCTCAACTCCTGCACAAGGATTTTTATGCAGAAGAAATGTTACTCTACGTTTGTTACAAGGAAGTTTGCTTAGCTTCAGCCAGGCACAGGCTCTATCTAATAGAAAATTGACCCTTTCTGGGATGGATTTTCTCGGGCCGAATCTATCTTGACTCTTTTCATCCCTTGCACTGATAATGACTGGTTCGATGACTCCGTTAAACTCTGGCTGGGCTACCCAATAGATCTGATTGGACGGATGCATCCCTTGAGGGCTTTTTCGCCATTCCTCTTCTGTTCTTGCACTGGAATGGATCGCTTGAATAATCGGGACACCAAATTCTTCTAAGATGGTCGATTCGATCTCTTCCCTGATAGGTGTCTGAAGGAGAAAAGAGGATTCACAGTTAATAATCAAGTTCACCCCTTTTAATAATTCAAGGCTGGCCTCTGCATCGGGGCAGCCCGGGCCTCCATATTCTGTTTTTTGTGCAAAAACCGGCACAGGAATGATCTTCCTCTTTTCTAATTCCTTTATAAGGAGATTAATCAGATCCATATCTTTCTTTATCAACAGATTGCGTGGAAAAAATATTCCTACCTTATCTGAAGATTCATAGCTTACAGCATCATACCGGCTCTCATACCATATTTGATAGTCGTTAAATTCTTTAAAATACCTTTCAGCCTCATAATGATAGTATCCGATCCAAGGGATATCCATATGCCCTCCATTTTCGATTGACGATTGACGATTTTCAATTTTCAATAATCAATCGGCTATTTTACCTGTCTGATTGGCACTATATATGGGTGGCCATCACTTAGGTTTATTGTTACTTCCACCCCATAGACTGATCTTATGTTTTCAACGGTCATCACCTGGAGTGGTTCACCGTTGCAAAAGATTTTACCTGCGTTTAGCATCAAAATTCTGTCAGAAAACCGAGATGCCAGATTCAGGTCATGCATGGCTAAAATGGCAGCCACTCCCTTTTCTCTCACCATACCGGAAATCATTTCCATGACCTCCATCTGATGTCTTAAATCAAGGTTGCTGGTAGGTTCGTCAAAGAGTAAGTAGTTAGGATCTTGTGCAAATGCTCTGGCTAACAGGACCTTTTGCTTCTCTCCACCACTAAGTTCGTCAAAGCCCCTTAAGGCAAGATCCTCAAGATCCATAGACATCAGGAGGTCCGCTACTACTTCAAGATCTTTTTTAGATGGTTTCCAGGTAATATAGGGCCTCCTTCCCATCAGAACAGCATCAAATACAGTAATGGGAAACTTGGAAGGTGAACTCTGAGGCACATAACCTACACATCTTGCAAGGTCCAACCTCTTCATCCGGGAGGCATCCTTCCCATCAATCAGGATAGTTCCCCTCTCTGGTTTCACTATTCGTACAATACACTTTAAAAGGGTCGTCTTTCCTGCCCCGTTAGGACCCACTATGCTTAGAATTTCTCCTTTATTCAGTTTTAAATCTACACCTTCTAAGGCATTTATGTTCTTATATCTAAAATTAAGTTCGTGAATACGTAACATTATCAGTATTCTCTTGTCCTTTTAACTCATTTTAGGCATTTTAGGCACTTTTATTACCAGTATTCTCTTTTCCTTCTCATTAATAAGTAAAAGAAAAAAGGTACCCCTATGAACGAGGTTACAATGCCTATGGGTATTACCTGTGGGGCCCATACTATCCTTCCCAGGGTATCTGCCATTAAAACAAGAACAGTGCCTACCAGTGCAGAGGCCGGAAGAAGGAACCAGTGATCTGCCCCGATAATCATTCTGGTGATGTGAGGGGAAACAAGTCCAATAAAACCTATTACACCGGTAAAACAGATACTACCAGCTGTGATCAGAGAGGCAAGAATTACCCCAATCATTCTAATTCTTTTAACGTTCACCCCTAAGGCTAAAGCAGATTCATCCCCGGCAGCAAGGAGATTAAAATCCCATGACCATTTTAAGAGTATAGGGATAGGAAGGAGTATCATTACCGAGGCAATGCCTAATTCTTTCCATCCAACTTTGGACAGGCTTCCGAAAAACCAGAATACTATTTCATGAACCTCCTCCATAGTACCCATATATTGAAAAAGGGAACTAAGGGAAGAGAAGAGAAACATTATGGCGATGCCGGCGAGTATCATTGTCTCCGTGGTGGATCCTTTCAATTTAGCTATTCCAAGAATGAGAAAAGAGGAAAGCAGGGCAAAAAAGAAGGCATTCCCTGCAATAAGGTATTGGTTGTAAAAGCCAGCGCCAAAAACTATTGCCATCACAGCTCCAAATCCTGCGCTGGAAGCTATCCCCAGGGTATAGGGTGATGCCAGAGGATTTCTAAGTATTGCCTGAAATACAGTTCCTGCAAGGGCAAGCCCCCATCCTACTAAAATGGCCATGACTATACGGGGAAGCCTCAGTTTCCAGACAATTGCATGGGCCAGTCCGGAGTCTCGAAAAAGGGCTGTAAATGAATCTTTTAAACCAACAGATGCTGCACCCTGGGAAAGGGCTATCAAGGCCACGGCAAACAAGACTGTTACCAGAAGAATCATCAAAGAGACCTTCTTGCCGGTAAAACCTTTGTACCGTTGATATATGTCTTCCATATAAAAGTGCCTAAAGTGATCTAAAGCCCGCCCTGGCGCAACTCGACTTGACTTATGGCGAGAGCCAGATAGTTACTGCCACACGATACACTGGGCAGTCACGATAGCAAGCCAGGCCTGCCCGCCGTCTGGCAGGCGGGTCTGGGCCAGGGTTTAAAGTGCCTAAAGTTGCCCTGATCCCTTAATGCCGTGATCGTTCTTCCGAATTCCCTCAATTCCTAAATACCTAAAGTGACAGGCTTACACATTAACTTTAGTTCACTTTAGCTCACTTTAGGCACTTTAGTTCACTTGAATTGAGGATATACATATACACCCTGATAATTAACACCTTGAAATCTTACCAGATATTCCCTGTGAAGTTTTTTCGGGTCAAGATCCTTAAAAAGGTCAGGGTAAAACCATTTCGCCATATAGCTTATACCTATTATTGCCCTTGGGCCTGTCCAGATATCACTTGCCATCACATAAACCTTAACCTCTTGTACGGCCCGGATATTATCCCAGGTCGGCCGGGCAATGATCTTGTTTCTAACACCTTTCAGAGGACTAGAATCGATCATAGCATAGCAGTTGCTGAAAGAGACGGCCTTGATAATAACATGGGGATTTTTCGCCAAAACCCACTCAGGTGTTATCTCCGGATAAGGTATAGAGAAATTAGAGGCTATATTATGGCCACCGGCCAGGTCACATATCTCATGACCACCTGAGCCGGGGCCAGTGGTATGGTAATTAGAATAACTCTCAATATACACATCGGGCCTGTTGTTGATATCTCTTAACCTTTCTTGCATAAAACCCAGTTTTTTTCGGTACCAGGTTGTGAGTTGTTTGGCCTCCTGCTTTCTGTTCAGAATGCGGCCCAGGATTTCTACTTCTTTTAATAGGGTACGAATCTTGTAGAAATCGAGTCGTATCACTGTAATACCGAAGGGAAAAAGTTTCTTTTCCATATCTTTACCAGGATGTCGGGCATAGCCTATTACAATATCGGGATTTAACTTGACGATTAATTCATAGTTCGGCTCTCTCCACCTACCAACTTTCGGCCTATTTTTTAGTTGAGGCCAGAACAGGGGATCCCTGGCAATACCAGTGTTGACACCTACCACAAGATCTTCTGCCTTGAGGGCGCGGATTATTTCCAGGGCATCGGAGGTTAAGACTACCAGTCTTTTAACTGGCAGCCTTACCTCCACAGATCTCCCTGTAGCGTCTTTTATTCGTATATTTTCCCCTCTACTTGCTTGATAGGTGATTCCCCCCGCCTCCCACTTCGAGGCTCGCTCTCCTGCCAAGCCCGCACGACTATCATGAGCGAAGGCGATGGCGTGTAGGCAGGGCAAGGCGAGCAGGTCACTCAAAATAAGCAAGCAAAAGAGGAACATCAAAGTACATGCTATGATGATATATTTTTTCATAAAATCTGTTCATTCGAAAAAAAGAGCAATTGGCGACGGACAACTGACCACGGACATCTAATACCGAAGGGTCAATTCGCAGAAATAAGTTCGTCCCTCTGGCATGTAGTATTCAAAATATTCTTCGTCGAAGATATTATCCACAGAGAGGGATATATCCGCCCATTTATATGGCATGAAGGTTATCTTACCATCCACATAAAAGGCTGGCTCATAGGTGCCGTAAACCCCTTCCGCAGTATCCTTGTTGTCTGAGTTATTGAATATCTTGCTAAAGTAGCGGGCTATAAGGCTCCCTTTGAACCAGTTATGCGCTGCCTCAAGACCTATATTATACATCGTTTTGGGGATACCGGTTATCCTCTTGTCTTCTGTTGCGGGATCAAGGGGATTATCTGTGATCTCAGCCTCTGTCCAGGTGAAATTTCCCCAAGCCTTAAGCCATCTGGTAATTTCCTGAGAGACCTCAAATTCCAATCCATAGGTGCATGCTTTACCTGCATTCATGCGAGTTTTGGTTTTGGCTGCGTTATCGATTTTATAGTAAATCAAACCTTTAATATCATTCCGGTACCCGGTAAGGGATAGCCTGGTCTTTCTGTCAAAGAAATATTGATCCATACCTGCCTCATAGGTCCAGACAGTTTCGGATTCCAACTTCGGATTGCTCCTGTATTCCCATCCCCAGGATGTCCAGGTTCGATAAAGTTCATAGAGATTGGGGGCGCGAAAGGCATGGCCAACAGAAGCCCTCAAGCAGGTATTGTGTAGAACCTTCCAGACTAAGCCTGCCTTAGGACTGAACTCGGAATCCGTATTGCTATCATACGTGGTTTCAGAGCCAGGGACCCCAGAGGCCCCGTCTGAAACCTTCCACGCATCATAACGACCCCCTACATAAAGGGTAAACGTTTTGGTAATGTTCCATTCATCCTGCAAAAATAGGGCCCAAATCCTATCCTTTCCACCTGAATAGAAGGTGCTATCACTTTTGCTCTCATAACTTCGATAATATGGTACATCATAGTCATTAGTATCTGATTCATCAGTCCGAAAGGAAGCACCTAAAGTGAGGACATGAGATTCACCGATGGGTATATCTGTACGAATCTCCGAAAACCAGCTCTCAGTTTCGGTTTCTTTAAGGCTACCCGGGGAGTCATAATATGTTTTTGTTGAACCGCCTGTCTCAAGGGTATAGCAATCATCTGTTCTTACCGTTCCTATTTGAGCATTGATCTCCACAGGTCCAAAGAGTTCTTTGAGAGAAAGAGTGTATATATCGGTTTCATTCTTTCCAATACCCGTATAGCTTATGAAATTATTTGGTTTAAAATCTGCTTTTTTGCCTGCTCCAGCAATGGCAGACCCTGTAAAGGTTCCAATATAGGTATTAGGGGGGCCATAGTCATACTCGTGGCGACCTGATACAGCTGCAAAGGCAAGACTTCCTGTATCAGAAAAATCAAGGGTTGCCTTGGCGTTAATATTGTTTTTTTCAGCTGAATTTTCACCTTTATCGCCCACAACCCACTTTGTCGGGTTTCCGTATTTGTCATTCATTGGGTATCCACCAGATTCGGTTCCAGCACCAGACTTTATTGTGCTTTGCACCGGCGCAGTCGGATAGCCGTCAGTTGATTCTTCCTCGTAACCGACTCTAAGACTGACTTTATCTGCAAAGCGATCACCAACATTAAAACGGTAACGGTAGGTATCATTAGAGCCGAATCCTCCAGTGGCACTAACTTCCAGCTTTTCAGGGGTTTTAGTAATAATATTAATCACACCGCCCATAGCATTACCTCCGTAAAGGGCCGATGCCGCACCCCTAATAACCTCTATCCTTTCGATGTTGTCTACAGGAAGCAGTCCCCATTCAATTCCATTGGTATAAGCGTCATTGAGGGGTTGACCGTCCAAAAGAATCAAGGCGTATTCGTCACCGCTAAAGCCTCTCATTCTTACAGAGCTTGTGCTATCCATCAATCCCTTGTTTCGTTTGGTAAAGATACCTTTGAGTTCTGAAAGAACCTCATCAACTGTTTTGATATTACGCCGCTCAATTTCCTCCTTGGAGATAATAGTCACACTGCCAGGAGCATCTTCAACCTTTTTTTCTGTTTTAGTTGCTGTCACAACTATCTTTTCCAGTTTAATGACTCCTGTCTCTTTCTCCTCTGCCAAACTCACCTGGGCAAAGACAAGGCCCATGATGCCCACTAAAATAACAATCAACTTCCAACTTCTCATCACATACCTCCTATAACTTTAGTAAATGGCTAGATTATTTATCCCCTAGAGGTCGCCAGACAAAATAATCATGTTTGACGTGAAAATGCTTCGGTGTTATATAAGATTTGAAGCATCCTCTCAGGGGGGCTTCACCGGGAAGGCAGCTCGCAAACCATGATTAGGGCTTGCTGCCTTCCCTCCTTTACTATTTTCTTCTCAATCATTAAATTCCCAGTTCTAACTCTTTCTCTTATCACCTCCCTTCTTGCTTCAGGTCAGCTCAAAAACAATATCTATCTCTAATGCAAGATCTCCCTTATATATATGGTTTGGTGGCTTAGGAAATGGAGAAGCATCCTTGACAGCCTTAAGAGCTGCTGTATCCAAGACTTTGTACCTCGATGTTTTCACCACCTTGGTCTCCCTGACATTTCCTTCAGATGTGATTACAAAGCGGATGGTCACAGATCCTTCTATTTGCCTGATCCTGGCTGTATTAGGATATCTCTTGTGCTTCTCTATTCTTAATCTCACCATTTCCATATAGCTATTGGGGGTAACGTACTCACTTTCTACCACCAGCTCCTCAGGAGGGAAACACTCCGTGATATTCAATGCCAGATCTTGAGGAATATCCGGCATGCTTATTCTCTCAACGAGGCTATCTGGCAGATCTCTTTCAGCAGGCTCTATACTTATCGGTTTTAACTGAGGTATTGGCCTTTGGGTCACCTTCAGTCTTTTTACCTCCTGGACACGATCAGGTGGCTTAGGTCTATGACGCGGCCTGGGAATGCTCCTTGTGGGCGGTTTTGATATATCCCTTAGGGTCAATTCGATATAAGTTAGCATTTTAGAATTATAAAGGCCTGTAATATGCATAAAGATAACCAAATGAATGGCCATTGAGATTAGGATTAAGCCTCTTAAGAGCCAGTTGGGTCTCCTCTCCCAGGATGGCATTACTGCCTCCAATGTTAGAATTCCTTCTCCGTGGCCAGACAAAGCCTTCCGGCCCCGGCTGCCTTGGCCACATCCATAACCTTTACGGCCTTATTTAGGATAACGGCCCGATCAGCCCTTATAACGACCAGCTTATTCTCTCTCACACCGATCATCTCCTTGAGCCTATCAAAGAGCATGGCAAGGGAAACCTCTTCGTTTCCAAGAAATGCCCTTCCTTGTCTGTCCACATAGACTGTAATCTCCTTCTCAGTCTGGGGTGCTGATGCCTTGGCCTGGGGGAGTTTGATCTTAATTCCTTCATCGACTAAAAAATTTGTAGTCAAGAGAAAGTAGATGAGGAGAAGAAAAACAATATCAATCAAAGGGGTCAGGGGAATCTCAACCTTAAGACGCGGTCTTGGTTTATAATGTACCAGCATAATGACTCCTTTAAGATCGCTTACCCATGGCCTTGATAAATGTTACAGCCCCATCTTTGAGCTTGGCCTCATACTTATCTACCCTGGCAAAGAGATAGCTATGTGCTACCATTGTAGGAAGGGCTACTGCCAGACCTAAGGCTGTGGTTAGCATTGCCTCCCATATGCCCCCGGCCAACACAGCAGCATTGACCTTGCCACCCATCTGTTGAATAACCATAAATGCCTTGATCATGCCGATAACTGTTCCAAGTAACCCAAGTAAAGGCGCTATGCTTCCTATGGTAGCAAGGGCCTGAAGATAGCGAGAAAGTCCCCTAACCTCCTCCTCGGTGGAATGAATAATTACAGTCTCAAGTGTCTCCCTGTCTTGATCAATGACCTCTATGGCATGTGACAAAATGTGACCCATAGGTGACTTGCTTCCTCTTGCCAGCTCAAGGGCTTTGGTGTGCTCAGCATCTCTTACATGCTGAGCTACTTTTTCTACTAATCCCAAACCCCGAATGCGTACACTAGCAAAACGGATTAACCTTTCAAGGAAAATAGCCAAGGCCAACACAGAACAAAAAAGGATAGGCCCTACAAGAATGCCGCCTTTTGCAAGAAATTCAATCATAGTTTATTTATCCTCCTGGGCCAGATTCAACCAGATCGACCTTTCCGTCAAAATTGAGATCTTTTGATCTTCTGATAAGGGCCTCTGATTCATCGTACTCCTCCCAAAGGTCTGGTTTTCCGTCCCTGTTTGTATCTTCCTCTACCTTTGTCAGTCTCCCTTTATGGTAGTAATACCAGGTATCCACCTGGCCGTTCCCGTTATTATCCTTCTCTGCAAGATAAGCCTCTTCATTCTGGTTGTAAAACCAGGTGATATTCAAGCGACCGGTGCCACCATTGTCTTCTTCGCTTTTGACGAGCTTCCCTTCAACATTGTAATGTTCCCTAAGATCCAGGTTCCCATCATTGTCTTCATCAATCTCCTTGAGCCTTAAGATGCCCTCTTTATAGCAATAGCGACCATCTATCAAGCCGTCCCTATCAGCATCCAGCTCAATCACCATGGACCATTTTGGTCTGTTGAACCACTGTGTTATGTCAAACCTGCCGTCATCGTCTTTGTCCCTAATGAGTTTGTATTTTTTCCCATCCTTATAAAAGACCTTTAAATTAACCTTTCCATTTCCATTTTCATCCCTCTCCATTCGAACTAACTGCCCATCTTTGTAGTACTCCCATGTATCTGTTTTTCCATTTAGGTTTATATCGCTTTCGACCGTGCTTTTTAGCCCCCTTTGATCAAAAAAGATCTTGAGATCCACCTTCCCATCTCTATTCCTGTCCTTAGTCTGTAAACTGTGTTTCCCCTTTTCAAAGAGGGTAACTGTTTCCATAAATCCATCACCATCTGCATCATATGTGACTTTGACAGGCTCTCCTTTCCTGTAGGTCCTGATCCTGTCAATCCGACCCGTATGCCTTGTGTCCTCCTCGATTTTTTTAGCAATGCCTCGGTCATCAAGGTAGGTAAAAAAATCCTTTTTTCCATCAAAGTTTATATCCTTCTCCTGATAAAATGGCATTCCATCCCTTAAACGGGTCGTGATGTCAAAGTGACCGTCCCTATTTGTATCTTTTTTATGTTCAATGGGCTCCCCATCCTTAAACCGAGTAATGATTTCAAATCTCCCATCGTGGTCAATATCCTTTTTCTGTTCGAGAAGCGCTCCTTGGCGGTAAATAAGAAAAACTTCCCTCTTCCCGTCTTTGTCTAAATCGTAACGGCTCTCTTTGGGAAGTCCATTATCGTCATAGAAAGTGATCCTTTCCACCTTTCCATCACCGTCATCATCTATGCGCCTTTCAAGGGGATTGTCATCTTTATAGGTTTGCCAGACATTCACCTTGCCATCGCCATCCGTATCCTTGGTGAAACAAGAAAGCTTTCCCTCTTTAAAATGGTAAATGCTATCAAACAGGCCATCTCCTATGGTGTCTTTTTCGATCTTTAAGGGGTGTTCCTTCTCATCAAAGTATATTATCTGGTCTATCCTGCCCGATTTATTAGAATCTTTTTCATGCCTGATTTTTTTCCCTGATTTCAAATAATCCCAGCTATCAATACTCCCATCATGATGTGTATCTCTCTCAACCCGAATCAACTCTTCCTCCAGGTAATACTGGAACTTGTCCATTGTCCCATCTGAATTGCTGTCTATCTCCAGTTTTATGATCTTTCCATCTTTATCAAGATGGGCAATCTGATATATCTTTCCATCCTTATTGGTATCCTTTTTTAAAATCTTTTCCTTTGCCAATGCTGATATAGGCAAAAAGAGAAAGATTAATGCCATCATGATAAAAAAATCACCTAGGACCTTCATAATTTTCTTTTTTAACCTTCGAAAAAAAAGGCCACGAAGATAATTTGCCCTGTTTTCTATCAGAGCAAAAGACCTCCGTGGCCTTTTTTTTAGCGTTATTCTATTTTAATAAACTAACTTCTGATGGTAGAAATGATCTTCTTGATCAGACCTTCCTTATTTTTAAAGTTTATATAGCGACTCAACAAAGGCCTGTCAAGAAAAATATTCCACTTTGTCTTTGAGAAATGTTGACAAATTTATATGAAACATTTAAAATTTTATTTAATGAGCTTATGTAGAGCTTTTAAACCCTATGAAAGGAGATTTGACCATGGAAGGAAAACATGAACACAAACACTTACATGCACATGAACATAATCACGTGCACATTCACGAACATTCCCACGGGGACATGAAGCATAGCCACGAGCACACACACACTCACACGCATGAACATCTCCACGAACATATACACGAGCATAGTCATGGCGGTCCAGCTTACGTTCACGACCATGAACACCCCGGAGATCACGGACCACATAATCATGATCATCCAGGCCATGAGGCAGAAATTCATGACCATGATCACTAAAAAATGAAGTAAGGTATTCGCATTTTAACCAGTGAGAACATAAACTTGCTGGAGTGGCTGGTAAGTGGAACAAGAAGGAACTTTCAAGAAAAATCCACTGTATAAAATTTTTCCCTTGATAAGTTTTTTTCTGTCGTTATAGGGGTAATAATGAAACAGGGAATAGAAAAAATATTTATTAGGTCATTGAATAACTGGTGGTGGTTTATCTCCCATTAGTAGGTAAATCCACTGAGACCAGCATAATATTGTTAAAAAAAACCGTGCGCTTGCTTCCATAGACCCACGGTTTTTTTTATTTGGAATATTAAAATATCTGTAAGCGATCATAGCGTCATTACATCTGGATATATCAATGGATATGAGTGTTTTTCTGAAGCGACTGGTGGGGGGCGCCGTCTTTTCACGGCTGCCTCATTCATCCAGAAGAGCAGAGTTTGTAATTTTTTACAAATTTAAGAAACAGCTCATGATAATGCAATAAAGTGAATTGCTTTTTATAAATCAGATAAAAATATCTTTGAATTGTGCAGTCCTGAATCGGTACCTTAATAATTGTCCCCTGTTTTAATTCTCGCTTGATAGCATGGATAGAAAGAATGGAGGTGCCGAGACCGGCTATGATTGCCTCTTTGACTGATTCAGAACTTCCCATTTCACAAACAATATTGAATTTGGAAAGGCTCTTGTCGGTATTTTTAAGTAAGTATTCTTCCATGATTTCCCGGGTCGCAGAACCCATTTCTCTGATGATATAGGGTTCTTTTGAGACCTCATCCAATGTTACATAATCCTTTTTTCGCCAGGGATGATCCCCAGGTATGGCTAAAACAAGGGTGTCCTTCCATAAGGGCTCTATATTTAACCTTTTATTTAAGCTCTGTTTGCCAATAAGGCCTATTTCTGCCTGATTATTCAGAATCATTTCAAGGGTTTCTTCACTGTCATTGGCTTGAACATAAGCGTGGATATCAGGAAAAAGCTTTTTAAACTCATTCAAAAGGTAGGGGAGGATATATGTTGCAGGTATGGTGCTGGCGCTGACAAAGATGTTTCCCGACTCATTATCCTTTGCCCTTAAAATCTTTTCTTTTGCCTCATCTCTCAGTTTTAAAATTCTTCTGGAATAATCATAGAGGATCTTTCCCTCAGGGGTTAAAGATATTCCCATATTTTCTCTGTTGACAATCTTGGCGTTGACCGCCTCCTCTAAGTTTTTAATGTGCTTGGTAAGGGATGGCTGGGTTAGAAACACCCGTTTAGCAGCACGGCTGAAGCTTCCCTCCTCAACTAGATATATAAGGGATTCCATCTGTTGAATGGTAATATTCCTAAATTGATCATAACTCATAATAAAACTCGCTTAATATAGTGAACTGTCGGGAATAATTACCATAAATTTCTGTTATAATCAACAAAGTATTATAACTATTTTGAATTTGACATATTCCATAAATTTAAATAGGTAAATACTAAACGAAAGATAACATGGGGATTGGCAGAAAGGTTTCCCGCCAGAAGGAACTCATCTATGTATCAATTTTTCGGCTTTACCTGACGCACGATAAAGAATTCTACCCGGGTTTGGTAGGCACGGGCCAGGCCGAAAAATCAACTTCATTCCATTTCTTATTATCATAATTTTCCAAATATTTTTTAGTCTGGCTTATAAGCCTTTGAACTTAGGGGTTTCACCCCAATTGGAGTATTGGAGCAATGGAGTAATGGAAAACCTAAATGCATAAGACCTTCTATATTTCAGGCTTTTTAAAATATTCCAGTAGTCCCTGGCCCAGACCTGACATGCATGGAGTGAGTTCTAAAGACTTTGGTTCCAAAAGACTATAGCGATCACGGATTTTCCAAGTAAGTCGCACCAGGGCCAGCACACTCCATTAATCCATGTGGGGGACATAAAATTAAAGACGCAAAAAGACCTATGTTTTCAAGGAGTTGTATAATTTCCTAGACGTTTAAGATAAATTCTGGGGGCAGAGGTGCTGGGCGCGCCGGTGAAAAACAGGTATTTGCAAAACCAATAGATATGGGAAAGGAGGGATAATTATGAGAGTCAAATTGAAGGTATCTTTACTTATCATTTTTACTTTTTTGGTGGCTGGAAATCCTCTCGTTATTGCAGGGGATTTAGATCCATTTCTGGGTGTAAAGGGAACCCTCAGGATCGCTGGAGGCACAGCCCACATTCCAGTAATGAAAGAGGCGGCAAAGAGGATTATGCACATGAACCGCGATACCAAGATTACTATTGCCGAAGGTGGCTCTGGCGTGGGAATCAAGCAAGTTGGAGAAGGTCTGGTAGACATAGGAAATACAGGGAGGAAGGCAACTGATGATGAAATAAAGAGGTATGGGCTGAAGATGTTCAAATTCGCCATAGATGGAATTGCCGTTGTTGTTAATCCAGAAAACCCTGTAGTCAGAATGAACAAAAGTGAGATCATGGATATCTTTTCTGGAAGGGTGAATGACTGGAAAGCGATGGGGTGGAAGGACAGAGGAATTAATGTCTATACTCGGGATGCTTCCAGCGGTACCCGGAAGGTATTCTGGAAGAAGGCATTGAAAAAAGGGGGGATTGCAGAGGGGGCCAACTTCGTTAAATCTCACGGGGCTATGAAGTCAGCCATTAGCGTTGACCCCTACGGGATTGGCTACATCTCTGTAGGCTATTTAGACGATACGGTGACGCCTGTCTCTTTAGATGGTGTTTCCCCTACCTTAGAGAATGTTCGTAAGGGAAATTATAAAATTGCCAGGGGACTCTATATGAACACTAAGGGGGAGCCTTCTGGGTTAACCAGGCTTTTTATAGATTATGTCCTGAGCAAAAAAGGACAGAAGATCGTGGTAGAAAAGGGATTTATTGCGGTTAATTAATGAGACCTTCTATAGAAAAACTTGCCGAAAGGGGGTTCCTTCTCAGTGCCTTACTCAGCGCCTCAATTACTATATTTATCCTTTCTTTCATGTTCCTGTTCAGTCTGCCACTTTTCAGAGGAGGAAAAATCGTTGAATTTCTCAGGCTGGGATGGAACCCTTATGACGGAAAGTTTGGCGTGCTCCCGATGATGGTCGGCACAGTGATCATCGCCTCTTTTGCTATCCTTATTGCCACGCCATTTGGAATAGGGTGTTCAGCCCTTATCAGTGTCTTTTCTCAACGGAATTTCGGCAGATTCCTGAGAAAGGTTGTGGAGTTTATGACAGGCATTCCTACCGTCATTTATTCATTTGTGGCTATATTTCTGCTGGTACCATTAATCAGGGAGATTTTTCAAAAAGGAACAGGGATGTGTGTATTAAGTGCTTCTATAATGCTGGCACTGCTTATTCTTCCTACAATTGTGCTGTTTTTAACCGATGCCTTCAATTCTGTGCCAAAAAACTATCTCAATGCAGCAGAGGCCATGGGTGCCACCCCGGTACAAAAGCTGATTTATGTCATCATACCATCAGCCTGGAAGGGGATAATCTCAGGATTGGTTCTGGCTGCTGGAAGGGCTGTAGGAGATACCATGATTTCCCTTATGATTGCCGGCAATGCGCTCCAGATTCCCAGGGGTCTATCCGATGCTGCCAGGACGCTAACATCCCATATAGCACTGATCATCGCAAGCGACTATGAGAGCCCGGAGTTCAAATCCATATTCGTCTGCGGCCTGATACTCTTTGTCTTTACCATGCTAATTGTACTTGTCCTGAGGTTGTTGGGGTATTTTGAAATTTTAAGGGAGAGATGAATCGTTTAACAGAATATGGGATTACCATCTTTACCTGGATAACGGGGATAATCCTTATTGGGGCTATAGGGGTACTTCTATGTTTTTTACTCTATAAAGGTATCCCTGCCCTGAATCCATCCATGATATTCGGGGAAACCAGGGCTCTGGATGCACTTCTATTGAGAAAGGAGGTAGTTGATGGTCTCTTTCCTGCAATAGCCGGCACGACCCTTTTGATCATTACCTCCATTATATGGGCCATCCCTGTTGGGGTTGCCAGCGGCATCTATCTTGCGGAATACTGCAATGTCAAGTTGAAACCGTTATTCAATTTTTTACTTGATGTCCTGGCAGGGATACCCTCTATCTTAGTGGGCCTTTTCGGCTTTGCCATTTCTATCTTCCTCCACAGACACCTATCCGAGCATATTTACCCCTGTTTTCTCATTTCAAGTCTGGCTCTGGCCTGCCTTGTCCTTCCCTATATTATCAGAACCACAGAGCAATCTCTGGGTAATTTACCCTTTTCCATCAAAACCACAGGACTCGCTCTGGGTGCCTCCAGGCTGCAAAACATCTTATTCATATTGATCCCCTATAATCTTTCCAGTATCATCAGCGGCATCATCCTGGCAATAGGAAGATGCGCAGAGGATACAGCAGTCATCATGTTAACAGGGGTGGTGGTCATGGCAGGGATTCCCACATCGGTGCTTTCCCAATATGAGGCCATTCCCTTCTATATCTTTTGTATTTCCTCGGATTATAATTCTCAGGAGGAACTGATGAAAGGGTTTGGGGCATCTATAATTCTGCTTGGAATCTGTGTTTTTCTCTTCACCCTATCCAACATATTAAAAAGGAAGGTGGCAATTCGATTTGCCACACACACATAGAAAAGTTACACATATGAAAGAGACAAAAATTAAAATAGAAGGATTAAATTGTTATTATCAGCAAAAGATGGTCTTAAAAGGGTGTAAAGGGGAGTTTGAAGAAAATGCAATTACTACTATTATTGGTCCCTCTGGGGTGGGTAAAACCACATTCTTAATGGTGCTGAACCGGCTTTATGAATTAATCCCTAACTGCAGGGTTGAGGGTAAGGTGGAGATACAACTAAATAGCAGGTATGTCGACATTCATAGTTTACCTCTTACTGCACTGAGGAAAAAGATGGGAATGGTGTTTCAGGTACCAAATCCCCTACCAATGAGCATTTTTAAGAATGTTGCCTTTCCATTGAGATTATCCGGTGTTAAGGACAGAAAATATCTTGAGGAAAAGGTGGAAGAAGTTTTGAAAGATGCCATTTTATGGGATGAAGTGAAAGATAGATTAGAGGATTCTGCCCTGAAACTTTCCGGTGGGCAACAGCAAAGGCTGTGCATCGCCAGAGCCATGATTACGCAACCAGATGTTCTCCTGCTTGATGAGCCCACATCATCACTGGACATAGAAGCAGCTTTAAAGATTGAAGAACTGCTGGAAGGTCTTAAGGAAAGATGTACCCTGATCATTGTCTCCCATTATGCGGATTTGACAAGAAGGATTTCAGACTCTGTGGTAACCTTGAAGGATGGAAGGTTTAAAGAGCATGGCAATTCCTCATAAAGTGAGACCTCTGGAAGCAGCTATTCTGGCAGATCAGACTAGAGGTAACTCATGGTGACGAGTGTTATACATAGCTTTGTTTTGTTTGACACCTAAAGACTGAGATGGCAATGATGTTTAGGATATTTTTGGAAAGCGGATTTATGGTAATGATTTTATCAGCGTTGTTTTACGCTATCACTGATATTATCATAAAGTTTATATCTCCGCCCCTTGGGATAATTCAAATCGCTTTCGTTCGCTTTCTGCTAGGTGCACTCATTCTCTGGCCCATGCTTAAATCAAGTGGTCAGTCTCTCATAGGTAACTCTATTCGGGTTCTTTTGTTAAGGGGACTTACTGGGACACTTGCCTTCTTCTTTCTCCTTAAATCAATTGTAATGATCCCTCTTTCAAATGCTATGGTGCTTTTTTATACCTTCCCCCTTTTTGCTACCTTTTTCTCCTTTTTTCTCCTGAAGGAGCGATTTAAGAGATTAGAAATTATCCTTACTTTAGTAGGTATGATCGGTATATACATTCTCATCAACCCAAGCTCTCATGCCTATACCATTGGTCATATGTTCGGGCTCCTGGCAGGATGCTTTGCTGGTTTTACCGTGGTTTTGATTCGAAAACTCAGGAAAACCAATGGCCCTTTGATCATCTATTTTTACTTTTGCATTGTTGGTGGTATAATCTCGTCTCCTTTTTTTATCATGAAGTTCAAACTTCCAGATTTTGAACAATCCTCTTTTTTGGTTTTACTCGCCGTGATTTTCCTGATTGCCCAGATCCTCATGAACCAAGGGTTTAAATTTTGCAAGGCCTCAGAAGGCGGTGTGATCTTGATGTCAGAGGTCGTTTTTACAGGGATCGCAGGAGTCGTCATCTTCGACGATACTATGTCATTGAATTTTTTGGCCGGAACTTGTCTGATTATTGGAAGTGGTATAGGGTTAAATCTTATAGCCTATAAAAACAACATTTCTGTCCCAATGGCCAACATGTGAAATGTGGAAAACACGACGGATGGGCAAGAAAAAATATTTCTTTATTGCAAAAAGTTCATTTTTTTATACTGCCTAACTTTTGCATCGCAATCCCCATTCATTTGATCCCTTTTCTACCCTCTTATTTTCACTCATAAGATACTTTAAAAGAGGTAATTTCCCGAATCATAAAAAAAAGAAGGATTTTTGATAAGGAGCAAATTCCTTGACAGTTCGCCAGACGATAGTTAAAAAAAAGGATGCACTGTTTCGCAACCCTATCTCAGGGAGAGATTGGTGACAAATCATGCTGAATACTCTGATCATTGTTTTGGCAGCAATTTTGCTTCTTGGACTTCTCTATTACGAAAATAAGGTAAACCAAAAGGGCCTGCTGTTAACCAAAACTGTTCTTTCCTTGCTGTTTGTTATTGCAGCCTTGGCCCAGCCCCATCCGATCTCCATGTATTACTACTGTCTTCTGGTAGGATTAACATTCTGCTTGGGTGGAGACATTTTTTTGGCCTTACCTCAGAAAATGATGTTTCTTTTTGGTTTGATCTTTTTCTTGATTGGACATATTTTTTACATCTTTGGTTTTTTCTATGTGGCCCAGTCAAGTCAGTGGACGTGGGTGGGGTTCCTCACCATGCTGGTCATCAGTGTCTGGGTTTATTTCTGGCTCAGGCCCCATTTGAGGTCAATGAAGGCACCGGTTGCGCTTTACGTAATCATTATTACCATAATGGTTACCGGGGCTTGGTCGATTCTCGGCGATTCTAATCTGGCTCAGCCTGGACGGATCATGGTTTTTGCCGGCGCTCTTAGCTTTTACTTTTCTGACATATTCGTGGCTAGGGACCGCTTTTTACGGAAGGAATTCCTCAATCGGCTCATCGGACTGCCCATGTATTATATCGGACAATTCCTTTTGGCCTTCTCGGTGGGGTTACTGAGGTAACCATATAAGATTTGAGCATAGAGTGTCTTGAAAAAGGCGGTTTACTGCTGTCATTTTCTTGGAGAATAAAAAAGAGGGTAGGGGGATTATCCTGAGCGGTGTCTCAGGAGTTGCAACCGCAAAGGTGGTAATTATTGTGTGACTAACATGCCAGTGGCAGTACCCCGAACCTCTACCTATGCCTTGACGAACTCCACCCTCTCGTATGCCCTTGCACTCGCTGATCAGGGTCTTGAGATGTCGATGGGCAGCAATAAGGCTCTGAAGAAAGGGTTAAACATATACAAAGGAAGGATTACCCTTAGGGCAGTTGCTGAATCCTTTGGTATGGACTACGAGGAAGTACAATTCTGAGATCCACTTTTTTTGTTATATTGTAAATCATATAACGAGCCCAGGGGTGATAATGATACAGAACACTTTCAGCACAGTCCCTCTGAAAACAGCTTGCAGAGCCTCCGATAAAATGGTTTATATGCAATAAAAATTTGAACTATATGTTTTTTGGAAAGGAGAATGACAATGGAAGAAAAGGTACCAACTCGTGAGGAGGCATTGAAGATTCTGCATGAGTATAATAAAGGTGATAGCTTGCGTAAACATGCCTATACCGTAGAAGGAGTTATGCGCTATATTGCAAGGAAGCGTGGCGAGGATGAAGACAAATGGGGGATTATCGGGCTTATTCATGATCTCGATTATGAACAGTTTCCTGATCAGCACTGCACTAAAACAAGGGAGATCCTCGAAGAGCATAACTGGCCTGAGGAATATATCCGTGCCATTGTCTCTCACGGATGGGGAATATGTTCAGATGTAGAGCCAAAGAGCACTCTGGAGAAGACATTGTATGCCATAGATGAATTAACAGGACTTATTGCGGCTAATGCTATGGTTCGCCCTTCGAAAAGTGTGATGGATATGAGTGTAAAATCTGTAAAGAAAAAATGGAAATCACCTGCCTTTGCTGCCGGAGTAAACCGATCAATCATCCAGAGGGGTGCCGAGATGCTGGGAGTCGGAATTGAAGAACTCATTGAAGATACAATAATGGGGATGCGGGAAGTAGCAGATGCTATAGGTTTGAAAGGAAATCCAGTCTAAAAATAGTAACCGGGCCCTATTTTTATTAGTAATATTTTCTTTAAAATTCCCATATGACCGGATTATTGTCCAGGTGGTCGGTAACAATACATCCAATGGTATCCATCTTCGATAGATCGGCAGTAGATAGATGGAATTCAGCCCCTTTGGCGTTTTGTAATACCTGTTCACTATTACGGGCCCCGGCGATTGCACATGTGTTAGGTTGAGTAATGACCCATGCCAGTGCCAGTTGTCCGAGGGTCACACCATGTCGTTGGGCAATGGGTCGGAGTTTGGCCAGCGCTTGATGTACTCGATGTACATTTTCAGGTTTAAATAGCCTGTTTTTTGATCGGTGATCTCCTTTGGAAAATGTGTGATCAGGCCCAAATTTACCTGTTAGGATCCCCTGAGCCATAGGAGAGTAAGCAAGAATAGTGATGTTGTTGTTCACGCAGTAAGGCATTACATCCTTTTCCACATGTCGCCAAAAAAGGGAATAAGGCGGTTGAAGACTATCGATGCGAGCATACGTGGCTGCTTCCTCTAGTTGGAGGCGAGAGAAATTCGAGACACTAATAGCCCGAATTTTTCCCTGTTCCTTCAAGTCATTCATTGCCCTCATAGTTTCCTCGATAGGGACATATTTACTACCCCAGGAGCCGGCTGGCCAATGGATTTGGTAAAGGTCGATATAGTCGGTTTTAAGATTTTTAAGGGAGCGATGGAATGCTTCAATAACCTGGTCGTATTGAAGATGGTTGGGGGATACCTTGGTTGCATAAACGACCTGATTCCGAACATTGGCCAGAGCCTCTCCTAAAATCCGCTCAGAGTGACCCCTTCCGTATTCTTCGGCGGTGTCGAAGGTTGTGATGCCAACCTGAAAGGCGGTTCGAATGGCCTTAGTGGTCTCGGCATCATCAATCCCTGCCCACATGCTTTTTCCGGCTTGCCAAGTACCCATAATGATAGGCGTTATTTTTACATCTGATGTTCCAAGCGAGCGCAGTTCCATATCAGTCACCTTGCTTTAAGATTCATGCTTGACTCATAATTTATTAACCACATAACATATTAAAAGACAAAGAAATAATACCTTACGCTTTCCATGAGGTATATAGTATAACAACTTTTCCTTTGAAATTGATTCTTTTTTACTTTACTTTGATTTTAGTGGGAGGCTTGTCATTTGTTTCGTTTTTTCCATGAGCTATCAATTGAAATCCATCATCACCCCTAGTAATTATTAGAAAAATGTGCTGCATAAATACTAGAAGCCTGGAATTAAAATTAGAAGTAGTTCCAGTGGAATCGTTATTACAGCATGAAGCAACCCTTCCACACATTGTAGATAAATTGGTTTTAGAGTTTACAAACTTGGCAAAATTACAAAATCCAATCATCATTGATGAAAATAATATATTATTAGATGGAAATCATCGTGCCTTTGTTTTCAAAAAATTGCACTTTAAATATATTTCGGTGTGCAAGATCAATTATTTCAATAAAAATGTAAAGTTACGATATTGGTATAGATTGCTAAAGAATATTAAAAATGTTGATTTGCTTAAAAAGATTATTGAAGACATGAATGGGAGTGTTACGCAAGTAACGGACAAGAAAGCATTAACAAAAGTATTGGAGAATAATAGTCTTAATTGTGGCATTCAGCAGGGCGATTATTATGCATCAATTAGTTTCAATAAAGATATTGTAAATGATGCAGTAAGTGCTTATGATTTTTTGGAAGAAATCCAAAATAAATTAATAAAAGAAGGTATCAAATTAAAATATATCCCAGATCAATATGTGCATGAACGTAAATTTTATGATGAATTGAAAGATGATAAGGTGGTGATTTGGACACCACAAATAACGAAAGAAATGGTAGTAGATGCTGTAAAAAAAGGAAAGATATTCGCACCAAGGGCAACGCGCCATCTAATCCCATCGAGGCCGATAAATGTTAATGTTCCGAGCTATTAGTTCAAAGAAAATATTTCATTAGAAGAAATCAATAAGAGATTTTCAAAATTTCTTGAGAGTAAACATATAAAGCGATTCGGTCCAGGTCAGATCATTGCTGGGCGGTATTATGGAGAAGAATTGTTTATTTATTTTGATAAAAAATAATAATTTTAAATAATTGGCAACTGCTCAGGTATCTTGCCACAAAGCCACCAAGATTATAGAATGGTTATTTATAATAGCCTTTTTAATGCGCCTGAGGCGCATTAATGCGTTTCACATTGAAATTAGCGAGAAAAATCCGTTATTCAATTTATCTTCATTTTTTCTTTGGGTCTTTGTGCCTTGGTGGCTGAATAGTTACATTAATTGTTCAAATAGGAAAAGAGGAATTTGAGATGGGTAAAAAACATAAACTCGTAAGTCTATCAGCGATAGGCCTTGATTCTCCCGGTTTAGTTTCAAAAATCACAACAAAAATATTTGAAATAGGCGGTAATATTATAGATGTAGAAGAATATTGCCGGAGAGATTTATTTTCAATATTCCTTATCATTGATTTCTCAGCATCTAAGAATTCAATGGATGAGATAACTACTACCTTGACGACAGTTGAAAATGAAACAGATCTGAAGGTTAGCGTAGGAATATACGATGAGGAAGAAATCCCTCGTTTAGATGAAAAAGAACTCCACATAGTAACTATCTTAGGGGTGGATCAGCCTGGAATCATTGCGAATGTCTCTACTTTTTTTCATAGGTGTAATATCAATATACAAAATTGTAGGATGATTGCCCGGGGAAAGTTTTTTTCAATGGAAATGGTTATAGATACTAACAAGATGGGCGTTGAACCACGCTTGTCTCATAAGGAAGCAATTGAGAAAATGAAAGACGAATTAAAGAGTTTATGCGCAAAAATAAAACAAAGCATTGTAATTCAAAGTGAAAATATATACAAGAGGGCGAAAAAGCTTATTGTTTTTGATGTAGAATCTACCTTGATCCAAATCCCTTCCCTTAAAAATCTATTGAAAAGAATAGAAGGAAAAGCAAGATCGATTGAGAGCACATTCAAATTTTCCGATGATAATAAAGGTGATATGCAATCACTTATTGAAAATATACGTATGCTCAAGGGCGTGCATATGAGCGACTTAGAGAAGTTTAGCGAGATTCTCCAATTAAATCCCGGAACACTCGAATTGATACGAATCTTGAAATCGATGGGTTTCAAGATTGCACTTTTATCATCTGGTTTTAATTTATTTATCAAGAAACTTTTTGAAGCAGCAGGCGTTGATTACGCATTTTCAAACACCCTTAAGGTTGATGAAAATGGGATACTCACTGGTGAATTGGAAGAACCCGTAATTACTGGCATAACGAAAAATGAAATCCTTGAATTCATCATGAACCTTGAGAATATCAACCGTGACCAAGTAATAGCTGTTGGTGACGGTTCTACTAGCTCTCATTTTATCAAGAATGGCGGTCTGTCCATTGCCTTTAAACCAGATGAAATAGGCGTTAAAACCGACGGGATTTTTAGCAGTGATCAGATCATTAACCTATTATATTGTTTGGGAATTCCTAAGACGGAGCTGGATAAATATTTAAAAGAGGGTCTTGGATAATTTAGGAAGTTTTCTCAAAAAATAGAACAATATAGCGAGACCTTGCATAACTCATATTTTCTTAACGAGGATGGGCTTTTCTTCGGTTCCAAGGCTCCCGGGCTGGTCTTTTCAGCAACTTATCTGCAGGGGAGTTTTGCCCCCTCCGCATTGCCCCGACATGTCGGGGCCTGCGGTTTCCCCCACTGATAAGTTGCGAAAAGACAGCGCCCTACCGCCAGTTACTTCAGAAAAGTCCACCCTCTTTTTAGGGTGACAAAAATTGTCAGGTTTTGCAAAAAGTCTCGTAGCATAGATACTTCGGTTTCTATAGTTGAATCGAAATTCGTGTTCTTTCAGAAAAATATGGAGTTTTTACATGAATAAGCCCACTGAATTTCTAGCTGACCTTTCCCTCTTATTCGTTGCCATTATATGGGGAAGCACCTTCATTATTGTGAAACAATCTGTAGAAAATACAGCGGTATTTTCGTTTTTATTCATGAGATTTACACTGGCAGGGATACTGCTTATAGTCATCAATGCCCCTAAGTTAAAGGCCATTGATAAACGTGTCCTTATAGATGGCTTGATGCTTGGCCTAGCTCTTTTCTTAGCCTATGCATTTCAAACTTTTGCTTTAACAGTTACATCTGCCTCTATTACGGCTTTTATTACGGGTCTTTTCGTTGTCTTCGTTCCTATCCTATCAAGTGTTTTCTTGAGGAAGCTGCCGCGCCAAGAAGCCATAGTAGGGGTAGTGTTTGCCACTATTGGACTTGCTCTAATAACATTGCAAGGTAAATTTCTATTATCTTTTGGTGAATTTTTAGCCCTTGTTTGCGCTTTTTTCATTGCTACACACATCATTTTGACAGATAAACTTTCCAGGAGAAACGACTTCAGCTTGCTCACTCTTGTGCAGATAAATATAGTGGCACTTTTTTCTCTCATTTTTTCTTTTTTCTTGGATCCCCGTATCATTCCCGTACAATTTAATAACCAACTTATCTTCTCCTTAATCATCAACAGCATTTTTGCTACTGTTATAGCATTTGTTATCCAGACGGGAATGCAAAAACACACCACACCCACCAAAGCTGCCATCATTTTCATTATGGAACCTGTATCTGCGGCCTTTTTTAGCTACTGGCTTGGAGGAGAACTTCTGACTGCCAAACAGTATGCCGGCACTTTCCTTATCCTTTTAGCCATGGTATTTACAGAAGCTGGAACATATTTGAAAATGAAGAGGGAGGCAACCTTTGGTTAGAACCTTTGCCGGCGTGTTCATTGGTATCGTAGCCATCTCCTTTGCCTCCATCTTTATAAGATTCTGCAGTGATGTCCCATCCATTATGATCGCCACTTACCGGCTTACCCTTTCCTCCGTCATCTTGTTAATCATTGCAAAAAGCAAGGGTATACGTTTTTCTTCATATAACAAGAGGCATCTCCTCATGGGGATGCTGGGAGGCTTTTTTCTAGCCCTCCACTTTTCCTTTTGGATAAGCTCCCTGAAATTCACATCCGTGGCAAGCAGTGTGGTCCTTGTTGCGACAAACCCCATTTTTATAGGAATATTCTCATATCTCTTCTTCAAGGAAAAGCAGCCTGCTGAACTCATCCTTGGTATCATTCTGTCCTTTTTGGGAAGTATCATCCTGGTAGTTGGCGACAGCGGCCTTCAAGGCTTGACTGTCCAAAACCCATCATTTCTCCTGGGCGATATTCTTGCCTTCCTGGGTGCCATCATGGCAAGTGGTTACCTAATGGTCGGTTCAAAATTAAGGGAGGAGATGGATGTCTTGCCTTATATATCCATGGTTTACACGTTCTCGGCATCTTTTCTGTTGATCACCTCTATATCCTTACAAGTACCTTTTACCGGATACAAGCCAAGTTCTTATTTCTATATGGTTCTTCTCGCCATCGTCCCACAACTCATTGGCCATACGGCAATTAACTGGGCATTGAAACATCTAAAAGCCAGTATGGTTGCTATCACCATCCTGGGGGAGCCCATTGGGGCATCCATCTTGGCCTATATCATTTTTCGGGAGACTATAAAATCTTTTCAATCT
>Ga0114919_10000464_pt1 | contig 31330 bp, 24 predicted proteins | sample BlataG_FD_88682 | JGI IMG/M metagenome (GOLD analysis project Ga0114919, IMG submission 88682) | Deep subsurface microbial communities from Black Sea to uncover new lineages of life (NeLLi) - Black_00105 metaG | ecosystem: Environmental > Aquatic > Marine > Oceanic > Sediment | place: Atlantic... | reverse complement strand
TATAGATTCAAATAGGGTTTGCTATCCCGATCCTACCATAACGCACCCCAATCTCATTTTCAGTCTGCACCGATGAGACATACAAATCGACCTACCCGTCCCTCTCACCCTTTCCCCCTTACTACCTCTTTCAGCCTATTGTATACACTCTCCGCACTTCCACTGGATCTAGAAGAGGTTCAGCCTTATCAGAACCCAATGCCGGCCTCATGGTATGTCTCATCAGTGCAGACGGATCTGCAACCCTTCAACGCCTCGCCCCCCTTTCCGACTCTGCCGACACTGCCCAGCTCCTAGAAGAAATATGCAGCACAGTGGGACCTGACTCTGGTGCTAATTGTGTTGCTTCCTTGGCTTCTGCTGATAGTATAGATAATGATGATGATTACAGCTCTACTAAAACAGCAATAGGAGCTTCCTCCCAGCTACAACAAAGAGATAGCTCTGATGCCAACAATAATAGTAATGGCAACAGCAAACAGAAAGCCAGACGACACTTCCAAGAAGGCAACATCGACGAATTCTGCTTCCTCTCACAAGATCTAGGCCCCTTATCCTCTATTATAATAGGCCCAGAATCCGGTTCCTGGTACTGCGACGAAATCAACGTCAGCTGCTCCGGCACTGGCCACACCGACCGATTTGTCTGCCGAGACGTCCTCGGAGGCAGAGGCCGACCAGCTGCATTCCTCACCCCCATCCCCCCAGGCTCTGTAGTATATGGGTCTGGAGATGCAGCTGTACTATTGACCAAAGAACAAGCAGATGGAATGCAAAAGGTTAATATGCAAGATTACGATTATTTAAAGAGGAAATTACTGACGACCACTGCCTCATTGACTGCCTTGGGCGGGGTAGGTGCGTATGCAATAGGTGGGATTGATTTGGCTGCTCCTTTGTTGATGGGAGGTGCAGCTGGGCTAGTGTATCAGGCTGCCTTACAGAAGAGCATAGATGGGCTCGGTAGCAATAGCAGTGGTGGTAGTAGTAAGACGGTAGCAGAAGAATATTATTCAAAGCCAAGAGTAGGTTCAGAAATGCAGCAAAGCAGGGAAATGATCCTTAGAATTATACTAGGTAGTCCAATAGTTAGAATGGTGGCTGTTGCATCATGCTTGGTTGGATTGTTAGTATTGCTACAAGTAGGAGGAAGGGGAGGAGAGGAAGGTGGTGTGTCGTTATCATCACTTGGAGGTTTATTTACAAACAGTAAATATAGTAGTAGTAGTAGTGAAGGAGGTAGTATTAGCACTAATAATAACCAAATACAAGTGAAACAAGCAGTGGCATTGTGTTCAGGTTTCTTGATGAATAAAGTGGCAGTGTTGGCAGTAGCTGTATCATCTCCATCATCGTCCTCGGTTGATCAGGTGAAGGATATGGATGGTAAGGATAATAAGAGTAGGAAATCAGCAGATAGATTTGAGTAGTAGTAATTATTTGATATAGTTAGGGTTGTAACGTACAGATAAAGATAGTTAGATGCTTCACCTCTACATAAGGAAAATATCTAGAGAAAAGATGGGAGAAGGAAGGAGGAGGGTGGTCGGGCACTACATCTTCGTCGAATGCATTGCTGCCGAGGGGCTGCCACAGCTGGCAGCTTCATATTTAGCTTCACCCTGTAACACGACATAAAATTATAGTCGTGGTGAAGTTTATTTCGAGTTAAAACAGGGGTTCAATACTTCGTTACGTGTAGCTACACGCTACTATAGTTCCATTGCATCGATGCAAATTTGCATTGCATCATATTAGTAGTTATTTGGCGGAAATCTACCCTCTAATTGCAATGAATACGCGCGTCTTTTTAGCTTTCATCAATTTTGTTTTTCTAGTTTGCATCAACCTCACTCTTGGCGCCTCCAATTCTAGTCAAGATGCATCACAACATTCACGCTTGCACCCCAATGCTCAGACACACCGAAGATTACGCCGATTACACCAAACCCAGCCATCGTCATCGTCATCGTCATCATCTCTACCCACTGCCCCCTATCCCAAGGTCCCACCCACCGTCTCTCACAGCACCGTCTCCACCTACGGACAATGGCGCTTCATGGTCTCCATATCCCACAATGCAGGTGGAGGCTACAACGGCCATATGTGTGGAGGCACTCTCATCAGCAAATCTCTCGTCTTGACTGCTGCTCATTGCGTCTTCGACGGTAAATGGCTCATGTCAGTCTCCGGCTACACCCTCAAAATTGGCATCAACGATCTACAAAATGACCAGTCTCTAGGCAATGCTTATGAAGTCAGAAAAGTCGCCAAAGTGATTCCTCACCCAAATTATAAACCTTCCCTCTATTGTGATCATGGTGGTGCTTGCAAGGCCTACGACATGGCCATCCTAGTCTTGGACCGACAGGTTGCCACCATCAAGCCCATTGCCCTCCCCAGAAGTAAGAAAATAAACCTTGCCAATAAATCCTTTTACATTATAGGCTGGGGATCCTACAACTTTAAAGGAGATTCGTCCAGAATTCTACGCTATGCGCAAGTACCCTACATCCCTGTGAATACCTGCAATGTGTTGAGTAAGAAGTTCAATTTGCGAGACATACCGCCAACCCATGTGTGCGCGGGGGACAGTACCAATCTGGCCGACACGTGTGGTGGGGATAGTGGAGGTCCTTTAATTTTACAAAATGCTAAAGGGAGGTATATACAGGTAGGAGTGACGTCATATGGTGCTGGAAAGAGGTGTGGGTACGCGTATTATCAGAGGAGTCAGACTGGAGGAAAGAGGAAGAAGGTGAAGAAGGGGATATTTGGGGCGTACAGTAGTACAGCAGCGTTAAATGCATTCCTAAAGAGTGTCAGGAAGATAGTGGCTCCTGTTTAGGGATACTGTTTCACGTTATATACGCACAATGTATTGCAATGTTGAGAAAGTGACGAACAAGATGAAGAAGAGAGCCCAGATGTAGAATGCGTACCTCTGCCAGCATTGCCCATCACTATTATTATTGGTTATTTAGAAAATGCTAATAATAAGCACCACAATAATAAGGCAGTTTACTTTGCTTTTTTTTTTCCCTGCCAGATTATTTTCCAGGTTTTGAATCTGAAGAGTGGATAAATTCTAAGAATTAGAGGGACATTTTATAGTTCCATTCAAACCTGTTGCCAATTTTGCTTTTTTTTCCCCTCTAGAACTTTGTATTTTTTAATAAAACTGTAACTTTAATGTAAGCAATAGTATCATATGCACCCAGCCATTAATAATTATCTTCATCATATCTTCTCCTTCTTCTTCCACCTCCACCACCTCCTCCACTTCCTCCACCTTGCCTCTTCTTTGCCGGGCCCTTCCCCTCCTCCTCCTCCCCCTTCTTCTTCTTCCCCTTACTCCCATGAGCCCATGCAGGTGCCGTCTGCTCAGTATAATGATAATCATACTCCAACTCCTCTCCAGCCTCTAAATCTCTATTTGCAAATATTGCCACTCTGTGATCCCCATCCACCATCATAATCTCCGCCCTACAATTAGCAACCTCGGAATGATTGCTAAACCGCATTTTGTTACCCTTTGGCTTACCATCAATCACCCAATCAAGGTTTAAATTAAACAGGTAGGAGCTGTCATCCCTGTCGTATACTCTGCCCCTTCTGTCTGCTTCTATATGGTCAATCAGTTCACCGGTGTACTCTCCTACAAAGTCACCTTTTAGAGCTGGTTCTCCGATGAAGGCTCCCCAGCCTTGAATGTTACTCAGGCCCATGAGAATGCGTTTGCCTTGGCCCAGCCTGAGTCTGAAGTTGTTGCACTGATGATTGGGCTGATGGGTTCCATTCAGAGTGGGTTTGCATCCCCTGCATAGATCAGGGTCACATTCCCTTCCTGCAGCTCTGCATGGGCAGGCTTTGGTGGAGCAGCGGCCGTAGTACTGCCTGACGCCCTTGCAATTACACCCCTGGAAACGGTTACCACAATGCTTGGGATCACATCCGCAATATTTTTCACAGAAGTTTGCATCTCCTCTGCAAGGACATTGAGAGGTACATGGTCCTTCACAATTGCAAGGGTAGTACTGTGGTAGCTTCTCATGTGGGTTGCGGTTCCACCTTTCCTTGGCAATAGCATTGGAGTAGCCCTTGGTCTTTGGCTTGGCGTTTCCTCTTCTTCCTTTGTTGTAGTTCTTACTGTCTTTTTCATTTTCATCCTCCACTGCAGGGTCTAGTCCCAGCTCAACCAATCGTTTATATACCTCAGTACAAGTACGAGGTGAGTGTGCGGAGTTGTTGTTGTTGTTGTTGTTGTTGTTGCTGCTGCTGCTGTTAGAGCAGGGACCCAGGAGGGTGGCGACATGGCAGGGGTGCCGTCCCCATATTTCTACTCCTTGTCTAATCAGACCATCTTCCCAGTCTGACCATGGTACTGGTTGTTTTTGTTGTTTCTCTTGTGTAGTAAGAAACTGATGGGTGGGAGGTTTTTGCTTTGGTATGGCTGAGATCCATGGTGGTGATGATGGTGATGCTGGTTCTTTGCCCTTGTTGACCTTGGCATTGGTATTGGGGCCATCAGGATTGGAAGGAGGAGGTGCTTCAAGGGGTGGAGATGGCTGCTTCTTGCTCTCTTTACCCTTGATATCGGTGTTGTTATTTTCATCTTGTTGTTGATTGTCCATCTCCATTGGATCAGGGCCAGCACCACCATAACTTCCTCCACCGTTGGCTTCCTCCTCTTCGTCGCTATCAATTCTTCTTGGTTGAGAAGCAGTAGCTCTTACAGCAGCCAGCTCATCAGGAGGCAATGTTATCTTAAAACATTCCTCTCCACAGGGCTGCTCTGAGCTGTCAAGTAACACTCTACGTTGCCTCTTGGGCGCCTTGATCGGTCCCAAGGTCGGTCTTACTTGTGGTCCAGGATGAATACGACATCCAAATGTATAACACCTCCTACAAAAACCAGTATGGAAGTCTGCTGTAATAGCTCTAACAGAATCCTTCTTACTATCCCACGAATTAAAGTGCTTTTGCAGCTCTGGGGGTACTTGTTTCTCAGTAAACGCATCCGGAACCAGCTCCAATGCACGTTGCTGCACCGCCACTGTCGTCGCTCCCAGCTGCTCTGCCAAAGGCTCTAAAACCAAAGGACTGCACCCCAATCCCTGCACTACACTCTTAATTATGTAATCATTTTTAGATCTTTGTATACCATTCAGCACTCTGTCATCTCTGATTGTCCCATGTTCATCATTAGAATTATTTCCATCATTATCTTCATCATCACTGACAGGAACCGTCTCCCCGTCGTTTCCTACTGAATAGAACATTCTCTGGCCTATTTCTAATGCAAGAACATTCCTTCGCACTTCTATCCAGGATTTATATTGGGGGATGGTGTGGTGGATGGGAATGCTGTAGGACTGGAGCACGATGGGTTGGGGAGGGGCAGCTGCTGCATCCATTGTTGAGTTTTGAGGAATGACGTGGTAATGGGTGTTTTGGGCGCCTCCTCTCTTCTTCACATATTCCACTGCATTAATATTAACAGTGATGCTGCGTTTCACAGACTGCCCTGTCTTCTTCTTATTATTGTTATTATTATCATCGTCATCAGTATCACTGTCGTCATAATAGTGGTTAGCTTCATTGAGTTTCTTCTTCTTATTATTATTATTATGGAGGTCGTGGTTGGATTCTGTCGGGGAAGGATGGTTGGACGCTACGCCTGCTGCTGCTGCTGCTGCTGCACTAGTGTCAGCTCTGTTAGGGTCACACTTATCATCAACAACAAAAGGGATAGCAGTTTGAAAAGGAGGAAGAGGAGGAGGAGGCAGAAAGGATTGCTTGTTGGTGGCAGTGTTGGGAATGGAGAGATGTGGCCAAGAAGAGAAAATGGTGGCCATCTTCTTATTGTAGATGTGTAAAGCAGCTTGGTTGTCCTGAAGATCAGTGACAGCCTGCTTGGTGTGGTGACTGGAGTAGGCCTTTCGGTGGTCCTTGACTTTTTGCAAAACGTCGTTGCGTTTGCTCTGTCGATCGTTGGTGGTGGCATTGGGAGCTTGGAAGGGAGCATTGGAGTTGGGATTGGCTGTTCCACCATGAATAGCCTCAATTATGGACTCGATTGATGTTTTATGCCCTTGGCTCATCGTGAATGTTTCAAATAAACATCCATCATCTTCTTAGATTTTGATCATAATTATTACGCAGTGTTGAGTGTTTCTTTCCTATCATGTGAAAGATTCCAAAGCATCAATGCTAGCTCAAAATACAGTTTGAATGAAATGTCGAAATTGGAATGGTTTTGAGCGTTCTATTTCAAAAATCCAACATTTCCAAACGTCGTTCAAAGAAGGTTTTTTTTTGGGTTCAGAATAAAATGAGTGGGGAAGCCAATTATTGCGTCTTTTCTTCTCTAAGTTATGTTATTAATAGAACATAGCGGACATTAACTAGACATCAATGCACCAGTAATCCAACTTTAGTGACAAATTTGTCAAACTGCTTGCCATCCCAAGACACAGATCAGAAAAACGATGGGTTTATTCTCAGATTTGCCATCTCCCACCAAGCCAGACCACGCAGCCAATCAAGACGACAAGTCCAAATCTACTTGGTCTATCAACACATTAAAACCACCACCAAGCATTGCAGTCAAGCGAGAAGGTATATGGGTATATGCCATCGGCCCCTCCACCGGCCACTCTCTCCCCCTCATCCCCTTTCTTCTCCTCACTAACACCCCGCATATCTCATACCTCTTATACATATACAGGCAACACCCCATTTTTACCCCCATCCTTTATAAAAACCCGTGGTAGTAAAGCAACCAATTCAACCACTGCCCCTCAAGACCACAACAACAACAACAACAATTATAATAACAACAACACCCACCTCTTAGCAACAACTGCACCACCACCAATAGCACTCTCTTTATCAGAAACGCTACTAGATGAATACGATCCAGAGTTTCCCAATAATTATGAAGCCTTGCGTCAATCAAGAGAAATGGCCAGGAGAGAGGTGGAGGAGGAGGCTGAGAGACAGGAGAGGATGAGGGAGGAAAAGGTGAGGGAAGAAAGAGTGACAGAAATGCAGCTATTGGCTGCTCTAGATGCAGGAGGAGGGGGGGGGCAATATAATCTACCTATAGAAGAACCACCAGTAGATATAAAGAGAGAAGAAGTACTGGGTGTATCTGGCGATGAGGCATGGAGACGAAGAGGCATGGCATCACATCATCCTCAGCTTGCACATCCTCCCCCTCCTTCTGGTGCTCTTGTACCCCCCCCACCACCATTGTCATCAACAGGAGGAAGCGGAGGAATGACCTTTGCTCAGAAATTAATGGAGAAGATGGGGTGGAAGGAGGGAGAAGGGCTCGGGAAACAAAAACAAGGTATTGCAGCTCCATTACAAGTTAAAAAGACTGCAGATAGAGCAGGTATCATTGTACCTGGTGAATTATTAGGAGTAGATAATATTAAAGATTATAGGAATAGTAGGGATGATCATATTAGAAGGAGAGTAGATAATAGCAATAAGAGTAGAGTGGTAGTTGTCAGGAATGTGGTAGGACCAGGCGAAGTAGAACCATCATTAGATGAAGAAGTAGGCACGCATTGCCTTGCTCGTGGGTATGGTGAAGTTGAAGATGTGGTTGTATATGAAGTGGTAGAGCCAGATGACTTTCCAGTAGAAGAAGCAGTGAGAGTGTTTGTCAAGTTTAGTAGTGTGGAGGAGGCGAGGAGGGCCGTGGATGGTTGGGATGGGAGAGTGTACGAGAATAAGAAGAAGAGGGTGGTGAGAGTCGGGTATTTTGATGAGACGAGGTTTGAGAGCGGAGATTTGGGGCCTACCGAGGATGAGGTAGAGAGATATTATTATGGGCAGAGGGAAGTAGGAGAAGGAGAAGGAGGAGGAGGGAGGAGGAGGAAGAAGCAGATGAGGAATGGGAAGGGAAGGGGAATGAGTATGTAATGTCTGTAATTCAGGAATTTTAAAAGTCAAGATGTATATCGTCATCATCATCAGTAGTATGATTGTCAAAGCCATGTACCGTAACCTCACCATTAGCAGTTGTAGTAGTAATAGTGCCTCTCTCTCTTTTTTTCCCTCCCCTTGCCATCAAGTTCTGCAACTCTATAACCAACATCTGTGCACTTGTATTGCTACAATCAAGCCTTAATGCCTCTTGAACATCAAACAATGCATGATGGTATCGATGAACCTTTATGCATAGCATTGCTCTTTCAATATATGCACCTGCCAATTGACTATTGCTGCTACTACTAGCATCATTAGACTTGTTAATGCTGTTGCTTAGTTTTGATATTAGGTCACGTATTCTATCTGTAGCTAATAGCATAGCATTTGAGTTGTTCCCATTACCACCATTATTATCATCTTCTTTATATATATTTTGAAATACTCTCCTTCCTCCAGGACCAAAACCAGGCTGACTGGGGACCCCATTATTGGTCTGACCATGCTCAATGACAGTGACTCCTGCAGCTGTGTGTCTTACAATCCTTGCCCCTTGTTGACCGCCTTGGTAATATGATGATACTGATGATGATGGTATATTGATGTTGTGTTTCTTAGTATGTATGCGTAGTTGATCATCATAGGCAGCTCTGGAGGCTGGGTCAGAGAGGACAGTGTAGGCATTTTGAATGAGGAAGAACGTGTCGGGAGAACCGCCCTTGTCGGGGTGAGCTGTGACGAGTGCTTTTTTGTAAGCTTGTCTAATATCGTTCGTGTTTGCATTTGAGGAGATATATAATAGCGAGTAGAGTGTGTCTGCAGAATGATTAGAAGCCTGTTGATGTTGTTGTTGTTCTTGAGCTGTGTGGTCGGTGGGAGAGAGGAGTGGGAGGGTTGTGAATTCGAACATCTTGGGAAAGACAGTATCCAATGGTAGTAGAATAGATACATAGCAGCTACTTACCGTGTTTGAATGATGCGTTCGAGTGATATCGCTCACGATCTTGCTTGTCTTGACTCGTCCATCCCATCATTTGCAAACAAGATTGACCGTCCTAATATATCTTAAAGAGCATCCTATTCGATAATCAAGTCACAAATCTCTACAAGCAGGTTATACCACTTTACTTATTTCCCGAAAACAGGATCATTATCCAACATCAAGGACGCCGTCACTTCTTTCTCCGTCCCTTTGAACGCCGTCCTCTTCACATAAAACCTCTCGCCTAGCTGCCTTTGCAACACATACAAATTCCTATCATACAGGGCCCTTCTCATCGACATCAGAGCATGCTCTTTTGCCCTTCTAAACTCAAGCGGCGTCGCCAGCACTGACATCATTGACTCCACTTCCGTCGCATTTTCATCCACCAGGTGGACCATTGACTCGTCAAAAAAGTGATACGCTGCTAGCAACTTGGGCGTTGCAATCAATGGAGTGCCTGTAACGATAGATGCCCCTACTGATGATGATCCCTTGTTGACAAAGTATGCATCAGATGCAAATAAAGGCAATGCAGCTTCACAAGAATGTAGGAGATCGTAGTACTCAGGGAAGGGGAGGGATGAAAAGTGTCTGACCAGCCCTGCTTCCAGTAGATCATCAGGAATGGCTTGCACTTCTGCGTTGTACTGTCCTCCTCCTTTTCCTTGGATTATCAGAGTGAAATTAGCCTTTAATAGCTCTTCTTTATTATCTTGAATCGCAGCAAAAAGGGCATCGTAATTACGTCTACTGGGATCGACTTTGCCTTGTACACAAAAACCTTGACGTGCGCCTTGCTTGGCATTGATGACAGCTGGCGGCGGGATGTTTTCTGTCATTTCCCAGCCATCTGGATATGTTTTATTGCATGATCTATGTACTGCAGTACCATTTTTTAAATTTCCTTCTTCATCTCTTATTTTATAACCAGGTAGCCTGGGCCATGGGTAGGAGAGTGCTGCTCTGTCGGCATCAGTTGACGTGGCTTGACATTCGTCTTGATACAGGACGGGGAAGATTGGGGCAATCCAATCCAAGTCAATATAAAGATCAGGCTTCTTATGGTGATTCTTCTTCGGTGATAATTCCTTATATTTCTGCTTCTCCTCTACCTCTTCTACCTCTCCCATTTGCAGTAGCTTTGCATTACTAGCTCTTAGCACCTCGGTGGAGTACTTGCTGACGTGTGGAGCAATGGTCAATAGACTCATTTCAGTGTCGGCGACAAGTTCAGCAACGTCTGTGCTGTTAAGTGCATCTGGGTTGTGAACGAGTCCGATGTATCTCTGAGGCAGGTCAAAGGAGGTTAGAGTCTGGAGGGTGGGAATGTGGCATGTGGGAAAGGTGGCAATGACAATGATGTCGTAATTGTAGAAGTCCTCAAAGAATCTAGAAAAGAATTTGAAACCTCGGGTAAACCAAGGTTCAACTACATCATTCATATTGAAATGATCTGGGCGGACGTAGACTGTGACATCATGTTTGAGGGTGTAGAAATGGTAGGCCAAGGCTGCTACGACTTCAGTGTGAAAAGTGACAAAGTTTATAATGGCGGTGCGAGGTCGTCGGCTGACTGGGTTGCCAAGCTCTGGATCTATTAGGTAGTTTCTCTTGGCAAATTTGTATGTGCCTTCCATGGTTCTAGTGTATTCTATGATCTTTGGAATGCAGCCATCGCCTCGGAAGCTGTCATAATCAAAGGTGTCTCGAAAAATGTAATTTGTGGCAGCAAACATTGCACACAGTGCTGAGATGACAGCAGCTAAGATATACAGTTTAGTACGTTTTCTATAGAATTTTGAAATTTGATTTAAGTGTCCATGATTTGAATTTGAGACTACTGGGAGGATATGATCCATGCTGCTGTGCTCTAATAGCGACTGGGAAATCTCTTCATCTACCATGATGAATGCATACACGTCAAAAGTAGATTAAAAAGGGAAAATCGACGTGCAGATCACTTTGGTGAGACTCTCTTGTTTAAAATCTCAGCGCTCCTTAACTCTCGTCGACGTCCCCTCCGAGTCAGTCTCAATTTCCTTACTTACTGTGGCACAGTTAGGTTCTTGTGTTTACATGCTTTGGTTAGAGCATAACATATCAAATATATTGAACCCAATTTGCTAACAAAGCATCTTTAGACACTGAAAATCGACGAATCCAACAAAACTTCAACCTGAACTCTTAATTTAATTTCCTAACAATGGCTGGAGACCTGAACCCTTCATTTACATTTGATGTAGGTCAGGTAAACGACCACATATCCCCATGGGAATTTTCAGGTGAGTTTTATAACCATACATTGCACGCCAGATGCATGGCTGGATTAAGACTAAAGATGCAGCAGTTCCTTCCCCCATCCTCCTCTCTTACCATCGCTTACTTTAACGTTGCTAACACATACCTCTCCCGTGCATCCTTCCTCTTCAACAACAAACAAGTTGCTCTCGCCCAAGCCACCGCCGGCACTGGCACCACCATTGACGATAAAATTCAAAGGCAGCTCAAGACTTCAGGTGGACCTAGAAGACCAATTGGCAATGACAATAGAAATTCTGGTGGGAGAGATAGATTTAATTCTAAGACCGTGCCTATAGACCAAGAGGACGACGACGACGATGACGATGACGAAGACAGAGATGATAGCGATGAGGAACCACTGCCAGGTGAAATAGACCCTTCATCAGAGGAGGAAGAAGAAGAAGAAGAGGAAGAGGAAGAGGAAGAGGATATGGAGGATGAAGATAGGGAAGATGAGGCGATGGAGAAAGAAAGAACGGTACTTGCAAAGAAGAATACTGTTGGGTTTATGGATGATGATGATGATGATGATGATGATAGTGAAGAAGAGATAGGTGATGCTGATGCTGAGGAGGTGGAGGAATCAGATGACGAGGAAGAGGATGCTGAGGAGAGGAACAAGATCAGGCCTAATCACAACAAGATGACAGCAAAATCTAAGAATGGAAAAGCTTTCTATGACCCAACGCCCCAAGACACCAGCTTCTCCACATCGGGTGGTTTCTCCAGCCTCCACCTCAGTCGCCCCCTCCTCAAAGCGTGTGAATCCCTAGGCTACACGACCCCCACACCCATCCAGGCAGCCTGCATACCACTAGCTCTAACTGGCAGAGATATATGCGGTAGTGCTGTGACTGGGTCTGGTAAAACAGCTGCATTTGCACTCCCTCTACTGGAAAGATTGCTGCATAGAAATAGAAGGATAGCTGCTACGTACGTGTTGATACTGACACCGACACGAGAGCTGGCGGCGCAGGTCCATTCTATGGTTAGTAATTTGGCAAAGTTTACTGATATAAGAGCGGCGTTGGTGGTGGGGGGCTTGAGTTTGCAAGCTCAGGCTGCGACATTGAGGAGTACCCCTGAAATTGTAGTTGCTACACCGGTAAGTATTATACATAGGTTGTTTTTGTTTTTTAGCAGTATTGTAGTTTAGGTTTAGGGTGACTCGTGTACATGTGCATTTTTAGGAGCTTGACAAGGGAGCCAGCTAAAGTCTAGAGAGGGAGATCAATTCATTTTGATCTCTTCTCTATTCAGCTGTTCTTGATGAATCACTGCCTTGCACATCTGACGAGAAATAACAATGCGACCTGATAAGCAGGCGGTTTTGTTTGCTTTTTTGATTTGATCCTTTTATGGATTAGATTTATTAATTCATTCACAAATATACTGCCTTTTGCACAAGGTCTACATCTATTTTTATTCTTAACAGTACCTTAAATATATCTCACCTTGTATCTCCCTCTATCTTCCATCAATACACAGGGTCGCTTGATTGATCACCTGAGAAACACGCAAAGCTTTGGTCTTGAAGATCTGCAAGCTTTGGTATTAGACGAAGCTGATCGCCTGCTGGAGCTCGGTTTTGCAGAGGAAATCAAACAAATAGTCAGTATGGCTCCATCCAAGCGCCAAACCATGCTCTTCTCAGCAACAATGACTGAAGAGGTCCAGAGGCTGATTTCTCTGAGTTTGAAACATCCAGTGAGATTGGCTGCTGATGCAGCTGCAGCTGCTCCTCGTGAGCTGACTCAAGAGATAGTGCGAGTGAGAGGAGGGCATGGCATCGCATTGAAGGAAGCTTTATTGCTGGCATTATCCGCTAGAACATTGAAGAATGGCCGTACTATTGTCTTCTTCTCCACCAAACAGAACGCACATAGAGCCAAGATCCTATATGGATTGGCTGGACTCCCTCCAGCTGGTGAGCTTCACGGCGATATGACACAAGCTGCAAGGTTGGAAAGTCTGGAAAAGTTTAGACAAGGACAGCTAGCCTTCTTGCTGGCTACTGATGTCGCAGCTCGTGGTCTTGATATCCTGGGTGTGGAGACAGTTGTCAATTATGATGCTCCCCGAGACTTGGCAAGTTATTTACATCGTGTAGGTAGAACTGCTCGTGCTGGTAAGCTAGGAAAAGCAATAACATTCGTAGAAGATGGAGATAGAGGACTGATTAAACAGGTGATGAAGAAGACGGCCGTGAACTTACAAGCTAGACAAGTTCCAAACGAAGCAGTGAGCAACTGGCAGGGTCGAATTGAATCTCTTCAGCCTGCTGTGGAGAGGATTAAAGAAGAAGAGAGGGAAGAGAGAGCGCTGAGAAAGGCAGAAATGGAGGCTCAAAAGGCAGAAAACATGGTGATACACGGAGATGAAATTTATTCCCGTCCTGCCAGGACCTGGTTCCAAACAGCTACCGAAAAGAAGGCTCTGGCAGATGCTTCGAAAATACAAGCACTCGGCAATGGATATGCTGAGCACGGTACGCCAATGACAAAGAAGCAACAAAAGGCAAAGGAGAAGAATGAGAAGAGATCCGACAGGAAGCTGAAAGCTGCAAAAGATGAAGTGGAAAGGAAAAAGAAACGGAATATGCCAATGGAGGAAACTAATGCTACAGTAAAGCAAGTCAAGGCGGTGAAGGCCAGAGAAGCAGAGTTGAAAATGCAAGGAGTGCCTTCTGGAAAGGCCGGGAGGATGGCTGCTGCTCAAGTGAGTGGGGTAAAGAAGAAGAAGAAGGTTAGTAAGAAGGAGTTATTTGGTGATGATCCTGCTTCTGCTTCTGCTGGTGGTGGAGGTGGAGGAGTCAGTAAGGTGTATTCTGGAGGAGCAAAGAGTGGACAGTTGCGCAAAGTGAAGCAAGGGGCCGTGGCAAAGAGTGCAATGAATAGCGCCAAGAGGCAAGGAAAGGGGAAACATGCTTTTAAATCTAAAGCCAAGCATAGACGTCGTTAGTTATTATAATAGAATGGATACCCTACATTTACAACTTGTAGTGTATACCAGGGACAATCATGTAAAGCCCCCTATGCCAATTATTATTATTATGATGAGGACATCTGATCTAGCTGTTCTTTCATCAATTGCCTTCCAATGACCAACCTTCTAATCTCACTTGTCCCAGCTCCAATTTCATACAACTTGGCATCCCTCAGAAACCTCCCAGTTGGGTATTCATTGACATATCCATTTCCTCCGAGCACCTGAATAGCATCCAGTGCACATTTAGTAGCAGTCTCTGCACAAAGAAGAATAACGGCAGCACAGTCTTTACCTTCAGCTTTGCTTACGTCTGCTTGCTTGGCAACAGAATGAAGAAATGATCTGCATGCTGAGGTACTGGTGTACATATCAGCTAATTTCGCCTGGATGAGCTGGAAATCACCTATTCTTTGACCAAATTGCCTTCTTTCAGCTGCATACGGAACTGCTACATCTAAGCATGCTTGCATTAGACCAACTGGACCAGCAGCAAGTACCAGCCTTTCCAAGTCTAGCCCAGACATCAATACATACACTCCTTTACCTTCCTCACCTAGTACATTTTCTTTGGGAATTCTACAGTTTTCAAACACCAATTCACAAGTATCTGATCCTCTCATACCCAATTTCGACAATTTTTGAGCTGTTTTGAATCCAGGAGTGTCTTTTTCAACTATAAATGCAGTAATACCATGTTTGGGAGCAACACTTAGGTCAGTTTTGGCATAGACTATAAAGGTAGAAGCTACGGGGCCATTCGTACACCACATTTTGGTCCCATTCACCACATAGCCATCATCCAGTTGCTTTTTACCAGTCAGTTTCATTGACACCACGTCGGATCCTGCATTTGGTTCAGACATTGCTAGAGCACCTATATGTTCTCCACTAAGGAGTGGTGGGAGATACTTTTGTTTCTGTTGTTCATTGCCATTCCTAACTAGTTGGTTGATGCACAGGTTGCTGTGAGCTCCATAGGAGAGTGCAACGCTACCAGATGCTCTACTGATCTCTTCCATTGCTATGCAGTGGTAAAGATAGCCTAAACCAAGGCCACCGTATTGCTGAGGTACTGTGATTCCATGGAGGCCAAAGTGGCCCATTGCTCTCCAGAGGTTTGGTTCCTTGGGCATGGTGTTTTGCTCGTCTATCTGGGCGGCGATCTGGGAGATGTTCTCAGAAGCAAAGTCGCGAACCAATGCTCTGAAATCATCTGGAGATACATTGACGTCGTTTTTTGATTGATCAGAGACTTCAGAATGGTTTCGGAAGCCATAAACCGAAGCAATTGAAGATTTTTCGACAGATATTGGAAGCTGGACTCTAATAAACTTCGCCTGTTTCAAGGCTTTCACACCGTGCTGTAACATTTCACCTAACGCAGATGAATATGTGCAAATTACTTCAATTCAACAAACAGTAGTCCCCTCTTCCCCCATTTTTCAACCGTTCAATGGTCCACGTCAGCAAAAATGGCTACCCTGCTCCAATTGTAGAAATCTCCTCCTCTCGACTATTTTTGCCCTTATCTCTACCAAGCTTGGAAGCCATAGGCATCTTGACTTTACTTGATATTGCTCTCTCGCTTCCATCATGCGCCTGTACATCAACCGCCTCTGCTATCATACCACTTGTACCGACAGAGTCGTCTCCACGACTCACACCTCTCTCTCTTCCTCCTCCACCCCCCCCTTCCCCTCCTCCCACCAAACTACCCACATCTAATCCGTCTTGGAGAGCACTCCATACCTGACTGGCAACTGCCTCTGGAATCCCTTCTGCAGCTGCTGTTCTTAAATGAGCAGCTAATCTCAATTGCATCGCTCTCAGAGTCTGGGCCTTGTTCAACACCTCTAGCCTCTCAGCTGCCAGTCTCCTCCTCTCTGCGCTGACAGCCAGCTGTTGATTATGAGCCAACCGAGCTGTCTCTTCTAGTTTCTTTCTTCCTTGTTCAATACGCTGAGCATGCTCTGCTGCTTCTTCAAATTTTAGTTTGGCTTGTGTTGCGTTGGTTTCTGCTGAGTGTTTGTCTGCTTTTATCTGTGTTGCCATGTTTTCAATTGCTTGGGTTTGTTGTTTTAGTTCAGTGCCCATTTGAACTAGACTCGACAGCTGTTGATGTAGTCCTTCAGCATGTTGTGCTTCTTGTGCTTTCAATGCTGCCAATTTTCTCTCTGACAACACAGTTCTCCTCCTTAAATTGGCAACCTTGCTTTCCAGATCTGCCTTGTGCCTCTCCAGCATGCCCACTGACGCTTTAGCTTGTTGTGCTTCCTCCTTCTCCTTCATCCACCTTGCAGTCTGTTCCTTTAACCTTGTAAATTCTTCCTCTGCAGACTTCTTGGAATCTTCAATTGCTGCTCTTTCCTCCTCTACTCTTATTAACATCTCTTCAGCTGCCCCCTTATCCCTCGCTGCTTGTTGCCTTACCTTTTCAGCAGCACTTCTTTCTTTCACTGATTCTTTATGGAGCATAGCAGCCTCTGCTTTTGCATCGGCTGCTGCAGTAGCTTTTGCTGCTAGATCCTCTTCTTTGGCCTCCAACCTAGAATTGGCAGCGCTCAGCCTCTTTTCTTGTAGAGAAACCAGACGGTGTTTCTCTCTCAATGAAGATCCCGCTGCCTCGGCCTTTCGACTTGCTTCCTCAGCTTCAGCTTGCCTTTGTGCAGCTGCAGCTTCAAGAGCCTCTGCCTCCATGAGGCGAGAATCCGCTGCTGCAAGGCGTGCATTCATTCCAGTTAGTTGTCGAGAAAGATCGTCTCTTTCCTTTAGTGTAAGTGTCAGCTGTTGCTGGAACTCTTTTAATAGGTTCCGGCTTGATGCCAAGTGCCGGACTGCCTCGTCTCTTTCTGCAACAGCAGCACCTAATGAACTTTCTGCAGCTGCAGCTTTACCTGCAAAATGACGTTCTTTCTTTTGAGCTGCCACCAGAGCTTCTTGGAGGAGCTGGCACTGACTCTCACTGGCTGCCAGTTGTCCTGACAAGCAGGCTTGGTGTTGGGTGTCGGTTGAGCGAGATTGCTCCGCTTCAGCTGTCATTTGAGATAATAAAGAGTCTAGTGATGCAATCTTGGATCTCATTTCCTCACACTCTGTTGCTGATGTGGTGAGTTGTTCTGTTAGTGTAGCTGCACGTCTCCAGGCATCTGCTCGCTGTGCGTCGGCCAGTGCCCGCTGTTCTTGGCTCTCTTGGAGAAGGATGTGGAGGCGATGGGCCTCGCTGGTGTGAGTGGGGGGAGTTTCTGCAGCAAGTTGTGTCATTTTCTTATAAAGTCGTACTATTAGAGTCACTAAATGGTAGATATAGTGTCTAGAAGGGTTTGGATCAAATTATAAGATGGGTCAAGGGTGCCAACGCCGTGCTAGACTGATTGAAGACATGTCAAGTCAATGTAAACAAGTACCGTAGAAAACTGGGTCTGATAGCGCCAGTTTGTTTATTTTAGGTACTCAATAGTACAAAAATGTGATATAGACGTGATTATAGTTCGGCATCACGCTTGAAATAAACCAAAGGGTGGGCTCAACCGTCTCTAATTTTTCTGCCGGCCAGTTATTTGACCGGAGCACTTTTCAAACATAAAACACCAGATCTATGAAACACTATGCATTTGAACCAACTATACAACCCAATAATAGCATACGTGTTGTGGTTTATGACCGTGCAAACCGTGATCTCATTCAAATTTCGGATATTTCTCTAGGATCAGTTTTCAAAAATGGACGTCGATAAAGTTAAAGGGCAGATGCACAGCCTTGCCTTTGGCGAAGCCATGCGTGCAGCTGCTGAGAACTACGCTAAGGTCAGTCTTTCCATCACTAGAGCTGCAGTTATCCATCTCTTCCTATCCTCCCAACCGTTGCCCCCACATTTTCCAACCTAACACCTCACCCCCTCTCTTCCTAATACCACAGGAGCTCAAAGATACAGAAAAGGCATCGGCAGCAGCCTCATCTCACCAACAAGTAGACATCGATGACTTATTAGACGACCCAGATTTAGAAGCCCTCCATGCTGAGCGTTTAGCTACAATGAAGGCTGAAGCTGAAAAACGAGCAATCCTTCAAGTCAAAGGCCATGGTCGCCTAGAAGAAGTTGAAGAGGGTGATTTCTTAGAAATAGTAACCAAAACAAGCAGAGTAGTCTGTCACTTCTACCACAGAGAATTTGAGAGATGCAAAGTGATGGACAAACATCTGGGCCAGCTGGCAATGAAACATGTAGAATCAAGGTTTATCAAATTATCTGCACCAGATGCACCATTTTTTGTGGAAAAGCTGAACGTCAGAGTGCTACCTTGCGTTGTAGCTTTTATAGGAGGTGTTACAGTAGAGAGGGTTGTGGGATTTGAGGGTTTAGGAGCTGCAAAGGATGATTTTAAACCGGAAATATTGGAAAAGTTGTTGATAAGGTTTGGGGTGGTGGATGCGCCCAGAGCAAAGGCAGTTGATTCTGATGATGAGGATCAGGAGTTTTCTAGGAGGACAGTGAGGCAGAGTGTGATGAGGAAAACAGAGAGTGACGAGGATTCTGACTTTGATTGAAGTGAAGTGAGGTGAGGAAGGTAAGGATGGTTTGTTGAGGCCTCAAGTAAGAGAGCGTTGGCGGAGACTCCTGCCTTTTTCTGTACAAAATTGCGCTGTGCATCATTCTGGGCGTTGTAAATTGGGTCAACATCCATAGAGTGTATTGAGTGACGACTTTAAACCTATCAAATCGTGGTGACCTAGCAAAGTGGATTCTAGATTGCTTTCAAGAAATGGCTCTCAATATTGATCAAATACCCACATTCAAGGATGCACTAAAGTCGCATCTAAACGTAAGCAATCACTCAAACCCAAACCAATTCATGTAGTCGTTCCCATTCGCAGCAATTGATCACTTACCCCCTCCAACCCTCCTTTGTTAACACAGGTCGTCGTCCATTTCTGGGCTCCCTGGTGTGAACCTTGTGCAGTATTAGATGCCATCCTCACCCAACTCTCATCCGACAACTCATCTCTCACTGTCATCAGAGTGGAAGCTGAAGAAGCTTCTGACATCTCAGAACTCTACAATGTCTCAATGGTCCCTCATTTCCTGTTTATCAAGAACGGGAGCGTCGTCGACACTCTAGAAGGAGCTGAGCCTGCTGTTCTCACTACTAAAATCACCGCACTCTTATCATCATCCAATAATAATGAAACTAATGGAGCTATTCTCCAAGCATCCACCGCCACCACTACTACGAACAGCAAGCCAGCACAGACATTACAAGATCGTCTTAACGCATTGTTGAGCCAACATCCCGTCATGCTCTTCATGAAGGGCTCCAAAGACTCTCCCAAATGTGGCTTCTCCAGCCGAGTAGTACAAGTGCTGGACAAAGTAGGAGCCGATTATGGCTCTTTTGACATCCTATCCAACGAAGAAGTGAGACAAGGCCTTAAAGAATACTCTCAATGGCCCACCTACCCACAGCTGTACCTCAACGGGGAGCTGCTTGGTGGGCATGACATCATCATGGAACTAGAAGAAACAGGAGAGCTGAAGAGTGAACTAGCAAAGGCAGGTGCTTTGAAGGACCATAGCAAGTCTGATATGATAATGAGACTGGAAAAGCTACTGCATTCTGAGCCAGTCATGTTGATTATGAAGGGGACGCCTGATGAGCCTCAATGTGGGTTTTCCAGGAAGGTGGTGGAAGCATTGAGGAAAGAGGGGATTGCGTTTGGTAGTTTTAATATCTTGGAGGATGAAGGAGTGAGGCAGGGGCTGAAGGAGTATTCCAATTGGCCTACGTATCCTCAACTTTATGCTCAAGGGGAGTTGGTGGGAGGGTGTGACATAGTGTTGGACATGGCGGAGAGTGCGGAGTTGAAGAGCACGGTGGAAGAAATGGTGAGCAAGTTGGCTTGATAGGTGTAGATGTAATGCGTTATTAAAGTAACAAGTTATGAGGAGTGACTTCATGTATTAATAGAGGTGAACGTTTTGATCTTGGGCGGACAGAGAAAACTAATCTCATTTGACAAAAGTAGAAAATAATCCCATATGTTGAGTATAGACGACTTGACCAAACAACTAACGGCGAGGTAAGTGTTCGACTGTATGTCATGTGTGAGATGCAGCATTATTTTCGCCGATACTTGAAGTTTATTCACAACGTTTCCCTCCCTCCCCTCTTCTCTCGACAGACTCTCCGACTTTGCAAAGAGAGAAGCAGACCTCGACGCTCGTGAGAAGGCCTTCAAGAAGAGTCAAGAAGATGCAGTAAAGAAGAGGGAAGAACCTGTACCACTACCAAACATTAATGTAGAACTAGACAATCAAATAAAACAAGAGTTGAAGGGTGGACTTGCAGAGATGATGCAATTGGTAGCAGGACTCGAATCAAGCCTCTCAACTGCTGAAACACAAATAGAAAAGCTACAGGCTGCAATAGAAGAATTAAAAGCACTTAAAGAAAAGGAAAACGAAAGGAGAGACCAGCAAGGGGGTCCATATAGATCGAAGAATCATAATAAGAATAGGAATACTATGAACCATAATAGGAATAGGAATAGAGGGAGCAACAACAATAGGAGCAGCTTCCAGTATAATAATAGCAATAGGAGAGGAGGAGGAGGAGGAGGAGGAGGGATGGGAGGATGGGGAAGAGGGAATTGGCCAGGTGGAGGTGGTGGTTCTAGGCATATGAATCCTGGTCATAGATATGAGGAAGATGGGAAGGGATTGGAAAGGGCAGTGAAGTTGTTGCAAGAGGAGATGGGGGGGAGTGCAGAATGAGAAGGAAATCTGGGGCAGGGATAAAGATAGAAGATAGAGGGATACAATGATAGAAGCCGTATAACAGCGATACTGATGTAAAATGATAGCACTGATTGTCCTGTGGATAGACTGTGCATATTAATATAATATCAGAGCAATACAAGAAGTGCATTTCCAACTTCAATCCATCTCTCTCGAGAGAGCTATAATTAATTGGCAGATATACAATGGACAGTGCAATATTTAGATCATCTCGTATGAATACATCATGTCATTCACTAGAATGTTCAAACTCATATCGCCGAGTTAGGATTCATACATCAACTCACCGACCACCGGCAATGCAGCAGAAGAACGACCCTTATCGCCCTACACCCTTCCTATCATCACCCTCCATCATCCATAGAAACCCTCAATTGTCATTCCTCTCCCCACTCAAAGCTGGAGGCGACATTGTAGAAGTAGAAGAGCTCAAAGGCATTAGAGTCATTGAAAATGAAGAAAACGACCCAGACAAACCACCCCTTCTCCAATACCTGGTAAAATGGAAAGATGGCTCCCCCGACACCTGGGAACCTGCCAAAAACCTTGCTGATGATCTCCTCCGTGCATATGAACAAAAATGGTGGAGTGCAGTGAAAAAGGGTGACTTGGATACCATATATAGTATGATGGAAGTCGGGGGCACAGTGCTTGCTAGAACAGTGGACGAAAACTACAGAACTGCCATGTTCTTTGCTGCTGCTCTAGGAAAAGCAGAGCTGGTGGATAGGTTGGTGAAAGAAGGTGCAGAGGTGAACATGGCAGATAAAGAGGGCTACACAGCATTACACATGGCAGCTGGATACATGCATGTTTCAACAATCAACGCCCTGCTGGCAGGTGGCGCTGATCCCGAACAAGAAGATCGTCAAGGACGTTCTCCTCTTGAACTAGTAGAATCACTGAGAAATAACCTCCCACCTAATAACCCATCCCTAGTTCCCAGAATAATGGCTTTAGAGGAGGTGATTAAAACACTGACAGAAAATCTGTTTGAAGATGTAGAGCCCGCTCAAGTATTAGATGTCAGAGCAGCCAAGCTGGCAGAGGATGCACCAGTAGGCACTCCTCCACCTACTGGTAGAGAGTTTCTTGTACTTTTTGGTGATGATATGGACAATCCAGTGTGGCTGAATGAAAGATATATTTCGGAGGATGTGATAGAAGATTTTGAAAGTGGATTAGAGTATGCTGAAGCAGAGGAGATTTTAGATGTTAGGAATAGAGGTGATTCTAGGACGTATCTAGTCAGGTGGAAGGATGGGTATCCTGATACATGGGAGGATGAGGAGCATTGTAGTTCTGATTTGGTGCGAATATTTGAAGAAGGAAGGAGCAAAGGTGGAGGAGCGGTTGAAATGGAAGGTGGTCAACTGCAGCTGCAAAGTGCATGATTTGATTTGATTTGATATATATAGAGTAAAGGAAACATATTGCAGTGTGTTGTAGTTGCATGAAATGAACAGAATTCTAATTCTACAAAAGAAGAAGTTAGAAGAAGGGAGACTTGGCAAAGTTCAAATGGTGGTTGTGTGTTGGCAAATGAATGCAGGCCCGTCAAATGGCCGGTGCAGCGCTGCCACAAAAACATTCAAGTTTGCGAAGTATGCACCAAAACAAGACAAACTTTGTAAGTATCCCATCTTCTTTGGATTGATATCATTTCATTAAATCAAAGTTTCTTGCTCCTTGCTCCGGCATTTGAGCTAAAATCCTATAGTGATCAAGGAAGAAGAAAATATGGGAGCTAAAGTAGAACAAATAAACAATCCAGAGGTGGAAGATACGTTCATCATACCTCCAGTCAGATCTAGTGAAGATTTTGAGACTGATCCACGGGTATGTGCTCGTCAACTCGGCATTTGATTCCAACTCCTCTTATGTGCTGGCAATCTCCCCCCTGCCCTCTCCAGGTATTCTCTAACCTCCTTTCCCACCACTACTCCTTCCTTCAGGTATGGGACGTCATTGTAGTCGGCGCTGGAGTTGCTGGCGCAGCATTTGCTCACCAACAAGGCAAAGATGGTCGCAGAGTGCTCCTCCTCGAACGTGACCTCGCCCAGCCAGACCGCATCATCGGTGAGCTACTCCAACCAGGTGGCTACCTCACCCTCAAACGCATGGGACTCCACCAGTGTGTAGATGAAATAGATTCCCAAAAGGTATTTGGCTATTGCATGTTCAAGGACGCCAAGGCTGCTAAGATTGCCTACCCAGTCGAAGGCATGGGCGATGACGTCGCTGGCAGATCATTCCACAATGGTCGCTTTGTCCAACGCCTCCGTCAAGCAGCAGCAGCTGTACCCAATGTCACAGTACGAAGAGGCACAGTCCGATCTCTAGTTAACGACAAACAACAAAGTTGGGAAGAAGGTCAAGTCGTCACCGGTGTCAGGTATCGCACTGTAGACAAGGAGGAGCACATTGCTCTGGCCCATCTCACTGTTGTATGCGATGGCATGTACTCCTCATTCAGGACCAAACTCCACCAGAAAGATCCAGAAAAGATAAAAATTAATTTCCCCTCTTATTTTGTGGGATTATTATTAAAAGATGTCAAGCTTCCCCACCCCAATTACGGCCACGTCATTCTGGGCCATCCCTCCCCTGTCTTATTTTATCCCATATCATCAACTGAAGTCCGTTGCCTGGTCGATTACCCAGGAGAGAAGCTCCCATCAGTCACAAATGGCGACTTGCAACGCTATCTACTCAACACAGTAGCTCCACAAGTTCCAGCAGAGCTCCAAGCAGCTTTTAAAGACGCCATTATATCAGGACGTGTAAGAAGCATGCAAAACAAGCAATTAGATGCTGCTCCTCTCCGTCAGCCAGGTGCCTTGTTGCTTGGAGACGCCTTCAACATGCGTCACCCTCTCACTGGAGGTGGTATGACTGTTGCTCTGTCTGATGCCAACTTGTTGTGTGACATGCTCCGCCCCTTGAGAGGATTCGACAACCCTGTTGTCACCAGCGATGCCACTGCCGCCTTTTTCGTCCGTCGCAAGCCTCTGAGCGCCACCATCAACACCCTGGCCAATGCACTCTATAAAGTATTCTGTGCATCTAAGAGCAGAGCACATGAAGAAATGAGGCAAGCATGTTTTAATTATCTAGCCCTGGGAGGAATGTACTCTGCTGGACCTATTTCCCTGCTGGGGGGGATCAACCCCCGGCCCAGCGTACTGGTCGCTCACTTTTTCATGGTAGCTCTGTATGGAGTTGGTCGTCTTTTACTTCCCAGACCAACACTAAAGGGACTGTGGTTGGGTATTCTGTTGCTGTACTCGGCCTGCTGTATTATTCTGCCGATTATTTGGGCAGAAGGGGTGAGGGCGGTCTTCTTTCCTGCCTTTGCAAGCAAATCTAAAGTTGATGGAGAGATGAGGAAGGTGGCTAGTACTGTGTCCTTGGCAGCTGTTGCTCATGGTATAGCTGGGAAGAAGCAGGCGTGATATGTTGGTGATTATGTTGTATTAGTTGGGAAGTATTGAGAAAGCAATATTCCAACTGATTGGAGAGAAGAAGATGATTATTTAGTCGAAATGGAATGTCAAACATTTTCCTTTCATTAAACAATCTTTAATATCATGCCATTGTTACAACCAAGCATATTTGATATCAATTCAATTCACAGCCAATTCTTCACAATTTATGCAAGATAGTGATGCCCAGCAATTCAAAACACTTCCTCATCACCACAGCACACGCCTCACACAACAGCAACCTACTCTCCTCATACTCTCCACTCCCAATAACCTGACATTCAGTATAAAATTGATTAAACACTCCACTCAGTTCATATAAATACTCACACAATCTATTGGGTACCAGATCATTAAGTGCCTCTTCGAGAGCTTCGGGGAACCTGGCAATATGAAGCGCCAACGCAGTCTCCTTGTCATTGCTGAGAATGATCTTGCTACCTGAAGCAGCCAGTGCTGGGACATCTGTACCACTCTTCCTGATAATGGCACCAATACGAGCATGTGCATACAGCAAGTACACTGCTGTATTGCCTTGCAGGGAGAGCATGTCGTCGTAGGAGAAGCGGTAGTCTGTCTTACGGTGAGATTTCAAGTCGGCATACTTGACTGCACCATAACCCATGGCAGAGGATGAGGCTTCTAGTTCTTCGTCACTGATATCTGGTCTGCGTTCCTTGATAGTGTCACTGCATCTCTGTTTAGCTTCATCGAGCAACTCCACAAGTCTGACCACATCCCCGGATCGACTTCTAAACTTCTTACCGTCATCACCCAGCACTAGACCAAACCCGACATGGTCAATTTTGACTGTTCTATCGGTTGGGAAGTACCCTGCCTTCTTAGCTGCAGCAAAGACCATATCAAAATGCTGAGATTGACCTAGATCAGTGACGTAGATGATCCAATCGGCTTTCTCTTCATTAATTCTGTGTTTGATTGCAGCCATATCAGTGGAGGCATATCCAAAGCCACCATCAGTCTTCTGGACAATGAGAGGAATCTGCTGACCTTCCACAAAGACACATGTAGCCCCTTCGCTTATCTCAGCAACACCACGAGCCATCAGATCATCTACAGTATCTTTAAGCATTGGATTATAGAAAGATTCCCCTCTCTCATTCAATTCCACACCCAATCTGTCGTATATTTTTTGAAATTCTTTTCTAGAAGCTTCACATATACGCTCCCAGGCTCGTTTATAATCAGCATCACCACTTTGCAGCTGAGTGACTGCCTCTCTGGCACGTGTCTTGAACACCTCGTCCTCATCAAACCTGGCTTTAGCAGCTCTGTAGAGCACTTGGAGATCAGCTACATCTTCGTCGGTACTGGCATTCAGCCCTCCCTCCCTCTTCTCAGCCATGAACTGAATCAGCATTCCAAACTGGGTACCCCAGTCTCCAATGTGGTTCAAGCGTAATACATCAGCTCCACAGTATTCAAGGCACCTGGCAAGAGTGTCTCCTATGATGGTAGATCTCAGATGACCGACGTGCATCTCTTTGGCAACATTTGGGGAAGAGAAATCTACGATGACTTTTTGATGAGAGTAGCCCTTTGGGGCCCAAGAACTGATGCCATTGGTGAGCATGGAAGAGATGTGAGTGGCAAGCCAGTCTCTGGACAGCTTGATGTTGATGAAGCCTGGGCCAGCGAGGGAAGTTTCCTCGATGGCGCCCTGTACGGCGGAAGGGTCAAGTGCTTGGAGAATGGCCTCTGCAATAGCTCTAGGATTCTTAGGAGCGCCCTCTTTGCCCTTCATTTTGCCGAACAAACCCATGGCGTTGTTGCATTGGTAGTCGCCGTGGATGGCTTGTTGGCATTGAGCGACGACAGCTTTCATTTCATTACCGGGGAAAGCCTTGGAGATGGCTGCTGTGAAGGCAGAGGCAACTTCCTGGCGGATAGAGGCTACCTGATTGGTATTAGAGGGAGTTGCATCAGAGGAGATGTTCATGTTTTCAAGTTTGCCTAGAGCTGCTGCTTGTTCTGCCATTGGGAAAGGGCGTTGATGACGGAGCGGTGGTCTGGTGGTGAGGGGAAGACGGCGGGAGGCTAGAGTGATGAAAGGTCGGTGTAAGAGCTTGACTGGATACGCTGTAAATATGCGATGGTGATGTGGTTAGATTGGATGGTCAATGGGATGTGAATGTGGTATAGTGGTGCAGTAAGTGTGTGGAATCTCACCTTGTATTTTGCTGATGGATGTTGTGGCCAATTGAAGACGCATATGTGAGAATATAATCAGATACACATGTAGAATATGATGTATCTGATAGATTTGTATTGATTAATTGGCTGCACATTGCAGCAAACACACCTGTTTAGTCTGCCTCCCCACCCGCTCTCGTCTCTTTTCTCTGCTTCGAACAAGCTTTTCTCTCACCTGCCCTTCCTTTTTCTCTGCTGTTTTTGCATTGCTCTTGCATTTTCGATACCCCCAACCATTGTCTTATTTCCTAGTTCAACCATCAAACTCAAAGCATAGGACACTAGTATAGCCGCATTTGCTAGTTACAGGTGTATATTAGGGGTTTCAAATTAGAAAATTGTAGATAAGAAGGACGCACACAATATACGCATTCCATAAACCCAATGCGCCATTCCAATCATTATTGAAACACTTCCCAACCTCGCCAATGGAGGAAGGCTACGGCTACGCCCCTCTTCTAGGGTAAGCAAATTCAATTTCAAAACCACCACACCCAACCCACTTCCTTCCTCCCATTCAACGCTCCTCTCTCTCTCTCTCTCTCTCTCTCTCTCTCTCTCTCTCTCTCTCTCTCTCTCTCTTACACACACACACACACCTCATTACCTTGTCAAAACTACTACAGGGAAGACCCATCACAACCAAGATACACCTATTCAGCCCCTCCATACCCCTCCAATATCAACAACAATAATAATAATGAAGACACATCTCCAGAAGCTCTACTCCACAGTGAAGACAACCTTACCTGGGACATCCACAGCAATCTAGACCAATTCCTAACCCGAATCTACAAATACTGGCAAGAAAAAGGCTTCATCACCACCCTCACATCGCGTATACTCAACCTCTTAGCTCTTTTATTCACCATAATCATGAGTGGCATCCTGTTGTTGGTAGTAAACTGGAGTGCACTGCTCCATGCTCCTTGTCTTATAGCAGATCAATGCGACATATGGCAAGTGGCCATACAATGGCCACTCACTGGGGGACCCACATTATGGAACTGCATAGCTACTATATACCTCATAGTACTAACTACATTCTGGGTACTCGCATTAGTCCATCTAATGCATGAAATGCACGAATTGGTAGCAGCCAAGTCATTCTTCTACGCCAGGCTAGGAATGAGTGAGCGTGCAGTTGCCACTGCTACCTGGCCTGAAGTTTCCCACCGTATTGTCACCGCTCAGCAATCCACAACTAGGTTGTGTACTGTCAAGGATCTCAGTGAACATGATATTGTCAGTAGAATTATGAGAAAGGAGAATTACCTGATCGGTATGTTGAATAAAGGTGTTTTGGCTCTTCATATTACCATTACTCCTCCTAAACTACTTGATACCGGCAGTGGAAAGAAGACTACTAATAATAATGATAATACCCATCATCAGTCACTTAGACATCAAAGACATGTACCTGTATGGAACCAGACACTAGAATGGAACCTCTATTTCTGCCTCCTCCACCCAATGTTTGATGAATACTTCAAAATCAAACCCAGCTTTCTCAGAGACGAAGAGGCACTGAGTCGGAGATTTAAAATAGCAGCAATAATCAACCTCCTGGCAGCCCCCTTCATATTTGTCTTCCTACTCACGTACTTCTTCTTGAAGAATGCTGAGAGGTTTTATCACCATCCTAGTTCTGTCGGGGCTAGAAGGTGGAGTGCGATGGCTTATTGGAAGCTGAGAGAATTTAATGAGTTGCCTCACTTTTTGAATAAAAGGTTGGACTCCAGCCAAGCAGCTGCTGAGAGGTATGTTTCTCAGTTTCCCAGTCCTATTATTGCTCATACTGCTAGGTTTTTAGCCTTTGTAGCTGGTTCCTTTGCTGCGCTGTTGCTCTTTGCTGCCGCCATTGATGAAAGTTTGTTGGAAAGGAGTCTGGGTGGAAGGCAGATTGTATGGTGGGTAGCAGTGACAGGGATAGTACTAGCTATTAGCAGAGCATTCATTGAAGAAAGAGGAACCACTGTGTTTGACCCTGAAATGGCAATGATGGAGGTTGTCGCTCACACACACTTCCTCCCCCGTCACTGGAGAGGCAGAGCACACACTAGAGAAGTACAGCAACAGTTTCAGTCTCTGTTTCAATTCAAAGCCACTCTATTCTTAGAGGAGCTAGCAGCAGTTATATTGACTCCTATTTTATTATGGTATCAACTCCCCAAATGCAGCAAAGATATCATCACATTTGTACAGACACATACTAGGCATGTAGATGGGGTAGGGGATGTTTGTAGTTTTAGCGTATTTGATTTTGAACAACACGGCAATGTACACTATGGAGCTCCTACAACCATACCTCCAAGTGTACCTACTACAACAACAACACCAACAGCCATGAAGAGTAGGCAGGGGAAGATGGAGAAGAGCTTTGTTTCATTTGCTGCTACTTATCCTTATTGGGAACCTTCACCAGCTGGCAAGCAACTATTAAAGGATATCGCTATGGACAGTCCTACTACTACTACTACTACTACCAATATTAATAGTAATAAGTGGGGTGGTGGACCACATGAATTAGCCCGTCTTCAAGCAGTGGTGGGTCTATTATCAGCTCAGTACCCTCATTTGAGACGATTGTATGGCCTACACGATAAAATTGGCACTAGCGGTGGTGGTGGTGGGTTTGCCTCTATCATGCATCCGCACCATCATGAGAGACAAGAAGACTGTGAAGGAGAAAGATGGGATACAGGTAGCTTATTCAAATCTGCCGAGTTCACTGGTCGCTTTGGTGGTGCATTTGATTATGATGATGATGTATTCCAGAGAATGAGGATCGGTCAGATGATGCTGCAAAGCGTATATGAAGAAAGAACAACCGCCTTGGGACATGTTACTGAGGATGATGGTGATGAAGGAGGAGGTAGTGGTGGTAGGAGGAGGGGTCGTGCAGTGAAGGACAAGGTTGGTGTTGGTAACACCAACATCGAGACTGATGGTGATCTTTTCCAATATCATCAACATCAACAGAACCCACCAGCAATGGCAGTTCCAATCAAATCATCATCACCGTCAGTTAGAAAATGGTCAACTGGAAATCTTCACAGTACTAATAGAGATTGTAGTAATGAGTTGTCGTTGTTCAGTCGTAGTTATGAAGGAACACCTGGTGGTGGTGGTGATGCAGGGAGTGGAAGTGGGAGTGGGAGTGGGAGTGCATCAGAACGTCTTTATCATCATCAGTTGGATAGAGAAGGAGCGAGGAGCCTTAGTGAAGGTCAGAAGATATCACCACCTGGCTTTGACTTTTTTGTAGAATAGGAATAAAAATTGTATGTGTGCATATAGAAAACTGTACTAGTTGTAGAAAGAGAAAGAAAAGGAGGTGTATGTGTGGGTGTGTGATTAATTGTGTATCGTTTTGTACAACAGTCTGTAATAACCTGCTTGAAACTAGGGTTTGTTAAATGTTACCAATCTCAGCGTAAGTATTAATACGTAGAATGCACGGTACTAGCTTGGAAATACCGTGCCCCGTTTCTTCTGTTGCTGTTTCTAAAGATGTAATGTCCTAGAGCACCATCCCCCAAATCATCACTATGGAGATATTTGAGAAATGTACAGCAGCTATGGAAAATGCTATAAAAGAACTAGGACTGTACTGCCATAGTAGAGAATGAAAAGAACAGCCAAACACACAATAAACATGGTAAAAAGAACAAGGCAGAACTAAAAGCTTTCATGACGCCAAGAAGTACGTTCTGGTTCGCGTCTCTTGTAATCTGCTTCACAGCATTTTTGAGAGCAGTAGAAGATGACAACGCAAACACAGACCGCATATATCAAACTTAGAGCCAGCAGCTTTCATCTCTGATGCAGTCTTTCCACAATTTCTGCAGCAGATTCCATACATAGAGCCAATAAAATTCATCTCAGCTGTTAGTTTTTCCAAAAGACCTGCGGCATGACTAGCTGTCTTTCTTGTGCTTGCCATCTTTTTGAACTACATGGTAAGCATCAAACTTTTCAAGGCACTCTTTAAAAAAGTCGGCCGACAGCTTGGACCCTCGGGGTCTGATCTCTTTCAAGTGGCAAAGCTTTGATCTTGACAAGCCATTAAGCCTTGCACATTGAGGGCTCGGCTTTGTTTTCCAATCACTCTATGCATGAACAGATGCTATTATCATATGGTCCATGTGCTGTTGATTATCATTCGGTTTATGTGCTGTTGAGCCATACAGTCGCATGGCGATTGAGTGGTGATCAGATTCTTCACAGCAAGTTGGAAATGAGGATTGTATGAGTTAGTCCAGAGTTACAGGTAGTGTATTGATATGTTTAAGGCAATGCTGACAAACGCAATTGAGCTGGGTTCATGCTTATCTCAACACAACTTTAACAACAATCGATGCTCACTGATCGAGCTGAAACACCCATACCAAACGCTCACTTACGCTTTGCTTAGTTGCCTACTCGAGCTGTAACTCAAATTCAGAAAATGAAGGATAATTCCCAAGGTGAGAACCCTTTATGCTGAGTATGCTCCTTGGGTGACATTGACACAAGTGAGCGAAGAGGGGGGGGGGGGGGGGGCTTTTTCCCTTCATTATCATCTCCCCCCAAAACGGGTCTTTTTCCCTTTCCAATTTTATTTTTTGTCCCCCTTTT
>Ga0114919_10000463_pt1 | contig 31334 bp, 20 predicted proteins | sample BlataG_FD_88682 | JGI IMG/M metagenome (GOLD analysis project Ga0114919, IMG submission 88682) | Deep subsurface microbial communities from Black Sea to uncover new lineages of life (NeLLi) - Black_00105 metaG | ecosystem: Environmental > Aquatic > Marine > Oceanic > Sediment | place: Atlantic... | reverse complement strand
CCCGGTTTAAACTTTTTACATATTCAAGGGTTTTATTTTTACCGAATATTTCCTCAAACTTATTTATTAAGAAATTGTTTATTTCTGTTGCAAACGTTTGAAACAGCTATTTCGTAAAAAAGCATTTAATAATCATCAATCTGCCTGAAAATAAATACGATATGCAGTGACTTTTCTCAGTATTTATCTTTATTTTTGAAAGATTTTGGTGAAAAATTATTTATGATTTGAATAAAATTTTAAAGTTTTTTTATGAGTAAAATAAAACCGAAGCTTGGTTTTTGGCAAATATGGAATATGAGTTTTGGATTTTTAGGTATCCAATTTGGCTTTGCATTACAAAATGCCAATGTTAGCCGCATATTTGAAACCCTGGGTGCAAAAGTCGAAAATATTCCAATTCTATGGATAGCCGCCCCTGTTACGGGTCTGATTATTCAGCCCATCATAGGTCACATGAGTGATAACACGTGGAACAAACTTGGGCGCCGTCGTCCATATTTTTTAGTGGGGGCAATTCTATCCTCACTTGCTCTTCTGATCATGCCAAACTCCCCCGTGTTATGGGTTGCAGCCGGAATGTTATGGATTATGGATGCATCAATCAACATATCAATGGAACCTTTCAGAGCTTTTGTCGGGGATATGCTGCCATCTGAACAAAGGACAAAAGGATTTGCCATGCAAAGTTTCTTTATTGGTACCGGCGCTGTTATTGCTTCAGCGCTTCCTTATATGATGACGAATTGGTTCAATATTTCAAATATTGCTCCGGAAGGGGAAATTCCTGCTTCGGTGAGATTCTCGTTTTACTTAGGAGGACTTGTTTTTTTTCTGGCAGTATTATGGACTGTAGTTCGTACAAAAGAATATTCACCTGAGGAACTTTTGGAATTTGTTGAGACTGACACAAATAATACTCAAGAAAGTCAGACAGACAATCCGGAGACTCAAACCGCTATTCCCAATTTCTATAAGACCGGTATATACTGGATTGGAGCAGGGGTTATATTAAGTTTTTTAATTTATGGGTTTTCTTTAGAAGCAGAGTTATATATTTTAACACTGGGAGGAGCTGCCTTTGGCTTGATACTGCTTTTTTCGGGTTGGCTTTTTTCTTCCGGAAAAGAGAAGAGCGGATTGGCGGTGGTCATTACGGATCTTTTTAATATGCCTAAAACGATGGCTCAACTGGCGTTTGTTCAATTCTTTTCCTGGTTTGCCTTGTTTGCAATGTGGATATATACAACTTCGGCAGTAACAAGTCATATTTATGGCACCACCGATACAACTTCGGCGATCTATAATAAAGGTGCAAATTGGGTTGGTGTATTGTTTGCGGTTTACAATGGCTTTGCTGCTATGATGGCATTTGTCTTACCTTTACTGGCAAGAGTTACTAATCGTAAAATAACCCATGCTATTTCCCTGATAGCCGGAAGCGCAGGATTAATTAGTATTTATTTTTTTAACGATCCCAATCTTTTAATTGTTTCCATGCTGGGAATAGGATTGGCATGGGCCAGTATTTTATCCATGCCATACGCCATTTTAACCGGCTCATTACCCATTAAAAAATTAGGTACCTATATGGGTATATTCAACTTTTTTATTGTTATTCCACAAATATTGGCTGCCAGTATTTTAGGTTTCCTGATCAGACATCTTTTTTCCGGTGAGAGTATATATGCTTTAGTAACCGGCGGGATATCCCTGGTTATAGCAGCCGTACTTGTATTGTTTGTTAACGATGTAGATTATATAAAACCAAAAAGGTAAGGATTTATGAAAGTTTTGGCTTGTATATTTGATCTTGATGGAGTCATTGTTGATACTGCCAGATACCATTATCTTGCCTGGAAAAGACTTGCCCAAGAGCTGGGTTTTTATTTCACCGAAAAGAATAACGAACGACTCAAAGGTGTCAGTAGAATGACTTCCCTTAATATTTTGCTTGAAACAGGAGGAATCAAGCTTCCTGAAGAAGATAAGATACAACTCACTGACAAAAAGAATACCTGGTACAAGGAATATATTTCAGAATTATCACCGGATGATATACTGCCAGGCGCACAAAAGTTTTTAGATAAGGTAAGGAAAGATAACCTGAAAATCGGGATAGGGTCTGCAAGCAAAAACACTCACCTCATTTTAAAAAATATTGGGTTGGATAAATTTTTCGATTCGGTAGTTGATGGCAATAAAATTCATAGATCAAAACCGGATCCTGAAGTATTTCTGAATGTTGCAGATAAGCTAAACATTCCACCGGGAAACTGTGTGGTTTTTGAGGATGCTATCGCCGGCATACAGGCTGCCAGGAACGGGGGAATGGCCTGTGTTGGCATTGGTTCTGACAAAATCTTGCATGAGGCTGATTTAGTTGTAAAAAGTTTAAAGGAAATGACATTGGAAAAACTTTATTCACTATAAATTAGATAAGCGTAATGAATCCATATATTAAGCACCATGAATGGTTGATCATTGAAGAAGGTTTTCATCCCGAATATAACCGGGCTTCCGAAAGCATTTTTGCCCTGGGCAATGGCCGGATGGGACAGAGGGCAAATTTTGAGGAAAGGTACACCGGGGATTCTTTACAGGGAAGCTACGTTGCCGGGATTTACTACCCCGATAAAACCCGTGTTGGCTGGTGGAAGATTGGATACCCCGAATATTTTGCCAAAGTATTAAATACTACCAATTGGATTGGCATCGATGTGGAAATTGATAAAGAACCATTGGATCTGGCTGAATGTGAGGTGAAGGATTTTAATAGAATTCTGAATATGAAAGAGGGTTATCTCGAAAGGACTTTCGTAGCCAGGCTAAATAGTGGAAAGGTTATCAGGGTCCGGGTAAAAAGGTTCCTGAGTATTGCAGATCCTGAGATTGGAGCAATTCAATACTCTGTTGTACCACAAAATTTTAACGGAGAAATTACCTTTACTCCTTATATTGATGCAGATGTCAGAAATGAGGATGCAAATTATAATGAGAAATTTTGGGATGAAGTCTGCAAGGAAACCCATAAAGGGGAGGCATATATTGTTGCTAAAACCAAAAAACTGGATTTTTTTATTTGCACCGGAATGATGTATGCTTTTCACAAAAATGGTGAAAAAATAAATATTAATGCAGCGATTATTGAGAAGAAAAAATATACCGCAAACAAAATCACTGTTCCTGTTAAGAAGGGAGAAGATCTGGTAATTAATAAATATGCAGTTAATGTTTCCTCTACCAACTATGAAAAGTCTCGATTACTAAAGGAAGCAAAAAGCAAACTGGCAGGTGCATTTTCAAAAGGTTATGAGACTTTACTAATAGAACATACAGATGCCTGGAATGAAAAATGGAAAGAAAGCGATATTGAAATATTAGGTGATATTGCCGCACAGCAAGCGATCCGGTTTAATATTTTCCAGCTCAACCAAACCTATACCGGTGAAGATGAAAGATTAAACATTGGTCCAAAAGGATTCACTGGAGAAAAATACGGGGGTAGTACATACTGGGATACGGAAGCTTTTGTACTTCCATTTTATTTGAGTACAGCCGGACCAAAAGTAGCTAAAAATTTATTGTTATACCGGTACAGGCACCTTAATAAGGCTATTCAAAATGCTGAAAAATTGGGTTTTTCTGAAGGGGCAGCACTATATCCAATGGTTACCATGAATGGTGAAGAATGTCACAACGAATGGGAAATAACATTTGAAGAAATTCATCGTAACGGTGCGATTGCCTTTGCAATTTTTAACTACGTCAGATATACCGGAGATAAGAAATATATCGTTGATTATGGTTTGGAGGTTTTAATTGGAATATCAAGGTTTTGGAAACAGAGGGTTAACTATTCGCAAATAAAACAGAAATACGTGATCATTGGAGTTACCGGGCCGAATGAGTATGAAAATAATATAAACAATAATTGGTATACCAATACTATATCTACATGGACCCTCGAATATACTCTTGAATGTATTGACTATGTAAAGACGGTTAATATTGAAAAATTTAACTGTTTAATAAGAAAACTTGATTTTGATATTGTGGAAGAGCCGAAAAAATGGAAAGAGATCATAAATAACATGTATTATCCTGTTGATGATGAAACCGGGATTTTTCTTCAGCAGGATGGGTATATGGATAAGGAACAGCAACTGGCGGAAGATATAAATCCGGGCGAACGGCCTATAAATCAAAATTGGTCATGGGACAGAATTCTTCGTTCATGTTTTATCAAACAAGCCGATGTAATGCATGGGCTCCACCTTCTGGAAGACCGGTATGATGAGGAAACCATAAGAAAGAATTTCTATTTCTATGAACCAAGGACAGTACATGAGTCTTCTTTATCAGCCTGTATTCATTCAATAATCGCTGCTAAGCTTGGTGATATTCGAAAAGCATATGAATTGTATTTAAAAGCATCACGACTTGATTTGGATGATTATAATAAGGAGGTATCGGAAGGATTGCACATAACCAGTATGGCCGGAACCTGGTTGTCAATTGTTAAAGGGTTCGGTGGTATGCGGGTCAGTAATAACAAAATTCATTTTAAGCCTCAAATACCGGAACAATGGAAAAATTATTCTTTTAAGGTTCATTTTCGCGGAAGCTTGTTGAAGGTTAGCGTGTCAAACCTTGAAGTAAATGTTTTTAATCTTTCTGATCAATCAGTTGATTTAATTGTATTTAATAAGGAATACAAGCTGAGAGGAAATGAAGAGATCCGTATTAAAGGAACATAGCTTCACAAAGTAATTAAAGAAGGCTAAGGCTAAGGCTGAGGCTAAGGAAAAAAAGAAAATAAAGAAGAATTAAATTAATCTAATTAACCTAATTGACCTAATTTCTCCCGAAGGGATGCCTATGGCATAAATAAATCCCAAAAACCAAGTCCCAATTGGGTTATTGGGAATTAAAGATTTGGAGTGGAAGTAAACGAAATTGTTCCATTTATATTATCTTTAAACTCCTTTTAAATGTGTTGAATTATATTTAAACATACTGATTAATAAACATTTAAACAATATTAATATGAGCAATAAGGGATTAAAATTTAAGCCGGGCGTTTTATATGGAGAGCATGTAAAAGCACTTTTCGATTATGCAAACGAGAACAATTTTGCAATACCTGCCGTTAATGTTGTGGGAACGAATTCGGTAAATGCTGTATTGGAGACCGCAAGAGAAGTTAATTCGCCTGTAATCATACAATTTTCCAATGGTGGAGCTGTTTTCTTTGCAGGGAAGGGGCTTCCCAATGAAAATCACCAGGCTGCCATTGCAGGGGGTATATCAGGAGCCCAACATGTGCATGTTATGGCTGAATATTATAACGTTCCGGTAGTTCTGCATACCGATCATGCTGCAAAAAAACTTCTTCCATGGATTGATGGATTGTTGGATGCCGGTGAAGAATATTATGAAAAACACGGACGCCCTCTCTATAGTTCTCATATGCTCGATCTGTCTGTAGAACCGATTGAGGAGAACGTTGAAATTTGTAAAAAATATCTTGAGAGGATGAGTAAAATCGGGATGACACTCGAAATTGAATTGGGTGTTACCGGTGGTGAAGAAGACGGGGTAGATCATTCCGGTGTGGATAGCTCAAAGTTATACACACAACCTGAAGAGGTGGCTTATGCTTATGAAGAGTTAAAGAAGATTAGTGATTACTTTACTATAGCCGCAGCCTTTGGAAATGTGCACGGAGTTTATAAACCAGGAAATGTCGAGTTAAAACCGGTCATTCTTAAAAACACCCAGGATTATATCCGGCAGAAATTTAATACGGGTCCGAATCCGGTGAATTTTGTATTCCATGGAGGATCAGGATCAGAAAAGCATCTGATTACCGAGGCAATTGAATATGGCGCCGTTAAAATGAACCTCGATACCGATATGCAATGGGCATTTTGGGATGGTGTTCACGGTTACTATAAAGACAAGAAGGACTTTCTGCAGGGCCAAATTGGCAACCCGGAAGGTGAAGATAAACCCAATAAAAAGTTTTATGATCCCCGTGCCTGGTTGAGAAGTGGAGAAAAGAGTTTTGTTTTGAGGCTGAAAGAGGCGTTCGATGATCTGAATGCTGTAAATAAAAATTCTTAGCGATCGGAAGATCTTTATGAACTCGCCGGGTTGAAGCAAACGGTTTTCGTTGCTTTTATCCCGGCTTTTTTGTTTTTCTATTTGAATCATGTTTTTTATATCAAAACAAATGAATAAATTGGTTTTCAATGTACTGATAGTGGCAATTTTATTATTGTGGCCAGTTCTAACAAAATCACAGGAAATGAACAAGCAAATAAAATGCCATTTTGAAAAAGAAATAACGGTTAAAGTTCAGCTCAACTATTTATTATACCTGCCAGAAGGATACGATCAAAATGGTAAGAAAGCCTGGCCGTTAATTTTGTTTCTGCATGGTGCAGGAGAAAGAGGAGATAATCTGGATTTGGTTAAGAAGCATGGACCACCGAAAATTGTAGAACAAAAGTGTCTTCCGTTTATTATTGTTTCACCTCAATGCCCGGCAGAAAAGCGATGGTCGGTCAGGGATCTTGATCTATTACTTGAAAAGATTATCAAGGATCACAGAGTAGAAAAAACCCGTATTTATTTAACAGGACTTAGTATGGGGGGTTATGGTACCTGGGAATATGCTACGGAAAAACCAGAACGGTTTGCAGCCATTGCTCCAATCTGTGGAGGAGGCAGCCCCTGGCAGGCATACAGGCTGGCTTCCATGCCGGTCTGGGTTTTCCATGGGACAAAAGACCCGGTGGTACCAATTGAGAAATCAGAGGAAATGGTAAAGGCGCTGAAAAAGGTAAATGGAAATGTAAAATTTACTGTATATCCTGAGGCAGGGCATGATTCATGGACAGAAACCTATAATAACCAGAAATTATATGACTGGTTTCTGAAACATCAAAGGGAATAGGCTATAATACTTTTTAGTAATTGCCCTTATTAACCTACAGTTTCAATTGTAGGTGAATTCTAACTCACGTTGTATTTATAAAATAAAATTTGGATTATGGAAAAGAAAATCTTGATCGTATTCGGTTTATTTCTTATTTCATTCTTTATCATAATTGGCTGTAAGAAAAAAGCAGAGCCAGTACAATTTGTAAGCCAGGTAATACACCCTGAATGGACAAAAGATGTAACCCTCTACGAAGTGAATGTCAGACAATTCACTGAAGAAGGCACATTCAAAGCATTTGAAAATCATCTTCCAAGGTTAAAAAAGCTAGGAGTAGATGTAATTTGGTTTATGCCTATACATCCTATCGGGGTCGTTAACAGAAAAGGAGAGCTGGGAAGTTACTATTCAGTAAAGGATTATATGGATGTTAATCCTGAATTCGGAACCCTTGATGAATTTAAATCATTGGTGTCCAAAGCTCATGATATGGGCTTGTATATAATTCTTGACTGGGTACCTAATCATACCTCATGGGATAACCCTCTGGTAACTGAGCATCCTGAATGGTATGATAAGGATAAGGAGGGCAATTTCGTTTCACCTTATGACTGGACTGATGTAATCCAGCTTGACTATTCCAATGAAGGATTACGGGATTATATGATTGATGCTATGAAATACTGGGTTACCGAAGTAGATGTGGACGGATATCGCTGTGATTATCCCGGTCAGATACCTGTCGAATTCTGGAACCGCGCCAGGGAAGAACTGGACCAGATAAAACCCGTGTTCATGCTTGCTGAAGATGAAGACCATCGTAATTTACTTGAAGATGCATTCGACATGAACTATTCCTGGGGATTCTTTCACTTGATGAATCAGGTTGCTAAAGGGGAACAAGTTGTAACGGAACTTGATTCTTCGCTATTGAAAGAAGAAGTAGTATATCCCAAAGAGGTTTACCGCTTACGTTTTATTACTAATCATGATGAAAACTCGTGGAACGGGACTATAGAAGAAAGGCTTGGAGATGCCGCTAAGGCTTTTGCTGTACTTACTTTTACCGTCCCGGGAATGCCATTGATTTACAGTGGCCAGGAGATTGGATTGAATAAGCGTTTGCAGTTTTTCGAAAAAGACCCTATAGAGTGGAAAGAATCGGAACTGGAAAACTTTTATTCAACTCTGACTAATCTAAAAAAAGAAAATCCTGCTTTGTGGAATGGAAGTTTTGGAGGTGAGTACATTAAAATGAACAACACAAATAATGATGTCTTTTCATTCATCAGGGCAAAGGATGATCATAAAGTAATTGTAATTCTCAATCTTACTGGTGTAGAACAGGCTGTGGATGTATTCACGGGTGCCCATACAGGCACATACAGGGAAATTTTTATGGATGAAAACCATGAAATACCACAGAAAATCTCAATGCATCTGAGTCCATGGAAGTATCTGGTATTTGAAAAATAACGGCATTAAAAATTACTGCTTAACCAGCTTGTAGACCTCTGTTTGATCATCGATAACAGCTCGAAGAAAATATATACTTGAAGGAACGTCCAGTCCGGCATCATTTCTCCCGTCCCACGTCAGATTTAACACCCCTTTATGCTTTTTAGAAAACAAGCTTTTGAGCTTGCGACCTGAAAGATCAATCACTTCAAGCATAATATATGCTGATTTATCCTTTTTTAAAACTATGTGAAATTCATCTGGTGAAGGATTTGGATAAACCCTCGCTGAATGATCAGACAGGGTCCATTTTGGCTCATCGACATCCGGGATAATATCAGGAGCTTCCAGTTTCCGGGTGGTATATATTTTGTATTCCCCGGGTTGAAGGCTCATGGTTTCATTCACATCGGTTACATCGATTGAATCTTCCGTGAAATATTCATACCATGTCCCTGTTTCCTGAAAACCCGGATCGATACTTCCATAAATCACATCAAAATTCCCCAATACGGTTACTTTCATGTCAGTGTTATTCAGGTGAAGCCGTTTCAGGGCGGATGACAATGAATAGGAATAATCGGATGTACGGAATACTTCATGTGCATTTCGTAATTTGATAAGCGACTGATAGACCTGATACAACCTTAATCGTTCATTAATATCAAAGTAATCCCATTTGATCGGCTTTTCACCAGTCCGTCCATTTTCATCAATAGAGATATCATACCCCAATTCTCCAAACTGCCAGATCATCTTTGGACCCGGTATGGTTAAAAAAAACACGGCATCCAGTTCCATTCTTTTAATGGCGGTGGAAAAATTTTTTGTATTATAATTACCACTGGAATTTCCAAAGGTGATTGTTTTATACATCAGTCGTTCTTCATCATGACTTTCCATATAGGTAATCAGATGAGGTACATCCCAACCTCTTCCCCTGGAAGTACCCCAGGAAAAATTTGAGGAATAACCCATAGCTGCTTCCGCATAATCATGGTTCATGTTCCCCCATATCAACATACCGTATTCTGCCAGCTCTTTTTCTTCACTATTAGCGGAAAAATGTTCCAGGATAACATAGGCATTTGGGTTGACATTCCATATGTGATCAGCCATTCTTTTCAGGATGCTGATCCTTGAAGCGTCATAAGCTCCTCCATCACCAGGGGTATTAGTAAATCCTTTTGTAAAATCAAACCGGAAACCGTCAATATTGTATTCCGTTAACCAATATGTATTTACACTATCGACAAAATCTTTGGTTTCCTGACTTTCGTGGTTGAAATCATAACCCCATGAAAATGCTGTATTGGGTGAATCAACATTGTACCAGGGATTGTCAGCAGCTGGTTTTCCTGTGTTTTTATCAAAATAGAGTTGAACCAAAGGTGATTGACCATAGGAATGATTCAGAACCATATCCATAATCACTGCAATTCCCCGGGCATGACAACTATCAACGAATGTTTTGAAATCTTCTTTCGGACCATAAAATTTATCGGGTGCAAAATAAAATGAAGGATTATATCCCCAGCTCAGATTCCCTTCAAATTCATTAACTGGCATAAGTTCAATGGCATTTACTCCAAGACTGTCCAGATAACTCAGCGTATCAATCAGTGTCTTGTAATCATGCCTGGCTATAAAATCACGAATCAGCAATTCATAAATGACCAGGTTTGTTTTTGCAGGGGGCTGGAACTCAGCAACCTGCCATTGAAAATCTTCCTGACCAGTTTGAAGAACCGATACGATGCCTGAAGCATAATCTTCAGGATATTCGATTAAGTCGGGGTATGTTTCATTTGTAATATAGTGATCGTTCCAGGGATCAAGAATTTTATCAGCATATGGATCGGCTATATATATTTTACCATCCACAAGGTATTGATAACGGTATTCTTTCTGTGGGATGAGCTCTTTTATTTCTATCCAATACCTCGCTGTATCAGGTGTTACCTTCATATACCCTTTCTCCCGGGCTAACCAATCAGTAAAATCACCAATTACAAATACATGATTTTTATAGGGAGCATGTAATACAAGGATAACAGAAGTATCAGTGGTGTAATTGATTCCATCCTGAACGCCAGCCGGAAGTGCTTCAACGATAGCTGCCTGTCTGACAAAATAGAAAAAAGAATCGGCAACAAAAACGGATTGACCATAAGCAACCACTTTAACCCGGTTTTCACCGTATTCGTCAGCTAGCAAAGAATGGGTTAGGGAAGTAGAATCTAAGCCTGTTTTAATAAATCCATCATTAATAAACAGGGAGATTGAATCCGCCATGGTAGCTGAAGCACTGACATCTATGGTGTCATTGAGTTCGATTACAAGAGAAGTTTGCACAGGAGAAGTAATATTGATGTTCAAACCCAATTCAAATACATCTACAAACAGATCAGCCGTTTGCTTGGCTGCATCTGCACTCCTGATAACAAAGGCTATTTTTTTTACGACTTCTCCACCCTGAACATTATAGAAGTTATTAATGTCTGGTGTAATCGATAACGAATACTGATAATTGCCAAGATAAGTAAGTTTCGGTTGTGCAGAGTTATCCCCCCATGTCCCGATCACATGCATCCAATTACTTGACCCTTCGAGGATCACCCCGGTATGAGTATAAAGATCTCCTGTAAAGTTTTTTAGGGCACCAGGCTCTCTGCTTGAATCAAAATAGATTGTTACCGGCTGGTCAGCAATTGGTAATTCCGGATATGTTACAATGATCTGGGCGTTGGCTAGCAAGCCGGAAATAAAAAGTATTAAAATATTTACTGCTTCTCTTTTCATCTTTATATTATCGTTTGTAACTATTCAATTTTCAAAATTCTCTTTTTTTTATTCAGGTTATTTGTTATAGGTTATAAGTTATACGTCATGATCCCCTGCAATGATTGTAAAATTGTCTAAAGGACTCCTTCGGAGAATATTCTCCTGAATGCGGTAACGCCTGAATCCCTGCCTGTTCTGTACACAGAAAATCATGGAGCAGACAGGGAGAGACACAGAGTTGTATGAAAGACGATTCAATTTACAAATATATTTGGCTCTGTTTGATACTCGTCAGACCACTACTGCTGCCGGGTGACTAGTTTAGATTTGAAACATTGCAATTATGTTATGGCTTATGTAAAAAACTAATACATTTTAGTGGTCAGACGAGTAGGCTAAAAAATTAAAACACCAACAAGATTATGGAACATAGCCATATATTTTTTGTAATCGTTTTATAATTAAGTAGTGGGTAAGGAGTTCTGAACTTATAACAATTAACATATAACTTATAACATTTTATAACATTATGTCTTTTAGTAATTTTAATCACAATAGTTATAATGTAATTCCAGTATTAAAGGAGTTAAAGCGGGAACAACTATTTCATCCTTCATATTAAACTGTGTTTCGCTAATCACATCTTTCCCTTTTGAACAGCCACCAATCATTTCATTGAATCTATTAAGTTTCAAATGATGATCTTCCTTGTTTTTATTCAAAACAATCATCACTTTTTTATTGTTATTATATCTGAAAAAGACATAAACTCCGTTTTCAGGTACAAAATGAGTTAGTTTTCCGGTATGGATTACCGGATTCTCTTTTCGCCAATTCAGAAGTTTTTTAAAGAAGTTTTGGACTTCAATTTCTTTTTTTAAGAGTCCTTTCCCGGTAAATGCATTTACTTTATCTCCTTCCCAACCACCGGGAAAATCTTTCCTGATATGCCCATGATCATTACTTTCAGTATGTGTCATTAATATTTCAGTACCATAAAAAATCTGAGGGATACCGCGGGTAGTAAGAATGTATGTAATTCCCAGTTTAAACAGATCGACATCCATACCTACCTGCATATAAAAACGGCTCATATCATGATTGTCTGGAAAAATTACCAGGTTGTTAGGATCGGGATAGAGAAAATCATAAGCCAGGGCTTCATAAAGCTTAATTAATCCTTCATTCCGGTTTTCCTTTTCTGTCAAACCTTTTTGAAGTGCGCTCTGAAGCGGAAAATCCATAAGACCGGGCAGGTTTGGTTTATATCCATCGCGATTAATTTGCCCTTTTTGCCAGTATGAGACAATAGCCGGATTCAAGCTCCATTCTTCTCCCACAATGTTAAAATCAGGATATTCTTCCAAAACCCTCTTATTCCATTCCGCCATCATATATTTATCCGGATACGGATATGTGTCCATCCTGATCCCTGCCAGACCAACATATTCGATCCACCATATACTATTCTGGATAAGATATGTTGCCAAAAAAGGATTTCTCTGGTTCAGATCAGGCATTGTCGGAACAAACCAGCCATCTGTCATCATTTTTGAATCAATATCTGAAGCATGCGTATCCTGGTTAATTGTTCTTCTATGATTGGTTCTGACATAATCGGGATAGAAATTTATCCAGTCGGATGTTGGCATATCCTTCATCCACCAGTGTTCAGAACCACAATGGTTGAATATCATATCCATGATCAGCTTAATCCCTTTTTCTTTAGCCAGTTTCCCCAGCCGTTTGTAATCTTTATTGGTTCCTAATCTTGCATCAACCTGATAAAAGTCTGTTGTTGAGTAACCGTGATATGACTGCTTTTCCTGATCATTTTCGAGAACAGGATTCAGCCAAAGGGCTGTAAAACCCATATCAGCAATATAATCGAGATGGTCAATAATCCCTTTGATATCTCCACCATGCCGTCCAAACGGATCTTTCCGGTCGAGACCTTCTTTCATTTCTGCAACCTCATCATTTGACGGATTGCCATTTACGAACCGGTCAGGCATGATCAGATACATGACATCGGAGTTTTTAAATCCTTCCCGCTCTGCAGAGCCTGGTTGCCTTTTTTTTAACTCATACGTAAACGATTCTACCGTTTTTCCATCTTTTTTAAAAGAGATATCAAATTCCCTGGGTTTTACGCCAGGAGATAATTGTAAATCAATGAATAGGAAATTTGGATTTTCAACGGAAGTTACGGATTTCAACTCGACACCTTCATAATCCAGTTCTACTGTTGCGTTTGATATATCCTTTCTGTGTACCATAAGCTGTAAATCCGGATTTTTCATTCCGGCCCACCAGAACGGAGGTTCAACATGGTCTATCTGAGCATTTACAAATGTTATGGCAGTAATGGAAAAGGTTAACAATGCACTTAAAAAAATCTTTAGTTTCATGGTTTAAAATTCATATGTATAGGTCATAAAATTCATTCCCTTAATAACATTCCCCTGAAAATCAAAAAGTGTATTACATTCCCAGGCAGATCCTTGCCCCCATTGCGTTTTTATATTTGAAGAAATCCAGCCCGGTTCCCAGTAAAATATGCCTTTCCCTCCTCCGTCAATCACTTCCTGAGTCAGTTTAACGAGATAGTTATACTGACCATCTATGGTAGCAGGGTAATCAGAAAGTAGTTTTTCAGTATTGATAATGTTGTTATAATCATCGAAATATCCTATTGTCCAGGGGTAAGCGGTTTCAACAATCATAACCTCTTTCCCGTACTTTCCCTTTAATACTGATACATAATTACTCACATTATTAATATGAACTTCAGACCAGATATAATAGTAGGATAATCCTATAATGTCATAATCAGTCAGGCCTGCCATATCCATACCTTCAAACCAGTTATCTGCGTTTTCCGGCTGAGCAATATGAATAATAATGTCAGGATTTATTTCACTGTTGTTTGCGGCATTCCTGACAGCTTCTATTCCGGCATTCAGCAGATATGCGCAATTGGCTTTATTACCATTCCATCTGTTTCCCAACGGAAGAACAAAGCCAGGATTTATTTCATTTCCTATTTGTACAAATTCCGGCATTAATCCCTCCTCTTCCAGTTTTCTAAGTGTTGTAAAGGTGTAATTGTAAATACTGTCATGTAATTGTTCGAGACCTAAAGACTCCCAGACTTTTGGGACAATTTGTTTTCCAGGGTCTGCCCAGTTGTCGGAATAGTGAAAATCGAGGCATACCTGCATGTTCAATTCCTTAGCTTTTTTAATCCCCCGCATTACATCAGAAAAGTCGTTATACATTTGTTTACCTTCACTCCCGTAAATTTCTTTTGTCCAGGCTGGTGTATGAAACAGTCTGAATCTTACGACATTAGTGCCATATTTTTTAAAAATGAGATAGGGATCGGTAATATTTCCCGAATCTTTATATGTTCCACCGAAGTCGAGAATCTGGTTGATATAGGAAAGGTCTGCCCCCATGCAAAAATGGTCCGGCTCGTAGAATATCATAACAGTATCATTGCCGTTTTTGTTTTTTACATCTTCACCTTTATTACAAGACGTAAACAACGATGAGCAAATACACAAAACTATCAATACTTTTATTTTCATTGTCTGGTGAAACTAAAATGCGTTATAGGTTGAATGACTAATTAACTCGATTTGCTAGTGAATAAACGAATCGGAGCTTCGTTTTACTGCAATCCTGTACAACGATCCTCCCGGATCGTTGTTTCAAAAGCCTATTCCCCTGTAAATAAAAAGGAAATTAATATTAAATCAAATTACATCCAAACGAAAAAAGCTTTATAGTGAGAGGGATTAAAAAAAAGAGGTTCTCTCATTAGTAATTTTCTGAGACAACCTCTTTAATCCTCACATTACAATTAACCCTAATTTTTCACTACAGAATATCTGTAAATTGCATTACTTAAGTCCAATGTGATTGTATAATTTCCGGCATCGCCAACAACTATATTTGCACCTCCGGCATCCAGCTTAAGGTCAGGCCCATCATCACCATAATTCAGTGCCCAGTCGTCGTTTGCCCTGAATTTAATTTCACCGGCGACCAAATCCAACGTGATAGTCCAGACATAATTGACCGGATCATAGGTCATATCCTGGTCCGAATCCCATCCGTCAGGAGTTGCAGAGCCAATTAAGCCCCAATGGGTATTCATAATAGAATAAGTAAGGGCGTTCAGGTCTACATTCATCTTGTAATAGCCCGCATCGGCAGCAATTATATTTGCTCCATTTGGATCGAGCGTACCGTCAGCACCATCATCTCCCCAGTTTATAGTCCAATCAGGCAAATCGGTAAACTTGAATTCATTGGAACCATTGGCCATATAAACATACCCTTCATATTTGTCATTACTTTTAACGGAGAATAATTGAGGAGCTTTGTCGGGTGACCAGTCAGATTCATATCCACTTGCAGCCTGGTAATTACCAGGTACATAAACTGAAGGATAAATAATGATTTTTTCAAATGGGGTTACATCAAATGTTATAACCGCTGAATAAAGCGTATCAACATCCGCATGAATTGTAGCCATTACCCTGGCTTCCATAGTAGTTGATATATCAGCAAAAGCCCCCATTGTAAGTAGTGCATTGTTCATCTTGCCAACCAGCACTTCCAATTCTAATTTGTTGGTATTTCCCAAATCAGCTGGTAAGGCAAAATTATTGCCTGAAAAGTCGATTTGAAGGTAATACCTAATTGCAGCCTGAAATCCAAAATCTGCAGCAGACCAGGTGAAGGTTGCAAGCAAATCATTTTCAGTTGCTTCAGTGAGCACGTAATTACCACCACCTGAAGGACTCGTAATTGCCGGAAATGTAAATACACCTACTACTACTTTCGTTTCATCCTTTTCGCAGGAAAGAAAGACAAATAGTCCAACAAGGATTATTGATATCAGATTTATCTTTTTCATATCAGCTTGTTTTAAATGTTAATTTTTAATACCCTGGATTTTGAACCAGTTTTATATTTGCCCCGATATCTGATGCTGGTATCGGGTATAGGTCGTACTTACTATCGACTGATCTTCCTTCCGCAACACCGCCTTTCCATGCCCATAAATAATCCGTGTTACTGAATCTGCCATATCTGACCAAATCAGTTCTTCTGTGACCTTCCCAAAGTAATTCTCTGGCTCTTTCATCCAGGATAAAGTCGAGGGTAAGCTCACCAGCCGTAATATTACCATTTTGGTCTCCATATGCTCTTTCTTTGAGTGCATTAACATAACTTAATGCTGTAGCTGCATCGCCACCTGTACCACCTCTGAGTACTGCTTCGGCATACATCAGGTAAGCATCAGCTAAACGGAATACTGGAAAGTCTGTATCAGGGAAAGTAAGATCTGACCCGATTACACCGCCAGATGTAACATTTTTAAATTTGGTTACGGCATATCCTTCGGTGAACTCAAATACTTCTGCGATTTCAAGAGACTGTCCGTCGGTATGAAACATTATACGTCCGTCAGAGCTGAATTGTTCGATTGTGTAAGTATAATCCGGAGCACCTAATTTCAGTTTGATCTCATATTTTCCAGGGTCTGCAATAGCAATATTATCACCTCCCGCTTCTAATATTCCATCTGCACCTGTATCGCCATAGTTGAGATCCCAACCATCGTTTGCCCTGAATTTGATCTCACCGGCAGATAATTCTACAATGATAGTCCATACATCATTATCAACATCATATGTCATATCCTGATCTGAATCCCATCCGTCCGGAGTGGCTGATCCGATCACGCCCCATTCTGTTTTCAAAAAGCTATGGGTTAGTCCGTTCAGGTCAACATTGAGTTTATAGTATCCGGCATCACCAGCTACTATATTATCACCATTTTGTTCCAGTGTCCCGTCAGCGCCGGTGTCACCGTAATTAACATCCCAGGTTGGGCCGTCGGTGTATTTAAACTGGTTATCTGCATCGGCGAAATAGAGATATCCTTCGTAATTTCCATCGCTGTTGACAGAAGCAAGAACTGTGTTCGTGTTTGAAGGATCCCAGCCCTGATGTCCGCCAGGTACATATAATAAAGGATAATCAGCGACAGTCTTCAAGTTTAGGGATGCGCTTTTCAGATTGTCAACGTTTAGGAATTTACTTACAAGGGTCTTAGTAGTTCTTATTCCTCCCCAGCCACCATTAATACCAAATTCAGCAGGATCCATTGTGCCACCAACTGCAGCATGGATGATAAACGTTGTTCCTCCCCATGTCCTGGTATGTATACCGTCAAAAGCTACTGGAAAGATAATTCCTTTAGCGTTATGATTGTCTGCCAGGAACAGGTTTTCAAAAGTCGATTCCAACTCGTAACCGGCAGAAGTTACTTTTTTGCAGTAAGTGATACACTCAGTGTATTTAGCAGTGTTTATGTAAACTTCAGCATTCAGGTAAAGCTTAGCTAAAACCATCCAAACAGCACCTTGATCTGCTCTGGCGTATTCATTTACCATTGGAGCCATCAATAGATCTTCAATAGCCAGCAATTCTGATTCAATATAGTCAAACAGATCTGCCTTGTTTATTTGTTCAGGGAAGAAAGAACCCACAATATCATCTTCAGTAACAAACGGGACATTTCCGAACATATCCAGGGCATGCCAGTAGCTAAGAGCACGTAAGAACCTGGCTTCAGCCCTGTAAGTTTGAATTTCCGTTTTGTTAGCCCCACTGATTCCTCTTTCGTTAAGCTTTGTCTCAGAAGATTCTCTGATGAATTCGTTACATAATGATATCTGGTAAAAAATCCTGTAATACAAGTTGGTGATGAACTCGTTACTGGAAGACCAGTCCTGCTCGTGAAAATCCCTTAAATTACCGTCATTCCAAGCAATGATCGCCTCATCAGTAGGTATTTCCTGGGCGTACCAGTGAGCCCTCAGGTATTGGCCGAATCCTTCGTCAAGACCACTAAGGTCGTTATTTCCGTGAGGCCCTTCTTGTCCGCTTACAGCAAGTCCGGCATATAACTTTGCCAATACCTGGCGATAGGATGCAGGACTATCATACACAGAGGCTGAAGTTACAACGTCTTTATCCAGAGGAACAGTATCCAAATCTTTGGTACACGAAGTAAATGCTAAAATTGCAGCAAATACTGTAATTATATAAATTTTTAGATTTTTTGCTTTCATAATATCGTGATTTTAAAATTCAACACTTACGCCAAACAAAAAGGTTCTTGGACGAGGATAGATGTTGTTATCAATACCACTACTAACCTCCGGATCCAAGCCTTGATATTTAGTAATTAATAATACATTCTGAACAGTTCCGTATAGTCTTATGTTGGATACACCATTTATTATATTGTCAAGGTTATATCCCAATGTCAGATTATCCAGGCGCAGAAATGAGCCATTTTCCATATAATAATCAGACCAGTATTTCGGATTACTAAACTTTGAGTCAAGTAAACTTGTGGTAACATTGTTCAGATAACCCACCGAGTTGTAAAGTCCACTGTAGGTTCCATTATTTGAGTACACGTTATTATAAACATAGTTACCCAGGTTCACCCTTCCTGCAAAACTGAAATCCCAGTTTTGATATTGGAATAATGACGAGAATCCCAGGTATACATCCGGTGCGGCCTTTTTATAACGGTATCTGTCGTCAACGGTTAACTGGTCGTCACCGTTTGTATCTACATATAATCCTTCAATGGGATTTCCGTCTTCATCATAGACCTGTTTATATACATAGAACGAGTTTGCAGGAAACCCAACACTATGAATTTGAATGTTATTACCAACCCCACCGGATATGCCTCCTGTAAATACACCGAGGTACTCCGGATCATCCGTAGCAGTAAGTTTGGTGATTTCGTTCTCATTATAGGTTGCATTAAATCCGATTTCCCATACCATATCGGCTTTTGAAATAGCTTTCGCATTGATTGTAAACTCGATACCTTTGTTTACCAAATCACCAACGTTGGTTAAGATTTGGTTCGTAAGGTTTGTACCGGCAGGAACCGGAATGAAATTGATCAAATCATCAGTTTCCCTGTAATACAAATCTACAGCACCCGAAAACCGGTTATTCAGGAGACCATAATCCAGGCCTATATTATAGGTTGTTGTTTCTTCCCACTTGATATTTGCATCGTAACCCTCAGGTCTTAAAGTAGTAACAAATCCGCTTCCGAATTGATACTGAGCATTATCCTCACTGTACGTATACCTGGCAAGGTATGGATAATCATTGTCTGAAATGTTTTGCTGTCCTGTTATACCATAACCAAGCCTTAGTTTTAATGAATTAAATAATTCAGATATTCCCAGGAGCGGCTCATCAGCAATATCCCATGCTAAAGCCACTGACGGGAAAAGGCCCCATCTGTTATCTTCAGAGAATCTTGAAGAACCATCCTGACGTAAAGTAAAAGTCAGCATATAACGATCTTTAAAAACGTAATTTAATCTTCCGAAGAAAGAAACCAGGTAACTTTCAGTTTCATAGTCAGTATCTGCATTTACTATTGTTTCAGCCACATTGGTTGAATAACTTGTTCCCTTTCTCCAGAAATGTTGCCAGGAGTAACCGGCTGTTGCATCTATCCTGCTGTCGAAGGATCCTAAATCTTTTACATAATTAAAATAGAAATCCAACAGCTCATTCTTTTTATTTTGAGTATACAACCTTTTTTCTCCTCCACCCACCAATGCATTGTATAACCAAGCGGCATTTTCAGGAACAAAGATATCTCCATCACTTTCAGAAATATCATACCCCAGATTCAATTTTGCCTTTAATTCAGGAAGGAAGTGGAATTTGTAATCAAATTGAATATTTCCTATACTTCGTTTAACGGTAGACTTGTCGTCTCTCAATTCTAACAAAGCAACAGGATTACTGGTTGCGATAGTAATCGGATCGCCATTTGGCTGAGTCCATGTAAAAAATCCACCATAAGGACTTGATGCATCAAAAATCGGTTGGGTTGGGTCGAAAGCTACGGCTGATCCAACTGCTCCCTGATTTGCAAATTGGTTTTTGATGTACATCCCTTTTGCACTGAGATTTATCCTCAAATGGTTATCAAGGAAGCTTGGATTTAGATTGATAGCACCCGTGAATCTGTCCAGACCGGATGTCTTCAATATACCTTTCTGGTCGGAGTAACCCAAAGAAACACGAAATGGCAAACTTTCAACAAACGATAAATTTTCAACACTTCCGGACAAACTTAAGTTGTGGTCATGACTAATGGCTGTTTGGTAGATTTCTTTCTGCCAGTTGGTATTTTCACTCCCAAGCAGATCAGTAGCATTTTGATTAGTTGCAAATTGTTCTTGTATAAGAGATCGATATTCATCTGCCGATAATACATCAACCTCTCCTGTTCTTGTCCCTATTGATACGTTACCATCATAGTTTACTGTCAAAGGACGATTTGCTCTACCTTTTTTTGTAGTGATAATAATCACTCCATTGGATGCCCTGGAACCAAAAATAGCTGTTGCAGAAGCATCTTTCAATACAGTAAAAGTTTCAATATCGTTAGGGTGAATAGTGTTCAACGGGTTTCTCATACCCGAAATACCGTCATTGTCAACAGGCACTCCATCGATTACGATAAGTGGATCGTTACTTGCTGACAGTGAAGATCCTCCTCTGATCCTGATGGTTGATCCGGCTCCGGGAGCCCCGCCAGCATTAGTGATTTGTACACCGGCAATTTTACCAGCTATTAACTCCTGAGGGGATGTGATCGCACCCCTGTTAAAATCCTCGGAACTAATAGCAATAACTGATCCGGTAGCATCTTCTTTTCTTGTTGTACCATAACCAATCGTTACCACCTCTTCAAGTGCCTGAACATCAAATTCCAGTGAAACATTAATGGTTGTCTGGTTACCCACTGCCACTTCCTGACGTAAATAGCCTACAAAAGAGAAGACCAATGTTGCATTACTTCCGACAGTTATACTGTAATTACCATCGGTATCTGTAATGGTGCCGTTGGTGGTTCCTTTCTCCACGATATTCACTCCGGGTAAAGGAGTGCCATCAGCTGCATCGGTTACCTTTCCCGATACACTAATTTCCTGTCCAAAAACTGAAGCAACTATGCTCATACACAAGACAAGAAATAAGAGTCGTTTGAATAGAATTTTTCCTTTCATAGATTAAAATTTTAGGTTAATAGATAATAATATTATAAAAATTTGCAGTAAGATATATAAGGGCTACAAATATAATATAAAATACTCGTCTAACCCATTTATTTTCAATAAAATAACGCAATCGTTACCGCAAACGTTTGAAATAGGGTTTTTAGAAAAATAATATTATGAAATGCCATTTTTATAATGTAATTTTAATCCAAATTATACCCGGTTGTTTATATCTCCGAAAATGCATAAAGGACAGGTAACCATAAAGGATATTGCAAAAGAACTCGGTATTTCACCATCGACCGTTTCCAGGGCTTTAAAAGACCATCCTGATATTAGTGCTGATACAAAGAAAGCGGTACAAGAACTGGCATTAAAATGGAATTATAAACCCGATCCTATAGCTTTAAGTTTAAAAAGCCGTAAAAACAAAATCATAGGTGTGATCATCCCCGAGATGGTACATTATTTCTTTTCTACTGTAATTAGTGGGATTGAAGATTTGGCATATGATTCAGGATATCATGTAATGATCTGCCAGTCGAATGAAAATTATGAGCGTGAGGTAAAAAATACTCAGGCATTACTTTCCTGCAGGGTGGATGGCATATTGGTTTCAGTTTCAAAACGAACATTTGATTTTAAACATCTTAAAACCATCCAGGAAAGTGGAGTGCCAATGGTTTTTTTTGACAGGATTTGTGATGAAATCGTCACCGACAGGGTAATTGTTGATGATTTTGAAGGTGCATACCAGGCTACAAAACATTTGATTTCTATAGGGTGCAAACGGATCGCACACTTAGCACCACACCCACATTTGATTATTGCTCAAAATCGTCAGGAAGGATATATTAAGGCACTGTCAGATCACAATGTTCCGGTCGATAAGCAAATCATTGTTAAATGTGATATTATTACGGAAGCAAATGAAATCATCCCAAAATTGCTGAATCTGCCAAATCCTCCTGATGGATTTTTTGCCGTTAATGACCTGACGGCTGCTGAAACGATGAAGATTGTTAAATCAAAGGGGTTAAATGTACCGGAAGATATTGCTATCGTAGGTTTTACCAATGGACAAATTTCCAATCTGACAAATCCGGCCCTTTCATCAGTTGAACAACATGGTTATGAGATTGGTAAAAATGCTGCACGGTTATTATTGGATAGGATAGAAAAAGAGGAGGAATACCCGGTCCAGACAAAGATAATAAAAACGGAATTGGTCATTAAAGGATCATCTATGCGAAAAAAATAATAATGTGATGAAAATAGTTTCCCTAAATCAGATAGAAAAAAAAGAAGTAACCATGAAGGGTGCAAATAAAGCGTTTAAACAAGTGCTCCTTTCACGTGAAGATGGGGCGCCTGTATATTCGTACCGTGTATTTACGGTTGAACCCGGTGGTTTTACTCCCTACCATCAACATGATTACGAACATATGAACTATATTATTGAGGGACATGGCGTCCTGGTAAATGAAAAGGGGGAAGAACAGAAAATTAAAAAAGGTGATTTCGCACTGGTTTTACCAAATGAAAAACATCAGTACCGGAACAAGTCGAAAGATAAACCTATGGTATTGATCTGTGGGGTTCCAAAGCAATTCGAATGAGGTTTAATAATCAATAAAAAAAAGAGATGACTGAAGCCATCTCTTTTCTTTTCCTGAACGAAGTGAAGGATCTTAGAACATAGCTTCGCAAAGTAATTAAAAAGGTTAATACTATTCAAATGAAACTACTAAATTTGAATGGAATAAGGCTGAGGCTGAGGCTAAGGCTAAGGAAAAAAAGAAAATAAAGAAGAATTAATCTAATTAACCTAATTTCTAAATAAATCCCAAAAACCAAGTCCCAATTGGGTTATTGGGAATTAAAGATTTGGAGTGGAAGTAAACGAAATTATTCCCCGCCCGAACGCCCGCCTGAATGAAAGAATTCATTCTTTCGGGCAGGTACCGTTCGGTACGGGCGTGCATCAAGACAAATAAAACTTAATACCAGCTAAGAAAATTCATTTTGTAAAGAAACGATAATAACCTTAATAAATATATTAGATAATTAATAGAAAAAATATGCTTAAGATTTTAAAAAACAGCATAAAAGGGTAGTAATTAGATATAATTTGTCCAAAGGACTCCTATGGAAAGGCTAAGAAACCTTAGCCTTAGCCTCAGCCTTAGCCTTTTCATAAGATAAGTTTTATTATATACACATAACTTATTGTAAATCAATAAACAATTTTGAAATTCCGATACGTATTAGCGTTTATCTTTAGAAAATTTAACGGGAATAATCATCAAAACCTTTACCGGTTTACCTTTCTGCTTTCCGGGTTCCCACATTTTGCTTGTCAACTTAATGACGCGTTCAGCCTCCTTATCAAGGTCAGGATGAATCCCTTTAATGATCTCTATTTCAATTACAGAACCATCAACATCAACTGAAAAACGGACAAATACATTTCCGTAGATTGGATTTTCTGACAGACTGCCCGGGTATTTTAGGTTCTTCTGAATGAATGCTTTAAGGGCATCCATACCACCTGGAAATTCCGGCATTGTTTCAACCATCAGAAATACCTCCGGAGCCTCTGAAATTCCAACTGATTCTTCAAACTCGGGAGCCATATCGCCTTCCATCTTCACTTTTTTGAAAAAACCAAGCGATTTTGCCGAAGTCATTCTGGCAGGAGCTCCAACACCACCAATTGCATAATCACTAACACCATGAGGCAGAGGTAATGGTTGTTTAACCGTGGTAAACTTACCGTCTTTATTCCTGATTTCAGAATCGATGGCAATGAATGAGGTATACTGGGTTAAGAGGTTATACTTTAATCCAATACCGGTGATTTCTTTACCATATTTATTCCCGTATGAATTAAGATTATTGAAATCATCCAGAATCCGGATGCGCTCCCTTGCCCACAAATATTTTAATCCCGAATTGCCGGCCTGAGGCTTTACCTTACCAACATTAATCTTGTAATTATACATTCCCTTGCCACCTTTACCCTGTAAAAAAATTTCACCTTTTGCTTCACCTTTCCATTTACCAAAAATAATTACAGGTCGTTGTGCCAGCACATCAGGAATGCTCAGGGGCTCAACATCATAAGTGTCAAAGCCTTTAAAATCAACTTTAATATTGGTTAAAACCGGATGCAGGATGTATTTTCTGAATTTGCCGGCTTTTTCACTGGCTTCCTGTTCATTGGTAATAATAAATGGTTCACCCAATCCAACGTGTGCCATTCCTTCAATAAGATACCGGTTTACTGAGGAACCGATTCCGAATGAGAAAAAATTGGCATTGGACAAGTTGTTCCTTATCAGGTCAAACGCTTCCTTTTCAACGGTTATATAACCATCGGTAACAATAACAAAACTTCTTGAGTAGTCTTCAGTCCCTTTTAAGGCGAGCGCTCTCTTTAATGCCGGCAATAATTCTGTTCCACCGCCACCTCTTTGATTATCAATCAGATTTATCGCATTGGAAATGTTTGCTTTTGTTGCCGGAAGTGAGTGTTCAGAAAAAACCCGCGATCCGCCTGCAAATAGTAAAACGTTAAAACGATCTTCAGGCCGTAAATTACTGATCAGATTTCTTAAAAGTTTTTTAGATATATCCAGTGGAAATCCATACATTGATCCTGAAACATCGACAATGAATACATATTCCCGTGGCGGAATTTGGTCGTTGTTTACTTTTTTAGGTGGCTGCATCATAGCCAGAAAGAAATTCTCTTTTTCTCCTTTAAACAGTAACAAACCGGATTCGATTTTGTTTCCAGCCAGCCGGTACTGGACAATAAAATCCCGGTTCCCTTCAAATTTTGAGGTATCTTTAAGAAGGATTGAAACCGTGTTGGGAGATTCAAAGTCAATATTTATTTCATGTGAAGGACACCTGACATCATGAACCGGTAATCCGGCGGCTATAGTAACTGTAATATTAAACATATACGTGGGTTTTTCTCCTTCGTGTGTGTATGGATTTGCTATCCGGTTTTCATCCGGAGAAGCGGTTTCCAATGGCTGATTTGAATACCTTGGACCAACCACAGTGGGATATACAAATTCATATACTCCGGATTCCGGAACCAGAAGTTCGGTGTAGCATAATTCAACCTTGATGATATCACCAGGAAGAATATTGGCTACGTTCATTTGAAATACATTCGGTCGTTTCTGTTCCAAAAGAGAAGCTGTTTTCCCTTCAGCCATTGCCTGTTCATAATTTTGCCTTGCCAATTCCTTTTCCTGGATAATGGCGAGAATCTCCCGTTCCCCTATAGTCATTTTCATACTATAAACAGCAGCTCTTATTGATGCCGGGAAAACATAAATGGCTTCCAGGGTATTTTTCCCCTGGTTTTCATAAACCTGGGTAATGGTTATATCGGCAATCACTCCGGCAATGTTCACCCTGGCAGCCGTTTCCTTCAGAGGTAACTGGTCCACTTCGGGATTGTCACTTTTAATAAAAAAATAAGGTGACAAAGTTTGATCATCTGGATCAGTAATCCGGTCTGGAATTCCTATTACCTGCGAAAACGCCGATGTAGATAATCCAAAAAGTACCAGGATCGAAAGAATTTTTTTTATCCTTTTATTAAATTGATTTAAAAAATATTTTGTTTCCATGATTTAAAGATTTAAAAGTCAAGAATTTGATTAATTATTTTCAATTTTGTAACCATTCAGTTTACGTGTCTCTTTAATATAGGATAGTTGATAATTGTTATAAGTTATTAGTTATAAGTTATAACTATGTTCCATAATCTTGTTGGTTTTTTTATTTTATACCCTACTCGTCTGACCACTAAGATGTTCAGATTTATTATTGTATCTCATTATTAGCATAATATTTTAAATCTAATCATAAAGTTAATCAGTAGTAGTGGACGAGTATCAATTTTCAATAATGTTTAAGACAAATATCATTCCTGAAACACGTTTTTTTAATGTACAATCGATTGGTTTCGTTATATGGATGCAGAAGAACCATATTTTCCATAAAAATTTTTTGGTTCATCCGAGAAATGCGTAGTTTAAAAAGCAAATGCATTATAATTGAAAGATGAGAATAATTGATAAAAAGCATAACTTTAATTACTTGAAAAAGAACACCCCCATAGGGATCCCTACGGGACATCGGTGTTCGATTATTTGCCGTAGGCATCCCTTTGGGAGTAGAAGAAAACCAATTATATGGAACACGGATGACACAGATAACACGGATATACACGGAAAAAAAGATATTTACAAATGATAGAAAATGAAGTTTAATGCATAAATATTTTAAATCCGTGTCATCCGTGTCATCCGTGTTCTATTCTTATTTATATTGCGGCATTGAATTTGTATGGTGTTTTAGTTAAGTTTGTGGTTGAATAAATTGATCCGGCATTGTTTATAAAAATCTTCAACACCTCTTCGGTAATGGATTCATCCGGTCAATATCTACCGGATTCTGAAATAATAAAATTATATAAAGAGACGGGGGATCCGGAATGGGTTGGTGTATTGTTTGAACGGTACACCCATCTGGTCTTTGGTATATGCCTGAAGTATATAAAAGATGAGGAAGATTCAAAAGATGCTGTGATGGAGATATTTGAAAGTCTTTTTGAGGACTTGTTGATTCACGATGTAAAGAATTTCAAATCCTGGTTATATAGCGTAAGCAAGAATTTTTGTTTAATGCAATTACGGAAACTAAAGATTATTCCCCGTACAGAAGAGATCACAGAAAAAAAAATGAATCATTCCTTTGTGGAATTCATGCAGGAATTGCATCCCTATAAAGAGCAGGAAATCGATGAAATGTTTAATAAACTTCAAGAAGCTATGGGTCAATTAAAACCCGTGCAGGAAAGATGTATTGAGCTGATGTATCTTCAGGAAAAATCATACAAGGAAGTGGCTGAAATCACCGGTTATAATTTAAAGCAGGTAAAAAGCTACATACAGAATGGTAAACGCAATCTCCAAAGAATGTTAAAACAACCATATGAATAATCACTTAAATACAGGTCGGCTTTTTAACCGGTCCGGATGTCTGTATTTTGATACATTACAACGGTATCAGAGAAAAAATCTGAATTCATCAGAAAGGGAGCTGGCGGAAAATCATTTGAAGGAATGTCAGCTATGCAGGGAGGCACTCGAAGGGTTTGCACGTATTCACGATCAGGCGAGACAGCAGGAACATATTGACTCCCTGAAAAAACAACTTTTGGAAAAGATCGGGCAGAGGAAGGTAAAATGGGCAGAGGTAAGTTCCCAAAGATTCAACAGAAAACTTGTGTATATCTCTGTCGCAGCTTCAATCGCTATTATTATGGGCTTATTTGGAATTTTTTATTCTGACTTTTTTCCCAGGCCTGCAATTATTGCTGATAATGTAAAAGAAGAAAAAACGTATAGGGCAGAAGAAGAAGCTGCCTATGCCGAAGAAGAAACGGAAGATTTAGCAGGAATAGAGGAACTGATCAGTGAACCGGTAAAAAAGAGGTATCTGAGATCAGAAGACGTTAAGGTTTTACAAATTGAACCGGAAAAAGATAGATCGCACCTGGAAAAGATAGAAAGGACTGAGGATAAAATTGCTGAAGTGAATTTCCATGGGGAAGATACAACAGGGGTTTTACTTGAGGTGGCAGGTGTAGCTTATGCAAAAAGTGTTGCGGAAACTACAGATGCTAAAACAATTGCTCAGAATCAGCCTGAGATGCCGGAAGAAACCTCTGCTAAAGGCAGGGGTATAATCGAAAAATCAAGAATTGAAATGGTGGCAGGAGAATACAGCCCTGAAAGCAGAAAAAAAACCAAGACCTTTGTTTATGATTCCACACCTGAAGAATCTGAATCAGAAATATTTAATATTGTTGAAGAAATGCCGGAATTTAAAAAGAGAGGTTATAAGGATTTCGGAGAATACATTCAGAAAAAGCTCCGGTATCCTGAAGAAGCGGTTGAAAAAGAAATAAGTGGTATTGTAATTGTTCAATTTGTTATTGATGCTACCGGAAAAATCAAAAATATTGAAGTTGCTAAAAAGGTCAATCCTCTCCTGGATAAAGAAGCGGTCAGGGTAATATCTTCATCCCCTAAATGGAAACCGGGTAAACAACAAGGAGTTAAAGTAAAGGTTAATTTAACACATCCTGTTGAATTCAAAATTGAATAAGTACATAGTTTCACAAAGTGCCCATACTAATTTTCCATACCTGATAATTGATGGTTTTATTGAAAATTGCTTATTTTTAGTATCTTGGTTTTTTTTAATAGTGTATAATGGAAGATTTTGTTATTAAATCAACCCATCGAACTCCTTATGTTCATTTAAAGAATGGATTGATTCAAATTGTCGGAAGGTCAATTCCTGAAAATTCAGCTGTTTTTTATAAGCCTGTTTTCGATTGGATAGTTAACTATTCAAAAACAATGCATACCCATACTCAAATTGATCTTAATTTTGAATACATAAATACCAGCTCAACCAAATGGGTTTTCAATATGTTGAAGATCCTTGGTAAAAAGCATGAAATAAAAGATATGATAAAAATAAACTGGTATTATGAAGAAGGCGATGATGATATGGCTGAACTTGGTGGAATTTTCAAATCCCTTGTAAAATCACCTTTTACCTTTATCGAAACAGAGGAGCAACCTATCTGAAACTCACCATTGGATCTCCTTTAACTGATTTGGATGGTTTAGGAACTTGCTTTTTAACAAGTCTTTCCCTCCCGGTGTTGTTGTACGATTAAGGATCTCGAATATAGTCTGCCCCGTTCCTTCAGACCTGAGAATTTTAAGTTTGGTAATAGTTTGATAATCTATATGCAAGATTTGATTTTTTGGCATTAATGAAATTTTTATTTGTTTGGTTGATTATAGCGGCAAATTTAGTTTTGATAAATTTTTCAGGTTAAGATCATTTTGGGTTACTCGTCCGACGACTTCAGCTGGTCTGACGAGTTAATAGGAAGCTCTTTTAACTCGTACACAGCCTCTCCTGGTCGGGGTACGAATAATTCGACTCATGTTCGGAGTACGAAATTTAAAATGATAAGTTATTACGATGCTGTCGGATGTTTCCATCCGACAGTTTTTGATATGGAAAGATTTTAATTACTCCAGTATTCAATGTCAGGTGGAAATCTGCCTGAGGCAGACAGGCACCTGACATCATGTAAATAAGTTTTACAATAAAAGCGGCTTTGGAATGTCTGTGCTGATAATTATTAAATAAAAATGAAACTGGCTAAAATAAATAGCGGAAGAAGTACAATTAATGAAAAACCGTACATATATCTAAAGAAATGAGGCATTTTAACATTATTGTTTTCGGCTATTGCTTTTACCATAAAATTCGGACCATTTCCAATATATGTCATACTGCCAAAGAAAACTGACCCTACTGAAATTGCAGTGAGCAATGAAACGGGAATGCCCGCGATCAGTGCATCTCCGGTAAACAGGGTGGCAAACTGATCCTGAAGTCCCAGGGCTAAAGAGTGCAAGGATACTGCAGTTGGAGCATTGTCCAGAAAACTACTTAATGTACCGGTAACGAAATAGAACTGAGTTGGTGTTTCAACTCCAAAATGTGAAGCATTTTGCTGCAGGTATAACAGTGCAGGAGTCATAGTTGCAAAAATACCCAGGAATAAGAATGCTACTTCAATAATTGGTTCCCATGTAAAATTATTAGACATTCGGTGGCTGGCCGGAGAAAACACCAATGATAAAATAGCCATTAACAGGATAGCTCCCTCGCGAATAAACTTAAGGTAATGATAGTGCTCAATAAGCGGAAAAAATTGTTTATTCAAAAAGGCAACAGATAATACAACGCCAGCCAGCCATATAAAATTCAATTTTCCTCGTAAACGAATTGGCATTTTCATTTCAAGGTCATGTTGAATGTCTTCAGGCGCTTCTCTTTTGTAAAAGTGCAAATCAACCATATAATAGACCAATAACAACGAAATATTGATAAATAACCATTCGGGTAATAATCCAAAAAACCAGGTAAAGGGAGCTCCTCTCAGGTAAAGAAGGAAAAGGGGCGGATCTCCAAGCGGTGTCAATAAACCTCCACAATTAGCAACAATTGCAATAAAGAAAAGAACAGTATGAACTTTGTTTTTACGTTCCGCGTTAGTAACCAGTAGAGGCCGGATAAGTATCATAGCTGCCCCGGTTGTTCCCATAAATGATGCCAGGATGGCTCCAATACCCAGGAACAAGGTGTTTATACCCGGTTTGGCCGGGATGAAACCAGTTAGCAGAATACCCCCGGTAATGACAAAAAGTGTACCAAGCAATATAATAAACGGAATGTAATCAAAAAGCATCTGATGTATCACTTCATGTGAGAATCCTTTTAATAATAAAAATATAGCTGTAGGAATTCCCAATATCAACGACAGGATCAGTTTTGTGCTGTTTTTTTCCCATTGGTGGTGAAAGAAGATTGGGCCTACCGCGATTCCCAAAAGCATTAAAAGGAAAGGAATAATTGTGTATAGCTCAATTGTGTGGTGTACTTCATGTCCCATATAATCAGGTTTTTTAAAATTTTAGCTGCTAAAATAAATAAATTTTGAGAATATGAACATAGTAAAGAACATAAATGAAAAATAACGACAATACCGTTATACAATCGTTACCCAACATAAATGAAAATTTATAATAACAATTTATTTTTTTACCTTGTAAAAAGTTCGGAAAACAGGAAATTAGTCTTAATCTAGTGTCGTGTCAACAATAAACAGACAGGTAAGTTATTGTATATTGGGCATATTATCAGCATATTATACTTTTATCTTTTGCCTTTTTACTTTTGACTTTACACTAGCTTTTATGTCAAATAGACTGAAAGCAATTTTTACAAATTAGATTATTATGAGAAAAATTTATAGCACAACAGCAATATCGGTATTACTTATAAGTATTATTTTATGCTCATGTAGT
>Ga0114919_10000461_pt1 | contig 31412 bp, 24 predicted proteins | sample BlataG_FD_88682 | JGI IMG/M metagenome (GOLD analysis project Ga0114919, IMG submission 88682) | Deep subsurface microbial communities from Black Sea to uncover new lineages of life (NeLLi) - Black_00105 metaG | ecosystem: Environmental > Aquatic > Marine > Oceanic > Sediment | place: Atlantic... | reverse complement strand
GCTTGCCGACGGCACGCTGATGATGAATATGCGCAGCCAGTCGTTCGACGATGCCGAGCGAACCGGCTACCGAGCGATTGCCTTCAGTCACGACGGCGGCGAAAGGTGGTCCGAACCCAGGTTCGACAAATACCTCGGCGACCCAAGGTGCCAGGCGAGCCTGATCCGCTATAGCCTCGCTGCCGATGAGGGTCGGAACCGTCTGCTCTTTTCCAACCCCAGCCCGCCTATCAGCCCGAAGCGCGGCGAACGGGTGAAGATGACCGTTCGGCTCAGTTACGACGAGGGCAAGACCTGGCCGGTGGCCAAACTCATCCACGCCGGTCCCTCAGCCTATTCCTGTCTGAGCCGCCTGCCTGACGGCGAGATTGGCCTGCTTTATGAAGGTGGGGACAAGGATAGGTATGAAAAGATAATTTTCAGCCGGTTTTCCCTCGAATGGCTGACCGGCGGCAAGGATTCACTGCGGAGCTTTTTTGAATTGACTATCCATTCTCCGTAGTACTACTACGAAGAACGAATTTTCTATTGACTAGTAAATATTTTGACCCCGGCGTGGAGGCTTTTAGTCACTTACGACCCGGAATCCAGTAATTGAGGTCGCCATATTCGTAGGCGCCGATGTCTGGTGCGTCGCCCAGGTAATTGTCAGTGAAGCTAGGGATGACGCGGCCGGCGTCGACCAGATTAGAATCAGCTCTCGGCAGAAAATCGAGGTTCTCGATATCTGTCAATTTCAAATCCTTGCCATAGTAGTTGTTGGCCAGATTGTCACCTTCCGGGAAAGGCGTCCCTCCATTATCAGATGTAATTGTAAAAGCGGCGTTATTGTAAATCATACTGTTAGCATTCTGCTCGGGCAGCAATGGATACTGGTCGCGCCACCACTTGTAGGGTTCCGGCCCGGTATGGAGGTTGATGTAATTGCCCGGATTAGCATCTGAGCCAATGTCAAAGACGGTGTTGTTGTAAACCTTGTTGAGGTCGCCCTTGACGATGATGCCGTCACGGCCACAGTTCCAGACGACGTTGTGGTGAACGGTCAGACTTCGGGTTTGGTCATCTCCACGGATGCCCAATCCTTTGCCTGATTCGGTGCGGCAGCCGTGTACCCAGTTGTAGCGCACGACGCTGCCGGCAGTGGTCGGCTGACCGGTATATAGCAGCGCAACGTCCTCACAAGCAAGGCCCCCATTATAGATATGGTTATATTCGACGGTGTTCTCGTAACCGCGGTAGTTGAGAGTGGCGTTGCCTGTGTTGAAAAGAGTATTATATCGAGCCACAGACCCCTCCGACGCACTTGGTCCACCGGTACTGGTTAAATGTAGGCCAACATGTTTCAAAGAACCATACCAAGAGAAGTCACGAATTAAGCTATTGTTAACAAGGTTATTTTTACCTACCATCTTCAGTCCGGCCGTAGAGCCATAAGCGAAGCTGCAGTTTTGAATCTCGTTGTGGTTTCCAATCATTTTCGTAATTACTGAGTCTTGGTTGTAACCGGGTTCAGAGAGACGGCGGGCATGCACGGGATAAGGCAGATTGCAATTCGCCACAAGGCAATAGTCACAGTCATCGAAGACGAATGTGCAGCCGAAGAAATCAAACCCGCAAATCTCAATATGGTTCGTATTTGCACTTACTTCGAACCCGTAGTTGCGCTGCTTGACCTCTATCGTGTACTCAGCGGGACTATTTCCATCAGGCGTCCACAGATATAAAGTGTTGGCGTTTTCGTCGAGGAACCACTCGCCGGGCCTGTCGAGGGCCTCCAGTTTTCCCGTCAAAAAGTACCGGTCATTTTCCCACGGCGTTGTCTTATCGGCGTAGCTGGTTATGCCTGTTAGATCCTTGGGGTACAGAAATGTATCGTTGCCATCGCTGTGACTCTCAATGGTACGCGTCCAGGTATAGAACTGGTGGGCCACGTTCAGCACTGCGACGGCCCCCGTCCAGTCGATATTCGTCGCAGCCAGTTCCGGGTCGACCATCTTTCCATACCGGCTGCCCACGCCTGCGCTGGCCCAGCAAGAGCTCTCCCAGAGCTGCTGAGGAAATTGCATATTTGGCCAGCGGGCCTCGACCATCATCTCATTGTTCAGGAATAACTGCTCAAAGGTTTTGTCCGTTGTTGCCTTGTAGATATTGCCGTTGTGCAGCGACCAGTTCACATCGAGAACGTCAGTTCCGTCAAGACAGACTATCTCGTCCCGGTAGGCGGTAAATCTTATTGGCAAGCCGTAGGAGCCGGATGTGGACAGGTTTACCGTTTCCCTGTACGTACCACCGCGAACGTAGCAGGTCTCGCCGGCCGTCATCACATCGGCGGCTTTCTGAATCGTGCGGAACGGCTGACTCTTCGTCCCCGGATTATTATCGTTGCCGTCCGGCGCAACATGGCAACCTGGCGTTTGTTTTCGCCAGTGTTGCGCAAGTAAAGCAAAATCGGCAAAGTTGACTTTGCCGCTGCGGTTGAGGTCGGCGCCACGACACCAATCGTTTGCTGAGGACTCCTCGCCCAGCCACTGATTAGCGAAGGCACCAAGGTCAGCAGAATCGATGTAACCATCCTCAATCAAATCGCACTGGGCCATTGTAGGAATGTGGAGTCTGGTCGTAAAACTCCAGACGTTACCTTTGGTGACACCGGTGATGTTCTTCTCATCAATACGCCAGTAGTAGGTGGTATTTACATCCATAATACTGGGGTCATAGGTTGTGTTGAGGTGCTTACCCTTGAACCGGGCTGAGGAAGTGTTTGCATCATTGACCTCGGTTTGGCTAGTACCGAAGTACACATAGTGAGAGATTGCATCAGAACCTGCCGTCCAGCTAATCTCGGCGGTTGGGCTTACATCTACGGCCTGGTCAGCGGGGCTCGGACCAGAGGCCTGGCCCGGCGGTAGCGGCGGAGGGCCCGTTGTTACCTCAAGGACAGGAGGATAGTCGGACTCTTTGCTGTTCCATTTGAGACCACTGGCTTTGTGGGTTGTCTTTAAACCAAATGAAAATGTGCCGTTTCCGGTTACGTAATCGGAGACATCAAACTCATACCAGGTGTTGGCACTTATAGGACTCCTGGTGTCCAGCAGCTCGCCCCATACAAGGTCGTCGTTATTCCAGGTAATCGTATTTTGGTCCCAGGTTCCTGTTACGGCATAAACGGACGTGTCGTCTATAGGATTATCCTTGGAGCGCAATTTAAGTCTGGTACAGATAACACTTTCGCTGACCCCGGTTACTGTGAACTTCAGATATGCATACTGAGAGTCGCCCTTTACGCGTACGAAGTTTTTGGAGCCATTGTTTTCGTTAGGGTCGGCTTTCCTGACGTAGGTATCGTCGGTAGGATTGAACTGGAGAGTTTGCTCAGAAGCTTTGCTTGCCAGAGCAAAGGCCAATACTAATGCTAAAATTACGGCTTTTCTCACTTCCTCGTCCTAAGAAAAACTCTCGGTAATAATCCGGATGTCCCTATTTTTTTGCAGAGACACAGATACGTTTGCTTCAAGCAATATTATACCAAAAATCAGCCAGCGTTCCAATGTCGGCCCTAAAGAATGTTTGTATCTTGTGTTGCGAAAAAGGTGAAAGACGTAAAAGGGACAGGCGTGATTTGTAAATAACTCCTGCAGTTTTGGGCTGGGCAATTGTGCAGAAAAGGGGGAAAACTGGCCGATATAAGTTAAGTCCAATAGTGGGCGAAAACCAGAACTATTTTTGAGAGCGATGTTTTTATCGGACATGACAGCGGACTAATACCGTGAAAGACGAAAAATCATATAAGGTGGCAGTCGAGTGTCTCGGGATTGCTGCGTTGTTGCTGCTTCTGTGCAGTTGTGGCAGTTTCGATATTGGTGATTGGCCGAGTAGGTTTATTTGGCCACATAATGACCCGCCTGCCAATTTGTGTGGCTCAATAGGTGCTTTTTGTGCGTATTATTTGTTGTACTATGTTGGGCCGGGGGTGTTTGTGATATTGATTTCGTCGGCTTGTTTTTTAGTTTCAAGGTTGGTACATCGGCGGATGGGCCAGCCCGTTTTGCGAGCAATCGGGTTAGGGCTGCTGACGATAGCGGCGTCGAGCAGCTTTTATTGTTTCTGGCCTTATCGGGTATATGGTTTTCCGATGGGTTCGGGGGGGATGCTTGGCGTTGGGGTGGTACAGTTTTTGCGGAGCCATTTCGCCTTTTTGGGTACGTTCATACTAATTGCAGCTACCTGGATTGTCGGGATTGTTCTGTTGGCTGACATTGTTATCCTGACGTTGCTGCGCTGGATTATTTTTGTGTTTAGCAAGATATTTGGTTTGGCGGCACCGGCGTGGTCGGCGGCCAAGCAACGCTCTGAGGTTTTAGGAGAGATATGGCAGAAGCTGAGTGCCAGGCAAAAGCTAGTGGTGGCCGGGGAAGGGTTTCTTCGCTTCGCTCAGAATAACATAAAGAGAGCTGATGATACAAAGGGAGTTGGTGATGGGACTGTCTCTGATGAAAAGGGAGCGTATAGGCAATTGAAGTTAACATCGCCCAAAGCGCTGAGACCGCGTGAGCCTTATTTTCCGCCGAGCTATGAGGATTATGCGCTGCCGCCGTTGGAGTTGTTAGCTGAGCCGGAGTATAGTTTTGCGGCGGTGCAGGGGAAGGTTGTCAAGGCGAAGGCGGGTGTGTTGGAGAAACTTTTAGGAGAGTTTAATGTTAATGCGCGAGTGGTTACGGCTGATACGGGGCCGGTAGTGACAATGTTTGAATTGGAGCTTGCAGCGGGTGTGAAGGTCAGCCAGATTAGCACGCTTGCGAACGATATGGCTCGTGCGCTGGGCGCCGGTGCGGTTCGCGTTGTGGCTCCTTTGCCGGGCAAGCATACGATTGGCATAGAGGTGCCGAACAGTGAGAAAGAAAAGGTTCGTGTCAAGGATCTGATGCGATTGGCGGGTAGCAAGCCGGAGAGGATGGAGATTCCGCTGTTTTTGGGTAAGGATTCGTCTGGAGAAGCGCTTGTTTCGGATTTAACGGAGATGCCGCATTTGCTTATTGCCGGCACGACCGGCTCGGGCAAGAGTGTCTGTATCAGCAGTATCATCACGGGCATACTGCTTACGAGGCGTCCGGACGAGGTAAAACTGATTTTGATTGACCCTAAAATGGTCGAGATGACGGCATTTAATACTATTCCGCATCTGATGAGCCCAATAATTACAGAGACCCAACGGGCTGTTCAGATTCTTGAATGGGCTACGGTGAAGATGGATGAGCGTTACTCGCTTTTGGCTGAGGCGAGAGTGAAGAACATTACCGAATATAATAGTCTTGGTGCGGAGGAGATAATTTTGCGGTTTAATCCGAGCAGTGCTGAGGAGGAGGCCAAGATTCCGAAGCGGATGCCGTACATTGTGATAGTAATCGATGAGCTTGCCGATTTGATGATGACTGCCCCGAAGGAAATAGAAGCTTATGTTGTTCGTCTTGCTCAGAAGAGCCGGGCGGTTGGTATTCATATTGTTTTGGCTACGCAGCGGCCTCAGGCGACGGTTGTTACGGGTCTGATAAAGTCTAATATGCCGACCAGGATTGGTTTCCGTGTTGCAGCAAGGCTGGACAGCCGAATTGTCCTGGACCAGAACGGAGCGGAAACTTTGCTTGGTGAGGGGGATATGCTGTTTCTAAAACCAGGCACGAGCGATTTGGTGCGTGCCCAGGGGACTTTTGTTGATGAGATGGAGGTTCGGCGTGTGGTGAAATACTTGAAGGGGATTGCCGAGCCACAATTCCATCCTGAGCTTACTCAACTAAACAGGATTGACGTGTCTGAGATGAAAAGGGACGAGCTTTTTGACGAGGCAGTTCGGATTGTTCTGGAGACTCAGCGGGGCAGTGTGTCGCTGCTTCAGCGAAGACTCAATATCGGCTATGCCCGTGCTTCACGGGTTATAGAGATGATGGCGTCGTCGGGTATTTTAGGCGAGTATAAGGGCAGCCAGGCACGGGAGGTTACGATGACACTCAAGGAGTATGAGCGGGTCCGCAAGCAGATGGAGGCGGACGCCGAAGCGGGTTATGCGGACCTGTCCGAGGATGAGTCATCGGAGCCGGCTTATGTAAGCGAGGGTCAGCGGGGGTATGTAGCTGTCGATGAAGATGAAGGTGATAGTTGAGCAATAACCTCAAGCCGCTAACATGACCGGCTAATACATTATTATATTCCCATCATTAAGGTTAGGTTCTTTGTCTTTTCCCGGGTTTTACAGGTTTCACTTCGCAAGTATCATTCTGATAGAAAGCTTTTGATTCTATGAAGAGTCAAGGAGTTGTGACTCTTGAGATGACAGAGCGGAGCAAATAGCCGCTTTCATAAGAGCTTTGTTAGCGGTTGGCGTTTTCGCTTTTTTGTTTGTGGTTTTGGGGGTGATTATCGGTCTTTTCCGGTTTTTACAGCGGAAGCCGCATTTTTATTGCTGATATTGCGTTCTTTGCATTTTTTTATCGAAAAAAAGTTGATTGGCTGGTATGAATCGGATATAGTTCTGGAATTGGAAATTACTCTGTCGCACGGGGTAGCTTTGGAATTGATTATTTACTATTGATTATTGAAAGACAGCGAGTAGTAGATAATCGATGTTTTTGGGGTCAGCAGAATCACGGCGTGGTTGACTCAAGCCTCCGGCGGAGCCAAGTCGGGCCGATGCAAGCCAGTCTCCGTGACACGACAAAGAGCACGAGTGATAAGAGCATAAGGGACTTGTGAACTTATAGTTTATGCGCCTGCACTACCCGATGGTGTAATTGGTAACACATGGGCTTTTGGTGCCCACGTTCCAGGTTCGAGTCCTGGTCGGGTAGGTTTTTGAATTTACTCTTTATTATTTGCTATTTACTATTGAGCAGATTCAAACAAGAAGGAGAAACAGGTGGCTGATAGGATGGCGATAATTTTAGCAGCAGGGATTAGCCAGAGGATGAATACACAACTGGCGAAGGTGCTGCATGAGGTATGCGGCCGGCCTATGCTCGCCTATGTACTCGATGCCTGCCGGCAGGTTGGGGTGGCAAAGATGTATGTTGTGGTTGGTTTCACCGCTGAGCAGGTAAGAGAGCAATTCGGCGACGCTGACGATATTGTCTGGGTCCGGCAGGACGAGCAGAAGGGGACGGCCCATGCCGTTTTGTGCTGCAAGGAGCATCTCAAGGATTTTGAGGGTGAGACGCTTATTCTTTGCGGTGATGGGCCATTGATTCGGGCGGAGATGTTAAAAACACTTATAGAAAAGCACCGTGCCGAGACGGCGGCGACATTGGCCACAGCCGTTCTGGATGACCCGGCCGGATACGGGCGGATAGTCCGGGACGTATACGGCAATATCGAGGGCATTGTAGAGCACAGCGACTGCACGAGTGAACAGTTGACAATTCGCGAGGTTAACCCGAGCTATTACCTTTTCAATAATAAGATTCTTTTTGAGGCGGTGGAGAAAGTCAGGCCTGATAATGTAAAGAAAGAATATTATCTGACAGATGCGCTGTCTCTTATCATCGCGACAGGTCATAAAGTTACGGCGGTTACGGCGGTTCGGCCTGAGGAGGCGATGGGTGTCAACAGCAGGGCCCAGCTTAGCGCCGCCAGCAAGATTATGCAGCACAGGATTCAGCAGGTATTGATGGACAGTGGCGTAACGATAGTTGACCCTGACAATACCTGGATTGATGCAAGGGCGCAAATTGGGCAGGATACAGTGATTGAGCCGTTCACATATATTCACGGCGTGGTTAAAATCGGCCGGGGCTGTCGAATCGGGCCATTTGCTTATTTGAGGGGCGGGACGGTTTTGAAAGACGACGTTGTGCTGGGCGTTTTTACAGAGGTTAAAAACTCGACATTGGCCGACGGTGTTCGTGCACGGCATCAGAGTTATATTGGTGATGCTGCCGTAGGGCAGAATGTTAATCTAGGCGCCGGCTCGATAACGGCAAATTTCGACGGCGAAAAGGTGAACCAGACGCGCATAGGTAATAATTGCTTCATCGGTTCCGGAGCGATACTGATAGCGCCGCTTGAGTTGAAGGACGGCTCGCACATAAGTGCGGGGATGGTGGTTGGTCCACATTTTGCAAAGGAGCGCAAAATGGGAACTGTTTAGCGGGAAAGTGTAGTTGAGCCAGTGCGGAAAGTAAGTAAGAGGCGAAAATAGGAAGGCACAAGAAAGATGTTTTTGAATGATAATTTGAAGATATTCTCCGGCAGCAGTAATGTAGCGTTAGCCGGTGCAGTATGTAAGTATTTGGAGATTCCGCTCGGCGGCTCCAAGATAGACAGGTTTCCGGACGGCGAAAAGGTCATCAGAGTAGAAGATGATGTCCGAGGCAGAGATTGCTTTGTTGTGCAGTCAACGTGCAGGCCCGTTGATGAGCATCTGGTAGAGCTTTTGATTTATTTGGACTGTTTGCGAAGGGCCAGTGCCAATCGCATAACTGCGGTTATTCCCTACTTTGGCTACGCCAGGCAGGACAGAAAAGACGAAGGGCGAGTCCCTATTACCGCGAAATTAGTGGCCAATCTGATTACTACAGCCGGGGCCGACAGGGTTCTGGCGATAGACCTGCACGCACATCAGTTGCAGGGTTTTTTCGACATCCCGGTTGACCACCTGACCGGCGAGCTGGTATTGAGCAAATATTTCCGGGACAAGAGAATTGGCAATCTGACGGTAGTTTCGCCGGACGTAGGTAATATCAAAATGGCATCCCGATATGCCTCGCACCTGGGCGGGGAGCTGGCGATTGTACACAAGAGGCGGGTAAGCAGCAGCGAGGTAGAGGCCCAGGAAATTATCGGCGAAGTGAAAGGCAGAAATATTCTAATGTGCGATGATATTATTGCTACTGCGGGGACGATATGCAGTGCCGCCAAGCTGGTTAAGCAGCGGGGAGCGGAAAAGATATATGTCGGTGCAACTCACGGTGTTCTTGCGGGGCAGGCGTTGGAGCAGCTGCGACAAGCACCTCTAACCGAAGTGGTGGTTACCGATACCATACCGTTGGGTGAAAAGGCCCCTTTGCCTTCTGCCGAAGGCAGAAAAGGGGCCAATATCAAAGTCTTGACTGTCTCCGATATGTTAGGTGAGGCGATAAAAAGGATTCACAGAAATGAATCGGTTAGTAGCTTATTTGATACAGCACCAAACGAGTCTTAAACGATAGGTGCGTTTGGTGCTGCATTACGTTATACGCTGAAGTGCGAGGGTATTATGGAAAAAGTTTTGTTGTTAAAGGCGGAGATTCGGGAACACACCGGCTCAAAACATGCGGCGAAGGTGCGAGAGCAGGGCCAGATACCTGCTGTTGTGTACGGTCATAAGAAGGAGCCGGTGGCCATTTCGGTGCCGCACCAAAATCTGCCGCAGATTTTGGTGCGGCACCGGCTGGTGGATGTGCAGATTGGCAAAAGGAGAGAGAAGGTGATTATTAAGGCACTGCAATACGATTATCTGGGCAAGGATATCATTCATGTGGACCTGATGAGAGTTGATGTAGCCGAGACGATTAAGGTAACGGTTCCTGTCGAGCTTAAAGGGGTAGCCAAGGGTACGCACGAAGGAGGTATTATTGAGGAGCATACCGACCATCTGGAAATCGAGTGCAGGGTAACGGATATTCCGGAAACTATTGTTGTTTTGGTGAAGGATATAGGCGTGGGAGACGCCTTGCATGCGGGGGATATCCAACTTCCGGAATGGTTGAGGCTGGTAACTGCCCCGTCAACACTGCTTGTTACCTGTGGTTTGGTTGCTGCTGCCAAGAGCACCGAGGAGCTTGAAGAGGAGGTACCGATTGCTCCTGAGGTCATCGGCGAGGAGAAGGAGAAGGAAAAGGAGGAGGACGAATCATCAGAAGGCAAATAGCGAATAGCGAATAGCGAATAGCGAATAGCAAATAGCAAATCGCAAATGGCAAATAGCGAATCGCAAGTCGCAAATGGCAAATAGCGAATCGCGAATTGCAAAGGCGATAAGCGATAGGCGATGAAAGCTAACGGAGTTAAAATGGTTGTCGGTCTGGGGAATCCCGGCGACGAGTATCTAAACACGCGGCACAATGTCGGTTTTGGAGTAATAGATTTCTTGGCTGTGGCGTTGAAGATAGATGTAAGAAAGAAAAAATTTGGTGCTGTTCTCGGGCAGGGTGAATTTGCAGATAAAAAGTTAATATTGTTAAAGCCATGGCGGTTTATGAACCGCAGTGGTCAGGTCGTTGCGACGGCGTTGGGTTTTTACGGGCTTTCTTTGGGTGATTTGCTTGTTATAACCGACGATATGGCCCTTGAACCGGGCAGGATTCGGCTTAGGGCGAATGGTTCGGCCGGCGGGCATAAGGGTTTGGCGGATATTATAGAAAAGCTCGGCACAAATGAATTTGGGCGTTTGAGAATCGGCATCGGCCAAAGCGGTAGAGAACAAGCGGACGATTATGTTCTCGATAAGCCAACGGAGCAGGAAAAACTGTTGCTGGATGAGGCGATTGAGAGGGCACGAGAGGCCGTGCTTTATTGGGTTGAATGTGACATAGAGCGGGCTATGAATGAGTTTAATAAATAGAATGCAAAAATTAAAATGCAAAATGACAAATAAAAATTCAAAAGGAAAGAAAAGGACAGAAGAATTTTACATTTTGATATGTAATCCTTCGGCTGTGCTCAGGACAAGTTTTGTTTTTTAATATTTGATATTTAATTTTTGCTCTGGAGGTATTTGGCTTGGAAACACTAATTAAGAAGTTGTACGAAGCGATGTTTCTTGTTGACTCGGCACAAGCTCAGTCGGACTGGGACGTAGTTAATGCGACTATCAAGAACATACTGGAAAGGGCAGAGGCCGAGATTGTATCGATAAAGAAATGGGATGAGCGCAGACTTGCCTACGAAATTGACGGCAAAGCCAGAGGGACATATATCCTTTGTTATTTTAAAGCTGACGGCAGGAAGATAGGGGATATCGAAAGGGATGTTCAGCTCTCAGAGCGAATTATGCGTGTTTTGATTTTATGTGGCGACCATCTGCGTGAGGAAGACGTTGAGGAAGATACTCCAGCTATACGGGCTGAAAAGCACAAACAAGAAGCTGCTCGGGAAGCGGCGGAGAAGGCCGAAGCGGAGCAGGAAAGTACTCAGCAGGTAGTGGAGGAAGCTGGAGAATTGGAACAAACTCCGGAAGGTGGAGAATCGGAACAATCTGCGGAAGCTGCAGTTGCGGATGTGGCGGAATCGGACCAGCCGGATAGTGAGAAAGAAGCTGAGGATGAAAAGGCAGCCGAGTAGTTGCCGGCCGGTTCGGTGTTTTGCGGTTTTACCATTTTCGTGGGTACGACCTCTTTGGTGGCTGCGAGCTCGTACCTGCGAAGGCAGGTATCGAAATGGAGAATTTTGAGTTGCCTGATTTTAAGGTCTAAAGTGGACAGGGGAGTTTAATATGGCTAATTTTAATAAAGTTTTTCTGATGGGCAATCTGACTCGTGACCCGCAGTTGTCATATACGCCCAATCAGACGGCTGTGGTTGATTTTGGGCTGGCGGTGAACCGTAGATGGACAGGCCGGGATGGTGAACGGAAAGAAGAGACCTGCTTTGTGGATTGCCGGGCATTTGCCGGTACGGCTGAAACCATAAACAAGTATCTGAGTAAAGGCAGGCCGGTATTTATTGAAGGCAGGCTGACTTTCAACAGTTGGACGGCTCAGGACGGAACGAGGCGCAGCAAGCACAGGGTTACGGTTGAAAACTTTCAGTTTCTTCCCGGTACTCGGGCAGCGAATGCAGGCCAAGCTGAGCCTCCGGATACCGGAGGGACTGGTACTCAAGGAGAGTCCGTCGATACGTCCCGTCCCGGCGCGGGCCGGGACGCACAGCAGCGTCCCGATGACACCGGCGGGCCGGCAGATGATATACCGTTTTGAATTGGTGAGGTAAAAAATGAGAACGAGAAAAAGGGATCAGGTGCATTTTTTTGATAGGGCGGGGGTGGGCTTATGGTAAGAGCTTTAAGGAACATACCTAACCCTGTTGGGAGAAGAATAGCAGCATTGTCGCGGCCTGTTGCTGAACGCGGGCAGACGCAATGTCGTTTTTGCAGAAGGGGTGAAAAATATGTCGATTACAAAAATATCGAGACTCTGCAGAAGCTCTTGACACATCGCGGCAAGATATACTCGCGCAAGCGCAGCGGCAACTGTGCCGGCTGTCAAAGAAAGGTCAAAAGAGCGATTAAACGTGCAAGGTTTATGGCGCTGCTGCCGTATACTACGTGACTCGTGCCACGGGGCCTATGCCCCGTGCATCGAGAGACGAGGGACGAGATATGAAGGTTTTACTTTGTCAGGATGTCAAAAGGCTCGGCTGGCTTGGTGATGTTGTGGAAGTGGCCGAAGGATATGCGAGGAACTATCTGCTGCCGCAGGGTTTGGCTGTTGCTGCAACCGAGGTGAACTTAAAATCTCTGGCGACAGAGGCGGCCAGCCGCGCAGAGCAAAGGAATCACAAGAGGACTCGGCTGGAAGAGGCGACGAGGGTAGCGGAAGGGGCGGAGGCCGTCGTCGCTGCCAGAGCGAACGAGCAGGGCGTTTTGTTCGGCTCGGTTACGGCCGGCGATATAGCAGCTAATCTGCGCCAGCAGGGATTTGAGGTTGCCGACGAGACAGTGCAGATGCCCGAACATATAAAGCAAGTGGGCAGCTACTCTGTGAAACTTAAATTTGCAGAGGATTTAACCGCTAATGTAAACCTTATCGTCGTAGCTTTGCAGGATGAGTTAAATGAATCGACTGACCAGAGGAAGTAAAGATAAGATCAGTGCGGCCGGTGGTCCCGCACAAAATTTTGGAGTGGGATTGGCGAATCGCGGTCCAGAGGATGCCCTCCGGCACATGCCTGAATCGTTAGCTGCTGAGGCGGCGGTATTGGGCTCGATGATAATCGACCCGGAATGCATCGGTCAGGTTGTGGAGTGTCTAAAGACGGACGATTTTTACCGAGTTGAGCATCGGATAATCTACAACGGTCTGATTTCCCTTTATGAGAAAAGCCGAGGCGGGGATGCTATAGACGCGGTTTTGCTTCGCGATGAGCTTGAAAAGCAAAAGTCTTTTGGTGGTGCAAGCCCCACCCTACTAGAGGGCGGGGCTGGCACACGACAAGCCAGTGGCGGGGCCGGCAAATCGCAGTTAGAGGAGGTTGGCGGAGTGGAGTATCTTGCGAAGGTCATTGATTCCGTGCCTTCTTCGGCGAACGTTATGTATTACGCGGGGATTGTCAAGGACAAATCGCTGCTTCGTGAGATTATTTCGGTCGCGTCTGAAATATTAGAGGATGCATACGGCGAGGGAGAGACGAGTGCGGTTCTTGATGAGGCGGAGCGGAGGATTTTTGCTGTAACCGACAAGAAGATAAGCGGTGCAGCAATTTCGTTAAAGGATTTGGTTAGTCGTACATACGAGCTTATAGAGAAGCGTGGTGGCAGCGTAGTTACGGGTTTGGCGACGGGCTACTATGAACTTGACGGATGGACTTGCGGTTTGCAGAACGGCGAGATGATAATTATTGCGGGTCGGCCGAGTATGGGTAAGACAAGCCTGGCCCTGAATATTGCTGAGCATATCGCTATAACGGAGAGGGCCGGCGTCGCAATATTTTCATTAGAGACGGGCAGGCAGCAGTTGGCGGAAAGATTTTTGTGCAGCAAGAGCGAAATAGATTCCCAGTTAGTGAGACGGGGGCTTCTCGATACTGAGCATCACGAGGAGCTGGTTAAGGCCTGCGGGCTGTTGTCTGAAGCGCCGATTTTTATTGATGACACCTCGACTCTGACTCCGCTGGGACTTCGTGCCAAGGCAAGAAGGCTGAAAAGCCAGCATGATATTCGATGCATTATAGTGGATTATTTACAGTTGATGCATTTGGGTTCGGGCAGGGTTGAGTCGCGTCAGCAGGAAATTACCATTATTTCAAGATACATCAAGTCCCTGGCGAGGGAGCTAAATATCCCCGTTGTTGTTTTGAGCCAGTTGAATCGGGCACCGGAAGGCAGGGAGGGCCACAGGCCGAGGATGAGCGATTTGCGTGAGAGCGGCAGTATCGAGCAGGATGCCGATGTTGTGATGCTGCTGCACCGAGAAGACTATTATCATCGTGGTGAGGAGGATTACGAGGAGACTAATAAAGCGGAGCTGATAATAGCCAAGCAGCGGAACGGCCCGACGGCGAAGGTGGACCTGATATTCAGGGAAAAAGTGACACGTTTTGAAAATGCCTCTAGTGCCGACCAGGGTACTCATGGCGGGGTGCCATTTTAGGAGCAACAGAAAAATGGCAAATCGCAAATCGCCTATCGCTTATCGCTTATCGCTTATCGCCTTTGTGATTTGCTATACACCATTTGCCATTTCCGGTTCGGCATTTGCGGAGTTTGGAGCGGGCAACGATGAGGTAGGGAGGTTGGTTATAGGGAGCATCCGGACGGTGGGTAACGTCAGTATTAACAGAGGGCAGATTTTATCGAAGGTTCGCAGCAGGGTTGGCGAGTTGTTTGACCCGGAGACGGCGAAGGAGGATGCGAGGCGTATAGCAGGGCTGGCCGGTGTCGAATATAGTTATTACAACACCGCCATTGTTGATGACGGGATCCAGCTGACATTTGTTATTGTTGAGAGGAATATTGTCAGGTCTCTCAAAATTGTCGGGAACCGCAAGTATAAAGCCAAAACTCTGGAGGGCAAGCTGGGCTTTGAGATAGGCGATTATCTCGATTCGATTCTGGCCGAAGCCTACAGGAGGACCCTTACCGAATTCTATCGGGAAAAAGGGTTTGCTTTTGTTCAGGTGACACTGGATAGCGAAGAGTTATCGGTAGGCAGGGTCATTTATACAATTGATGAGGGGCCGAGGGTCAGGATAGAGTCGGTCGCGTACAGCGGCAATGAGGCAATAAAGACCAACGCACTTAGAAAGGTCGTAAAGAACAAGGAGAGGGAATGGTTTCTTTTACCGAGCTACTACGTTGAAGAAGTGGCGGATGAGGATGTGGCAAGGCTGCAAAATATTTATTATAAGGAGGGGTTTCTCAATGCCAGCATAACGGCAATACAGGAATTCAATGAAGACAAGAGCAAAGTTACTCTAACTTTTGCAATCTATGAGGGGCCAGTCTATACTGTTGAGAGAAATGTTTTTATTGGCAATGAGCACTTCGATGAGGAAACGTTGCGGGCGGAGTTGAAATTGGAGGAGGGACAAATCTACAGTGAGCAAAAGGCAGGTTTGGATGTTAAGCGACTCGCTGCGTTTTACCATGAACAAGGCTTTATAGATGCAAGGGTTGCCGAGGGCATCGAGTTTGTTTCGCAAGACAAGGTCAACGTTGAATTTGAGATAAGTGAGGGAGAGCGTTTTCGGATAGGCCGGATTGAAATAAGCGGCAACGAACAAACACGGGATAAGGTTGTCCGGCGGGTGTTAGACGAATACGATTTCCAGCCAGGCCAATGGTACAACGCTGATATAGCGCGTGGGGACGGCAGCGGTGAGTTGGAAAAAAGGGTACGGAGGATGGTACTGGCTGAGGCGGCAACTATTACACCCAGCAGTGAGGTGCCCGGTCAGAAGGGTGCACGGGTGAGTATTATTGAGGGCCAGACTGGCATGGTGATGGTTGGCGCCGGTGTGGCGAGCGACAGCGGCGTTATAGGCCAGCTTGTTTTTGAGCAGCGGAACTTTGACATCAGCGATTGGCCGGAGAGCTTTGGTGAATTTATCACCGGCCAGGCATTCAAAGGTGCGGGGCAGAGCTTGAGGGTCGCGCTGGAGCCGGGGATGGAGGTCAGCGAGTATTCGGTCAGTTTCAGCGAGCCATACTTTCGGGACAAACCGATAGTGCTTAATGTGGTCGGCTCAAGCTGGGAAAGGTGGAGAGAAAGTTACGATGAAGGCAGACTCAAGGGATATGTAGGGTTCGAGAAGCGATATAGAGACCGCTGGCGCAGGAGTATTGGGTTTAGGTTGGAAAATGTTGACGTTCACAGCATTGATACTGATGCACCGAAAGAAATAAAGGATGTAACTGGCGGTAATGCTCTTGTGGGAGTCAGGTTTGGCATTGGGAGAGACTTGACTGATGAGATATTTAATCCAAGTAGCGGTTATAGTTTTAATGCCGGTTATGAGCAGGTCACCAGCGACCATACTTTTGGGATATTGAGCGGAACTTACAGATGGTACAAGACGCTTTATGAGGATTTGGCTGAGCGAAAAACTGTTTTAAGCACGAAGCTGCTTGCAGCAACAGCGGCAGGTGGTGCGCCGCCTTTTGAGAAATTTTATGCCGGCGGCACGGGCACTTACAGCATCAGAGGTTTTGATTATCGAGGTGTGAGCACAAGAGGCCTGCCGACAGATAGTAATAGTATACCTATACCAGGCAGGGAGCGAAAAGACCCGATAGGCAGCGATTGGATATTTTTGGCTAATGCTGAGATAACTGTACCGTTAGTGGGTGAGAATTTTGCGGCGTTGTTTTTCATTGACAGCGGGATGATTGATTCTGGCAGCTACCGTGCCGCGGTGGGAACAGGCATACAGATACTGATACCGCAGTGGTTTGGGCCTGTGCCGATGAGGTTTGAGTTTGCCGCGCCGATTATGAAAGATGATGAAGACGAAACACAGGTTTTCAGTTTCTCTGTGGGTCGGTTGTTTTAAAAAGTAAAAAGTAAAAAGGGAAAATAATATGAGAATTAGAGCGGTAGTTTTAAGTAGTTTGATAGGTGCGGTTGTCTTGTATATGTGCTTTGAGGCCCCCCAATCGCCATCTATTGCGTTTGGCAATCCTGCATATAGCCGGGCTGAGTCGAAAGCTGATGAGCACCCATTGAAGATTGGTGTTGTCAGTGTCAAGAAGGTCTTTAAGGATTGTAAGAAAAGCACCATGTATAGGGAAGAGGCCTTCGCCGAACGGGATAGATTGAATGCAGAATTGGAGAGACTTACCAAAGAGATAGAGGCCGGACAGGCAGGGCTCAAGGCGTTAAAGGCTGGCAGCAAAGAGCATCTCGCATTGACGAAAGAGATATTGGAGAAACAAGGCAGCTTGCAGGTCCAGCAGGAATTCTATAAGCAGCAGTCAACCTTAAGAGAGTACAACTGGACCAAAAAGCTTTATGAAGATATTCTGCGGGAAACCGGCGAGGTTGCGAAGCAAAAAGGCCTGGATATGGTGTTTGAAAAGGACGAAATTGATCTTCCCGCATTAAGTATCAACGAGATTGTGCTGACCATCAGTACACATAAATTACTGTATAGCGGCGGGTGTTTGGATATTACCGACGAGATAATTGCTCGGCTGGACGCAACAATTGATGATTGATGATTTACTGTTGATTGTTGAATTTGGTTTTGCGGTTTTGATTTGCGATGAAATTGACAGTTGCACAATTGGCTGAACGTATCGGCGCTGAGTTGGTCGGTGACTGGTCTGGGCAGATAAGCGCTGTAGGGACGGTAGAAGCGGCCGGTGAGGGCGATGTTACTTTTATTACAGATAACAGGCACATACTTGGACTTAACAAGTCACGGGCTGGGGCGGTTATCGTGGGCAAGCGTATTGAGGGTTTCACCAAGCCACAGTTGATTGTCAAACATGTTGATGCGGCCTTGATAGAAGCCCTGAATATTTTTGCGCCCAAGTTGAAAGCTGCGACCAAGGGTATCGACCCGACCGCTAAACTCGGGCAGGATGTCAAGATTGCCAAGGGCGTCTCTGTCGGGCCTGGCGTGGTAATTGACGATGGGGTTGAGATCGGGCTAAACAGCGTAATTGCAAGTGGCTGCAGAATAGGCGAGAATTCAAAGGTCGGTAAGAATTGTCGTCTCGACTGCAACGTTGTCGTTTATCACAACTGCACAATTGGCAACAATGTGGTCATTCAGGCAAACAGCACGATTGGCTCAACCGGTTTTGGTTATTTATTTATCGATGGCGAGCATAAACTTATTCCGCACAATGGCGGTGTGGTGATTGAAGACTTTGTCGAGATAGGAGCGAACTGCTGTGTTGACCGGGCGAAGTTCGGAGATACGATAATAGGGGCCGGGACAAAGATAGATAACCTTGTGCAAATCGCTCATAACGTAGTAATTGGCAAGTGTTGTCTGATAGTGGCGCAGGTCGGTATTGCCGGCAGTTGCAAGCTGGGCGATGACGTTGTGTTAGGCGGACAGGTAGGCCTGGCGGATAATATAAAAATAGGGGATGGTGTAAAGGTCGCAGCTCAATCCGGTGTTGGCCACAACGTACCAGCCGGACAACAATTACTTGGCTCGCCGGCGATTGAGCTAAGAGAGGCAATGCGGCTAATTGGTTTGACGAGGCGTTTGCCGAAGCTGGCCAAACAGCTAAAGCAACTGACCGATAGGATTGAAAAAATTGATGCTGCAAAAGACGATAAAGACTGAAGGCAGGATTTCCGGTCGCGGCCTGTTTGGAGGCAAGGAGGCGAAGGTTGTTTTTCGCCCTGCTTCTGTGGATTCCGGGGTGGTTTTTATGCGGACTGATACACAGGAGCCGGTGCGGATCGGTGCTGTTGTGCCCAACCTTGCCGAGCGAAGCCGACGCACGACGATAAAAAAAGGTTCTGTCAGTATAGAGACCATCGAGCATTGTTTGGCTGTAATCAATGCTTTGGGGATTGATAATCTGATAGTAGAAGTTGCCGGCTCAGAGATGCCAGCTCCGGATTGCAGCTGTGCCGAGTATTTCAAGGTTCTCAAACGCATTGGTCTGGTTGAGCAGACAGGGAAACGGAAAGAGTTTGTTATCAGCGAGCCTATTAGCATTATTGCTGGTGACGCATCGATATACGCCCTGCCATACGCTGATGACGGATTAAGTATCACCTACGACCTTGATTACGGCGGTCATACTGGTGTTAGCAGACAGATTTTTGGCTGTCGGATGACGGCGGAGAGTTTTGAGAAGAATCTGGCGCCGGCCCGAACTTTTTTGCTTGAGACCGAAGCGAAACAGTTTCAGGCTCGTGGGATGGGTACGCATCTTGGTCCTCGTGATATTCTGGTTATCGGCTCGGACGGCCCGATTAAGAACAGCTTTAGATTTCCTAACGAGTGTGCCAGACACAAGATTGTTGATTTGATTGGGGATATTGCTTTGGTTGGTCGGGCTGTTAAGGGCAGGATTGTGGCTTATAAGAGCGGGCATTCGTTGAACCAGCAGCTTGTAAGAAAATTGTATGAAGCGGCTGAGCAGCAGGAGCGTATGCGAGAATTTGGGACCGATGCGCTTTTGGATATTCGGCAGATTGCCAAGATTCTGCCACATAGATATCCGTTTTTGCTGGTGGACAAGGTAGTCGAAGTCGAAGGTGACAGGCGAATCAAAGGGATAAAAAACGTATCCTTCAATGAGCAATTTTTCCAGGGTCATTTTCCCGGCACGCCTATTATGCCCGGTGTTCTTATCGTGGAAGCGATGGCACAGGTTTCCGGTTTATTGTTCGCACAGAAGCTGGAACATACCGGTAAACTGGCGGTGCTTTTGAGTATGGATGGTGTAAAATTGCGTAAGGCCGTTGTCCCCGGCGATCAGCTTATACTTACCGCTGAAACCGTCAGGTTGGGGAAAAGAACCGCACAATGTCGGTGCAAGGCAATGGTTGGCGATGCGGTGGTAGCGGAAGCCCAGATCAAATTTATGCTTGTAGATGATGAGAAGCTATAAGACATTGACTATTGAAAAAAATCAGACTTCGGAATCAACAGAAAATAGCAAATAGTAAATAGAAAATGGTAAAAGTACATCCCAGTGTTGTGGTTGCAAAGGACGCTCAGATGGCTGAGGATGTTACAATTGGGCCCAATTGTGTTATTGACAGGGGCGTCTCAATCGGTGTCGCCACAGTGCTTGATGCCAACGTGGTGATTGGCAAAGATGTCAAGATCGGAAAAAACAATCACTTTTTTAGCAATTGTGCGATAGGGGGCAAACCACAAGTCCTCGGTTTAAATTCGGAGATGCAAATCGGCGGGCTTGAGATAGGTGATAACAACACCATTCGCGAGCAGGTAACGGTCCATCCGAGCGTTTATCCGGGCCAGTTTACGAAAATAGGAAATGATAATCTGCTTATGATCGGCGTTCACATCGGACACGACTGCACACTTGAAGATAGAATTGTCATGAGCAACTATGTACAGATAAGCGGGCATTGTAAGATTGAAACCGGGGTTTGGCTTAGCGGTATGGTTTTATTGCATCAGTTTGTTACCATAGGCAAGTGGTGCTATGCGGCGGGCCTTGCCGGGATTAATCGTGATGTCCCGCCATTTCTGATTGTCAGCGGTCATTATCCGCCGAGAGTTCGGGGCGTTAATAAGCGGGGTCTGGTACGGGCCGGTTTGAGTGAACAGCAACAGCAGGAAGTATGCGAGGCGTACAAAAAACTCTATTGCCAGGGTGGGGCACTGCTGGAGAATGCAAAGGCTTTGGCTCAAGAAGACGGCCTCGATGAGAATGTTCGCGCTATGGTTGAGGTGATAAAGCGAAGCAGCGAGCAGCAGTTTGGTAGGTATCTCGAAAAGTTCAGAGATTGACCCAGCCTCTCGAAGGGGCGGGGTTGAAAGCAAAGCGAAAAAAGAAAAGTGAACTAAAGTGTGAAGTGCCTAAAGTTATGGATTATTTTTTCACTTTAGTTTACTGAGATAAGAGAGATGTTATGGGTAAAATACGTACTGCTGTCGTAGGCGCAGGCAAAATGGGGGCGATTCATGCGAAGGTTTACGACCAGTTGCCGCAAAGTGATTTTGTTGCCGTGGTCGATATAGATGCCGGTAAAGCCGAGCGTCTCGCCAATCAATATAACTGTTCGGCCTTTACTGATTGTTCGGATATTCTGGATATGGTTGATGCGGTCACGATAGCCGCTCCGACTGTGACACATCAAAAGTTGGCGAAAATCTTCATCGAAAACAATGTGGCGGTGATGATTGAGAAGCCCTTGGCAGCCAATGTTAAAGAGGGCAGAAAGATTGTAGGGCTTGCTAAAAAGCGAAACAGCGTTGTAGCGGTGGGTCATTCCGAGCGTTGCAATCCGGTTGTTCAGGCGATGAAGCGGCTCAATATTGAGCCGAAGTTTATCGAGGCCATCCGAATTAGCCCTTATCCGTTCCGCTCGACTGACATCGGCGTTGTGCTGGATGTGATGATACACGATATAGATATTATTCTGTCTCTGGCGGCAAGCAAGATTAAGAGGGTGGACGCTGTCGGCGTTAGTGTCATCGAACAGGAAGAAGATATATGTAATGCGAGGATTGTCTTTGAGAGCGGCTGTATCGCAAACGTTACCGCATCAAGATTGGCCCTGAAGGCCGAAAGGAAGGTGAGGGTATTCAGTCGGCAGGCGTATTTGAGCGTGGATTATCTTAAGAGGAGCGGGATTGTCATTAAGGCTGACCCGAATATTAACGTTGTCAAGTGGATACAAGAGCACAAAGCGTCAGGGAATTTTGACCTGACGGCGGTAAACTGGCCAGACCTGCTGCACATCGAGCAGCTTGATATAGATGATAAGGAGCCCTTACGCCTTGAGCAGGAGTCTTTTCTGCGGGCTGTTTTGGACAGGTCGCTTGCGCCTGAGGTTAGTGCTGAAGAGGGCCTGGCAGCAATGGAATGTGCCGAGAAAATTCTGGCGTCGGCAAAAAAGCACAAGTGGGATTAGGCCAAATATTCGTAGGTTTTTTGATTTTGATGGGTTTTTTGTTGGCATAAGCAGGGTTGTTTTGGCTAAGCGGTTAGTCTTAGTTTGCTGACCTCTAAATGTGCGAGGCGGGTTGGTTCGGGCAGGCGATATTTGGTTGTGCAATCGAGGGTGATTTTGATAGCGTCTTTCAGCAGGCATTTATTGCCCACGGAGACAAAGACCGGCTTGATATTGGTGCGTGTTCTAACTACCGCGCCGATGGTTTCGTCGCTCGTCTCTCGTGGCTCGCGACTCGTTTGGCGCTTTATACTTTTTTTATCTTTCAATAGAGTATATGCACCTTTTTCGGGTAGGGGGTCTTCGAAATAGCCGGTTAAACGGCTTTTTGCGCAGCCGATGGTTGGCTTATCGAAAAACAGACCCAGATGTGCTGCGAGGCCAAGTCGGCGAGGATGGGCGATGCCCTGGCCGTCGATAATGAATGCATCCGGCTCACTTTTGAGCTTTTCTACGGCGGCGATACAGACAGGAGCTTCGCGAAAGGAAAGCAGGCCTGGAATGTAGGGGAAGGTTACTTTTTGCGAAGCAGTTGTTGTTTCGATAAGCTTAAAGTCAGGCGGTTTCAAGGGTTCCCAAAGGCCACTTGTCGCATTTGGGGCCTTCAAAATGACAGCAGCAGCGACAATTCTTTGGCCGTCCGAACTTAGAGCACAGTCCAGGCCGGCAATGAGTTCTGGCGGTTTGTCTATCGGGATAAACTGCACTTCGCCGGCAAGGCGTTTTTGCAGGTCTATGGCCTGCCGGTTCGACAAGTTCCAGTTATGTAATTTCTTTGTTTGCATAGTTTTTTTTGCAACAACTACGCTAACTTCGCTAGTCTTTCTTCCAACTCATCTACTGGTGTAAAATGCCACGTTCTTCCTACTTTGCGACATTTGAGTAAGCCCCGCAGTTCTAAATCAAAAAGATCAAGTCGGCTTGTTTGATACACGGTGTTATGACTTACTTGATGTGATCTGATAGTATAGTGTTGGTATGGATGTCGCAAGGCATGACTGATGAGCGCGCGTTGACGATAATTCAGCGCTTCCATTCCGCGCATCTTGTGTTCGATTGCCTGTAGTTGTTCAGTTTTGCGTTTAATGTATTCGTGAAGCTCTTTGATAGCTCGTCGAATTACATCAAGATGATAAAGAATAAAGTACGTGAGATCATTGTTGTCCGTCTCCGTATAGAGGAAAGCACGGCCGTATTTTGCAGGTGCTTTTCGAATAATCTGAGAAATCGAGATAAACTCAAAAAGCCAAAAACCATAGCGAAGCATTGACCAGTAAAATAGTGCTCTGGCTACCCGACCATTGCCGTCAACAAATGGATGATCATAGGCCAACCAAAAATGTAAGGTAATCGAACGGATCACAGGGTGTATAAAACCTGTCGGGCTTTTGCAGTTGGCAAAAGTGCACATAGCTGCCATTCTTTCTTCGAGTTGTTTGGAGGGAGGTGGGTCGTGAAAAATTTCATTGTACATGTCACCAACAACTATACGCTCATTGGCTTTGCGGAAACGACCCGCCGCGGATTTATCATTCAGTGTTTTATCCGTTATTATTTGGTGAAGATCGAATACTAACTTTTTGGACAAAGGTTCGTCCTTGAGTTTCCCTATTCTTCGCATAGTCTTGAAATTATTAAGAATCATTTGTTCGCTCTTGTCTCGGGGGGCTCGTCCCGTTTTAATCATTTCCTTTGCGATTTCACGTGTTGTTGCTGCTCCTTCAAGCTGACTCGAAGTAATAGCTTCTTGGATTAGCGAACCTACATAGTACTGGTCCTTTGTGTCAGGATTTATAATTTGTTTAGGCATTTGAATAAAACCACCGGCACCTTGATCAATACTATGCAGTCTCTCAGGGATCGGATCGACTATCGCATATCTAAATGGTGTGCCCTTATCGTCCATAAGGGGAACTTGCTTATATAACCGTTGTCTTTTCATCTTGAGTGCAAGCCACCACTCTTCGTGGGAGAATCCTTTTGGAGGCGAATAATACCTAAGTTTGTCCCAATGAAGATACTTTCCATCGATGGCTGACTCAGGATCCATAACGAAGATTTTTTCAACTCGCTCCAGATTTTTGACAGTTTGCGACCAAATCTTATTGAGATCTGGGGGGTGTTTCGGCATTCTCATTATGCTATCACCTTTAATACCAATAGGTTATGCAAGTACTAATCATATACTAATTTATTAATATTTAGTATATATATCGGCTGGCTTCTGTCAAATACTAAATTTAAATATTTTAGTATTAAATTAGTATAAGGCTGATGGATAGAGTTCGCCCCGATAATACGCTAGCTGTCGTAGCCAGAGAATTCTATTTCTTGTTACGTCCGAAAATAGAGTTGTTTGGCAATGGTTCAGCCCTCTTCAAAATCGGTGATTAAAAGCGTTTTACCTTTTTGTGATGTTTTGTTACAATAATTAGTTTGGGTTATTGGCGGATTTTTCAGGGGAGCATTAGTAAAATGGCGGATGGGTTATAGATTCCTGCTTGCGCAGGAATGACAATGGTGAACGTTAATAGTATGGCCAGGCAAGTGGAAAAAGCGATTAGAATAACAGGTGCGGCGGAGCACAATCTTAAGAATATCAACGTGGATATTCCGCGTGATAAACTGGTGGTAATTACCGGCATAAGCGGCTCCGGCAAAAGCTCACTGGCGTTCGATACGATTTATGCTGAGGGTCGGCGAAAATATGTGGAATCGCTCAGTGCGTATGCGCGGCAGTTCCTGGAACAGATGCAGAAGCCGGCGGTCGAGGACATTACAGGACTGCCGCCGACGATTGCGATTGAGCAGCGTAGTGCCGGTGGTAATCCCCGCTCGACGGTGGCAACAACGACTGAGATTTATGATTATTTTAGGTTGCTTTTTGCCCGGGTGGGCCAGCCACATTGCTGGGTGTGCGGCAGAGAGATAACGAGCCAGCACTCTTCGCAGATAGTAGAGTCGATACTTTCTCGGCCGGAGGGTACAAAGGTCCAGATTTGTGCTCCGCTGGTTCGCGGCAAGAAAGGTGAGCACAGAGGCATTTTTGCGGGGATACAACGTGAAGGTTTTGTTCGTGTCCGTGTTGATGGGGCTATTTACGATGTACGTAATGTGCCGGTTTTGAACAAGAACAAGAAGCATAATATTGCAGCGGTTGTCGATAGATTGATTATTAAAGATTCGGTTCGCGTTCGGCTTGCTGATTCTGTGGAGACGGCTCTGAAATTGGCTGAAGGGGTGCTTTTGGTGCTGGTTCAGGCGCCGGGTGAGGGGAAAGTAAAAAGGAAAAAGGAAAAAAAGAAAAGCGGCAAAAGGTTAGCTGCAGAGGACAGAGGGAACACAGAGGGACATCAATTATCGTGGGAGGAGGTTATCTACAGCGAAAAATTTGCGTGTCCCAAGCACCCGCAGGCGTCTCTTGAGGAGTTATCGCCACGGCTTTTTAGCTTTAACAGTCCTTATGGTGCGTGCAGAAGCTGTGATGGTCTGGGGACGATTCTGGAGTTTGACCCTGACCTAATTGTGCCGGATAAAAGTGTGTCGCTGGAGAATGGCGCTATCGATGCCTGGCGCAAGGGTGGCAAGAGGATGAATATTTACTATAATCGATTGATTAAAAGGTTTTGCAGGAATATGGGCATCAGTAAATCTATGCCGTTTGAGCGGATACCGTCAGAGGTAGGAAGGATTCTGATGCAAGGCACAACTGCGGCTGACGTGAGAGAATACGGTTTGCGGTTTGAGGGGGTTATCCCGAATCTGAGTCGGCGGTGGAAAAACACCACGAGCGAATATGTCAAGGCCAGATTGCACAGCTATCTTTCGGAACAACCCTGCCGAAGCTGCAAGGGCGCCCGGCTTCGTCCCGAGGCAATCGCAGTGACGGTTGGCAGGAAGAACATACACCAGTTGACCTCATTGAGTATTGAAGAGGCACAGGAATTTTTTGACAAATTGAAATTGGACAAAGAAAAGTCTATGATTGCCGCCCAGGTGTTAAAAGAGATAAAGGCACGGCTGAAGTTTATGGTTGATGTTGGGCTTGGTTATTTAACTCTGGATCGAATGAGCAGCACCCTTTCGGCCGGCGAGGCCCAGCGGATTCGCTTAGCCACACAGGTTGGCAGTGGTCTAGTTGGGGTTTGTTACGTTCTTGATGAGCCGACGATAGGTCTGCACAAGCGTGACAACGGCCGATTACTTGGGATACTACGGCGGCTTAGCCGAATCGGCAATACAGTTATAGTGGTCGAGCACGATGAAGATATTATCAAAAGTGCGGACCATATTATCGATATTGGCCCGGCAGCCGGTGCGAACGGAGGCGAAGTTGTTGTGCAGGGTAGTTACGAGATGATAGTCGGTTGCGGCGAGTCGCTGACAGGTGAATATCTGAGCGGGAAAAAGAGGATAGCTCTGCCGGTGCAAAGACGCAAATACAACCTGAGAAAATGCGTTGAAGTGAAGGGTGCTTTCGAGAACAATCTTAAAGATATTGATGTAAAATTTCCGCTTGGAGTATTTAGCTGCGTGACGGGAGTTTCGGGTTCAGGCAAGAGCACGCTGGTGAGCCAGATTTTGTTGAGGGCTTTGAGACGGCGGCTGTACGGCTCGCGTCAAAGGCCGGGCAAACACAAAAACATTCTTGGTACTTCGCAAATAGATAAAGTTATAGAGATAAACCAGTCGCCCATTGGAAAGACACCGCGGAGCAATCCGGTGACATATACCGGCGTGTTTGACGTGATAAGAAAGCTGTTTAGTATGACGCGGGAGGCAAAGATTCGTGGTTATAAGGCCGGGCGGTTTAGCTTCAACGTTAAAGGTGGGCGCTGCGAAGCTTGCCGCGGGCAGGGGACGAAGAAGATAGAGATGCACTTTTTGCCTGATGTTTACGTAACCTGCCAGGCATGCCGCGGCAAAAGATACAATCCGGAGACGTTGCAGATTACCTACAAGGGTAAAAATATCGCTAATGTGCTTGATATGCGGATTGAGGAGGCGCTCGAGTTTTTTGGTAATTTTCCGGCTATTGTCAGAATTCTGCGGACGCTCAATGATGTCGGTCTGGGCTATATGACACTGGGCCAGCCATCAACGACTCTTTCCGGCGGTGAGGCCCAGCGTGTAAAGCTTGCCTCTGAGCTGGGTAAGGCTGCGACAGGTCATACGTTGTATCTGCTCGATGAGCCGACTACTGGGTTGCACTTTGCCGATATTCATAATTTATTAAACGTCTTGCAGCGACTGACTGATTGCGGTAATACTGTTGTGGTAATCGAGCACAATCTCGATGTTATCAAGATGGCGGACTATATTATAGACCTTGGTCCTGAAGGTGGGGATGCCGGCGGCGAAGTCGTTGCTACAGGGGGCCCCGAGGAAATCATCAAAAACAGAAAAAGCTACACAGCGAAGTATTTGAAGACAAAGCTGCGAGCCGATAACAAGGCGAAAAACTTAAACCCTATTAGAAGTCTGTAATGAGGCTACGGTAGTCGCTGCTTACGAGTTACTTCTAACGGGGTAAAACGTAAAGCGAAAAGCGCCGGAACTTTAAGTTGAACAATTTTTAGTTTTTAGCTGGGAGTTTTTTTATGATTGCTCAAGCCCTTAAGTGGGTTGGTGGTGTTGACGGCTTTTTAGAGCTGATTGACCAGCGGCGGTTACCCGCCGAATTTGTTAAGTTGCAGTGCCGGGATGTTGAGCAGGTTTATGAAGCGATAAAGACTCTTGCTGTGCGAGGGGCTCCGGCTATAGGTGTTTGTGCGGCTTATGGGCTGGTGTTGGGTATGCAGAACCTCGATACTCGATACTCGATGCTCGATGCGCTTGAGAGACTGGCAAAATCGTGCGAGTATCTGGCCTCATCGCGTCCGACGGCGGTAAATTTGTTCTGGGCGTTGGATAGAGTCAGGCTAAAAGCCGAGCAGTTTGTTGGGCGAAGACGAGGGACGCGGGACGAGTTAGAAGCGCTGCGGGAGGTTGTTTTAGAGGAGGCGAATGCCATTTATGAGGAAGATGTTGATATGTGCCGACGGATTGGAGAGAACGGCGAGAAATTTATCAAGGACGGTGTTGGTATTTTGACGCACTGCAACGCTGGGGCGCTGGCGACAGCGGGGCAGGGGACGGCTTTGTCGGTGATGCTTGAGGCGCAAAAGAAGGGCAGGAAATTTAAGGTCTATGTTGATGAGACAAGACCGCTGTTTCAGGGAGCTAGACTCACGGCCTGGGAATTGAAACAGGCGGGTATTGATGTTACGGTTATATGCGATAATATGGCCGGGTGGCTGATGAAACAGGGACATATAGATGCGGTGATAACGGGTGCGGACCGCATTGCGGCGAATGGTGATACGGCCAATAAGATTGGCACTTACAGTTTGAGTATCCTTGCCAGAGAGCACGGCATACCTTTTTATATTGCGGCCCCATCGAGCACATTCGATTTGAGTATAAAAAGCGGCCGTGAGATACCTATCGAGCAAAGAGCTGCCGAGGAGGTAACCTGCCTGTGGTCGGGCTCGGGCGGAAAAACACAAATTGCTCCTGAAGGTATTGGTGTGTATAATCCAGCTTTTGATGTTACAGATGCGTCGTTTATTACGGCGATAATTACGGAAAAAGGTGTAATTGAAGACCTCAATGCGGAGAGTATCTCCGAGCATTTAGGGCGCTGAACTGATGGTTGAGGAAGAGATTCAAAATTCAAATTCATCTGGAGCAAAGACGGGAGAGGTAACAGATGAAAAGTTATTGCTTCGGTGGCGAAGACGTAATGCATATTATTACGCGTGGCTGGATAGGATTTACAAATTTATTGTTCGGCCAAACAGCAGAGTTTTACATGTGGGTTGTGAATGCGGGGACCTTCTGGCTGCGGTTGAGCCGTCTTATGGTGTTGGAGTTGACCCAGATGTAAATGCTATCGAGCTGGCAAGGAAGCGATTCCCGGCTTCGACGGGTCTAAAGTTCCACGTAATGGATCCGCATGAATTGGATATGAATGAGAAATTTGATTATGTTCTTATATGCAATTCGCTGGGTCGCTGGCACGACATTCAGCAGGTCTTGGAACGTATTCGTCCCTTAACGAAAGAAAGTACACGGATTGTAATAACGTATTACAATTATCTTTGGGAAGGTGTTTTGCGTCTGGGGTCTTGTTTTAGGATTCGTCGGCCTTATCCGTATCAGAACTGGCTTCCGCCGGAGGACATTATGAACTTGCTCGAATTGAGTGGCTTTGATGTTATTCGTTCGGCCTCTTTCGTGATGCTGCCGAAGCGTATTTGGCCGTTGACAACTTTTTGCAATTATTTTCTTTCATTGCTGCCTGGTTTTCGCCTTTTTAATTTAGTGAATCTTGTGGTAGCCCGTCCGGCGCCTACATCGCGTCACGATGCGGATTTGTCTGTTTCTGTTATAGTTCCGTGCAGGAACGAGCGAGGTAATATTGAAGATGCGATAAGGCGGGTCCCCCAAATGGGTCGTGAAACGGAGATAATCTTCGTTGACGGGAACAGTACGGATGGGACGGCGGAGGAGATAGAACGTCAGATAAAGGAACATCCTGAGCGCAAAATTCGTTTGATTCATCAGGGTGATGGAGCTGGTAAAGGTGACGCTGTACGCAAAGGCTTTGCTGCAGCGAGTGGAGATGTGCTGGTTATCCAGGATGCGGATTTGACAGCTCCGCCGGAGGACTTGGCAAAATTTTTCAGGGCTTTGCGGGACGGCAAGGGTGAGTTCATCAACGGTTCCCGGCTTGTTTATCCGATGGAAAAGCAGGCGATGCGTTTTTTGAATCTTCTTGGTAATAAGTTTTTTGGCACATTGTTTAGCTGGCTGTTGGGCCAAAGATTCAGAGATACCCTGTGCGGCACGAAAATGATTTGCAGGAAAGACTACGAGTTAATAGTGGCCAATCGTTCGTATTTTGGTGATTTCGACCCCTTTGGGGACTTTGACCTTATTTTTGGAGCGGTAAAGCAAAACCTTAAGGTGGTTGAGGTACCGGTAACCTATCGTGCGAGAACTTACGGCACGACGAATATCAGTCGTTTCAAACATGGCTGGCTGCTGCTTAAGATGAGCTGGATAGCGTTTAAGAAAATCAAGTGGCTTGGGAAGGCGCGTTAAAATAGTTATGAAGCTGATTGAATGGCTCAAGTTGCCTGAGGCCGGGGCAATTAAGGACCTTGATGACCCTGCCACTACGTTGTTGCATGCTGAGATTATACAGAAAAAGCCATTTCTCAGAAGATTATATATTGATTTTTATAAAGAGCTTACGAAGGCAACCACCGACCCTGAGAAGAAGGTTCTTGTTGAACTTGGCAGTGGCGGGGGCTTTATTAAGGAGGTAATTGGCAGCGTAATCACATCCGACATCCTTGAGCTGCCAAATGTCGACAAGGTTTTCTCGGTCTTTGACATGCCTTTTGAAGAAACGAGTGTTGACGCTTTTTTCATGATTGATGTTCTTCATCACGTTACTGACCCGAGGGCCTTTTTCAGCGAGGCCTTGCGGTGCCTTAAAGTTGGCGGCAAAATCGTTATGATTGAGCCAGCAAATACATTGTGGGGAAGTTTCATCTATAAGAACTTTCATCACGAGCTTTTTGACCTGCAGGCACAATGGTCTCTGGAAGAGATTGGGCCTGTTTCACACGGAAATGGCGCGATTCCGTGGATAATTTTTTCGCGGGACAGGGATATATTTGAGAGTGAGTTTCCGTCTTTAAGAATAGTAAGGATGCGCAATCATACACCGCTGCGATATTTGCTAAGTGGTGGTCTGAAGTTGCGTCAGTTGGTGCCATCATTTAGTTATCCATTTGTTAAAGCTGTAGAATACTTATTGTCCCCATTCAATGGTTGGGTGGGCATGTTCCAGACGATAGAGCTGGAAAAGGTCGATTAGTTAATTGGTTAATTAACCACTCACTACTCACCGTGGTTTGCTATGCAAAGAAACAGGGCGAAGAGAAAAAGAAGCAGAAGAACAAAAGCACTAAAGCCGGTGTCGGTAGATGTTATTGAGCCGGATTCCAGGAAACGGCTGGCCGAGCGCTTGTCGATTGGACTTTTGGTGGGTCTGGGGCTGGTTTACTCACTGCATTTCCTTGGGCACTTTGTGGTTCCAAAATCAGATTTTATAGCATTTCTGGACACCGGACAGGAATGGTTACAGTTTCAAATTCCGAGCAGTATGAAACGTGCGCCGCTTTTTTCGATAATTACCGCATTGATGGGCAAATTTTTTACTGGTTCCGACCGTTATCTTTTTGGGACTGAATTATACAACGCCATTATGCTGCCGATAGCTATGGTTCTGATTTACTTTGTTGGAAGGGGATTTCTGGGTAAAGCAGCTATTTGGGTGGCACTGTTAGCCGGGATTAGTCCTCATGTGGTACATATGAGCAGTCAGCCACTTTCAGAGCTTACGCTGCTGGCGCTTTTTGCTGCTACGGTACTTTGTGTGAGGTCGCACATACATTGGGCTTATTTATTTGCGATGCTGGGTTCGGTAGCTCGATGGGATATGGCTCCTCTTATTCCAGCCGTTGCTTTAGTTGATTTGATTAGGAATCGC